>Ga0190269_10000287_pt1 | contig 27185 bp, 19 predicted proteins | sample Popmic249IS_FD_133749 | JGI IMG/M metagenome (GOLD analysis project Ga0190269, IMG submission 133749) | Populus adjacent soil microbial communities from riparian zone of Blue River, Arizona, USA - 249 IS | ecosystem: Environmental > Terrestrial > Soil > Riparian zone | place: USA: Arizona... | reverse complement strand
GCGGGCCTGGACTCGGTCCCCGGCGGCGGCGCGGAGGTGCTCACCGATCGCGTGCGCAGCAAGATCGCGAAGGCCAAGTGCACGAGCGCGGAGTGGCTCGAGGTGATGCGCGTGGCGCACCGGCTCGGCATGCGCACGACCGCGACGATGATGTTCGGCACGGCGGACACGCTCGAAGATCGCGTGCTGCACATGGTCAAGATCCGCGACCTGCAGGACGAGACCGGGGGCTTCACCGCGTTCATCTGTTGGGACTACCAGCACGACGTCGGTACGCGCGCGGTCGCCGGTGAGACGGGCACGGTGCTGTACCTGCGCACGCAGGCGCTGTCGCGCCTCGTGATCGACAACGTGCAGAACATCCAGACCTCGTGGGTGACGCAGGGGCCGGGCATCGGGCAGGTCGGGCTGCGCTACGGCGCGAACGACATGGGCAGCACCATGTTCGAAGAGAACGTGGTGTCGTCGGCAGGCACGACGTTCGGCATGGACGCGGCGCAGATCGAGCGACACGCGCGGGCGCTGGGCTTCAAGGTCGCGCGCCGCAACATGCGCTACGAGCTCCTGTCGGAGCCGGCCTGAGCCGATGCGCGGGCACGCGGGCAGCTGGCTGCTGACGGGTGATCCGTCCCAGCCGCCAATGGCGGCTGGTGCGGTGCTGCTCGACGATCTCGGGCGTGTGGTCGCGCTGGGACCGGAGGCCGAGCTGCGCGCGCAGCATCCCTCCGTGCGCTTCGAGCGCCACGCGGCCGTGCTCACGCCGGGCCTCGTCAACGCGCACACGCACCTGGAGCTGTCTGCGCTGCGCGGCCGCATCCCGGGCGGGCGCGGCTTCGTGCCGTGGGTGGATGCGCTCGTGCGGACGCGCGCCGCGCAGCCACCGGAGCTCGACACGGAGGCCGTGGATGGCGCCGTGTCGGAGCTGCTCGAGGCGGGCGTCGTGGGCGTGGGCGAGGTCTGCAATCGCCTCGCCAGCGTGGCGGCGCTCGCGTCCGTGCCGATCGCGGCCTGCATCTTCCACGAAGTGTTCGGCATGCGGCAGGACAGTGGCGACGCGATGCTCGGCATGGCGAACGAGGAGCGCAGCGCGTATCCGGACTTCCCCCCGCACGTGCGCTACGCGCTCGCGCCGCACACGCCGTACACGATGCATCCGGCCGTGCTGCAGCGCATCGTGCGGGCTGCCGCTGACAGCGGCGCGCGCACCTCGCTGCACCTCGCCGAGCATCCGGCCGAGCGCACGTTCCTGGCGAATGGCGACGGCCCGTTCGCGGCCTGGGTGAAGAGCCGCGGTGCGAGCGAGCTCGACTGGCAGCCGCCCGGCTGCGATCCGGTGCGCTACGTGGACCAGCTCGGGTTGCTGGGCCCGCAGCTCACCGTCGTGCACTTGACGGACGCGCGTGCGGACGAGCTCGCGATCCTGGCCGAGCGCAAGGTCGAGGCCGTGTTGTGTCCCCGCTCGAACCTGCACATCGAGCTCAAGTTGCCACCGCTGCTCGACATCCTGCGCGCGGGGCTGAAGCCGGGGCTCGGCACGGACTCGCTCGCCTCGAATGCGAGCCTCGATCCGCTCGCGGAAGCGCGCGCGCTGCGCAAGCGCTTCCCGACCGTCGCGCCTCTCGAGCTGCTCGCGATGGCCACCGCCTGGGGCGCGTCGGCGCTCGGCCTCGGTCACTTGCTCGGGCGCATCGCGCCGGGCCTCGCGCCGGGGCTCCTGGCGTTCGAGCACGGCCCGAGCGGCGTCAGCGATCCCGCCCGCTTCGTGCTCGATCAGGAGAACGCCCGGCGCAAGGTGCTGGTGCGTCCGCTGTACAAACAACTGGCTGTTTCGCCCGCCGAGGTATCCCCGTGAGCGTTGCCAAGACCCTCGTCCATTATGGCTCTCTCGTTCGCCTGAGCCACACCGTGTTCGCGCTGCCGTTTGCGCTCGCTGCCGTGGTGCTGGCCGCGCCGTTTGCGGAGATCACCGTCGAGAAGGTGGCGCTGATCGTGGTGTGCATCGCCGCAGCGCGCACCGCCGCCATGGGCTTCAACCGCCTGGTCGACCGCGACATCGACAAGAAGAACCCGCGCACCGCGGATCGCGAGCTGCCGCGCGGCGCGCTCAGCGTGAACGCCGTGCGCGCGCTGGTGATCGTGTCGTGTGCGGTGTTCGTGCTCGGCGCGGCGCGCCTCGGCAAGCTGCCGCTCTACCTGAGCGCGCCGACCCTCGCGCTCGCGCTCGGCTACTCGTACGCCAAGCGCTTCACCGCGTTGTGTCACGTGATCCTGGGGTTCGCGATCGCGCTCGCGCCCGGCGGCGCGTGGATCGCGCTCGGGGCGGAGGTCACGCTCGCGCCCTGGCTGCTCGTGATCGGCGTGGCCACCTGGGTGGCGGGCTTCGACGTGCTGTACGCGCTGCAGGACCAAGACTTCGACCGCCGCGAGCAGCTGCGCTCGATCCCAGTGCTGCTCGGCGTGCGCGGGGCGCTGATCGCCAGCGCGTTCCTTCACGTGCTCACCGTCGCGTGCTTCGCGGGGGTGGGCGTCGTGCTCGGTCGCGGCCTCGCGTATTACGCGGGCGTGGTGATCGTGGCGGCGCTCCTGGTGCTGGAGCACGCGATGGTTCGGCCGGGCGACCTGTCCAAGCTGAACCGCGCTTTCTTCGACATGAACGGCTACGTGAGCGTGGCGTTCTTCCTCTGCGTGGGTCTCGATCAGTTGGTACGCTGACGACCGCTCATGGTCCTGACTGCCGTCGAACGCCTCGCCGCCGAGCACGCCGCCGCGCGCGACGCCGCGCTCGTAGGCGAGGACGCACGGCGGCGCGCTCACGGCATCGTGCACACGCCGCCCGAGCTGGCGCGCGCGGTGCTCCGTGTGAGCGACGCGCTGCTGCGCAGCGAGCTGGGCTTGAGAGAGGGGCTGCACCAGCCCGAGCTGTTGCTGCTCGATCCCGCGTGCGGTCCGGGCGCCTTTCTCGCCGCCGCCTTGAGCCTCGAGCCGGGACGTGCGCTGCGCGCGGCCGGCTTCGACATCGATCCCGCCGCGCTGGAGCTCGCCGCGAGTCTGACGCGGGCCGTCGAGACGCCTGCGGACGTCGGTCGCGTCGAGCTGCGAGCGGCCGACGTGCTGTCTGGCGACGCACTGCTCCAGCGCGCGGCAGCCCACCGCGGGCCGCTGCTCGTCGTCGGCAATCCACCGTGGGCGACGGCGCGTGCGCGGCCGACGGCGGCGGACCAGGCGCGCCTCGCCGCGTTCCGGCGCGACGTGGCCGGGGAGCCGCTCGCGGAGCGCAAGCTCGGAGTGCTCTCGGACGCGTACGTGCGCTTCTTCGCACTCTGCGGAGAGCTGATCCGCGAGCGTGAGGACGGCGCGCTCCTGGCGCTGGTGACGAACGGATCGTTCCTCGACGGGCCCGTGCACCGCGGCATGCGCGCGCGTCTGCTCGAGTGGTTCGACGCGCTGTACGTGCTGGATCTCGGCGGCTCGGCCCTGCTCGGACGCCGCCGTGAGCTGCGGGACGACAACGTGTTCGGTGTACGGCCGAGCGTCGCGGTCAGCTGGCTGTGCAAGCGCCCGCGGCGAAGCCTGCGGCCTGCGCCGCGTGCGCTGTACGCCCGACTGCGGGGGAGCCGGGAGCAGAAGCTCTCGCAGCTGGCGGCGGCGAGCCTGGACACGCTCGGCTTCGAGCCGCTCGCGCCCGAGGCGCCTGGGCTGCTGTTCGTCCCGCGCCGAGCGCGCGCCGCACGCTACGCCTCCTATCCGTCTCTGCCGGACTGGTTGCCGTTTCATCGCGAGGGCGTGCAGAGCAACCGCGACGCGGTGGTGGTCGATGCAGACCGAGAGCGGCTGCTCGCGCGCCTGCGTGCGTTCGCCCGCGGTAGCGCGCTGCCAGAGCTGGAGCAGGCGACGCGCCGCCTGGCCCACTACGATCCAGCGCGCGCGCGCCAGCAGCTGGCAGCGGCACTCGAGCGGGATCCGGACGGCGCGCGTGGTGAGCTGCTGCGCCGTCTGGCGTACCGGCCGTTCGACGTGCGCTGGTTCTGTCCCGTGACTCCCCTGTGTCACCGGCCGCGTCCGGAGCTGCTGCGCGCGCTCTGCCACGGCGCTGGCGCGCTGATCAGCGTGCGCAAAGATCGCGGCGACTTGCCGTGGGCGCACGCCGCGTACAGCGGCGAGGTGGTCGACAACTGCTTTCTGTCCGCGCGCTCTTCCTGCCGTGCACGCGCGTTCCCGCTGTACACCCCCGACGGTGAGGAGAATGTCTCGCCCGCGCTGCGAACGCAGCTCGTAGCGGCTTGCGGTGAGCTGCCGGGCGTGCAGGCGCTGCACGGCTACCTGCTGGGCGTTCTGAGCGCACGCGCCTACTGCGAGCGCTGGGACAGTGAGCTCCACCTGGACTACCCGCGCGTCCCGTTGCCGCCCCATGCGGATGCGTTTCGGGAGCTCGCCGCGCTGGGCCAGCGCATGGCCGCGCTCCACGCAACGCCGCTACCAGCAGCAGCGGAAGTCGCCCTGGTGCGCCGCGGCGAGCGCCCGCACGCCCTGCAGCTGTCGGCGGCGGATGGTGGCGTGCTGCTGGACGGCGCGCTGCTCGTGCCGCTCGCGCCCGAGGTGCTGGACGCGGCTGTCGGCCATCACAGGCCCGTCCAGGCGTGCCTCGCGGCGGGTAGTGGTGACGCGCGGCTCCGCGCGCTCGGGCAGCGCATGTCGGAGCTGCTGGCGCTAAGCGAGCAGGCGGACGCAGCCGTCCGCAGCTATTTCGCGGCGACGTGGCGGCAATGAGTCAGCCGGCCGGCGTCCAGCTGGCGATCAAGGTAGGCTTGTGGACCTTGCCCATCACGTTGCGCGGCAGCACGCTCTCGCAGCGCAGGAGCGATGGCACCTTGTAGCTCGCGAGGCGTTCCTTGCCGAAGCTGCGCAGCTCCGAGAGGCTGAGCTCGGCCCCCTCGCGCAGCACCACGTGTGCGGCCACGCGCTCGCCCCACTCGGCATCGGGCACGCCCACGACGGCCACCTCCGCGATGTCGGGGTGCTCGCGCAGCGCCTCTTCGATCTCGAGCGCCGACACCTTGAAGCCGCCCGTCTTGATGATGTCGACGGACTCGCGACCGAGCAGCCGATAGTAGCCGCGCTCGAGCACCGCGACGTCACCGGTGCGGAAGAAGCCATCCGCGGTGAACGAGGCGCGCGTGGCCTCCGGCTTGTTGAAGTAGCCCGCGAACACGTTGGGACCGCGGATCTGCAGCTCGCCGGGCTGGCCGTCCGCGACCGGGGAGCCTGACTCGTCCACGATGCGCGCTTCCACGTCGGGGAACGGCACGCCCACGCTGCCGGCGCGGCGCTCGCCATGCAAAGGATTGCCAAGGGCCATGCCGAGCTCGGTCATGCCGTAGCGCTCCAGCAGCACGTGGCCGCTCAGCGCCTCGAAGCGCGCCAGAAGAGACACGGGAAGCGCGGCCGAGCCGGACACCATGAGCCGCAGGCGCTCGAGATGTGCGCGCAGCTCACGGCGGCGGCCGTCCGACAGCCCCTCCGCCGCTTGCACGAGCTTGCTGTAGATCGTGGGCACGGCCATGAACAGCGTGAGCGCGGGCGTCGCGCAGAAGCGCGCGAGCACGGCGTCCGCATCGAAGCGCGGCAGAAACTCCACGCAGGCGCCGGCGTAGAGCGGCGAGCTCAGCGCGTTCAGCACGCCGTGCAGGTGGTGCAGCGGCAGCACGTGCAGCAGCCGATCGTCCGGCACCATCTGCCACGCCCGCACGATCGAGCGCAGCTGCGCGTCCAGGATCGCGTGGGTGGTGATCGCGGCCTTCGGCTTGCCGGTCGTGCCGCTGGTGTAGATGAGCAGCGCCGGGCGCTGCGTCGGCACCTCCGGCAGTGCTCGCGGCTCGGCGCGCAGCTCGGACGGCGCGTGGAGCGGCAGGTTGCGCTCGGCTGCTAGCCCGGCCAGCCTGTCCCTGTGCTCGGCGTCGGCCAACACGGTGCGCGGCAGGCTGTCATCCAAAACGTGCGCGAGCTCGCGCGGTGGGTGCGAGAGGCACAGCGGCACGGCCACACCTCCGGCGCGGAAGATGCCCCAGAGCGTGGCGACGTACTCGAAGCCGGGCGCGACCATGAAGCACACGCGCTCGCCCGCGAGATCCGTCTGCGTGCCGAGCAGCCCGGCCGCGACGCGCGCCGAGGCCTCGAGCAGCTGCGCGAAGCTGTGGCTGCCGCTCGCGTCCACCACCGCCGTGCGATCGGCGTGCGCCTGGGCCTGGACGAAAAGCGGGAGCTGCGGCGTGGTCTCGGCGGTCGACATGGCCGCAACCTAAGCACGGTGTCCCGGTGGCCTCAAGCGGTGCGCGCTCGAGCGCGTTACGCAATCCAGTTGCATTTGAGCTGGCGATCAGCCCATAAAGCGCACGAGAGGTGAAGATGACACGAGCACGTATGGCGTTCGCTGGTAGCTGGATCTTGCTCCTGGCCTGCGCGTGCAGCGACGACGCTGCTTCCACGCCGGCATCCACGGCCGACAACGCGGGTCGCGACGCGCAGCCCGCCACGGAGCTAGCGAGCGACTTCTTCTCGCCGAAGCTTGCGTTCACGAGTCGTGACGACGCGGCCCGCACGGTGCAGGTCTCCGCGTCGGGCGAGGCGCTCGCGCAGCGCGGCTTCAGCTACGAGAGCAATCCGGCCGAAGGGGAGCCGGTGTTCATCGACGGTTGGGAGCTGCGCTTCACGCGCTACCTCGTGGTCATCGACAAGGTGTCCGTGTACGAGATCGGCGCGGATCCCGACGTGCGCGAGAGCGTGGGCAAGCCGGTGGTCGAGCGGCGTGGGCCCTGGATCGTGGATCTGAAGAAGAACGGTCCGCTGGTCGGCGCGGCCGGAGCCCCGGAGACCGCCGTGCCGCTGACCGTGCTCTCGGCCGACTTCGATACCACGCGCAGCTACGCGTTCTCGTACGAGACCGGCGCCGCGAGCTTCGCGCTGCGCAACACGAACCTGAGCGCGAGCGACGAGGGCGCGCTGCGCGAGATGATCGAGCACGGCTGGGTCAAGTACATCGAGGGCACCGCGACGTACCAAGGCCGCGCGCCGAGCACCAGCGTGGACCCCAGCTTTCAGGCGTACCCGAAGCGCGTGCACTTCGTATTCGGTCTCGCGGACCCGGCGCGCTACGTCAACTGCCACAACCCGGAGATCGGCGAGAGCGACGAGCCCAAGAACCGCGGCCTGCGCCCGAGCGCGGACGGAGCCGTGCGCGCGCAGCTCACGTTCCACGCCGATCACGCGTTCTGGGATCAGGCCGACGTGGAAGGCACGACGCTGCGCTTCGATGCGCTCGCCGCGCGCGTCGCGGAGTTCGGCGAAGATCAGGCCACACACGAGCTGCGCCTCGAGGATCTCGCGGACGTGTCGCCGTCCGCGTTGGCCGATCGCCGCGGCGAGCCCGTGCGCGACCGCGCGCAACAGACGAGCGGCTACGCGCCTGGCGCAGTGACCCCGCCCGTGTACGGCACGAACGGCGTGGAGGAGATCACGGACCTGCGGAGCTTCCTGGCGTACAACAACCGCGCGCAGGGTCACCTGAACAGCGACGGCCTGTGCCTCGTGCAGCCCACGGCAGCGCTCTCGTTCTGAGCGAGCTCGCGGCGGCTCAGCGGCAGCCCGCCGCCCCCGGCTGCAGCAGGCAGCGATAGCTGCTGCAGTCGGACTTCGGCGTCGCGGAGATCACGCGCTGTACGCCGTCCTCTCGCGTCCACTCGATCTGCGTGCCGAAGTCGAGCGTTTGCATGCGCGCCGCCACGGCCGGATCCAAGTCTCCGGACTCGACCAGCGCGTGCAGCACGTCGTGCCCGATGGGGCGCATCCGCAGCCGCGCGGTGACGCGCGCCGGCAAGCCGTCCGGCCCCGAGGCGCGGTACTGCTTGACCACGGCGTGTTTGCCTTCGATGTACGTCGTGGTCGCGACGGGCAGCGCGCTCGACTCGTAGCCGAGCGGGTAACGCTGCGACTTGGCTGCCTCCCAGAACATGTGGACGGGCTTGCCCTCGGCATCGTAGAGCCGGTCGCGGAACATCACCAGGCGCGGATCGTGCCGCGGATCGGACGCAGGGAACTCTTCTGGCTCACCGTCTTCGATCAGCCCGCTGCTGACGTCGCGCAGCAACTGCCCCGACGCATCGTACGCCGCGAACTCGAGCCACAGCCGGCGATCTTCGGCGGCGCCGCTCGGCTGATTGTGTCCCGCATTGGTCTCGAGCTGGAACGTGAACAGATCCGGTGGCGTGACCTCGAGCTTGAAGAACGACAGGCTCGCCGAGCCCAGCTGACAGTCCTCGACTGCGCTGCGCATGGCTTCGGTGTGCGGAAAGTCTGTCAGCGCCAGATCCACGCCAGGCCACAGGTGCTCGTGCACGATGCGCGTGGGCGCGCCGGCCGGTGCCACCGCGGCCTGACCTTGATGGCCCGGCATGTGACAGCTCGCGCAGGTGTCGAACGGCGGCGGGTTCGGGTCGGTGTTGCCGAGGGCGGCCTTGGAGAAGATCCCGTGGCGATACTCCTCGAACGTGCGCTCGAGGTGCACGCCGTTCGGCGTCACGATGTCGTGGCAGCTGCCGCACAGCGCCGAGCTCTTGCGGTTGCGATCCTCGAACAGCTCGGAGTGCTCGGCGCCGTGCACTCCAGCCGAGATGGGATCGGCGATCGGCCCGCGCATGATCGTGTCGTTGGCGATGGTCAAGTGCGCGTTGTGATCGGCCTCGATGCCGGTCACGTTGTGACAGAAGTAGCAGCTGACGCCGCGCTCCTTGTCTGGGAGCTGATCGAGGTTCAGCCCGTCGGTCGTGCGCTTGTCGATCACCGCCATCGGGGCGTGACAGCGCACGCAGAAGTCGCCGAGCTGTCCGTTCGTCTCGCGCTGCCCCCGCTGGTTCATGGCGATGAACACGGGATCGCGCGCTGCGTAGGCGTGCATGCTGCCGGACCACTCGCGATAGTGCGTCGGGTGGCAGCCCTTGCAGGTCTCGGGATCGCGCAGCTGCTCGAGCGTCATCTCGACGGCCGTCAGCGCGCGCGGCGCCTCCGGGAGGAGCGCCGAATCGTCGCCGCCGCAGCCGAGACATGCGAGAACAGCCGCGAGCGGAAGCGCGCGGCGCGTGCGCCTCGAGAGCAGCAGGAGCAGCACCGAGCCGAGGAGCCAGCTCTGCGCCCCGCCGCGCACGTGGAACACGCTGCAGCCCGCGGCATCACGGGCTGCCGCCCTGGGCGGCGGTGCGCGCTCCGGCAGCTCGCGCTGCAGCTGCTGCGAGCCGCCGATCGCGAGCCCGTGCACCGGGTCTCGCAACGTGAACGCCTCCTCGGCGCCTTCCGCGAGCTGCGGCAGCAGCGCGGCCGCGAGCGCATCGCTGTTGTCTTGCACCACGTCGCCGGACCCGGTCGTACCGAGCTTCACGATCTTGAAGCTCGCCGGCTGGTCCGCGTGCTCTGGCCACTCGCTGCCACTGCCCGTGAGCACGCCACCTTGCGGCAGCTGCATGCGCCAGCTCGCGTCGGGCGCGCAAGCGTCGAGCTGCTGCCGTGCGATGTGCACGTTGCTCACCTGTCCGAGCTCGAAGTTGAAGTCGAAGGTCGCGTCGGCAGAGAGCTCGCGCGCGGACAGGCGCGTGTAGAGGCGCGTGAGATATGGCGCCTGGTACAGCCGCTCCGCGCTGCGCTGCACGGGCTCGATCACGCGCTCGCGCAAGCCGCGCAGGAGCGCGCTCTCGTCCACCTGCGCTCGGCCACGATAGGCGAGCGGATCGCGCAACAACGCCTCGAGGCTGACGTCTGCGGGCAATCGGACGGCCGCGCGCACGGCCTCGTGCAGACCATCCCAGCGTGCGTAGGAGGTCAGTACCTGCCACAGCAGCTCGAAGCCATCTGCGAAGCGCTGGTTCTCGAGCTGCTCGAGGCTCTGCTCGTCCATCGTCGACCACACTTTGTCGCGATACTCGCGCCCGGGCTCGGCCAGCTCGGTCACGAAGGCCTCACCATCCGCTTCGCTCACGCCCTCGCTCACGACATCTGCGTAGTTCGCCAGGCTTGGAACGGATTCGCCGAACGGACCGGCACCACCGGCCGGCAGGGTACCCGCTGCGAACGTGCCAGCAGACAACCAGTGCAGGCGCGCGTCATTCAAGATGAGCGATCCGTAGCCGAGCGGCACGGCGTGCGATGCTCCGAAGATCCAGAGCTGCAGCGGCGTACGCACGGCGCCGCTCGCGCCGCTGCGCAGGGGCAGCACCAGCTCGTCCGACTCGTACGAGACCATGATCGGCTGGATCGCGCGTGCCAGCTGAGAGCCCGTGAGCCGGAACGCAAGCAGGTGCCAGCCCGCTCGCAGATATGGGCCGAGGCGCTCGGCCTCATCGCCTTGCAGTGCGAAACCTTCGCGCTCGAGCCAGCTCGCGACTTGCCCCACGTCGAGCGGGCCCGCCTCGGGGTTCAGATCGAGGAAGTCGTGAGGGCTGATCGATTGCTCGCCGGGACCTTCGCCGCTGACGGCGGCGCCGATGTCCGTCGGACCCGCGGGCGCATCGGAACGGCACTCCGGCGCGCGCATTTGCTCGACCCAATATTGAGGCGCGGTGGCGGCGTCCAGGCGCTCGAACAGGACATTCGACGCGACTTCCACGCTTGCGGGTGCAGGCACGGGCAGTAACCAGGCGAAGCGCGAGGCATCGCCCGCGACCTCGAGTTGCACGAACAGCGTGGTGGCGCGCCCCGGCCCGCGCACGACGACCGCGCGCTCGCGCTGCAGCTCCACGCGTGCGGACCGGCTCGACCACAAACCACCCAACGCCTGTGCGCGCAGCGGCAGCGTACAGGCTGCCCAGACCACGACCCACATGCACAGCGCTCTCGGACCTCGGCTCAAGCGTCTCATCGTGCGACAAGCTTCCCGCTGCGCGTTCGTGCGCATCGATTCGGTCTCGGCCTGGCGAGAGCTAGCACGCCCGTGCGCGTTGCACTATCGGTTCATGTCGATAATGCTGTGCGCGATGCCGCCATCAGCTGCAAGGTGCTCGGCGCTCCGCTCTGGAGGCGACACGCCTCGATGCGTCGCGTCGAGCCCTTCACGTGCAGTCGATGTTTGCGAATCATTTCTTCAGCGCAGCTCGTGGCGGCCTTGGGAAGCCGTGTGCTCTGTGCCCAATTTAGGGATGAAAACGCTGACTTTTGCTTTGATCACAGGGGGAAGCGCGCGACGGAGTCCCACCAGTGACACGGGACAAGTCTTACGAATCCTTAACAATCACGCACTTCGCGATCATGTTGCTCGCGTTCGTGTATGTGCACGATCCACACAGAAAGTGGCGTGTTCTGCACGGCCGATGGCGCCTGCGGACAGAAGATCCACACAGTTCGATAAGCCTATGACGTCAAGACCGACAGCATCACTTGGGGAAACGAAGCGCCATGGCCTGCGACTGCGGGCGTCCGCGCTTCTCGGCGGCAACATGTTGCTGATCGTGGCCTGCGGGGGAGGGGGTGGCGAAGCCGCTGCCACCGGACCCGTCGCCACGACGACACCACCCACGACTGGGACAGTTCCGGCCCCCACCGCGGGTCGACCCGCCGGCACAGGCGCGGCTGGCAGCCCAGCGACCGTCCCGAACACGACCACGACGACGCCGCCTGCCGCTGGAGGCAGCAAGGCTCCTCCGCCGCCACCAGCTGCAGGTGGTACGGCCGGCAGTGCGCCCGTGGCGGGTGCAGCGGGCGGAACGACGGCCGCCGCTGGCGGCAGCGCTGGCAACGCGGGCTCGGGTGCCACGGCGACCGCAGGTAACAGCGGCGACGTGCCGAGCGGCACGGCGGGGTCGACCGGATCGAGCGACGGTGAGCCCGGCGCCGGCGATCCCGACAGCCCGCTGACGGGCGAGTCCAAGTGCCTCGCCGAGATCACGACGTACGACAAAGCCGGGCCGTTCATGTACGACTCGATGCGCAGCGGCTCGATCAACTTCTGGGTGCCGAAGGTGCCGGCGGGCTGCAAGGTGCCGGTGATTCACCTCGCGAACGGCACGGGTGCGAGCTGCTCCAACTACGCCGCGTCGCTCACGCGCTTCGCGTCATACGGCTTCCTCGCGGCTTGCTACGAGAACGCCAACACGGGCGCCGGCACGCAAGGCCTCGAGGCGCTGAAGAAGGCCGTGGAGATGTTCCCGATGCTCGCAGCCAAGCGCTTCGGCAGCACGGGCCACTCGCAGGGCGGACAGGCGGCGTTCGTCGTCCTGCAGTTCGCGGAGCAGGAGTTCGGGCCCGAAGCCACGTACGCGGGTCTCGCGATGCAGCCGGCGAGCGGCTTCGGCTCGCAGCCACAAGGCGGCTGGCAGAACATCTATAAGAAGATCAAATCGCCGATGTTCATGTTCAGCGGGCGCGGCACCGACGGCCTGGTGTCGCAGGGTTGGGTGCAAGACGCATTCAACACCCTCGACAAGGGCATCGAGGCCTATCACTGGACGAAGCAGGGCGGCGCGCACATCCCGGTGCCGAACGGCGAAGAGACGCAGATTGGACCCGCGTGGTTCCGCTGGAAGCTGCTGGGCGACCAGAAGGCGTGTCAGTACTTCAAGTCGATCCCGGAGAAGGACTCGACCTGGGAAGAGGTCGCTTCGCAGAACAAGGCCGAGTGCAAGTGAGCTGAGGGCCTGACACACGGACCGCTGCGCCACGTGCGCGGCGGTCCGATTTCAATTAATCCCCTGCGCTCTGGGGCGCGTACGGCAGCAGGCGTCCGGGACCCGTCACGAGCCACAGCTGTGCGGAGATCGCATGGGGCGCGTCGCGCAGCGCGGCCGCGGTCCGGGCCTGCAGCTCGGCGACCAGCCTGCCAGGCTTCAGCGGTGCGGCGAGCAGCGTGTCGCGGTGCGGAGTGCTCACGAGGAAGCGCGGGCCCAGCGTCGACGCCAGCACGTCGTACAGGCCCGGCAGGAGCAGGCGCGCGGCGTCCAGGCCGTCGCGGCTCTGCGCGACGACGAGCGGCCCGTGCGGCGTGTCGTGCTGCAGGAAGCGCGCGCGATCGCTCGCGCGGGCGAGGTTGCGCAGCGCGTGCGTGCGCGGGCTCGCGCCGGATTCGCTCCAGGCCTCGACCTCCACGCGGCGCACGAAGCGCGCGCGATCTTCGGAGGACGCTCCGGGGCGCGCCTTGAAGCGCAAGACCAACGCCTCCCAAACGTCCGGAGCGAGCGGAGTGAGCTGCAGATCGTCCGCGCCCGGCAAGCTGCTCACGAACGTGCGGCCCACGAGCCGCGGATAGAGGAGCGCGCGCGCGTCGTCGAAGCAGAGGAGCGGCGTGGCCTCTTGCAGGAGCGAGCTGCACAGCCGCTGCACCGCGTGCCGGAGTACGGCGTCCGCCTCGCCGCTCGTAGCGGCGATGATCCGCGTCAGGTCGAGCTCGACGCGAGTGCCGTCGACGTCCAGCCAGACGCGCTGATCGAAGTGCTCCAGCACTGCGACGTGCTGGTGAGCGCGGAGCTGGGCACACAGCGCCTTGACCACGCGCGCGGTCGGGCCGCTGCCTTCGGCTTCTGCCTCGGCGCAGCGAATGGCTTCGAGCAGCGCGCGCGGTGCATCACCGGCGTCGAGCGCGCGTGCCACGGCAGCGAACGGATCGAAGAACCCGTGCTGACCCAGGCGCAGGCGGTGCTCTCCCGAGCTCGCCACGTGCGCGCCGTCCGGCAGGTGATCGAGCAGCAAGAGCCCCAGGTACGCACCTGCGCCCGCGACGAACTCCCGCCCGCTCTCGTCGTCGACCTCGAGTCGCGCTCCGCTGATCAACCGCGATAGGGCATGCAGCCCACCCACACCACGAGGCGGATCAGATTCGAGACCATACAGCGCGACGAACTGGGTGGCCGCTGAGTGGAGCGGGCCTGAACGGGACGCGAGGGCGTCGATCCAGGTGGTCACGCTGCAAGCAGGCTAGGGGAGGTGGCTTGCGCTGGCAATGGCGTTTCGGGTGGCCAAGCGTTTTGTGTGTGTGTTGTCACTCCAGAGAGTACAGCCGTACATGCAGACACGCTGCAGCGTTCCACGTATCGTTGTAGTCGAGGCCCATTCGTGGCGAAGATCGTCTCGTTCGCGTCTGGCAAAGGCGGTGTCGGCAAGAGCACGACCGTAAGCAACCTCGGGCTCTTGCTCGCGCGCGGTGGCTCGAACGTCGTGGTGATCGATCTCGACGTGGGCGGGGCGGATCTGCACGTGTTGTTTGGCGAGCTGTCGCCCGCGCTGACGTTGAGTGACTTTCTGGGCCGCAAGGTCGAGAGCCTCGAAGAAGTGGCGCGCCCGGTGTCGTGGTGTCCGCGGCTGCGTCTGATCGCCGGCACCGGCGAGACCCTGCGCAACACGAACCCGACCTCCCAGACCAAACAGCGCCTGTTTCGTCACCTGCGCAAGCTGACGACCGATCTGATCTTGATCGACATCGGCGCAGGCACGAACTACCACGCGCTCGACTTTTTCTTGTGGGGTGACGTGCAGGTCGTGATCTCCACGCCCGATCCCACGGCCGTGCTCGACCTGTACAAGTTCGTGAAGCTAGCCGCGACGCGGCGCGTGCTGTCGGCGCTCGGCGCGCGAGATCCTGCCGGCGAGGGCCTGCTCTCCGATGACTTCCGCACGCTCGAGCAGCTGTTGGCGGCAGCCGGCAGCGAGGGCCCCGAGACCGAGCAGCGCGCCCGCGCCGCGCTCGCGAGCTTCGCGCCCGCGCTGCTGTTGAACAACGCCACCGGCGATCGCGCGAGCCTCGGGCGCATCTCCAGCGTCATCAAGCGCTTCCTCGGGAGCCACGCGGATGTGCTCGGCCAGGTGCCGGCTGATCCGGCGGTCGTGACGTCAGTCCGCCGCTTTCTGCCGGTAGTCGAAGGCGATCCCAACTCGCCGGCGGCGCGCGCATTCGTGGCCGTCGAGCGCGAGCTTCGCGCCCGGCTCGCGCGCGTGCCCGATCCCCCGCTGAAGTGACCGCCGGTTTCAGTCCTGCACCCACCTTCCGAGCCCGAGCCCGAATCTCCCGCGTCTCCTCCGTCAGTTCGAGAAGAGCGAAGAGGAGTTAGTCCGGGCTCGGGCTCGGGAACGAGTCTGTTGGTGGGTGGCGTTTAGGGCGCGAAGGCGAGGCCCAATGCCGCCTCGAGGCTCGGCCGTGACAGGCGCGCCGCTTGGGTGTCCACGGCGACCACCACATCCGGCAGGTACACGCGCGCTCGGATGGACGCGCTGACTGACCACTGAGCCGAGAGCTCGAGCAGCAGGCGTGGGCCGGCCGCCAAGGTCCAGCTCCACTGGCTTGCGTCGCGCGCGACGAGCGGGGGTTTCGGGTCACCTTCGGCTTGGAGCAGCATGACGCCGCCCGCACCCGCCGCCGATAGCTGCAGTGCTCCCAGCTCGAGCAGCGAAAGCTCCAGCTCCACGCCGAACAGCTGCTGGCGCACCGTCGCCGTGCCGAGCGCGGTCTCGAGCCGGCCGAGCCCGAAGCCGCCAGCGGCGGCAGCGCCCAGGCAAAGGCGGCGCAGCGGACACAGCCAGACGCTGAGCGCCGGCCCGAGCCCGGGTGGCAAGCGCGAGCCTTGCCACAGCGCGAAGAGCTCGGCGCGCGCCGAAAAGAGGGCGACGCGGCGCGGTGGGCGCGGCGCAGCTGGCTCGTCGGCCGGATCCGTCTCCTGGGCAGGCGTCGCCGCGTCGCCTGCGCGCTGCTCCGGCACACGCTCCTCCGGCGTTGGGCCGGCCCGCTCCGGCCCTGGCGCGGCGGCTGCAGGCGCGCTCACGCCGCCGCTGTCAGCGGCGCTGCCGCTGCGCGCAGGATTCGCAGCCGTCCGCTGCGCACGCCCGGCCAAGCTCGCGCGCAACAGATCCACCGCGCGCACCGCCACGAGGTTCGCCGTCTCGTCCCCCGCATTTGCGCTCAGGCTGCGCAGCGAGGCCCGGCCGAGCTCGGGATCCACGAGCCACACGTCGAGCGCGGCGTTGCGATTGCGAAGCACCACGGCGATCGCCGCCAGTGCCCCGCGCGCACTGGCTTCAGCGCCGAGCGCGGCTTCGGCGCCCTCGTCGGGGGTCCCAACCAACGTCACGGTCTCGAAGCCGTGGATGCGCAGCTCGGCCTCGAGCCGGTGGTAGAGCTCGAGCAGCATCGGCTCGGGCGTCTGAGGCGCCAGGAGCAACACGCGCTCTTGCGCCTGTGCGGGGCTGCAGAGCAGGGCGCAGAGCATCCATGCGAGCAGCCAGCCAGCCAGCCTGCGCGGGCGATCGGCCCAGCCTTGCGCCCTATCACACGGCACGCGGCGACCATACCCATGCGACGTGCCGTGCGCCAAGCTTTCGCACTGCCGGCGCGCTCGCGGCTCGCAAGCGCGCTCGCAGCTTCAAGGCTCGGACGGCTGCGCGAGACGCTGCGCCGCCGCTGCGTGCACCCCGCGCGGGAAGCGCTTGAGGTACTCCTCGGCGATCGGCCGCGCGGCTCCGGAGCCATCTTGCGCCGCGACCATTCGCATGCGCCCGGCGAGAGCCTCGGCCGCGAAGCCGCCGCGCGGTGTCTCGCGCAGATAGAGCTCGTAGAAGCGGCGCGCCTCCGTGAGCTGCGTCGCGTTCTCGTAGGTGCGGCCGAGCAGGAACGCGGCCGCCGTGCCGTGGTGCGTGCCCGGGAAGCGCGCGCGCAACACGGTCAGGCTGCGCACCGCGAGCTCCGTGCGATGCAAGTAGCGCGCGGCGTCGGCCAGGGCGCGCACGTCGTCGGCGCTGCCGCGCTCCAGCGTCTGCGAGAGCCCCGCGGCCGTGGCGAGCTCGACCACCTTCGCGAACGCGCCCGCGCGCATCAAATCGCTGAAGCTGCCGGCGGCGGAGTGCTCCTCCGAGTCGCCAGCGGGGGCAGATACGTCTTCTGCCGCCGCGAGCTGCTGCGACTCTTGTTGCTCTTGTTGCCCTTGGCGGCGGGCGTGCGCCTTGGCACGCAACAGCTTGCCGTTCGCCAGGTACGCGCGCGTGCGGCCGAACGCGCGCTGCCGGCGCTGCGCGCCTGAGTCCAGCTGCGTGTCGTGCGAATCTTCATTGCGAACCGCGCCGAGGCTCGGGGCAGGGCCCCCGCCGAAGCCCGCGACGTGTGCGCTGTCGGCGCTCTCGAGCTGCATGGTGCCCTCGAGCATGGAGGCGCGGAAGCGTTGCCCCGTCTTCACCTCGATCTGGCTCGGACCGAGCGGGCTCGACACCGAGACCGAGCCCTCGATCAGCTCGAGATCGACGGCCTGCGTGCTGGCATCCCACTCCAGGTTGAACGTGGTGCCGGTGACGTGCACATCGAACGGTCCGGCCACGAACACCCAGCTGCTGTTCGCGCCGTGCTCGATGTGCGTGCGCGTCTTGCCTTGCTCGAGAAACACGCGCGCGCCGCGGCTCTGCGTCGAGTCCACGCGCAACCGCGCCCCCGGCGCGGCCTTGATCTCGGAGCCGTCCGAAAAGCGCAACCCGACCGGTGACGCTTGCAAGTCCGGCGCGGTCCCGGGCTCCAGCTCGTCCGGGTGGGCCGTGGGGATCGGCGCGACCAGATAGTTCGCCGCTGATGGCTGCCCGCCGTAGCTCTGGTATGTGAGCGGCGAGGCCGGCGTGTCCTTTCCGCCGCTGAGAGCGGCGAGCGACTCGAGCGTGCCGCCGCGGCGCCACAGCACCAGGCCACCGACCAGCAGACACACGACGACGAGCGCCGCACCCGAGCCCGCGAGCCAGCGCCAGCTGCGCGCATCCAGCCAGCTCAGCTCCAGCTTCACGCGTGGCCGCGCATGCAGGGCCGTCAGCACCAGACGCTCGCGGCCGAGGCGCTCCATGCGCTCACTGACGGGCGCGTGCGAGAGATCTCGCGCGTGCTGCGCCACGGCGTCGAGCCCTGCCGGCAAGTCTTGGTCGAGGTCAGTCATGGTCACTCGTGTCTTCGAGTTGCTGCATGTACTGCCAGAGACGGGGCTCACTGCGCTGTGCGCGCAGCTCGATCGCCTTGCGCGCCTTGCGCGCCTCGCGCTTGACGGTGGACTCCGAGACTTCCAGCACCTGCGCGGCCTCGATCACCTCCATGCCCTCGACGTGCCGCAGCACGAACGCCAGACGGCGGCGCGGCGGCATGCCGTCCAGCAAACGATACAACGCGTGCACCGCCGCTTTGGCATCTTCGTCGTAACTTACGGGCGCGGCCGCTTGAGCCAATTCTTCGCTCGGTTGCAGGAGCACCCAGCGCCGTACACGGCGGCGGCGCAGCTCACCCATCACCAGGCGCACCGCCACGCCGACGAGGTAGCCGCGCAGCGAGTCCGCCGAGCGCAACCGGCTCGCGCCCTGCAGGAACGAGATGAAGACCTCCTGCAGCAGATCTTCGACGTCCGAGTCGTAACCGAGGCTGGAGCGCAGCACTCCGCGCACGGTCGTCGCGTAGCGGTCCCAGATCACCCCGAGCGCCTCGTTCTGCCCCTGCGTGATGGCCGCGACGAGCTCCGCGTCGCTCAGCCGCTGGTGCGGGAAGCGCGCGACGGTCGGCTGAGCCGGGCTCGGGCTGGTGGGGGGAAGGGGCACTGTCGCTAACGTGTTCCGCGTGCGCGGCCTGGGGTCAGATATCTCGAGCGGGGGCAACTGTCACAGTCGGAAAGTCAGGAAAATGCCCAGGCGCGGCCTTTGCGCTGCACACATAAGCCAGCCTTGGGCATGCTGAGGGCATGAGGATCCTCTACGGCGTCGTGGGCGAGGGCATGGGGCACGCGATCCGCTCCCGAGTGGTGTTGGACCAGTTGTTCGCGCTCGGACACGAGGTCGAGACCATGGCGTCGTCCCGGGCTGCGGACTTCCTCGCGAAGCGCTTTCCGGAGGTCCATCGCATCCACGGTCTGCACATCATCTACGACGAGAATCGCGTGCGGAAGGGTCGCACCCTGTGGTCCAACCTGAGGGACGGCATGGCCGCGTTGCCCGGCCAGATCCGCTCTTACTTCGAGCTCGTGGACGACTTCGCGCCCGACGTCGTGATCTCGGACTTCGAGTCCTGGGTGTACCTGTACGCGAAGAGCCACGGCCTGCCGATCGTGTCGATCGACAACATGCAGGTGCTGAATCGCTGCCGCCATCCGCCGGGCTTGCTCGACGGCATCCGCGCGGAGTTCCAGCTGTCGCGTGCGTTCGTGAAGAGCAAGCTGCCGTTCTGCGAGCACTACTTCATCACGACGTTTTTCTATCCACCCGTGTCGCGCAAACGCACGACGCTCGTGCCGCCCGTGCTGCGGCCCGAGGTCATCGGGATGACGCCCACGCGCGGCGATCACCTGCTCGTGTACCAGACGGCCGAAGATCACGAGGCGCTGTCCGACGTGCTCGCGCGCTGCGGCATGGAGTGCCGCATCTACGGGCTGCGGCGCGGCCTGCAGGAAGAACAGGTCGAGGGCAACCTGCGTTACCGCCCGTTCGACGAGCGCGCCTTCATCAGCGACCTCGCGAGCTCGCGTGCCGTGATCTCGGGCGGCAGCTTCACGGTCATGAGCGAGTGCGTGTACCTGCACAAGCCGCTGCTCTCGGTGCCCGTGGGCGGTCAGGTCGAGCAAGTGGTGAACGCGCGCTATCTACAGCACCTCGGTTACGGACGCGTCGCCGAGCAGCTCGACGAGCCCGTGCTGCGCGACTTCCTGGCAGCCGTGCCCGCGTGTGAGGAGCGGCTCGCGAGCTACAAGCAGGACGGCAACCGCGCGCTCTTCGACGCGCTCGCCGCGGAGCTGGCGCGCGTCACGAGCCCGTGAGCCAGGGTTGTGTCCTCAAGCGGCGAGCGTTCGCGCTCGCCGTGATCAGGAATCTGCACTGCCGGTGAAAGAAGCTGTGGTCGCGCTCGACCGCGCCGCACGCCTTGGCATATGCTGCGCTGCGTTCTCACGCACGAGGCACCGCGCATGAAATTCGGCATCTTCTACGAGCTGCAGCTGCCGCGACCCTGGCGACCCGACAGCGAGCTGAACCTCTACCACAACGCGCTGCAGCAGCTCGAGCTGGCAGATGGGCTGGGCTACGACTACGCCTGGCAGGTCGAGCATCACTTCCTCGAGGAGTACTCGCACTCGCCCGCACCGGAGGTGTTCCTCGGCGCGGCGAGCCAGCGCACGCGGCGCATCCGCCTCGGTCACGGCATCATCCAGCTCACCACGAGTCACCCGGCGAAGGTGGCCGAGCGCGTGGCCGTGCTCGATCTGCTGAGCGGCGGGCGGGTGGAGCTCGGCATGGGCGAGAGCGCCAGCATCACGGAGCTCGAGCCTTTCCGCGTGACGATGGAAGACAAGCGCGCGCACTGGGAAGACGCCGTGCGCTGTCTCACGCCCATGTTCCGCGACGGCGGCTGCGAGTACCGCGGCACGCACTTCGAGTTTCCCCTCCGCAACGTGCTGCCGAAGCCGCTGCAGAAGCCGCACCCGCCGCTGTGGATGGCCTGCTCTCAGCTGCAGACGATCGCGTACGCCGGCACGCGTGGGCTCGGCGCGCTGGGCTTTCAGTTCGTGAGCGCGGAAGCGGCGCACGCCTGGGTCCACGCGTATTACAACGGCATCACGAAGCGCCTCGAGCGCCTGGCCGATTACAAGATCAACCCGAACATCGCGCTCGTCAGCTTGTTCATGTGTGCGAAGACGGATGAAGAGGCGCGGCGCAAGGCCGATGGCGCGACGTTCTTCCAGTTCTGCCTGCGCTTCTACGGTGCGAGCCAGGACCGCAAGCGTCCTGCGCCGGGCGCGCTCAGCATGTGGGACGAGTACAACAAGTGGAAGCGTCAGAACCCCGAGGCCGCAGAGAAGGCGCTGTCCGGTGGGTTGATCGGCTCGCCGGAGACGATCCGGAAGAAGCTCCGCAAGTTCGCGACGTCGCACATCGATCAGGTGATCTTGCTCAACCAGGCCGGCTGCAACACGCACGAGGACATCTGTGAGAGCCTCGAGCTGTTCGCGCGCGAGGTCATGCCGGAGTTCCACGCGCACATCCCCGAGCACGAGGCCTGGAAGGCGCGGGTGCTGGCGCGCGAGCTGCCGCTCGAGGAGATCGACACGCAGCAGTTCACGGCGCGCTACGGCAGCAAGGCCGTGAGCGTCTGACGGCGCTCAGCACGTGGTGGCGGCGACGGCGTGAAGCGGAAACGCGAGCACGAAACACGCGCCGCCATCGGCGGCTGCTTCCACCCAGCTGCGCCCGCCGTGGGCGAGCATCACGCGCGCCACGATGGCCAAACCCACGCCGGTACCGCTCGTGTTGCGTGGCTGCAGGCGCTGAAACAGCTTGAACACGCGCTCGCGCTGCTCCGGCGGGATGCCGGGCCCGTTGTCGCTCAGCTTGAGTAACAGCTCCGAGCCCACCGTCTCGCTCGAGATCAGCACGCGCGGCGCGGGGCCGCCGGCTGCGTACTTGCACGCATTCGATATGACGTTCTCGAGCGCTCGATACAGCTGGTTCCGGTCGGCCCGGATCGTGGGCAAGCCCGGGGTGCTCTCCACTTGCATGCCTGCCGCCCCCAGCTGCTTGGCGCACGACTCGATCACGGTTGCGACCAGCTCGTCGAGGTCGATGGACGTCACCTCCAGCCGCACGCTACCGACGCGGCTCAGCTCGAGCAGATCGTTGATGAGCTCGTGCATGCGCCCGATCGCATTTTTCACGCGGCGCAGCGAGTCCTCTGCGCTCGCGAGGTCCCCGCGCTCCTGATCCTGCTTCATGATGTCGAGAAACGCGCCCATCGTCACGAGCGGTGACTTGAGATCGTGCGAGACGCTGTACACGAACTCCTCCATTTCGGCGGTCTTCGCGCGCAGCGCTGCGTTCGCCGCAAACAGGGCCTGCTCGGCGCGCTTGCGCTCGGAGATGTCCACGACCGCGCACAGCACGACCTGGCCCTCGCTGGTGTCGATGGGGTTCAAGCCGATCTCGACCTGGAACTCGCTACCATCCTTACGCCGCGCGCGCAGGTCGCGGCCCTGGCCCATCGCGCGCTGGCGCGGCGCCGCGGCGAATGCGGCCCGCAGGTGCGGGTGCTGCGCGCACACCGACTCGGGCACCAGCAGCTCGATGGATTTTCCCACGAGCTCCGCGCGTGAGTAGCCGAACAGGCGCTCCGCTTCGCTGTTCACCAGCGTGATCGTGCCCTCGCCATCCACCTTGATCATCGCGTTCGGTGCGGCTTCCACGGCGAGCTCGAAGCGCCGCGCCGCGCGCCGGTATTCGGTCTCGTCGCGCGCGATCGCGGCCATGCCGCGCAGCTGCTGCTGATCGTCGAGCACCGGCGAGATGGAGATCGACAGGTCGACCGCGCGGCCGTCTCGCGCGGTCCACACCGTGTCGACCGTGCAGGAGCCTCGGCTTTCGATGGCGCGCTGCAGGGCGGCGTGTGCGTGGGGGTCGCCCGCGAACAGCTCCGGAAAACACGTCGTGCAGCGCTGGGCGTCGTCCAGCCCGAACAGCTTGCGCGCGCACGCGTTGCAGCTCTCGATGCAACCGTCACTGCGCAGGCTGGCGATCGCGTCACTGGACGAGTCGACCAGGTGACGAAACGCCGCGAGCTCGCGCGTGCGCTCCAGCACCTCACGCTCGAGCCGCTGCTTCGCGCCCGCTTCGGCCTCCTGGGTGCGAGCCAATGCCTCGTACGCGTCGCTGACGTCGAAGCCGACGCCCTGCCGGACCCTGGGGTTTGGCTCGTGCGCCTCGCGCTCGTTCAGGGCGGCGAACAGGCTGGGATCGGATGGTGTTGTCTCGGACATGTCTGCAGCACGCTCGGTTCGCTCAGTGCGGTCCCACGTCCACGCCGGCTTTCGGCATGCGCACGGCCTCGTCGAGCGCCTTTCGCACGTGCAGCGCGAGCTCCCGCGCGGTGAACGGTTTCGGCACCAGCTTGCGCGCGACATCGACCAGGCCCTGCTGTTCCACTGCGCCCTGCGGATAACCGGACATGAACAGCACGGGCGTGTTCGGGTGCAGCTTCGACAGCTGCCCCGTCAGCTCGACGCCGCTCATCTCGGGCATGACCACGTCGCTCAGCACCAGGTCGAGCTGCGTCACGCGTCGCGCGATGGTCAGCGCTTCACCGGGCCGCGCTGCGCTCAGCACGCGGTAGCCGTAGCTCTCCAGCACGAGCGCCGCCGAGGCCCGCACAGCGTCGTCGTCTTCCACGAGCAGGATGGTCTCGGTGCCTCCCGGAACGACGCCATCCTGGTAGGTGGCGCGCGGCTTGGTCGCGCCGGTCGTGCGCAGGGGAAAGCGCATGCGGAACCAGGTGCCTGCGCCCGGCTCACTCTGCACGTCGATCACGCCGCCCGCCTGCCGCACGATGCTGTACACGCAGGACAAGCCGAGACCGGTGCCCTTGCCGGACTCCTTGGTCGTAAAGAACGGATCGAAGATGTGCTCGAGCGTGTGCGGAGCCATGCCGACGCCCGTATCGCGTACGTCGAGCGAGACGCACGGCGGCTGCAGCCGGCGGTTGTGCTCGGACTGCATGTTGAGCTCGGTGGAGATGGTCAGCACACCCGCGCCTTCGATGGCGTCGCGCGCGTTGAGCACCAGGTTCAGGAGCAGCTGCTCCAGCTCGTTCGGATCGATCTCGATGCAGGCCGCGCCCGGGGTGAGCTCGAGCCGCAGCTCGATGTTCTCGCGCAGGGTGCGGCGCAGCAAGGTCTCGTTGCTGCGAATCACGTCGTTCACGTCGAGGACGCGCGGCGCCACCACGTTCTTGCGCCCGAGCGCCAATAGCTGCCGAGTCAAGCGCGCGCCGCGCTGCGCGGCATCGAGCATGGTCTCGATGAGCTCGTCACCGCGCTCGGCGGGAGGCAGCGCGAGCATGAGCTCCGAGCTCGCGGTGATGACCGTCAACAAGTTGTTGAAGTCGTGCGCCACGCCGCCGGCGAGCCGGCCCAGCGCATCCAGACGCTGCGACTGGCGCAGCTCAGCCTCTACGCGTTTGCGCTCGGACTCGGCGCGAGCGCGCACCACCGTCTGCGCGAGGTGCGCGGCGACAGCCATCAGGATGTCCGTATCCGAGCTCGCAGGCGGGCGCACGGAGGCCGAGTACAGATCGAGCAACGCGACCACTTCGTCGCGCGCGACCACCGGTACGAGTAGCGCGCAGCGCGCACCGAGCTCCGCGACCCTGCGGTACGCGGGGTCGTCGCAGCTCGCGACATCGGGGCAGAATACGCTCGCGCGCGAGTGCACCACCTGAGACGTCAGCGAGCCGCTCAGGCTCGGCAGCTGCTCCGCGCGCAGCTGCGCGAGCTGCGCTTTGTGACCTGCATCGCGCGCGTGCAAGGTCAAGAGTGAGAGCTCGGCCCGCTCCGAGACCAGCAGCGCGTCGCCGATCTCCCAGCCCAGCTCGGAACAGACGTCTCGAAGGCAGGCTTCGAACGCATGGCTGGTATGCAGTGCCTCATTCGCTGCTTCGGTCGCCCGCAGGATCAGGGACAACGCACGGTTCTTGCGTGAGAGCTCGGACTCGGTGCGCCCGCGCTCCAGCGCTTGCAGGAAAGCGTGCATCAGCCGGCCGCGTGACACCTCGGATTTGGTCAAGAAGCCGGCCGCACCCGCCGACAGGGACGCGATCTCGAGCCCCGTGCGAGGCACGCCCGTGAACAACACGCAGGGTGTGCTCGACTGTTCCTCGCGGGCCTTGCGGACGATGTCCAGGCCATCGCGCCCGGCCTCGTCGCGCAGGCGGTAGTCGACGAGGATCACGTCATGAGCATGCTCACGAATGGCCGCGCAGCCCTGCTCGTACGACGGAGCCCAGTCCACTTTCACCATGTCTTCGGCCGCGAGCACGCGACGAATCCAGACGTAGTCATCTTCATCGTCATCGATGAGGAGAATTCGAAGCGCTGACTGCACTTGGCTGCGTGGTTCCATGATTGCATTCGCCTTCGAGGGCTCTCCCCCATCGGAGACCTGTGCTGCGTCGCGCAACGTACCACCGGATACGGGGCTGACTGCCGGGCTTCCTACTTGCCTAATGCGTTCGCCAAGCTAAGTGTGTGCTTGCAGTTTGGCTGCGCGGAAACAGCAATGGAAGAGGATCGTTCTGGGGTCTCGGCGCCGGCTTCCACGGCGTCGATCGATGCTCGCGACTCGCCTGTGGGCGTCGCGCGCATGGTGCTGTTGGTGGAGGACAATGATGACCATGCCGAGCTGGTCCGCAGAGCGTTGCGCCAAAGTGGCCACCCGCACAACTTGCTGCGACTCGAGGATGGCCAGGAGGCATTGAGCTTTCTGCTCGGGACAGGCCAACACAAGTCACGCGGCGACTGCGCTCTGATTCTGTTGGACCTGCGGCTGCCCCGTGTGGGTGGGTTGGAAGTGCTACGGCAGCTGCGTGACGCGAATCATGTGCTCAGCGTGCCAGTGGTCGTGCTCACGACGTCGGAAGCGGAAGGCGACATCGAAGCGGCGTACGAGCACGGGGCGCACGCCTACGTGGTGAAGCCGGCAGACTTCACCGCATTCGGTGATCTCGCGCGGGACCTGGCGCGCTTCTGGCTCGGCTGGAACAAGATCGCAAATCCTGCGTGAACGCGGGTTAGTCACAGCGGCGGTCGCGGGACCCGCAGCGCAAGCTCCGCGGCTCCCGACCTCCGAGTTAATCACATCGGCGGTCGCGGGACCCGCAGCGCAAGCTCCGCGGCTCCCGACCTCCGAGTTAATCACATCGGCGGCTGAGCAAGCCAACCGAGACTGGTCAGATGTGATCGCCCGCGCCGGGCACGTAGCCGTATGCCGCCATCAACTCGAGCGAGACGCGGCGCGGCTTGCCGTTGACGGCATGCAGCAACGCCCAGAGCGTCTGCGCACGTGCGAGCACGCGGCCTTCACACGTAAATACACTGCGGCGCAGCGACGTAGCGCCGCGCACGGCGGCGGGCCAGGTGGCGCACTGCAAGCTCTGCCCCACGAACGCGGGCGCCAGGTACTCGATCTCGTGCTTGCGCACGACCCAAATCGCGTCCATCTCCTGTAAGCGCTCGGCCGACAAGCCGACGGCGTTCGAGTGCGCGATCGCGGCTTCATTGACCCAGCGCACCCAGACCACGTTGTTCGCGTGCCCGAAGTCGTCGATGTCCTCGGGCGTGACGACGAACTGGTGCGTGTGGGCGAGGGCGCTGGGCTGAAAGTCTGCGTTCATGGGCGATTGCTCGGCAGCCTCGCAGCGCGGCGCGTGTGACACGCAGCGCTGGGTTGCGGCGCGCTACTTCTGCAGCTTGCCGGACTCTCGCTTGGCCTTGTCCGCGCGCGCGCGCTCGATGCCATCGAGGATCAGCTGGCGTGCTTCAGCCGCGTCGCCCCAGCCGAGCATCTTCGTCCACTTGCCCGGCTCGAGATCTTTGTAATGCGCGAAGAAGTGTTCGATGCGCTGCACCGCGATGTCCGGCAGGTCGCTGTAGTCCCACACGTCTTCGTAGCGGCGCGTGAGCTTCGGCACGGGGACCGCGATGATCTTCTCGTCTCCACCCGCCTCGTCTTGCATCTTGAGCACGCCGATGGGCCGCACGGAGACGATGGCACCGGGGATGATTCCGCGTTGGTTCGCGATCAACACGTCACAAGGATCGCCGTCGTCCGAAAGTGTGTGAGGGATGAAGCCGTAGTTACCCGGGTAACGCATCGACGTGTACAGGAAGCGATCCACCACCAAGGTGCCGGCCTCCTTGTCCATTTCGTACTTGATCGGCTCACCACCGACCGGAACCTCGACGATCACATTGACTTCTTGCGGTGGGTTTCGACCGATCGAAACCGCCTCGATGCGCATACAGACCTCCCTGGCACCCCAGTTGTTGGCCGATGCGCCGGAGGGGGCAAGCAAAAAGGGCAGCGCGCGGACGGAAAAACGCCGCTCACGGCTTCAGCCGCAGTGAATCACAGCGGCGGTCGCGGGAGCCGCTGCGCAAGCTCCGCGGCTCCCGACCTCCGCGAGTTTAATCACAGCGGCGGTCGCGGGATCCGCTGCGCAAGCTCCACGGCTCCCGACCTCCGCAGTTAATCACAGCGGCGGTCGCGGGACCCGCTGCGCAAGCTCCGCGGCTCCCGACCTCCGCGAGTTTAATCACAGCGGCGGTCGCGGGAGCCGCTGCGCAAGCTCCACGGCTCCCGACCTCCGCAGTTAATCACAGCGGCGGTCGCGGGACCCGCTGCGCAAGCTCCGC
>Ga0190269_10000286_pt1 | contig 27235 bp, 27 predicted proteins | sample Popmic249IS_FD_133749 | JGI IMG/M metagenome (GOLD analysis project Ga0190269, IMG submission 133749) | Populus adjacent soil microbial communities from riparian zone of Blue River, Arizona, USA - 249 IS | ecosystem: Environmental > Terrestrial > Soil > Riparian zone | place: USA: Arizona... | reverse complement strand
CTCATAATCCCTCGGTCGTGGGTTCGAGCCCCACCCGCCCCACCGCGGAACTTGGTTGGTGTTGGTCGGTGGCAGGTGGTTGACCCCTCTTGAGGCACTCTTCGCGGGGCCGGCGCCCGACGGGGTCAACGCCGTGAGGGAGCCGCACCCGGAGGCTGGGCAGCCGCTCACAGAGCCTCCACGCCGCGCACCTGACCGAGACCTTGGCCGGGTCATGCCCCGCAACGCAGCCGCCTCCCGGCTGCGCGCGCGGCAGCAGTCGTCACGTCAAGGGGATCGCTGTGTCGTGCTGCTCATGGGTGACCAGCTGGCCAGAGCGGCGCCGCTCATGCGCCCGGCGAGCGGCGCACATGACGCAGTAAGGAACGGACCTGCCCGCCTCATGATCCTCGGTCGTGGCTTCGAGGCCCCACCCGCCTCACTCCGTCCGGGGTCAGCACCAGCGCTCGGCGATCTCCCGCAGGACCTTCAGGCTCCGGTTCGTCATCGGCCCCACGGTCCGCTCCAGCTTCGGCGTCGGCAGCCTCGCCTGGCCGTAGCCGGCGTCGTAGAGGAGGTGGACGCCGCGGCCGCGGACCACGACCCGTTCGCCGGGCAGGCTCAGGGCCTCGGCCGCCTGGGCGACTGCGCCGGCCACCGGAGCCTTGAGCAGGGCCACGTAGTGCGCGTAGTCGGGCTGGCGCCCGAGCGCCTCCTCGGCGATGCCGGGCGCCTCGGCGACCAGGGCGGCGAGCTCGCGGGGGGAGAACACCATGGTCGGGACCTCGAAGCCGCGGTCGGCCAGGAAGAGCTCCTCCAGCGCGGCCTCCAGCTTCGCCTGCGAGCGAAGCGGCGAGCTGATCCGGAGGTTGCCGGTCTGGATGTAGGTCTCGACGTCGGCGTACCCGGCTCGCTCGAGAGCCGCGCGGAGGTCGGCGGTCCTGTACTGGCGCTTGCCGATGTTCACGGCGCGGAGGAAGCCGAGGTACGTGGGCACCTCGTCACGCTAGTGAGCGACACCCGCGCCGCCCGCCCCGAGCCAGCGGAAACCACGGTCGGGGACGCTGCGTCCGAAGGTCATGCGCACGTGGTGGAGGCTCCTGGTCGCGGGTGCGCTGCTGACGGGGTGCACGGCCACGGCGCCTGCTGCGCCGCGGGCTGCCGCTGCGCTCTCGCCGACAACCACACCCGGTGTGGCCGGGACCTGGCCCAGCACGGACCCCGGCGCCGCGGTGTCCTGCGTCAGCCGCTACCCCGAGCGGCTCGCCGAGAACGCCGTCGCGTTCGACGGCACGGTGACCGGCGTGCGTCTCGGTGACCGCGACGAGGACGCCGGCGGTACGCCGGCGCGGGTCGAGCTGGCCGTGCACGAGACCTTCGCCGGTCCCCGCCGCACGAGCGTGGTGATGCGGACCTGGGACTTCATGCTGCCCGACGAGGCGGACGAGGTCGTCGGCTTGCGCGGCCTCTTCGCCGCCGGTCCGACACTGGACATCAAGGCCTGCGGGTACTCGCGGCCCCACTCTCCGCAGGACGCCGTGACCTGGCGCAGGGCCTTCCGTCTCGCCCCCGACCGGGGGTGAGAGGCGCGGCGGGGCGGAGGACAGGGCTCGGGCTGGCCGCTGTCGCGGCCCTGGCAGCCGTCGCCGGCTGCGGGGCCTCGAGTGGCTGCGACGACTTCCACCCGCGCTCCTCGGCCCTGGCACCGGGCGACCCTCACCCGATCGACGTCAAGGTCGAGCGTGGACACACCGGCGTACCTGCGTGAATGCGGTTGCGGTGACCGCGACACTCGGTGCATGCATCGCACCGCCGAGGAGCTGGAGGCCTTCCTCCCGGAGCTGCGCGCGGCGCCCGCGGACCACGGCATCCTCGAGGTCCTGGTACGCCGGCCTGCTGTCGGCGAGCGCGAGGTGCTCGACGTGGGTGAGCTCTCCACCGAGGAGGGCCTCGTCGGGGACACGTGGCGCGCCCGAGGGAGCAAGCGCACACCCGACGGCTCTGCCCACCCCGACATGCAGCTGACGCTGATGAGCTCCCGGATGGCGGGCTTCCTCGGCGCCACCAAGGGCCTGGCCGGAGACCAGCTCTACGTCGACCTCGACCTCTCCGTGGCGAACCTGCCCCCGGGGACGCGGCTGAGCATCGGCAGCGCCGTCGTCGAGGTCACCGACCAGCCCCACACCGGGTGCGCGAAGTTCGTCGCCCGGTTCGGTGAGCCGGCGATGCGCTTCGTGAACGGCGGCGTGGGTCGCGAGCTGCGGCTGCGCGGTCTCAACGCCCGCGTCGTCGTACCGGGGACGATCCGGCCCGGCGACGCGGTCAGCAAGGAGGACGGCATCCCGGGGCGGCTCGAGGGGTAGGAGAAGGCCATGTCTGTGCCTGGCCGTCCTCGCCTCGTCCCCGTCGCAGGAGGGGAGCTCTCCGCAGCTGCCCCCGAGCCGCCCGAGCTGGTGCTCGAGCCCGGTGTGCACGACCACGGTGACCCGCCGGTGGCGCAGTTCCTCGTGGCACCGAGCGGCGAGGTCACCCTGGTGGCGCGCTCCAGCCGGGTCCTCGTCGACGGGCAGCCCGTGGAGCGGACGCTGCTGAGCAACGGCAACCGGATCGACCTGCCGGACGGTGCGCTCGCCTTCCTCTGCGACTGGCTTGAGGACGACGGCGGCCGGCAGGGCGGTGAGCAGCTGCACCCTGCCAAGGACGTGGACCACCTCGACCGCCAGTAGGACACCCCGTCGCGGTTGACCGCCGCTGGCCGCGGGCAGAGCATGACGGCGTGACGGGGGCGCTGGAGGCCGACTACCTCGTGTTCGGCGCGGGCGCGGCGGGCATGGCGTTCGTCGACGCGCTCACCGACCACGCCGACGCCAGTGTCGTCATGGTCGACCGCCGGTACGGCGTCGGCGGGCACTGGCTCGACGCCTACCCGTTCGTCCGCCTCCACCAGGCCTCGTCCTTCTACGGCGTCGCGTCCACCTTGCTGGGCGGCGGCCGCGTGCAGACCGAAGGGCCCGAGACCGGGCTGCACGAGCGCGCGACCGCGCCCGAGATCTGCGCCTACTACGACCGCGTGCTGCGCGAGCGGATGCTGCCCTCGGGCAAGGTGTCGTTCCACCCGAGCTGCGACTACCTCGGCGGTACCGAGTTCGTCTCGCGGCTGTCCGGCAAGCGCCACGAGGTGCGGGTGAGGAAGGCGGTGGTCGACGCGACGTACCTGGCGCCGAAGATCCCCTCCGGCACGCCGCCCCCCTTCGGGGTCTCCGAGGGGGTGCACGTGGTGGCGGTCAACGAGCTCGCCAGGCTGGGCGGGGCGCCTTCGCAGTACGTCGTGGTGGGCGCGGGCAAGACGGCCACCGACGCGGTCGTCTGGCTGCTCACCAACGGGGTGGACCAGTCTGCGATCACCTGGGTGCGGCCCAGGGACCCCTGGATGCTCGACCGCGCGGTGGTGCAACCCGACCCCGCGGTCTTCGTCGGGATGGCGGCCGACGTCTTCGGGGCGGCGGCCCAGGCCGAGTCGCTCGACGACCTCTTCCTCCGGCTCGAGGACGCAGGGATCATGCTCCGCGTCGACCGTGCCGTCACGCCCACCATGGCGAAGGCCCCGACGCTGGCGCGCTGGGAGCTCGAGCTGCTGCGCAGCATCGAGCACGTGGTGCGGCTCGGCCACATCAGGCACGTCGAGCCCAAGCGGGTCGTCCTCGAGCGGGGCGAGGTCGAGATCGCGGCCGACGCGGTGGTGGTGCACTGCGCGGCGGCTGGCCTGCAGCACCGGCCCCTCGTCCCGATCTGGGACGAGGGCACGATCACGCTCCAGCCGGTGCGCGCGGGCTTCCCGTGCTTCGGTGCCGCGCTGATCGGGTACGTCGAGGCGACCGTCGCGGAGCAGGAGGCCAAGAACCGGCTGTGCCCGCCGTCGCCCTATCCGGATTCGCCGTCGACGTGGGCGGAGATGCAGCTGATCGGCACGCGGTCGGCGATGGCCTTCGGGTCCGACCCGACCATCAAGGCCTGGGCCAACGGCGTCGCGCTGAACCCGTCGAGGGTGCCGCCGGAGCGGGCCGGTGACCCGGACGTGGTGGCGGCCACGCAGCGCTTCCGTGGCGTCCTCGAGCCGGGCCTCGCGGGGCTCGAGCGGCTGGTGTCAGCGGGCTGACACCGCGAGGGACGGCGCGGCCCGACCATCTGTCGCGTGGCGGACTACGACCTGGTGGTGGTGGGCGCTGGTCCGGCGGGGGAGAAGGCTGCGGTGCAGGCGGCCTGGTTCGGCAAGCGAGTCGCGGTGGTGGAGCGGGTCGACCGGCCCGGCGGGGCCCTGGCCAGCGGGGTGGTGGCGTCCAAGACGCTGCGCGAGGCGGCGGCGTACCTGACGGGGTTCCGGCGCAAGGACGTCTACGGCGTGGCCCCGGTGCCCCGGCCGGGCGACGCCGTCGAGGCCGTGCGGCGCCGGTCCGATGCCGTGGTCGCGATCGTCGCGGAGCGGGCGCGCACCAACTTCGAGCGGCACGGCGTCGCGCTGCTGCACGGCACCGCCCGGCTCAGCGGACCGGGTCGGGTCACCGTCGACCGGGCCGGCGGCTCGCTCGAGCTCACCGCGGACGTCGTCGTGCTGGCGACGGGCGCGACGCCGTTCCGGCCGGCGGAGCTGCCCTTCGACGGCCGCACCGTCCTCGACCCGGACGAGGCCAGCCGGCTGGAGGGCCCGCTCGACCGCGTCGCGGTGGTGGGCGGCGGGGCGGTCGGCTGCGAGCTCGCCACGATCCTCACCGCCCTGGGCAGCGCCGTGACGCTGGTGGACACCGGGCCGCGGCTGCTGGCCTACCTCGACGCGGAGCTCTCGGAGCGGCTGGAGTGCTATCTCCTGGAGGAGGGCGTCGACGTGGTCCGCGTCCGCCGTGAGGACCTGCAGGTGACACGCGGCTTCGGCGAGGTGCACGTGGCCCTGCCCGGCCGGGAGCGGCTCGTCGTCGACGCGCTGGTCGCCGCGATCGGCCGGGTCGGTACGACGGAAGGCCTCGGGCTCGAGACGGTCGGCGTGCAGACCGACACGCGGGGCCGCGTCCTGGTGGACGAGCACTTCCGCACCAGCGCCCCTGGCGTCTACGCCGTGGGCGACCTGGTCGGCCCGCCGTCCCTGGCCTCGGTCGGGATGGAGCAGGCGCGGGTCGCGGTCTGCCACGCCTTCGACCTCGGCTACAAGACCGCGGTCGACACCCTGCTGACACTGGGCGTCTGGACCATCCCCGAGATCGCCTCGGTCGGCCCGACCGAGGAGGAGCTGCAGCAGGCCGGCACGCCGTACGAGGTGGGTCGTGCCGCGCTGGCCGGCAATGTCCGGGCCACCATCGCGGGTACCTCCGACGGCGTGCTGAAGCTGCTCTTCGACCCGGCGGACGGGCGGCTGCTCGCCGCGCACGTCCTCGGCGACGGCGCGAACGAGCTGGTGCACCAGGCGCAGGCGGTGATCCGGCTCGGCGGCTCGCTCCACTACTTCGTCGACGCCTGCTACAACGTGCCGACCGTCTCGGAGTCCTACAAGTACGCCGCCTACGACGGCCTGGCGCGGCTCGCGCACCGGCCGACCCTCACGCCGTTCGCGTGAGGGGTCTCACGGCCCCCGGAGGTCGCGCCGGCTGAAGGCCACGACCCCGAGAACCACGAGCAGCAGGCCCGCCGCCGTCATCCCGGCGGTGGCGCCCGCGGTCATGGGGTCGCCCGGCAGCCGGGCGAGGTGGTGGAAGGGCGAGAGGCCGAGCACCCAGGAGGGCCACTCGAGCGCCGTACCGATCGTGTCGAGCAGGTAGGTGACCACGGCGACCGTCACGGGCAGCACGGTGGTCTGTCGCGGCGCGAGGCCGAAGGTGAGCACCGAGAGCCCCACGAAGAAGAGCACCAGCGGCAGCGTGCCGGCCATCGGCTCCACCACCTGGTCGAGCGGGAGCGGCGCGTCGACCAGGCGCGCGCCGAGCCACGTCCCGAGCGCCGACACGACGAGGAGCAGGCCGGCTGCGAGGACGGCCAGCAGCGTCGACAGCGCGAGCCACTGCCACCGCACGGCGCCGCGTACGAGCAGGTTGTCCAGCCGCCCCTCGGCCTCCTCCTGGCGCAGCGTCCCGAGGCGGAAGCCGGTGAAGGCCGCGACGGTCACCGCGATCGACACGGCGAGGTAGCTGAGGAAGCCGACGAGCGGCTCGGACAGGTCGACGCCCATGGCCTCGAGGGTCTTGCGGTAGCCGTCGTCCTCCTCGAGCAGCTCGAGCAGGGCGTCGGTCATGACGCCGAAGACCACGCTCATCACGCCCAGGATGACGCCCCAGGCGACCAGCGCGCCCTGGCCGAGCCGCCAGCCGAAGGCCGGCGCCGACCCCAGCATCCGGCTGTTGCTGCGCCGCTTCGCCCGGTCTTTGAGGACGGCAGCGCCGGTGTCACGGCGCGCGGCCAGGCCGACCGCGACGACGCTCAGCAGCAGCGCCGCGGCGGCCGGCACCAGCAGCCAACCCCAGCTGTTCTCGGCGAAGACGTGGAGCCGGTCGGCCCACCCGAAGGGCGTCAGGGTGAGGAGCCACTCCCGCTCCTCGGCGCTGTTCGCCACGACGCGCACGAGGTACGCCGCGACGAGCAGCGCGAAGCCGACGGAGACCGCCCTGCGTCGCGGCTCCACCAGCTGTGCCACGAGCGCCCCGAGCGACGACATCAGCATGGTGAAGGCAGCGACCCCTGTGCCCCAGATCAGCGTGCCGGCCAGGCCCTCGCCGAGGAGGAGGAACGGCACCGCGGCCGCGACGCCCAGCCCCAGGCTGCAGAGCAGCATGGTGGTCAGCGCGGCCCGCTGCTGCGCCTGCGCGGTGAGCGGTCGGCTCAGGACGACGTCGGCCCGGCCGGCGTCCTCCTCGCCCCGGGTGAGCCGCGTGACGGTCAGCAGCGCCCAGGACGCGACGATGATGAAGAGCATCCACCCGGCGTCCCAGACCGCGAAGCCGCCGATGGTGTCGACCGAACCGGGGTCGCCCTGCATCATCCGCACCGCGCTCGACGACGACAGCCGCCGCAGCTGCTCCAGCGACTCGGCAGTGGGGTAGGTCTCCCGGTAGACCACCACCTCCATGGCCATGTAGACGGCTGCGCCGAGCCAGAGGAGCAGGGCCCCTCGGCGTACCAGCCGGAGGGGCAGCCGAAGCAACGCCCACGTCGACGGAGCCGACACCGACGAGGCCGTCGCCGGGGCGGAGGTGGTCGGCAGGACGGCGGTCATCGGCGGTCCGGTACGCCGTAGTAGCTGAGGAACACCTCTTCCAGGTCCGGCTCGCGGCTGTGCAGCGACACCACCGGGTGACGGGCCAGCTCGCCGAGCAGCGCCTGCGGGCTGCCGGTCACGGAGATCCGCACCCGGCCGTCCACCACCTGCTCGCCGACCACGCCCGGTACGCCGACGAACGAGGGCGCCGGTCCGTCGAAGGAGACGTCGAGGACCAGGACGTCCTTCTGCCGCAGCGACTCCAGGGTGGCGATCTCCACCAGCCGGCCGCCCCGCAGGATCGCCACCCGGGTGCAGACGTCCTCGACCTCGTCGAGGATGTGGGACGACAGGAACACCGTCTGCCCCCGGGCGGCCGCCTCGCGCACGAGCTGCTGGAACTCCGCCTCCATCAGCGGGTCGAGCCCCGCCGTGGGCTCGTCGAGGAGCAGCACGTCGGGCCGGTGCATGAGGGCCGCGACGAGGGCGACCTTCTGCCGGTTGCCCTTGGAGAGGGTGCGGATCCGGCGGCTCAGGTCGAGGCCGAGCCGCTCGCACAGCTGGTCGCGGTACGCCGCGTCGACCTCGCCGCTGAGGTTCGCCAGCAGGTGCAGCACCTCCTGTCCGGTCAGCTGCGGCCAGAGGGCGACGTCGCCCGAGACGAAGCCGAGGTGGCGGTGGGCGCGCCGCACGTCGGAGACCGGGACGCCGTGCACCCAGGCGTGTCCCGCTGTCGGCCGGAGCAGGTGCAGCAGCAGCCGGATCGTCGTGGTCTTGCCCGCGCCGTTGGGACCCAGGAAGCCGAAGACCTCGCCCTGCGCCACCTCGAGGTCGAGCCCGTCCAGCGCGACGACGTCGCCGAAGTGCTTGGTCAGGCCCTCGGTCCTGATGGCAGGGGCGTTCGTGTGCACGGGAGTCCTCCGCTCGTCACTGCCCACGCTACGAACCAGGGCGGTACGGCGACACGGCCTTTCGTCCCGGCCGGTCGCTGCTCGCGGAGGGGCGCCCAGGCCGTAGGATGGTGGGGCGCCCGCACCTCGCGCCGTCGGCCCTCGTCGGGCCGGCCGGGCACAGGCCGGCACCCCGCTTGGGGTCTCAGCGCCGGTCGGCCGGAAGGACTCGGCCACGCTCGACCGACGCACGTCGGCGCGACTCGTCGTACCGACGCACAGGGGACCCGGCTCGCGGGCGCCCCACTCGCTCCAGAGGAGGGGCACTTGGCCACACGAGGCCACGGGAGAGGGCACGCTCGCCCCGCTCCCCAGCGGCGCGGCGGCACCGCGCGTCCGGCCGGGATCCTGGCCGTGCTCACCCGCGCGGTCCGTGAGGTCGAGCAGGCCGTGCAGCGCGGGCGCGTCCGCCCCTCGACCCGCGCGACCTTCCAGGTCGTCGCCCTGCTCGTCCGCGAGGAGCGCGAGCGGCTCAAGAAGGCGGAGCCGAACGAGTCGCGCCGCAGCGAGCAGCTCAAGAAGCTCGAGGGCGTGGCCACGGCACTGGCCCGCACGGCGGCCCGCGACGGCTCGCTCCTCATGCTCCTGACCGACGACGCCCCGCTGGTCGAGGGTGCTCGCACGGTCATGCGTGAGATGCGCGAGGCCGCCGGCCTGGAGGAGGCGCCCGAGCCGGCCGCTCCCGAGGCGCCGACTTCGGCCTCGGCGCCGCGGGCCGCCCGCCAGGTCGTGCCCCAGTCGGTCATCTCCCGGCAGCTGGCCAACCCCTTCCTCGCGCCGGACTTCTCGGCGCCCCTGCCGCGCAAGGCACGACCGCGTCTGCTCGCCGGCTGGGAGCTGCTCGAGCCCCTGCTGCGGTCGTTCGAGGAGTCCTCGGCGGGCGCGCCGTCGTGCATGCACCTGCCGGCCGCCGGGTCGCTGCGGGCGGCGGGCGGCCGCGAGCTGATGCCGCACCAGGCCCAGGTCGTCGCGGCGGCGGCGGAGGGGCACCGGACCTTCCTGCTCGCCGACGAGCCGGGCCTCGGCAAGACCGCGCAGGCCCTGCTCGCCGCGCAGGCCGCGAACGCCTACCCGCTGCTCGTCGTCGTCCCCAACGTGGTGAAGGCCAACTGGGCGCGCGAGACGGGCCTGTGGACCCCGAACCACCGCGCCACCGTGGTGCACAGCGACGGGGAGACGGTCGACGCCTTCGCCGACGTCGTCGTCGTGAACTACGAGCTGCTCGACCGGCACGTCGGCTGGCTCGGCAACCTCGGCTTCCGCGGGATGGTCGTGGACGAGGCGCACTTCATCAAGAACAAGACGTCGCTGCGCTCGCGGCACGTGCTCCAGGTCGCGGAGCGCATCCGCGAGCGGACGCCGCGCCCACTGATGATGGCGCTGACCGGTACGCCGCTCATCAACGACATCGAGGACTTCCTCGCGATCTGGGAGTTCCTCGGCTGGATCGACCCGAAGGCGCCGCGAGGCGAGCTGATGGAGTCGCTCGAGGAGAACGGCTTCACGCCGGCCGACCGGGAGTTCTACCCCGCGGCCCGGCAGGCGGTGATCGACCTCGGCATCGTCCGCCGGCGCAAGGTCGACGTGGCCGCCACCATCCCGGCTCGGCGGATCGCCGACCTGCCGGTCGAGCTCGAGGGCGCGGCGGCGCGGTCCATCCGCGACGCGGAGCGCGTGCTCGCCCGCCGGATGGTCAAGCGCTACGAGAGCGCCGTCGCCGCCCGCGGCGTGCCGGTCGACGGCATCGACCACGTGCTCGTCCGCAAGGTCGCCGCCTGGGAGCGGCAGGAGGCCAACGAGCGCAAGGGCGAGGAGAACGTCTTCAGCATGATGCGGCGCATCGGCCAGGCCAAGGCGGTGCTGGCCGCCGACTACGCCGCCCAGCTGTCGCACAACGTCGGCAAGGTCGTGTTCTTCGCCAAGCACGTCGACGTCATGGACGCCGCCGAGCAGACCTTCGCCCAGCGGGGGATCGGCTACAGCTCGATCCGCGGCGAGCAGACGCCCAAGGCCCGCAAGGAGGCGATGGAGGCGTTCACGAACGACCCGGCCTGCGCCGTGGTCGTCTGCTCCCTCACGGCGGCCGGCGTCGGCATCAACCTGCAGGTCGCCTCCGACGTCGTGCTCGCCGAGCTGTCCTGGACCGACGCCGAGCAGACGCAGGCGATCGACCGCGTGCACCGGATCGGGCAGGACCAGCCGGTGACGGCCTGGCGCATCATCGCCGCGCAGACCATCGACGCCCGGATCGCCGAGCTCATCGAGTCGAAGGCCGGCCTCGCGGCGCGGGCGCTCGACGGCTCCGACGAGGCGGTCGCGTCGACGGTGGACGTGCAGCTCGAGGCGCTGGTGACGCTGCTGACCGACGAGCTGCTCCGCGCCGCCGCCTGACGCTCAGCTGCCGTCGGCCCGTCGCCGCAGCCAGGTCGCGGCCCGGAGCGCGAGCAGCAGGGCGAGCCCGGCCAGGTACGGCGTGAGCCCGCCCGGCAGCGTCTGCTCGGAGCTCTGGGCAGCCGGCACGGCCGCGATCGGCGCGGCGGGCTCAGCGGCAGGGACCGCCGCTGACGCACGCTCGACGGTGGCCCGGGCGTGGGCAGCCGCGGCCTCCGCCGGGCGCGTGGTCACGGCGCTCGCCGTACCGGCCTGGTCGAAGGCGACCTCGGCGAGCTGCGGCGCGCCGCCGGACCCGGCGGTGCAGTAGACGTAGGCGTCGCCGCTGCGGTCCTGCGGCTGGCCCACCGCGCGCAGGAAGCCCTCGAGGTTGAGGCCCAGCGCCGCGTGGAGGTCCTCCACCTGCAGCGTCGACTGGTCGGCGACGCACGGGCGCGCGCCGTAGACGCCGCGCTCCCACTGCCGCAGGTAGGCCTCGGAGCCGTTGAGCATGTCGGTCAGGACTGCCCTGCCACCGCCGATGGCCGCGTGCTTCTGGTCGGCCGCGAGCTGCACCTCGCGGTACCAGTCGGCGAACAGGCCGTAGTGGGGCACGCCATCCGTGCTGATGTCGTAGGTCCGCACGCCGCTGGTCTGCTGGCGCAGCCGCACTCCGCCGATCGGCGCCGGCCACGGCCGTGAGTAGTCGAGCTTCACCTTCGGGCTCGAGCGCGGGCCCGGCTGGCCGCCCAGCCCGTTGGTGTCGGCGCCGTACCCGAGGCCGAAGAGGTCGCCGGGTGCGTACTTCGCGGCCCAGGCCTTGCGCGCGGCCCAGCGGTCGGCGAAGGCCGCGGCGTCGCCGGTGCGGGGCGCGACGACACCGCGCTGCTGGTAGATGCGCTGGTAGACCACGTCGTTCGCCCAGCTGTGGCTGGAGACCAGCGCGGGCAGGCGGGTCGGCCGCTTGGCCTTGGTCGCGGCCCTCTTCTCCTGCGGTGCCAGCTCCCGCTCGAGGAAGTCGAGCGCCTCGCGCTGCGCGAGGGCGCTCATGTGGTCGGGGTCGAAGACCATGCCCTTCGCGACCATCTTGCGGATCAGGTGCTTGCCGAGGTCGGTGAGGCCGCGGCTGTTGCAGTGCGGGCCGTTGCCGTAGACCGGCGCGACGTAGCCCTTCGTGGCGCCGAACTGGTCGAGCACCCGGCCGGCGAGCGCGTCGACGCCCTCGGGGAGGGGCGCGTCCTGGGCGAGGTTCGGCTGGGTCTTGTCGTGCTGGCTGCCGGGGAGGCCGTGGCTGTGGTCGTGGCCCTCGTCCTCGGGGCAGGTGCGCATGTCCCAGTAGTGCTGGGTGACGTGCTTGTTGCCGGTGTTGACCACGACGCCGGTGGCGCCGCCGTCGCCGGTCACGCCGGACAGCGCGTTGTCGAACTTGTTGACCAGCTCCATCTGGCGCACGCCGAGGTCGAAGACCTCCTGCAAGCGGTCGTCGATCTGCTGCGGGCTGCACTGGGGCTGGTCGAGCACCTCGCGGCAGTCGAAGAGCTCGGAGACCTCGATGCCCAGCACGACGGCGAGCCGGCCCGCGTTGATCGCCTTGCGCGCCTCGGTGGGCGTGGTCACGACCCGGAGCCAGCCCTCACCCGGACCGCCGCTCTGGGCGTCGACGTAGTCCTGCAGCTCGTGGACGCGCTGCGCCTGCAGCCGGACGCCGTCCATCTCGTTGCAGCTGTTCTTCTTCACCGGGAACGCCTGGCACAGCGCGGTGTTGTCGACCAGCAGGTTCACGTAGAGGCGCAGGCCGCCGAGGTAGGCCCGCTCGAGCCAGCGCCAGTAGAACTGCTCGTGGGTCAGCGTGTCGTGCTGCGGCCAGTAGCCGAAGGTCGGCCAGCCGACCGGGTCGTAGGTCGTGACCGGGTCGGCCGGGCTCTGGCCGGCCAGGCCCACCTCGAGGACGCCGTTGTAGACGTTGCCGTCCTCGCGGCAGTCGCCCAGGGCGAACTCGACGCCGTAGGGGTGCCACGGCCGGCCGCAACGGAGCTTGCCGCCGAGGAACTCGAAGGCCATGCCGTGCACGTGCGCCTCGAAGAAGCCCTTCACCGGCTGGGCGCTGGAGCCCTTGACCGGCCGCGGCCGCCCGTCGGCGTTCGTGGTGATCTCGGGCCAGGTGGCGCAGGCCTTGCCGTTCGGGTCCGCGTCGGTCCGGTCGTCGTCGGGGACGTGGCGGAGCGTCAGCTCGACCGGCGCGCCGTCTGCCGCCAGCGCCGGCGAGCCGTCCTGCACGCGGAGCACCTCGCCCCGGCTCGGCACCGAGAGCAGGTAGCGCTGCCCCTGGCGCTTGCCGTCGGGCTTCCTGCCGGCGGCCACCAGTCGCCACTCGGTGTCCTCGGACGGGGCGTCGGCGACGGACAGGCCCGAGGTCACGCTGCCCACAGCCGGCAGCTGCGGAGCGGCGGCGGAGACGTAGCCCCGCACGTCCCACCAGGCCCGGGCGTGGCTGGTGTCCCGGCCCTCGTTCGTCGCGAGGAGGTACTCGCCGAGGCGGGTCGGCTGGAAGTGCAGCGGCGTGGCGTCCCGCGGGTCCTTGCGCAGGACGAGGGCGTCCGCCTCGCGGGCCAGGTAGCCCGCCGTACCGGCCTGCACCGTGTAGCAGCCCCCCGCGACGGCGTACCGGTCCTCGGGCTGCGGCAGCCGGTCGCTCACAGGGCGGTCCGCGACCAGGCGGAAGCCCTCCTTGGCAGCGCTGCCGCGCACGTCGGCGGACGCACTGGAGGAGCCGCCTCCGACGGTCGACAGCGAGGCGGTCGCCAGGGCGGCGACGGCCAGGAGCGCGCGGGCACGGGGGCGGGGCATGGGGGACTCCGGCTGCGAGAGAGGGGGGCCGTGCAACGTTCGACGGCAGCGGGCAGGCTCCTGCCGTGGGCCGCGTCGAGAGGAGGGCCGTCCCGGTGACCAGGATGGAGCCGATCACGCCCGGCGGCGTGGTGGAGGCTGCCCTGGCGCTGGTCGAGGGCCGCCCTGGACGGGTGCGGCTCGCGGTCGACGGTGCACCGGCGGGTGAGGCGCACGCGCTCGCGGCCGCGGTGGTCGAGCGGCACGGGCGGGCGGTCCACGTGCCGGCCGAGGGGTTCTGGCGGCCGGCCGGGCAGCGCTTCGAGCACGGCCGCGAGGACGTCGACGCCTGGCTCGACGTGTGGCTCGACGACGGCGCCCTGGAGCGCGAGGTGCTCGTGCGCGCGGTGGAGCGTGGGGAGGTGGTGCCCGCGCTGCGCGACCCGGTGGCCGACCGGTCGCTGCGGCTCGGGCCGGTGGTGCTGCCTGACCCGGGGCTCGTCGTGGTGAGCGGTAGCGGGCTGCTGGGCCGGTGGTTGCCCTTCGACGTGACGGTCCACCTGCAGGCGTCGCCGGCTGCCCTGCGCCGGCGGCTCGAGGACGACGAGCAGTGGCTGGTGGAGGCACTGGCCCGGTACGCCGACGAGCGGGCACCTGCTCAGGCGGACCTCGTGGTGCGCACCGAGGACCCGCGCCACCCGGCCCTGGTGCTGCCGGACTGAGGATCAGACCGAGGTCTCGTGCTCCTCGGCGTCCTCGCGCGCCAGGTGCTCCTCGTCCCGGACCGGCCCTTGCCAGCCGCACTCGCAGCGCGCCTGGTGGCGCAGCTCGGTGTCCTCGGGCTGGACGAACGGGCGCGGGTCCGTGGGGGTGCTCTCGACGACGGCGGTGTGTCCCATGGCGGTCACGTACCCCGCGAGCCGTCTCCCGAGTCAGCTCCGGCGCACGACTTCCTCGCCCCGGCCCTCGTGCCAGGACCTGATGACCAGCTGGTCACCCTCGACGCGGGTCAGGACGACCTCGCGCACGTCGAGGACGAACCGGTCGCCCGTCGCCGCACCGTCGAGCCCGCCGGCGTCGATCGCCACACCGGCCAGCTTGGCCTCGCCGGCCCACGCGGACGGGTCCTCGGCCGGCGGGTCCACGGTGGGGGAGTGGAGCGCGAAGCGCGGGTCGCGCCGCAGGTCGGCCGCCTTGCGGGCGCCCGGCATGCTGCCCAGCGCGACCTCGTCCGCGGAGAACTCCACCTCCGTGCCGCTGATTCGCGGTGCGCCGTCTCGGCGCAGCGTCGCCAGGGTCGCGTGCTTGCGCACCGCGAACCGCTCCTGGACCTCCCGCGCCAGGTCGGGGGCCACCTTCCGCACCTCGTGCCATGTCGCCATGCGCCCACCCTGCCAGCCGGGTCCGACAAGGGGGCGCGTGCTCAGGACATGGCCGCGAGGAGGTCGTTGCACGCCTCCTCGCAGGCCCGGCACGCCTCGGCGCAGATGCGGCAGTGCTCGTGCATCTCGGCGTGCATCGCGCACTCGTCACCGCAGCTCCGGCAGGCCATCGCGCACGCCTGGAGCAGGGTCCGCGAGATGTTCGCGTCGTAGCCGGTGTGCCGTGACAGGACCCGCGCCGTCGTACCGCAGATGTCGGCGCAGTCCATGTTGGTGCGGATGCACTTGGTCAGCTCGGCCACCATGCCCTCGCTCAGGCACGCGTCGGCACAGGCGGTGCAGGCCTCGCTGCAGGCGATCAGCGCGTCGATGGCGCTCGCGAGCTGCTGCCGGTCGAGGTTGATCTCGAGCGGGTAACGGGCGTCAGGCCTGGCCCCGGGGTGCCACCGTGGCGGCCAGCTCGTCGTGCCTCATCGAGCTCCGGCCGGGGATCTCCTGCTCGGAGGCCAGCTCCTGCAGCTCGGTCGTCGTGAGGTCGATCTTGTCCGCGAGCACCGGCGCGCCGAGGCCGGCCTTGGCCTCTTCGAGCGTCTCGCCCATCTCCTCGCGGTCCTCCGCGGAGGTCTCCGACCGGATGAGGCGGAACATCTCCTGCTCCTCCTCCTCCGCGTGGTGCTCGACGTTCTCGATGAGGACGGTCATCTTGGCCGCCCACGCCTCGTCGGACGGGCCGAGCGTGGCGAGCTCGTCGATGAGCACCTTGGCGACGTGGTGCTCCTCGAACCCCTCGTCGACCGTCGCCTTGATCTCGTCGGAGAGCTCACGGGCCCAGGGGTAGAAGTGCTGCTCCTCGATGGTGGTGTGGACCTGGAGCTCCTTGACGAGCGTGGCGCCGAGGATCTTCACGTCATCCCCGGACTCCTCCTCCTTGGCGGCCTTGAAGCGGGTGATGAGTCCCCGCACGCGGTTGTGGTCTGCGGTGAGAAGAGCGAGAGCGTCCATGGCGGATGAGTTCCCCGCGTGGGGCCGCTCGAAAACGTCGGGCCAGGCTGGGGCTGGTGGGCGCCGCCACCCTGGTTCTCGTTCTACCGGGCTCATGCTCCTGAGCCGGACGAGCTGGGCATGCTGGTGTGCGGGCCCGCGCGGAGGAGTCGGACGGCGGGCCCGCACACCGGTCGGGGCGCGGGTGCCGCGTCGTTCGAGGAAGGACGTGAGGCGACACCCGCGGGTCCGGCACTCAGATGAAGAGCAGCTGCGCCCCGTGGGTCAGCTCGATGAAGTCCGAGGCGCTGATGATCCCCTCGACGTCGTCGCGCAGGTCGTCCTCGGTCAGGTGGTTCATGTCGGCCGAGAGCCGGCAGGCGTAGAGCTTGCCGCCGGCCGCCACGATCTGGTCGAGGAAGTCCGGCACCTCGGGGATGTCGAGGTCGGCGATCTGCTTCTTCAGCATCTTGGTCGCGGCCTTGGTCATCCCGGGCATCGGGGCGAGGGCCTGCGGCAGGTGCACGTCGCCGATGGGCAGGTGCATCGCCGCGTTGCCCGCCGGGCTGAACTGCAGGTTGTGCATCCGGGACTTCGCGATCATGTCGAAGCCCCAGAAGGTGAAGAAGATCATCGTGTCCACGCCCTCGCCGAGGGCGGCGTTGGCCAGGATCAGGCCGGGGTAGGCCATGTCCAGGTTTCCCTTGGAGCAGATGATCGCGAGCTTGCGCTCACCGCCGGAGTCGTCCTCGAACTGGGGGACGATCGCCGGGGCCGTGTCGACGGCAGTCATTGTCCGGATCTCCTTCACACGCAGCCGCGAGGCTTGGGCAGACCGGCGATGTAGGCCATCTTCTTCGCCGGCTTCTTGGGGAAGAGCACGAACTGCTCCTTGACCGGCACGCCGCCGACCGTCTGGACGCGACGCGACGTCGCGGTCTCGCCCTGCGCCTTGTAGTCCTCGCGCAGGAAGCGGATGACCTTCCAGTGGTCGTCGGTCAGGTCGATGCCGATCTGCGAGGCGAGCACCTTGGCGAGGTCCTCGTCCCACTCGTCGTACTCGGTCAGGAAGCCCTCGTCGTCGACGTGGACCTGGTGGCCGTTGAGCTCGGTGACGGGCATGGTGTCCTCCTTCAGGACTCCTCGGGGGATCAGCCGGCGTGCTTGCCGGCCATCGACATCAGTGCCGGTACGGGCATCGGGCGGCCCTTGAGGAGCAGGTTCCAGTAGGCCCAGCGGAAGCCGAGCTTCCCCCAGTGGTTGGTGTGGCTCTCCTCGAGGAGCGTGAAGGGACCGATCCCCGGGATCGGGTACTTGCCGGGTAGCGGCTCGGTCTCGTAGTTGAAGTCGATGAGCAGGCCCTTGCCGTGACCGGACTCGATGAAGCAGTTGGCGTGTCCGTCGAACGGGTGGGTCATCGGCCGGCCGTCGATGTGCTGCAGGAAGTTCTCGACGAACAGCTCCACCGCGAAGTGCGCCACCGAGCCGGCCTTGGACGCCGGGATGTCGGAGGCGTCGCCGAGGGCGAAGACGTTGTCGTGCGCCTTGGACAGCAGCGTCTGCTTGTCCACGGGGACGTAGTTCAGGTCGTCGCCCAGACCGGACCGCGCGACGAAGTCGGCGCCCATGTTGAGCGGGATGGTGACCAGCAGGTCGAACGGGACCTCCCGCTCGTCCATCGACACGAGCACCTTCCGCTCGTTGTCGACGCTCTCGACCATGAAGTCGCCCTCGAGATCGATGTTGCGCTGCTCGAACATCCCGCCGAGGTGCTTCGAGGCCACCGGCTTCGTGAAGGCGCCTTCGAGGGGGGTGACGTAGGTGATGTCGACCTTGTCGCGCATCCCGCGCTCCTCGAAGAACGCGTCCGCGAGGAACGTGAACTCCAGCGGCGCCACCGGGCACTTGATGGGCATCTCCACGAGGTGCATGACCAGCCGGCCGCCCTCCCAGGTGGCGAGCTTGTCGCGCAGGGCCTTCGCGCCCTCGAGCGTGTAGAAGTCGAAGACGGTCTTGCGCCACTCCTCGCCGTCCATCCCAGGTGTCTGGTCCGGGCGCGGCGACGTCCCGGTCGCGATGACCAGGTAGTCGTAGTCGAGGGTGGTGCCGTCGGCCAGGAGCACCTGGTTCGCCTCGGCATCCACGCGGTCGATCTCCTGCAGGACCAGGTCGACGCCGCTGGGCACGAAGCGGTGCCGCGGCTTGACCAGCTCGGCTTCGGTGTAGACGCCGAAGGGCAGCAGCAGCAGCCCCGGCTGGTAGAGGTGGGTGTCGTCCTGGTCGACGATGGTGATCTCCCACTCCGACCGGTTGAGCTTGGGTCGCAGCTTGTTCACGACCATCGTCCCGGCCGTCCCCGCGCCGAGCACGACAAGCCTCTTCATGACCGACTCCTCTGCGCTGTTGTCTTCTCCACTGCCGATCCTGGTGCCCCCCCGCGCGCACTCGACAGGGCACAAAGTCCCTACCCCGGGGGGTATTGCCTGACCGGCGTCTGAGGAGGTGACCAAGGTCCTCGGAACTGTTGCCGAAGCCTCTGGCCGAGGGGGCCATCCGTGTCACCATCACGGGGTGAGGCTGCCCACGTCCCCCCTGCTCGAGCGGGTCCGGGCGGGCGTCATCGGCGAGAGCGAGGTGCTCGACGGCCCCTACGGACCGCGCCGCATCACCTACGCCGACTACACCGCCTCGGGCCGTGCGCTCACCTTCCTCGAGGACTTCATCCGGGAGGAGGTGCTGCCGGTCTACGCCAACACCCACACGGAGAGCTCCGGAACCGGCCTGCAGACGAGCCGGCTCCGCGAGGACGCACGCCGGCTGGTCAGGCAGGCGCTTGGCGCGGACGAGGACGTGGCCGTCATCTTCTGCGGCTCCGGCGCCACCGGGGCGATCGACAAGATGGTCGGCATCCTGGGGCTCCGGCTTCCAGGAGAGCTGGACGACCGCTACGGCCTCTCCGCTGCCATCCCGGAGCACGAGCGACCGGTCGTCTTCGTGGGGCCCTACGAGCACCACTCCAACGAGCTGTCCTGGCGCGAGTCGATCGCGGACGTCGTGGTCATCCCGGAGGACGCCGAGGGGCACATCGACGCGGCGCGGCTCGCCCTCGAGCTGGAGCGCCACGCCGGCCGGCCGCTGCGCATCGGGAGCTTCTCGGCGGCGTCGAACGTCACGGGGATCCGCAGCGACACCGCTGCCATCGCCGCGCTGCTGCACGAGCACGGGGCCCTGTCGTTCTGGGACTTCGCGGCCGCGGCGCCGTACGTGCCGATCCGGATGAGCTCGCCGGCCGGCGGGTCGTCGTACCTCGACGCCGTCTTCCTCTCGCCGCACAAGCTGGTCGGGGGGCCGGGCTCGCCGGGAGTCCTCGCGGTGCGGCGCGAGCTGGTGCGCAACCGGGTGCCGACCGTCCCCGGTGGCGGCACGGTCGTCTACGTCAGCCCGACCGAGCAGGAGTACGTCGCCGACGCCGAGATCCGTGAGGAGGCGGGGACGCCGAACATCATCGGCGCGATCCGGGCCGGCCTGGCCTTCCAGCTGAAGGAGGCGATCGGCACCGACCTGATCCAGGCGCGCGAGGACATCTTCTGGCGCCGGGCGCTGGAGTCGTGGGGGAGCGACGCACGCATCGGCATCCTCGGTCGCACCGAGGCCGAGCGGCTGCCGATCGTCTCGTTCGTCGTGCGGTACGGCGACGGCTACCTGCACCACAACTTCGTCGTCGCGGTGCTCAACGACCTCTTCGGCATCCAGGCGCGCGGCGGCTGCTCGTGCGCCGGGCCGTACGGGCACCGGCTGCTCGGCATCGACCTCGAGCACTCGCACGCCTTCCAGCGCGAGATCGACCGCGGCTGCGAGGGAGTGAAGCCCGGCTGGACCCGGCTGAACCTGAGCTGGTTCATGTCGGCGGAGACGTGCGACTACCTCGTGGAGGCGGTGCACCTCGTCGCCGACCAGGGCTGGAAGCTGCTGCCCGACTACGCCTTCGACCCCCGGCGCGGCCTGTGGCACCACCGGTCCGCGGCCCTCGACCCGCCGCTGCGGCTCACCGAGCTCCGGTACGACGACGAGGGCAGCCTCGTCTACCCCCGGGTGCACGTGCAGGCCGACGAGTCGGCGTACCCGGAGTACCTCGCGCGGGCCAAGGAGGTCCTGGCCTCGCGGCCGGACGAACCCACCTGGGACCTGGGCGCTCCGAGCGGTCTCGAGGCGGACTTCGAGGAGCTCCGCTGGTTCCCGCTCCCGCCCGAGTGCGTGCGGCGCTGACCCTCTCCCGCTCGCTCAGGCGTAGCCCTCGGGCACCGGCCCGGTCACGCGCATGGCGTGGCGAGCGGCGAGGGCCATCAGCTCCTCGTCACCCAGCGTGCTGCCGGTCGCAGCCGATGTTGCGAGCGCGTCGAAGTACCCCTCCATCGCGGAGGGCACGTAGATGTTGAGCTTGCGGCTCGGCGCATCGCCGACCCGGAAGCCGTGCTCCACGCCCGCCGGCACCCACACGAAGGACCCGGCCGGGCAGCGGTGCTCCGCGTGCTCGATGAACACGACGTACTCCCCGCTGAGGACGTAGAAGGCCTCGCCGGCGTCCTCGTGCACGTGCATGGGGGGCCCGAACCCGGCCGGCTCGACGGCCTCGAGCAGCGTCAGCGCGTCCTCGGTCGTCGTGCTCGACGACTTCACGGTCATGCTGAAGGGGCCCATCTCGAGGACGCGTCCGGCCCCGGGCGCAAGGACGTACGGGCTGTTCGACATCACTCGCTCCGATCATCCGCGTGACCAGATCCTCGCGCAGGAACGGCAGCGCCGCCTCTCCTCGGTGCATGGCCCGGGGCCGGCCTGAGCGGGTGGCCGGGCCGTCGGCGGCAGCTTGTGTGCTGCTTGTGTGCTGCGCCCGGGTCAGCCGGCGCGGCGGACGCGGACGAGCGCGTCGACCGCCTTGTGCTCGCCCTCGGGAGTCTCGACCAGGCGCACCACCCGTTCCGCGCGCTGCACCTCGAGCCCCTCGACGCCGCGCAGGTCGCCCACGACGTCCTCGGGCGTGAAGAGCAGGTCGCCGTCCTGCGGCCCCCCGACTCCCTCGGTGAGGTTGCTGAAGTCGTGACCCACGACGAGCAGCGTGCCGCCGGGCGCGAGGACGCTGACCGCGTTCAGGACCGCCTCCCGACGCTCGTGCGGCGGCAGGTGCAGGTAGGCCATCACGACCAGGTCGAAGGGGCCGTCCCACCGGCTGCTGTCGTGCGCGTCGGACTGCACCCACCCCAGCCGCGCCTGGATCTCCGGCCCGGCCTGCGCGGCCAGCTTCCGGGCCCGGTCCAGCGCGACCGGCGAGAAATCGACCCCGGTCACGGCCCAGCCATGCGTCGCGAGCCAGACGGCGTTGCGGCCCTCGCCGCACGCCACGTCGAGGGCCTCGCCCGGTGTCAGGTCGGCAGCCTCCGCGACGACCCAGCGGTTGGGCTCGACGCCCCACAGCATCTCGCTCGCGGCGTACCGCGCGTCCCAGCCCTCCGCGTCCATCGTGCACCCTCCCTCAGCTGCCGGCCCTGCTGGCCGCCGTCTCCACGAACCGCACGCACCCGGACAGCGTCTGCAGCTGCGGGTAGTCGTCCTCCTCGATCCGCACGCCCGTCCGGGCGGCGAGGTCCTCGACGAAGGACAGGAAGTCGAGCGAGTCCAGCTCGAGCACGTCGCGCACCGGCTCGTCCGGGTCCAGCGCCTCGACGTCCGCGTCCGGTACGACGCTGCGGAGCGCCTCGGCCACCTGATCACGAGTGGTCAGCCGCACGGTTCGCTCCGGTCCGCGCGGAACCCCGCCGCTCGGTCCTGCGCTCATAGCTCCTCCGGGTGCTGCAGGACCCGGTCGAGCCGGGCCAGGAAGCGGGCGCCGACGTACCCGTCGGTGGCCCGGTGGTCGGCGGAGAGGGTCGCCGTGACGAGGGGACGCACGCCGAGCATCCCGTCGACTGCCCAGGGCCGCTCGACGACGGCACCGAAGCCGACCACGGCGACCTGCGGCGGGTAGATGACGCCGAGGACCTCCTCGACGCCGAGGTCGCCGAGGTTGGTCACGGTGAGGGTCGCGTCGGTCAGCTCCGACGCGCGGAGCCGGCCGCGGCGGGCGCGTTCGACGAGGTCGCGCATCCGGGCCATCACCTCCGTCACCGACAGCGACTGCGCGTCGTGCAGCGCCGGGGTCACCATGCCGCCCGAGCGCAACGACACGGCGACGCCCAGGTGAACGCTGTCCTTCGGCTCGAGGTGGTCGTCGACCCAGTAGGCATTGAGCTCCGGTACGGCGACGGCGGCGCGCGCAGTCGCGGCGAGCAGCAGCGCAGCGGGCACGAGCCGGTCGGTCACGGGCGCCGTGCGGTTGTGCTCGTGGAGCCAGGCCGTTGCGGCGTGCAGGTCGATCGTGGTGCGCAGGTAGTAGTGCGGGATCTCGCGCTTCGACCGCGCCATCAGCCGGGCGATGGCCTCGCGCATCCGCTGGTCGGGGGACGCCTCCTCCTTCGGGGCGGGCAGGTCCTTCGCCTGCACCGTGCCGGAGAGCGAGGACAGGTCGACGCCGCGTTCCTTCGCGAGGCGCCGGGCGTAGGGCGAGACGCGGGGGCGCCCTTCGACAGGAGCTGGCCGCTGCCGTGCTTTCTCGCGGTGGCGGGGGAGCGGTGACACGTGCGGCGGCCGGGGCGGGGGCACCGCCGGTGCGCTCGATAGCGGGGGCTCCGGACGACCTGGAGGTGGTTCAGGAGCCGTGGCTGCCCCCGCCTCGCCCAGCAGGGCGAGCGGCGTGCCGACCGCGACTTTCGTGCCGGGGGAGACGAGCAGCTCCTGCACCACGCCGCTGGCGAAGACCTCGACCTCCACCGCGGCCTTTGCGGTGTCGACGACGGCCACGGGGTCGCCCTTGTGCACCTCCTGGCCCGGCTGCACCAGCCACTCGAGGAGGGTGCCCTCCTCCATGTCCGCCCCGAGCGAGGGCATCCGGAACTCAGCCACCGGACCCCACCGCCCGCAGTGCAGCCTCCACCACGTCCTCGGCCTGCGGGAGCGCAGCGTCCTCGAGGTGCTTGGCGTAGGGGATGGGCACCTCGGCGCTGCACACCCTCTCGACCGGGGCGTCGAGGTCGTAGAAGGCCTGCTCGGTGATCCGGGCGCTGATCTCCGCGGAGAGGCCGCCGCTGCGCCAGCCCTCGTCCACGACGACGGCTCGGTGGGTCTTGCGGACCGACGCCAGGAAGGTCGCGTCGTCGAGCGGCCGCAGCACCCGCAGGTCAACCACTTCGGCCGAGATCCCCTGTGAGGCAAGCGATTCGGCGGCGGTGAGGCAGGTGCCCAGCGTCCCGCCGTAGGTGATGAGGGTGACGTCGGTCCCGGCGCGCCGGACCGCCGCCCGGGAGATGTCGACCGGGCCGGCGTCCTCGGGCAGCTCCCCGGTCGTGTTGTAGAGCGAGCCGTGCTCGAAGATCAGCACCGGGTCGGGGTCCTCGAGCGCGGGCCAGAGCATCCCGCGCGCGTCCTCCAGCGTCGCGGGCGCGAGGATCCGCAGCCCGGGGATGTGGGCGTACCAGCCCTCGAGGCTGTGCGAGTGCTGCGCCGCCAGCTGCCGACCGGCCCCCGTGGTCATCCGTACCACCAGGGGCACCGAGAGCTGGCCGCCCGACATGTGCAGCAGCGTCGCGGCGTTGTTCACCAGCTGGTCCAGGGCCAGCAGGCTGAAGTTGACCGTCATGATCTCGACGATCGGCCGCATCCCGCCGAGAGCGGCACCGATGCCCGCGCCGGTGAAGGCCGACTCCGACAGCGGGGTGTCCCGGATCCGTTCCTGGCCGAGCTCCTCGAGCAGGCCCAGGGAGACGCCGAAGCCGCCGCCGTACCGGCCGACGTCCTCACCCATGAGGAAGACGCGGTCGTCGCGGAGGATGGCCTCGCGGATCGCCTCCCTGACCGCCTCGCGGTAGGTGGTGGTGCGGGTGGCCACGGTCGTCATCGGGCACCGTCCGAGGTGGTGACGAAGCGGGTGAGGTCCTCGACCGGCTCCAGCGGCGCGGCGTCCGCAGCGGCCACCGCCGCGTCGATCTCGGCCTCGATCTCGGCCTCGAGCCGCGCCCGCTCCTCGTCGCCGAGCTGGAGCCTCGCGGCCATCAGCTCGACGGGGTCGCGCTCCCGCCAAAGCGTGATCTCGGCCTTGTCGCGGTAGCGGTCGGAGTCGTACATCGAGTGGGCCCGGAAGCGGTAGGTGTGCGCCTCGAGGAAGTGCGGTCCGGCGCCGCTGCGGATCGCCTCGACCGCGCGCAGCGACGACTCCCGCACCGCGGTCACGTCCATGCCGTCGACCGCCCAGGAGGTGAGGCCGTACGACGCTGCCCGGAGCGCGAGGTCGGTCTGGGCGTGCTCCCGGGCGATCGCCGTACCCATCGCGTAGCGGTTGTTCTCGCACACCATCAGCAGCGGCAGCCGCCACAGCGCAGCGAGGTTGGCCGTCTCGTGGAACTCGCCCTCGGCGAAGGCGCCGTCGCCGAAGAAGCAGACCGTGACGCGCGGCCGGCCCTGCATCGCGTCGGCGAGGGCGAGGCCCAGGGCGAGCGGCAGCCCGCCGCCGACGATGGCGTTGCCTCCGTAGAACCGGGTCGCGGCATCGAACAGGTGCATCGAGCCGCCCCTGCCGCGGCTGCAGCCGGTGACCTTGCCGAACATCTCCGCCATGACCGACTCCATCGACAGGCCGCGCACGAGGGCGTGCCCGTGCTCGCGGTACGTCGACACGACCGCGTCCTCCGGCCCGACCACGTCGAGGACGCCGGTCGCGACGGCCTCCTCGCCGACGTAGAGGTGCAGGAAGCCGCGGATCTTCGTGGCGCTGTAGAGCTCGGCGCACCGCTCCTCGAAGCGGCGCACGCGCAGCATGCTGGTCAGGAGCTGGCGTTCCAGGGTCGTGGCAGGGCTCTCCGCGGTCGCGGTCATCGGCTCACCTCCAGCGTGGACAGGTCGCCCTCGGGCAGGCCGAGCTCGCGGGCCTTGAGCAGCCTGCGCATCACCTTGCCGCTGCTGGTGTGGGGGAGGTGGTCGTCGAAGGCGATCTCCTTCGGTGCCACGACACCGAGCCGGTGCCGCCCGAACGACAGCAGGTCCTTGCGCATGGCTTCGTCGTGCGCGAAGCCCTGCTTCAGGGTGACGAAGGCCTTCACGACCTCGCCGGCGACCGGGTCGGGCTTGCCGATGACGCCGACCTCTGCGACGGCGGCGTGCTCCATGAGCGTGCTCTCGACCTCGAAGGGGCCGATGAGGTGGCCGGCCGACTTGATGACGTCGTCGGCCCGCCCGACGAACCACAGGTAGCCGTCCTCGTCCCGGGTCGCGAGGTCGCCGGAGAGGTACCAGTCGCCGGCGAAGGTCTTGGCATACCGCTCGGGCTGCCCGAGGTACGTGCGGAACATCGACGGCCAGCCCCTGCGGAGCGAGAGCTCGCCGACCTCGCCCGGCGGCACCTCGTGCACCTGCCCCCCGCGGGTGAGCGCGCGACCGTCCTCGCCGCGCTCCAGCACCGCCACCTCGATCCCGGGCAGCGGGCGTCCCATCGACCCGGGGTGGATGTCCATGGAGGGGTAGTTGCTGATCATGATGGCGCCGGTCTCGGTCTGCCACCAGTTGTCGTGGACCGGCAGGCCGAGCGCCTCCTGCCCCCAGACGACCACCTCGGGGTTGAGCGGCTCGCCGACGCTGGCGACGTGGCGCAGCGCCGTGAGGTCGTACTCCCTGGCGAGCTCTGCCCCGCGGCGCATGAGCATCCGCAGCGCGGTCGGCGCGGTGTACCAGACGGTCACGCGCTGCTCGGCCAGCACGGAGTACCAGCCGCGGGCGTCGAACTCGCGGGCGTCGACCACGCTCGTCACGCCGTGGGTCAGCGGTGCGACGACGCCGTAGGACACGCCGGTCACCCATCCCGGGTCGGCGGTGCACCAGTAGACGTCGCCCTCCCTGAGGTCGAGCGCGAAGGCGGCCGTGACGTGGTGCGCGACGACGGCCCCGTGCACGTGGAGGGCGCCCTTCGGCGTACCGGTCGTGCCGCTGGTGAAGTGCAGCAGCGCGGGGTCCTCCGCTGTGGTGGCGACCGCCTCGGTCCGGGGCGTCGCCGCGGCCAGGGCGGCGGGCAGGTCGACCACATCCGGGCGCACGTCGTCGTCGGGGTCGAGGACGAGGACGTGCGCCAGGCCTGGGAGGTCCTTGCGGAGGTCGGCCACGCGCCGGCGGTAGAGCGCCGCGGTCGTGACCAGCACCCGCGCGTCGCCGAGCCGCATCCGCTCGAGCACGGGACCCGGGCCGAACGCCGAGAAGAGAGGGGAGAGCACGGCGCCGTGCATCAGGGTCCCGAGCAGCGCGACGTGGAGCTCGGGGACGCGGCCGAGCAGCGTGAACACCCGCTCGCCGCGCTGGACGCCCAGGTCGGACAGGACCTGCGCGAACCGGCCCGCCCGGTCGGCGAGCTCGGCATAGGTGATGTCGGTACGCCGACCGTCGCGATCGAGGTAGCGCAGCGCCACCGTGTCGCCGAGCCCTCGGGCGAGCTGCCGGTGCAGCGCCAGCTCGGCGATGTTGAGACGGCCGTCAGGGCCCGTCAGCCGCGCCGCCTCGGCGTGCCAGTCGAAGTCGTGCCGGGCCGCGGACCAGTCAGCCAGGTTCGCATGCGTCCCTGGCTGCTTGCGGATCGGCGGCCACTCCACGGCTCAGGTCCGGTCGATCGGGTGGCTCAGGTTCGAGATGTCCTCGGCGGCAACGTCCATGAGCTGGTGCGCGAGTGCGCTCAGCGCCCGGGCCGTGGCCAGCTCCTCGCCGATCTCGGGGATCGGGGCGTCGACCGGGTTGCGGCGGGCGCTGCCGTCGGCCTGGACGGTCACGCCGTCGCGGCCGTGCAGGACCGCTCTGGCGTGCGTCTTCGTGTCGTCCTCGTCGAGGCGGATGTCGACGGTCCACTCCTGTACGCGCATGGCTCCTCCGCGTGGGTGCGTGCTCCGGCACCCTCAGCGTGGGACGTGCCGCGCGGTCCGCCGCAGAGGCGAAAGTCCCCGGGTCACGCGCCGACGGTCGGGCGCTCGCTAGGAGGGCCAGTCGCTCGTCGCTGAGCAGGGCCCGCGGCCAGGGGGTGGGGGCGTCGAGAGGCATGCCGGCATGCATGAAGCCGTGGCGGTGCGCGGGGAGGTGCGTCTCGGTCCCTGCCGCGAGCCGTGCTCAGCCCCCTTTGTGTCGCGTCTTGTCGGACCCGTGTGGTGGGGTGGTTTCAGTCGTCCACACACCTCTTGCGGGGTCGTGACCTGTTTAGTAGGTGGTACGAATACCAGAGCGAGGATCGCAGGTGACCGCCCGCAGCACCCAGCAGCCCGACCCGGGGCTGGTGCGTGCGTTGTGGGAGGCGGCGCTGCCCGAGGTGCGGGTGCCGGAGCTGCCCGCGGAGCAGGCTGAGTACGACCGTCGCTGGGTGCCCAGCGACGCGGACGCGCCGTGCCCGCCGGACTGCCTGTGCT
>Ga0190269_10000285_pt1 | contig 27238 bp, 20 predicted proteins | sample Popmic249IS_FD_133749 | JGI IMG/M metagenome (GOLD analysis project Ga0190269, IMG submission 133749) | Populus adjacent soil microbial communities from riparian zone of Blue River, Arizona, USA - 249 IS | ecosystem: Environmental > Terrestrial > Soil > Riparian zone | place: USA: Arizona... | reverse complement strand
GCGCTACATCGGTGCCAGCTCGATGTGGGCGTGGCAGTTCGCGAAGTACCTCCACACCGCACGGACGCACGGCTGGACGAGGTTCGTCAGCATGCAGAACCACTACAACCTGCTCAATCGCGAGGAGGAGCGGGAGATGCTGCCGCTCTGCCTCGACGCGGGCGTCGGCGTGATCCCCTGGTCGCCGCTGGCGCGCGGCCGCCTCACCCGGGACCCGGAGGTCACCACCGCCCGCAGCGAGACCGACGGGTTCGGCCGCTCGCTCTACGACGCCACCGAGGTGGCCGACCGCGCGGTCATCGACGCGGTCGCGCGCATCGCCGCCGACCGGGGCGTGCCGCGGGCGCAGGTCGCGCTCGCCTGGGTGCTCGGACGCCCCGGCGTCACCGCCCCGATCGTCGGGGCCAGCAAGCTCTCCCACCTCGACGACGCGGTGGCGGCCGTGGACCTGGAGCTGACGGCCGACGAGGTCGCGGCGATGGAGAAGCCGTACACCCCCCACGCCGTAGTGGGATTTTGACCGCTCTCCGGTCTCGAATATCGCCATCACCTAATGGCGGAATATCGGGGTGCAGGGCCTTCGTGGTTGTTACCGTCCGGTAGCTACTAACCGGTGGCCGTGCACGCTGGCGGTCGCCGGTGCGTTCACTGCGCCAATGGGGGCCGCCACACATGTCCACCCGTGCACGAACCATCGCCGCCCTGCTCGCCACCGCCATGGCGGGCGTGGGTCTCCTGTCCTCACCGGCCGACGCCGCCCGGATCGCCGATCGGCCGGGGGCCACGTCCCGCGGCGTCGCGGTACCGGCGTTCTACACCCCGCCCGCGACGCTGCCGGCCGCCAACGGCGCGCTGGTGCGCACCGAGCCGCTGCCGTTGGCGCTCTCGCTGCCGGGCATCAAGGGTCCGCTGCCAGGACGCGCGACCCGGATCATGTACAAGTCCACCGACAACAACGGCCAGCCGGTCGCCGTCACCGGTGCCTACGTGGAGCCGGCCGCGGCCTGGAAGGGCCCCGGCGCGCGCCCGCTGGTGGTGCTGGCGCCGGGGACGATGGGCCAGGGCGACCAGTGCACGACGTCGCTCGCGCTGCAGAAGGGCCTGGTCCTGGGGATCGGCGCGAGCCGGAGCACGGTCTCCGTCGGCTACGAGGTGCTGGCGATCTACGGGCTGCTGGCCAAGGGCATCGCCGTGGTGCAGACCGACTACGTCGGTCTCGGCACCCCGGACCGGCTGCACACCTACGTCGATCGGGTCGACGAAGGTCACGCGGTGCTCGACGCGGCCCGTGCCGCGCGTGCCCTGCCGGGCACGTCGCTCACGCCGCAGTCCGATGTCGGGTTCTACGGGTACAGCCAGGGCGGTGGGGCGGTCGCCTCGGCGGTCGAGCTCCAGCCCACCTATGCGCCGGACGTTCCGGTGAAGGCCACGTACGCCGGTGCCCCGCCGGCGAACCTCGGCGAGACGACCGCGGCGATCGACGGCACCGAGCTCGTCGGCGCGATCGGCTGGGCCGTCAACGGGTTCGTCCAGTCCGACCCGACGCTGCGGCCGCTGGTCGACAAGTACCTCTCCGACGCCGGTCGCGCCGCGCTCACCGACCTCTCGACGATGTGCGTCGGCGACGCGATCTTCGGCTACGCGAACAAGCGCACGGCCTCGTGGACGAAGGGCGGGCAGTCCGTCGCGCAGATCGTCGCGGCCGAGCCCGCCCTGCGCGCGTACATCGACGGTCAGCTGATCGGGACGCGCAAGCCGGTCGGCGTGGTGCGCGTGGCCACCGGCGTCAACGACAACCTGGTGCCGCACGGCCAGGCCCGCACGCTGGCGGTGGACTGGTGCCGCCTCGGCGGCGACGTCGTCTACGCGCCGGTGAGCTCGCCCCGCACCGGTAGCCCGCTGCTCAACCACTTCGGTCCGCTGCTCGGGGACCAGGGCACGGCGATCGGCTGGCTGAACGACCGTCTGGCGGGCCGGCCGGCCACCTCCACCTGCGCCACGCTGCCGCAGCAGCCCTGACCGGCCGGCGTGCGCCGAGGTCGGCGCACGCCGGCGAGCCGGTCGGAGCCGTCCCCCGGGGCGGCTCCGACCGGCCGTGCGCCGGCTACCGGCCGTACTCGACCGGGTGGCCGTCGATCGTCCAGAAGTGGAAGCCGCCGAGCATCTCCTTGACCCGGAAGCCCAGCTCCGCCAGGCGGAGCGCCGAGCGGGTCGAGCCGTTGCAGTGCGGACCGTCGCAGTACGTGACGTACAGCTGCCCGCGGTCCAGGCCGGCGGTGCTCTGCTCGGTGATCCCGCGGGTCGGCAGGTTCACCGCTCCCGGTACGTGTCCGGCCGCGTACTTCTCCGGCGACCTGGCGTCCACCACCACGAAACCGCCGACGCCGTGGGCCAGGTCGCTCGCGACGTCGGCGCAGTCGGTCTCGAACCGGAACCGGGCAGCGAGCCGATCCACCGCCTCCGCCGGCTCGGCCGCCGGTACCCGGGTCACCAGCCCGCGGAGCACTCTCATCGGCCGGCCCCGTCCAGGGCGAACGTCCGCACGGCCGACACCCGGCCACCCAGCTCCACGGCGCCGTCGGCGGTGGGGCCGGCGGTGAGCACGGAGCCGACGCCCTGGTGGATCTCCAGGTGCCTGCCGAGCTTCCCCACCAGCGCGACCGCGGCTGCGCCGGTGGCCTCGTCCTCCTGGATGCCCATGTCGACCGGGAAGCAGCGGGAGCGGAGCACGCCGGCGGCCTCGTCGATCCACGCCCAGGCGTAGATGTGGCCGGACTCCGGCTGCGGGTGGTTCTCGACGTCCGCGGCGCTGCCCAGCTGCCGGAAGTCGAACGACGGCGTCCACTCGGGACGGGCGGTGACCCACGTCAGCTCCGGCTCGTACCGCACCGGCACGGTGCCGGCCGGCGGGCGGAGCGCATCGACCGGGGAGTGCTCACGGGCGAGCAGCCAGGCCGTGCCGACGGTCGGGTGCCCGGCGAACGGGAGCTCGATCGCCGGGGTGAAGATCCGGATCGCGCCGGTCGCGGCGTCGTCGACGAAGACCGTCTCGCTGTAGCCGAGCTCGGCGGCGACCGCCTGGCGCTCGGCCTCGGGAACGCTCGCGCCGTCCAGGACGACGCCGAGCGGGTTGCCGGCCGAACCGTCCGGACCGGGGAAGACCAACAGCTCGTGCACCTCGATACTCATGGGGTTGAGCATGCCGTGCAGGGGCGACGTCGGTCGAGTGGCAGTAGAGCCCCGCATCGCAAGAAAACTGCCATCGCCCGTGCCGACGATTGTCGGAGCTTCGCCATAGACTCGACGCCGTGGCGGGGCGGATCAGGGACAGCGACATCGCGCTGGTGCGGGAACGGTCACCGATCGTCGACGTCGTCGGTGAGCGGGTGACGCTCCGGCCGGCGGGCGGCGGCACCTTCAAGGGCCTCTGCCCGTTCCACGACGAGAAAACCCCCTCGTTCAACATCAATCCGGCCAAAGGCGTCTACTACTGCTACGGCTGCGCCGAGGGCGGCGACGTTCTGAGCTTCGTCATGAAGACCGAGATGCTCAGCTTCAGCGAGGCGGTCGAGCGGCTGGCGGCCCGGGTCGGCGTCCAGCTCACCTACACCGAAGCCGGGCCGGCGCCGGTACGCAACAGCGGCCAGCGTCAGCGGCTCATCGCCGCGCACACGGCGGCGGCCGAGTTCTACGCCGAGCAGCTCGGCACCCGTGACGCGCTCCCGGCGCGCGAGTTCCTCGCCGCCCGTGGCTTCGGCCCGGACGCCGCCAGGCGCTTCGACTGCGGGTTCGCGCCCACCGGCTGGGACACGCTCACCAAGCACCTGCGCGGCCGCGGCTTCACCAACGACGAGCTGGTCACCGGCGGCATCTCCAAGCCGGCGCGCTCCGGCTCGCTGATCGACCGGTTCCGCGGTCGGCTGGTCTGGCCGATCCGCGACCTGGGCGGTGAGGTGATCGGCTTCGGTGCACGCCGCCTGCTCGAGGGCGACGACGGCCCGAAGTACCTGAACACCCCCGAGTCGCCGATCTACAAGAAGTCGCACGTCCTCTACGGGGTCGCCGCCGCGAAGAAGGACATCGCCAAGCAGCAGAAGGCGGTCGTCGTCGAGGGCTACACCGACGTGATGGCGTGCCACCTGGCCGGCGTCGTCACCGCGGTGGCCACCTGCGGCACCGCGTTCGGCGCCGACCACATCCAGGTGCTGCGCCGCCTGCTGATGGACCAGGACGAGTTCCGCGGCGAGGTCATCTTCACGTTCGACGGCGACGCCGCCGGGCAGAAAGCCGCGGTCCGCGCGTTCGAAGACGACCAGCGGTTCGTCGCCCAGACGTTCATCGCGGTGTCGCCGCAGAACATGGACCCGTGCGAGCTACGGCTCGCGCACGGCGACTCCGCGGTGCGCGACCTGGTGGCCCGCCGCGAGCCGCTGGTCGCGTTCGTGCTGCGGTCGATCCTCGCGAAGTACGACCTGGACACCGTCGAGGGCCGCGTGGCCGCGCTCCGGGCCGCCGCGCCGCTCGTCGCCCGGATCAAGGACCGGGCGATGCGCCCGGAGTACGCACGCAAGCTCGCCGGTGATCTGGGGATGGACCTGGAGCCGGTGCTCAAGGCGGTGAACGAGGCCGCCGGGAAAGCGGGCGGCAAGGGCGCGCAGGGCCGGGGCGCAGCCACGCCGAACGGGCGGGCGCCGCGTCAGGGCAGCGCACCGGAGGCCGAGGCGAACGCCCCGGTGAGCCCGGCCGGCGGGCGGCCGGACCCGCACGACCGCACGCTGCTGGTCGAGCGGGAAGCGATCAAGCTCGCGGTGCAGGAGCCGGTGCTCGCCGGGCCGCTCTTCGACGCCGTGGGCGAGGACGCCTACACCCACCCCGCGTACCGGGCGATCCGGCGGGCGGTCGCCGCGGCCGGCGGTGCGGTCGCGGGGACGTCCGGCCCGGAGTGGGTGCAGGCGCTGGTGGGGCACTGCGACGACGCCGTCGCCAAGGCGCTGATCGTGGAGTTGGCGGTCGAGCGTCTCTTCAACGACGGCGAGATCGACCCCCGGTACGTGTCCGCGCAGCTCAACGAGGTGCAGCGGTTGGCGACAGTGCGTCGGGTCGTCGCCGTGAAGTCCAAGCTGCAGCGGCTCAACCCGGTCGAGGCCGCCGACGAGTACATGAAGCTCTTCGGCGAGCTGGTCGCGCTCGAGCAGTACCTGCACGGGCTGCGGGAACAGGCGATCGGAGGCTTGTAGTGAAGCTGCTCGACCGGCTCTTCCGCCGGGACGCCCCGCCGGTGACGCCGCCGCTGGAGGCCGGTGACCGGGTCGTCGCGTGGGCCGAGACCGCCGAGGCGGTAGCGGTCGCGAGCACGCAGGCGCTGTGGTTGCCGCCGAAGAAGGGCTCGGCTCAGGGCGACGGCCACGGCGCCGGCGACGGCGCCGGCCCGGCTTGGCACCGGCTGGGCTGGCACGAGATCCACAAGGCGATCTGGCGCGAGGGGGCGCTGGTGGTCACGCCGGGCGTCGAGATCGAGCCGGGTGTCGTCGCCGACGGGGCGGTGCGCAGGCTACGGCTGGCCGAGCCGCGCGACCTACCCGCCGAGGTGCGGGAGCGGGTGACCCGCAGCGTCGCGTACACCGAGCACCACCGGCTCAGCGCCGGTGGGGGAGTGCGGGTACTGGCCCGTCGTGTGTCCGGTCGCGACGGTCTGACGTGGCAGCTGCGCTTCGACGACCCGTCCGATCGTGACGTCCCCGCGGCCAGGGCCGAGGCCGAGGGGTTCCTCGCGGCGGCCCGCGCCGCGCGGTCCGCCCAGGGCTGACGGCGAGGGGCGCCTGCTCATCCGCGCAGGTACGTCAGCACCGAGTACCCGGCGGTTGTCGTCGCCTGCCGGGCCGAGGTCGAGCTTGGTGAAGATGCCGGTGATGTGTTTGCCGATGGCGGCATCGGTCACCTGCAGGGCCCGGGCGATCGCCGCGTTCGACCGCCCCTCGGCCATCAGCGCGAGCACCTCCCGCTCGCGCTCGGTGAGCCGCTGCAGCGGGTCCCGGTTGCGGCGCAGCAGCTGCCGTACGACCTTGGGGTCGACGACGGTGCGCCCCGCCACCACGTGCCCCACCGCGTCGACGAACGAGCCGACGTCGGTGATGCGGTCCTTCAGCAGGTAACCGACGCCGGCGTCGCCGGGGGAGTCGAGCAGCTCGGCGGCGTAGGTCAGCTCGATGTACTGGCTGAGCACGAGCACCGCGAGGCTCGGGCGTCGGCTCCGGAGCGCGACCGCCGCCCGCAATCCGTCGTCGGTCCCGTCCGGCGGCATCCGGACGTCGGTGACGACCAGGTCCGGGGTGAACGCCGACGTGGCCGACCGCAGAGAGTCCGCGTCGCCGACCGCGGCCACGACCTCGTAGCCGAATCGGGAGAGCGCCGCGCCGATGCCCTCCCGGACCAGTGCGCCGTCCTCGGCGAGCACTACGCGAACGGGTCGGTCCGGACGCACGGCAGCTCCACTCGTAGCAGTGTCGGTCCGCCAGGCGGGCTGACCAGCGTCAGCGTGCCCGCTGCGGCCGCGACCCGGTCGGCCAGCCCGGTCAGCCCGCTGCCGCGGCCCGCGACGGCGCCGCCGACTCCGTCGTCGCGTACCTCGATCACCAGCCGGTCGCCCTCCTGCCCGCCGGTCACCGACGCCTCGTCGCAGCCGCTGTGCCTGGCGACGTTGGTCAGCGCCTCGCAGACGACGAAGTAGGCGGCCACCTCCACCGACGGCGGCAGGCGACCGGACAGCTGCAGATCGACCTCCACCGGAACCAGGGACCGGTCGGCGAGCTCAGCGACGGCAGCGGGCAGGCCCCGGTCGGTGAGTATCCGCGGGTGGATGCCGTGCAGGAACTCCTGGAGCTCCTCCAGCGCGAGCCGGGCGTCGCCGTGCGCCCGCTCGACCAGCGTGCGCATCTCGTCCGGCTCGGCGAGGCGCGCGAGGCCGAGCGTCATGCCGAGGGCGACGAGACGCTGCTGCGCGCCGTCGTGGAGATCCCGCTCGATGCGCCTGCGCTCGGCGTCGAACGCGTCGACCAGACGCGCCCGCGACCGGGTCAGCTCGACCACGTCCTCGCCGGTCCGCTCGCGCGTGGGCGAGAGCAGCACGCGGGTCAGCCACGACCGCGCGGTGGCGTAGCGGACGACGAGCAGGCCGGCGAGCGGTACCGCGAGGACTCCGAGAGCCGCCGCGGCCCAGGCCTGCCCCGGTGAGCTCACCAGCACGAGCTTGAGCAGCTTGACCTCACCGTCGCCGAACCCGGCCTGGAAGGCCGGCGCGGTCAGCAGCGAGGCCGGCACGGCCAGCCCGTAGCCGAGCACGCCCAGGTCGAGCCACCACAGCAGGCTGCCCAGCAGCAGCGCGTAGGCCAGCTCACGCCAGGTCGCCCGCTCCCGCAGCCGGCAGGCCAGCCACGGGCGCAGGCCCGACCCGCTCGGCTCCCGGTGCGGATCGGCGGGCGCGTCCGCACCGATCAGGCGGGCGCGACGCCGCTCGACCCAGCCCACCGGCAGGCCGCACAGCACGGCCGCGAGCAGGATCGGGACACCCACCACGACCGGCGTCGCCACCACGCCGATCGTGACGAGGCAGAGCACCAGCACCGCGGTGAGAGCTCCGGTGACCGCTCCGGTGGCCAGGTAGGCCGCAGCCCGCGCCGTCCGACTGATCACCGTCGGACCATACGGCCACGGCGAGCCGGCGACAGTAGAAGAACCCCTACCTCCGACGTCGAACCAGGCCTGGTGCCCGGAGGCCGGGACTCCAGTGTGCTCACGGTCATGGACGATCAGCACACCCCGACGGCGGCCCGGACGACCCGGAGGGTGGTCCCGACGTGCTGAGGGTCGCGCTGCGCACTCTGTGGTCACGGTGGACGTCGTTCGTCACCACGCTGCTGACGCTGACGCTCGGCGTCGCGTTGATCGCGGCGGCGGGGCTGGTCATCGCAGGCACCCTCACCGCCCCTGATCGCCCGCCGCGGCGGTACGCGGCCGCGCCGGTCGTGGTCACGCCGATCGACGAGCTGCGGGTCGCCACCGCCAACGGCGTCCGGCCCCAGCCGCTGGCGCAGTCCCGCGGCCTGCCCGCCGCCGTCGTCGACGGGGTCGTGCGGCTCGGCCCGGCCGTGGTCGACCGGGTGTTCCCCGCGGAGCTACTGACCGGCGACGCCGGGACCACCGGGCGGCCCTGGTCGGCGTCGCGCCTGGGGCGCTACCGCCTGGTCGCCGGACGCCCGCCGCGCGGCGCGGGCGAGATCGTCGTCCGCAGCGGCGCGGCCGAGCCAGGGCAGCGCATGACGGTGCTGACCGCGGCGCGGACGCGGACGTACACCGTGGTCGGGCTGACCGCCGCCGTCTCGTTCGAGCGCGCGGTCTTCTTCTCCGACGCCGAGGCCGCCAGGCTCTCGCCCCGGGTCGACGCGGTCGCCTCGTTCGCCCCGGCCGACCTGGTCCGCTCGCGGGTCGGCGACCGGGCCCGGATCCGCACCGGCGCGCAGCGGCGTTCGCTCGACCCGGACCACCGTGCCGACGCCGAAGCGCTCGTCGCCGCGAACTCGGTGGTCGGAACCGCCGCGGGGGTGGCCGGGTTCGTCGCGGTGTTCGTGATCGCCTCGACGTTCGCCTACGCGATCGCTGCCCGGCGCCGGGAGCTGGCGCTGCTGCGAACGGCCGGTGCGACGCCCGGCCAGGTCCGCCGGTCGGTCGCGCTGGAGGGGCTGCTGATCGGGGTGATCGGATCGGCGGCGGGCTGCCTGCTCGGCCGGTCGGCCGCGCCGTGGCTGGCGTCCCTCCTGGTGGGCAACGGGCTGGCCCCGCCGTGGTTCCGGGTGCCGGACCACGGTTGGCCGTTCGTCGTCGCGTTCGTCGTCGGGCTCACCACCGCGCTGCTGGGAGTGGTGTCCGCCGCGTACCGGGCCGGCCGGGTGCGGCCGATCGAGGCGCTGCGGGAGACCACGGTGGAGTCGGGTCCGATGACGCCCGGCCGGTGGGTCGGCGGCCTGGCCACGCTCGGTGGAGCGCTGTTCATGCTCGTCCAGCCGGTCGTCGCCGCCCCTGCGGACGCGCTGAAGCGCAAGCACTACCTCCCGGCGACGATGCTCCTGCTGGTCGGCGTCGCGCTGCTCGCGCCGCTCGTGGTGCCGCCGCTGGCCCGGGTGCTGGGGTCGCTGCTGCGGGGAGTGGTCGGGTTGCTGGCCCGTCGGGCGGTGCTTGCCGCGACCAGGCGTACCGCGTCGGTGGCGGCGCCGGTGCTGCTCACGGCGGGGCTGGCCGCGTGCGTGCTGTCGGTCACGGCGACGATCGACGCCGCGAAGTCGGCCGAGGCGCTCGCCGGCCTCGACGGCGACTTCGTGGTGGTGCCGACCACCGCGGCCGGCCTCGGGTCGGACACCGTGGCGCGGATCGAGGCGATCGCCGGTACCCGGACCAACACCGTCCGCTCCACGGCGCTCTACGCGGTCGACGACGACGCGGCGGTCGTGCGGCACACCGCCCACGCCGTCGACCGGCCGGTGGGCCTGCCGGTCGTCGCCGGGGATCCGGACGCTCTCGACGACCGCTCGATCGTGGTCGACGAGGAGTTCGGGTGGTCGGTCGGCGACGAGGTGGAGGTGTGGCTGGCCGACGGGAGCCCGCAGTCGCTGCGCGTCGTCGCGGTGGTACGAAACGGTGTCAGCGGCAACGGAGCGTTCCTGAGCGGCCGGTACGCCGGACGGGCCCCGGCCGAGCAGGTGCAGGTGAGCGTCGAGCCGGGTGCGGACGCCGCCGCGGTGGGCCGGGCGATCGGGGACGCGGTGCGGGGGCGGGGCGCGGAGGTGCTGCGCCCGGGGGACCGGGCCGCGCTGGCCGGGAGCGCGTGGGCGCAGAGCCGGCGAGCGGGGAGCCACCGGGCGCAGGTCCTGGGTCTGCGGGTCATCCTGGGGCTGGCGCTGGTGCTGTCGGTGCTCTCGATCGTCGGCACGACGCTGATGGCCGCCCGCGACCGCCGTGGCGAGTCGGCGCTGCTCCGCCTCGCCGGAGGCACTCCCGCGCAGGTGGTGCAGGTGGCCTGTGCCGAGGCGCTCCTCACCGCGGCGCTCGGCCTGGTGCTCGCGGCCGGGGCGGCCGCGACGGCCGGCGGTGCGCTGTGGGTGTGCCTGCTCCGGCTGGTCGGTCGACCGATGGCCGTGGTGGTGCCGTGGGAGCCGGTCGGTGCGGTGTGCCTCGGCGCGACGGTGGTGGCCGCCCTCCTGCCGACGCTGGGCGACCTGCGCCGCGAGCGGTCGCGCCGCCGCTCGGGCTGACCGGGGCTGATCAGGCCGTGCGGCGGGCGTGGGTCTTCGGCGGGCGTCGGTTCTCGGCGGACGTCAGGCCGAGGGCGAGCCCGGCGGCGACGACCGCGATGCCGAGCCAGACCAGGACGCCGGGGAGCGGCTGGCCCAGCGCGACGCCGCCGATCGCCGCGGACACCGGGGCGATGCCGGTGAGCAGCCCGGCGCGTCCGCTGCCCAGCCGGGACACGCAGGAGTACCAGAGCACGAACGCCACCGCGGTCACCGCGATCGACAGGTACCCGATCGCGGCGAGGTCGGCCGCGTCGAGGTGCAGCGCCGCGGTGGGCCCTTCGCGCACGACGCCGATCGCGAGGAACCCCAGGCCCGCGATCCAGGTGGCGTGCACCGAGACGCCCCAGGGGCGCAGCCGCCCCAGCACCGGCACGGCCAGCAGCGTGAACGCCGCCTCGCTGGCGAACACCACGGTGGCCCAGAGCAGGCCCTGCGCGTCGCTGCGGCCCAGCCCCTCGACCAACGCCGCCCCACCGGTGACCACCAGCGCGGCCACCAGCGCCCGGGCGCTCGGCCGGGCACCTTCCAGCAGTGGTCCCACCGCGGCCATCACCACCGGGACGCTCGCCACCGCGACGCCCAGCACGGCCGGTTCCGCGTGCCGTGACCCGTGCACCAGAGCGATGTTGAACAGCACCAGGCCGGTCAGCGCGACCCCGGTCAACCACAGCCACTCCACGCCGCGCGGAGCCACGAGCCGTTGACCCAGCAGGCGGGCGAACACGACCAGCAGCCCGCACGCCAGCGCGTACCGCACCGCCTGGACGGTGAAGAGCGGAGCGTCCACGAGCAGCGACGACACGGCGACGCTGCCACCGACGAACACCATGCCGGTGGCGCCGGAGAGCACGGCCGGCCGGGTGTCGAGGCGGGGTGGGGCGAGAACGGAGTTGGCCATGAGGTCATGCTCGGTGGTTCTGTGGTCCGGTTGAAGGACCATTCGGGGCGCGGGATAGTGGACCAATGTCGGCGGGATCGGATTTCCTGCAGCTGCGTGTGTCCTCCGCGCCTCCGAAGGGTCTGACGACCTGGCTGGTCGACGCCGTGCGCGCCGCCGTCGCCGACGGGCGGCTGCCCGCCGGGACGCGGTTGCCCGCCACCCGCGTGCTCGCGGCGGACCTCCGCATCTCCCGGGGCGTCGTCGTCGAGGCGTACCAGCGCCTGGTCGACGAGGGGCTGGCCCAGGCGCGCACCGGCGCGGGCACGGTGATCACCGCACTCCTGGCGGCCCCGCCCGCGGTGACTCGGTCGCTGCCACCGGCCGCGCCCACGGCTCCGTCGGCCGGCCCGGCTACGGCCGGTCCGAATGCTCCCACCGCTCCCACGGCTGTGGCGGCTACCGCGGGTCCCACGGTGGCCGGTGGGAGCGGCCGGGTGTCGACGCCGGCGGGGTTCCGGCTACCGCTGGGGCCGGCCGCCGGGATCGAGTTCGACCTGTCGCCGGGGCGGCCGGATCTGGCCGCGTTCCCGCGAGCCGCCTGGCTGCGTGCCGAGCGGGCCGTGCTGGCGACGCTCACCAGCGCGGATCTGGGCTACGGCGATCCGCGCGGCACGCTCGCGCTGCGGCGGCAGCTGGCGGCCTGGCTGGCGCGCACCCGGGGCATCCGCGCGGACCCCGACGACATCGTGGTCGTGGCCGGCGTGGCCCAGGCGCTCGCGCTGGTCGCGATCGTGCTCGCCCGGAGCGCCCCGGCGGCCGGAGGTACGGTGCGGGGTCCCGACGTCGCGGTCGAGGACCCGGGCTCGCGCGGCGCGCGGGACCAGCTGGCGAGCTGGGGCCTGCGCCCCTGCCCGGTCCCGGTCGACGACGAAGGGCTCCGCGTCGACGCGCTGGCCCCGTCCGGCGCGCGCACGGTGCTGCTCACCCCGGCCCACCAGTTCCCGACCGGCGTCGTCCTCGGCCCCACCCGCCGCCGGGAGCTGATCGCCTGGGCCGGCGCCACGGACGGGCTGATCCTCGAGGACGACTACGACGCCGAGCACCGCTACGACCGGGCCCCGGTGGCCGCGGTCCAGGCGTCCGCCCCGGATCATGTCGTCTACATGGGCAGTACCTCCAAGACGCTCGCTCCCGGCATGCGGCTCGGCTGGATGATCCCGCCCGCGGCGCTGCGCGAGGACCTGATCGCGGTGAAGCACTCCGCCGACCTGGGTAACCCGGCGCTCTCCCAGCTCGTCCTCGCCGAGCTGCTCGCCACCGGGGAGTACGAACGCCACCTGCGGAGGGTCCGGGTACGGCAGCGCCACCGCCGCGACGCGCTGCTCGCGGCGCTGCGCGAACACCTCCCGGACGCCCGCGTCGAGGGCGTCGCGGCCGGTCTCCACCTGCTGATCACGTTCCCCGGCGACGTGCCAGACGAGGTGCTCGCGCAGGAGGCGGCCGCGGTCGGCGTCCGGGTGCACCCGCTGTCCTGGCACCGGATGGTGCCGGGGCCGCCCGGCCTGGTGCTCGGTTATGCCGCACATCCCCCGAACCGTCTCGAAGAGGCCGCCCGCCGAATGGGCAACCGCCTGGCCGCTGTGGTGCGAGGCCGCCCCGCGAGGTAGACAAAGCCATGGCTCTCGTCGCTGGCGTCGACTGCTCGACGCAATCCACCAAGATCATCGTTTGCGACTCCGCGACCGGGGCGGTCGTCAGGCAGGGCCGGGCACCGCACCCCGACGCCACCGAGGTCGACCCCACGGTCTGGTGGGACGCACTGCGCACGGCGTCGGACGGGCTGCTCGATGGCGTCGAGGCGATGGCCGTCGGCGGCCAGCAGCACGGCATGGTGACGCTGGACGCGGACGGCGGCGTGGTCCGCCCGGCCCTGCTCTGGAACGACACCCGCTCGGCCCGTGCGGCCATCGACCTGCTCGACGAGCTCGGCGGAGCGCAGGCGTGGGCGGACGCGGTGGGCATCGTCCCGGTCGCCAGCTTCACGATCACGAAGCTGCGGTGGCTGGCGGAGAACGAGCCCGACGAGGCCAAGCGGGTGGAGCGGGTGGTGCTGCCGCACGACTGGCTGACCTGGAAGCTGGCCGGTGCCTCCGGCGCTCCGACGACCGACCGGGGCGACGCGTCGGGCACCGGCTACTGGTCGGCCGCGACCGGCGAGTACCGGCTCGACCTGCTGCGCCGGGCGTTCGGCCGGGACCTGGGCGTGCCCGAGGTGGCGGCACCGGCGGCGATCGTCGGCCACACCCCGGACGGCATCGCGCTGGCCGCGGGCACCGGCGACAACATGGCCGCGGCCCTGGGGCTGGGCGCCGGGCCGGGCGACGTCGTCGTCTCGCTGGGCACCAGCGGCACGGTGTTCGCGGTGGCCGAGGTCCCGACCGCCGATCCGAGCGGGTACGTGGCGAACTTCGCCGACGCGACCGGCCGGTTCCTGCCGCTGGTCTGCACGCTGAACGCCGCCCGGGTGCTGACCGCCGCCGCCGACCTGCTCGGCGTCGATCTCGACCGGCTCTCGGACCTGGCCCTGGCGAGCACGCCGGGGGCCGGTGGCCTGACCCTGCTGCCCTACCTGGACGGGGAGCGGACCCCGGACCTCCCCGACGAGACCGGGCGGCTCACCGGCCTGACCCGCGCCAACGCCCGCCCGGAGAACCTGGCCAGGGCCGCCGTCGAGGGAATGCTGCTCGGCCTGGCCGACGGCCTGGACGCCGTTCGCCGGCACGGCGTGACGGTGCGGAGGGCGCTGCTGATCGGTGGCGCCGCGATGTCGCCGGCGGTGCGGGCGGTGGCGTCGGGCGTCCTCGGCGTGCCGGTCGAGGTACCCGCGCCCGGCGAGTACGTCGCGCTCGGCGCGGCCCGGCAGGCAGCTTGGGCGCTGACCGGTGCCGCGGAGCCGCCGCAGTGGACGGTGGAGGCCGAGCGGGCGCCGGAGGCCACCGAGGACTACTCCGGGGTCCGTGACCGCTACGCCCAGTTTCGTACCGGCGTGCAGGAACTTTCGTCTCGGTCGAGCAAAAGTTAGGCGTCTGTGATCCAAAAGAGTCTGGACATTCCCTGGAAGCGCGCCCTACGGTCTTCCCACGCGATGTGACGCGCGCCTCACCGGCGCCGGACGCTCGGGAAGGCTGTGCAATGACGCCCCGGCCCAGACCTGACAACTCCGCTCAGTCCCAGATCCTCTTGACTCTCCGCGACGAGGGGCCCGTCTCCCGGGCCGAGCTCGGCGACCGGCTCGGACTTCCCCGGGCCCGGCTGGCCGCCGAGCTGGGTCGCCTCGCCGAGCTCGGCCTCGCCCGCGACGGCGGCCCCGCAGCGTCGCGGGGTGGCCGACGCTCCACGCTGGTCGAGCTCGATCCCGAGCTGCGGTTCGCGGGCGTCGACCTCGGCGTGACGTCGGTGACGGTGGAGGTCACCGACGCGTCGCTCGAGCCGGTGGTCTCGATCGAAGAGCCGATCGACATCCGCAGCGGCCCGGAAGCGGTGCTCGACCGCATCGACGACCTGCTCGACAAGGTGCGCGCCGACGGTCACCTGACCCGCCTGGCCGGCATCGGGCTCGGTGTCCCCGGGCCGGTGAGCTTTCGGGACGGCGTCCCGGTGTCGCCGCCGATCATGCCGGGCTGGGACCGGTTCCCGGTCCGCGAGGAGCTGGCCGGGCGGCACGGCTGCCCGGTCGTCGTCGACAACGACGTCAACATCATGGTCGTCGGGGAGCGCCGGGGCGGGGTGGCCCGGTCCATCGAGGACCTCCTGTTCGTGAAAGTCGGCACCGGCATCGGCTGCGGCATCGTGGTCGGCGGCCAGGTCTACCGGGGTGTCGACGGGTGCGCGGGGGACATCGGGCACATCCAGGTCGACCCGCACGGCCCCGTGTGCGCGTGCGGCAACGCCGGCTGCCTGGAGGCGGTGTTCGGCGGTGCGGCGCTGGCCAGGGACGCGCTGGCCGCGGCGCGCAGCGACACCTCACCCGCGCTCGCCGAGCGTCTCCGCACGCACGGCACGGTCACCGCCGCCGACGTCGGCGCGGGTGCGGTCGAGGGCGACCCGGTCTGCATCGGACTGATCCGGGACGGCGGACGCCGCCTGGGCGGGGTGCTGGCCAGCCTGGTCAGCTTCTTCAACCCGTCGATGATCGTGATCGGCGGTGGCCTGGCCGGGCTCGGGCACCTGCTCCTGGCCGAGGTGCGGTCGGTGATCTACCGGCGCTCGCTGCCGCTGGCCACCCGCAACCTGCCGGTGGTGCTGTCCGAGCTGGGCTCCCGCGCCGGCGTGGCCGGAGCGGCGACGCTCGCCAGCGACCTCGCCTACGGCCCGGTGACGCGATGACCCCGGCGACCGGTCCGCAGGCCCCCGACGGGCCCGTGGGGGCCGCTGCCGCGGGCGACCGGCACACGGCCGATCCGGGCGCGCCGCTGCTGCGGCTCTCCGGCATCGTGAAGACGTTCCCCGGCGTGCGCGCCCTGGACGGCGTCGACCTCACGGTGCTGCCGGGAGAGGTGCACTGTCTGCTCGGGCAGAACGGCGCGGGCAAGTCGACGCTGATCAAGGTGCTCTCCGGCGCTCACCAGCCGGACGAGGGCACGATCGAGTGGCTCGGCGAGCCGGTCCGCTTCACCAAGCCCACCGCGGCCTTACGCGCCGGCCTGGCCACGATCTACCAGGAGCTCGACCTCGTCGACGACCTCACGGTGGCCGAGAACGTGTTCCTGGGGCACGAGCTGCGCCGGTTCGGGTTCAGCAGCCGCGCCGCCGCCCGGCGCCGTACGCGCGAGCTGCTCACCCGGCTCGGCCACGCGGAGATCCCGGCCGGGCGCGAGGTCGGCCGGCTGCCCGCCGCGGGCAAGCAGATCGTCAGCATGGCGCGGGCGCTCTCGCACGACGCCCGGCTGATCATCATGGACGAGCCGTCGGCCGTGCTCGCGCACGACGAGGTGGAGAACCTGTTCCGGGTGATCCGCGACCTCACCGCAGCGGGCGTGGCGGTCATCTACATCTCCCACCGGCTCGCCGAGATCCGCGAGATCGGCGACCGGGTCACGATCCTCAAGGACGGCCGCACGGTCGCGGTCGACCTGCCTGCCCGGACGACGCCGACGGCCGAGGTCGTCACGCTGATGACCGGACGCAACGTCGAGTACGTGTTCCCGGACCGGGGCGCGTCCGGCGCGGGTGCAGTTGCCCCTGCGGTGGCCAGCTCCGGGACGGTTGCCGGGACGCCACTGCTGCGGGTCACCGATCTCGGGCGGCCGGGGGAGTTCGAGGGCGTCTCGTTCAGCGTCCGGGCGGGCGAGATCGTCGGCCTCGCCGGGCTCGTCGGCGCCGGCCGCTCGGAGATCCTCGAGACGGTCTACGGGGCCCGCAAGCCCGCCACCGGCACCGTCGAGGTCGACGGGAAGGCGCTGCGGCGCGGCAGCGTGCAAGCCGCCGTCGCCGCCGGCATGGGGCTGGCGCCGGAGGAGCGCAAGAGCCAGGCGCTGCTGCTCGGCGAGCCGGTCTACCGCAACGTCTCGCTGGCTTCGCTGCGCCGCTTCTCCCGGTTCGGGTTCGTGCGACGTGGTGCCGAGCGGGCCTCGGTCGGCGAGATCACCCGGTCGCTGGACCTCCGCCCGGCCGATCCGCGCCGCACGATGCGGACGCTGTCCGGCGGCAACCAGCAGAAGGCCGTGGTGAGTCGCTGGCTCCTCGGCCGAACGAGGCTGCTGCTCCTCGACGAACCGACCCGGGGCGTGGACATCGGCGCGCGCGCCGAGCTGTACACGCTGATCCGCTCGCTGGCCGACCAGGGCGTCGGCGTCCTGATGGTCTCCAGCGAAGTGCCCGAGGTGCTCGGGCTCGCCGACCGGGTGCTGGTCGTGCGGGAGGGGCGCGTCGTGCACGAGGCGCCGGCCTCCGAGCTCACCGAAGCCCAGGTCCTCGACCTCGTCATGGCCGGGGAACGCGTCACCACCACCCGCTGACCCGACCCTCCACTCCGGAATTGTCGGGCCTCCGCGCGACGATCCCGCTGTTCCGGAACGCTCCGCCGAATCCGCCGCCACCGCATTGGAGCGAGGCGCTCATGACCGACCCCACCACCAGACCCCCGGCCGACCTCTCGGCCGTGCCACCGACCGGGGCCCCGCGGCCCGACCCGGCCGCCCCCTCCACCTCGCCGGTCGCGGCTGCGGTTCCGCCCGCCGACGAGCACACCCGGGTCGAAGCGGCCGCCGCGAAGCCCGCGGCGGACGTCAGCCCGTTCCGCGCCTGGCTGGCGTCGCTCTCGGAGGGCGGTGCGACCCGCAACGTCGGCCTGGTCGTCGTCCTGGTGATCCTCTGCATCGTCGGGTTCGCCACCGCCGAGACGTTCGCGACGACCGGCAACGTCCGCACCATCCTGACGAACGCGTCGGTGATCGGCGTCGTCACGGTCGGCATGACGTTCGTGATCATCGGCGGCGGCATCGACCTCTCGGTCGGCTCGATCGTCGGGCTCGCCTCGGTGTGGTGCACGACGCTCGCCACCCAGGAGTACGGCCCGTTCGTGATGGTGCTCTGCGCGCTGCTCGTCGGGTTGATCGTCGGGCTGCTCAACGGCGTCCTGATCGCGTACGGGCGGCTCGTGCCGTTCATCGTGACGCTCGGCATGCTCATCGGCGCCCGCGGGCTGGCGCAGCAGATCGCGGGGCTGCAGACGCAGGTCGTACGGCACGAAGGCTTCAACCGCATCGCCGACGGCGCGCTGCTCGGCGTCCCGTACCTGGTCTGGTTGCTGCTGGGCACGTTCGCGATCGGCTGGGTCGTCCTCAACCTGACGACGTTCGGGCGCCGCACGGTCGCGGTCGGCGGCAACCCGGAGGCGGCGCGGCTGGCCGGCATCGACATTCGGCTGCACACCGCGCTGCTCTACGGGGTGTCCGGGCTCTGCTGCGGCCTCGCCGCGGTGATGCTCACCGCGCAGACCGCCTCCGGCTCGTCCACGAACGGCCAGAACTACGAGCTGGACGCCATCGCGGCCGTCATCATCGGCGGAACGCTGCTGACCGGTGGCCGGGGCACGCTGGTCGGCACGCTCCTCGGCGTGCTGGTGTTCACGCTCATCACCAACCTGTTCATCCTGAACAACCTGTCGACGCCCGTGCAGAACCTCGCCAAGGGCCTGATCATCCTGGGCGCGGTGCTGCTGCAGCGGCGGCGAGCCGGCACCGCGACCTAGCGGCCCGGCACCGCACGTGAGGTGACCACCGCAGGGCGGCCCCCGGCGGCCGGCCACTGCTCCCACCCCGTTCCGCCGCGCGGCTCCGGCCGGGCCGCTCGGCTCCTTCACGGCAGCACGCCGGGGCCTCCCCGGCGGGCTGGTCACCCGACCCACCCGGTCGGCCAGGGCGAACGCCGCTCGACGCCGACTCGACCCCGGATCCCGCTCGCCCGCCGCGGTTCACCCGTCCCACGGCGGTTCGCCCGCACGCGTAGAAATTCTCGAAGGAGAGAACCATGAGTGACGTCATCAGCGGTCCGCGACGAGGGCTCGGACGGCGCGGATTCCTGCTCGGGGGAGCCGCCGTAGGCGCGACCGTGCTCGCCGCGGGCTGCACCTCGAACGACTCCGGCGGGGACGGCAAAACCGAGACGAACACCAAGGCCGTCGGCGGGGACAACGCGGCCAAGGGCACCCAGGTGACGATCGGCTTCTCGGCACCGCAGGCCGACCACGGCTGGATCGGCGCGATCGCGAAGAACGCGGAGGCACAGGCGAAGACGTTCGAGGACGTCTCGTTCGAGCCGGTGGAGCCCACCAACGACGTGGCCGCCCAGATCGCGGCGATCGAGACGCTGATCAACAAGAAGGTCAGCGTGCTGGTGGTGCTGCCGAACGACGGCAAGCAGCTCACCGGTGTCGCGCGGAAGGCGATGGCGGCGGGCATCCCGGTCGTCAACGTCGACCGGATCTTCGACACCCCGCTGGCGTACCGGACGTACATCGGTGGCGACAACTACGGCATGGGCGTCTCGGCGGGCAACTACATCGCCGAGCGGCTGAAGGGTAAGTCGAACCCGGTCATCGCCGAGATCGCCGGCATCGACTCGCTGCCGCTCACCCAGGAGCGCTCGCAGGGGTTCGAGGACGCGCTGGCGACGGCGGGCTTCAAGGTGTCCAACCGGGTCGCGGCGGAGTTCACGGTCGCCTCGGGGCAGCAGGTCACCTCCAACCTGCTGCAGGCCGCGCCGAAGATCGACGCGATCTGGAACCACGACGACGACCAGGGCCTCGGGGTGCTCGCGGCGATCAGGCAGGCTAACCGCAGCGAGTTCTTCATGGTCGGCGGCGCCGGCTCGCTCGACGCGATGGAGCTGATCAAGGCCGACAACTCGGTCCTGAAGGCGACGGTCACCTACAGCCCGAGCATGGCGTCCTCGGCGATCTCGATCGCGCGGCTGATCGGCCAGAAGAAGGGCTTCGGCGACCTGGTCGAGAACGAGGTGCCTGCCCGGATCACGCTGGCGTCGGCGACCGTGACCAAGGAGAACGTCGACCAGTACACCAACACCGGGTTCCGCTCGTGAGCCAGCGGCCCGAGCTCGGCGTCGGCATGGTCGGGTACGCGTTCATGGGCGCCGTGCACTCCCAGGCCTGGCGCACCGTGGGGCACGCGTTCGACCTGCCGGTCGCGGTGCGCCTGGCAGCCATCGGCGGACGCGACTCGGTCGCGGTCAAAGCGGCGGCCGACCGGCACGGGTGGGCCTCCACCGAGACCGACTGGCGGGTCCTGATCGAGCGGGACGACATCGCGATCGTGGACATCTGCACGCCGGGGGACACCCACGCCTCGATCGCGGTCGCCGCGCTCGAGGCCGGCAAGCACGTCATCTGTGAGAAGCCGCTGGCCAACACCGTCGCCGAGGCCGAGCTGATGGCCGCGGCGGCCGCGGACGCCGCGACGCGGGGCGTGCGGTCGATGGTGGCGTTCAACTACCGGCGGGTGCCTGCGCTGGCGTACGCGCGGTCGCTGGTGGCCTCCGGCCGGATCGGCACCCTGCACCACGTGCGGGCCGCCTACCAGCAGGACTGGCTGGTCGATCCCGCCGCGCCGCTGACCTGGCGGATGCAGAAGGAGCGTGCGGGCTCGGGGGCGCTGGGCGACATCGCGGCGCACATCGTCGACGCGGCGCAGTTCGTGGTCGGGGACGTATTGTCCGGCGTGAGCGGCATGCTGGAGACGTTCGTGTCGTCGCGCCCGCTCTCCGGTGGCTCGGGTCTGTCGGCGGCCTCCGGCGGCTCCGGCGTCGGCGACGTCACGGTGGACGATGCCGCGGTGTTCTTCGGGCGGTTCGCCCGGGGCGGGATCGCGACGTTCGAGGCCACCCGGTTCGCGACCGGGCGGAAGAACGCGATGCAGCTGGAGATCTACGGGTCGTCGGGCGGTCTGCGGTTCGACTTCGAGCGGATGAACGAGCTGCAGTTCTTCGACGGGTCGGCGCCGGACGAGGAGGGCGGGTTCCGGCGGGTGCTGGTGACCGAGCCGACGCACCCGTACCTGGAGGCGTGGTGGCCGCCGGGGCACCCGCTCGGGTACGAGCACACGTTCACGCACGAGTTCCGCGACTTCCTCGTGGCGATCGGCGAGGGCTCGGACCCGTCACCGTCGTTCGCGGACGGTCTGCAGGTACAGAAGGTGTTGGCGGCGGTCTCCACGAGCTCGGAGACCGGCAACGGATGGGTGGTGGTCTGATCATGCCGAGGCCAGTGACGCTGTTTACCGGTCAGTGGGCGGATCTGCCGTTCGAGAAAGTGTGCGAGCTCGCGTCGGGGTGGGGCTACGACGGGCTCGAGATCGCCTGCTGGGGAGATCACTACGACGTGGCGCTGGCCGTGTCCGACCCCTCGTACGTGGCGTCGCGCCGGGAGATCCTGAAGCGCTACGGTCTGGAGGTCTGGGCGATCTCCAACCACCTGACCGGCCAGGCGGTCTGCGACAACCCGATCGACGAGCGGCACCAGGCGATCCTGTCGCCCGCGGTGTGGGGCGACGGGGACCCGGAGGGAGTGCGGACCCGGGCCGCCGAGGCGCTGAAGGACACCGCGCGGGCCGCGCGTCTGCTCGGGGTGGACACCGTCGTCGGGTTCACCGGGTCGTCGATCTGGCACCTGGTGGCGATGTTCCCGCCGGTGCCGGAGTCGATGGTCGCGCGCGGGTACCAGGACTTCGCCGACCGCTGGAACCCGATCCTCGACGTCTTCGACGCGGAGGGCGTCCGGTTCGCGCACGAGGTGCACCCGTCGGAGATCGCCTACGACTACTGGTCGACGGTGCAGGCGCTGGAGGCCGTGGACCACCGGCCGGCGTTCGGGCTGAACTTCGACCCGTCGCACTTCGTCTGGCAGGACCTGGATCCGGTGGGCTTCCTGTGGGACTTCAAGGACCGGATCTACCACGTGGACTGCAAGGAGTCGGTGAAGCAGTTCAACGGTCGGAACGGGCGGCTCGGGTCGCACCTGCCGTGGGGCGATCCGCGGCGCGGCTGGGATTTCGTCTCGACCGGGCACGGGGACGTGCCGTGGGAGCCGGTGTTCCGGATGCTGAACTCTATTTCGTATGCCGGGCCGATCTCGATCGAGTGGGAGGACGCCGGGATGGATCGCCTGGTGGGGGCGCCGGACGCGCTGGCGTTCGTGCGGAAGCTGACGGCGATCGAGCCGCCGGCGGCGTCCTTCGACGCGGCGTTCAGCTCGGGCGGTTAGGGGGCTGGCGCTCGTGCAGGGCGTCGGCGTCGGCGCGGGCTCCGCGTCGGCGCTGACGTCCGTGCTTCGGGGGCCGCAAGTTCTCGGGGTCATTTCGGGCTCGAAGAGCCCGGAAGGTCGTCGGATGACCCCGTTCGCGCGACGAGGGCCCAGCCGTTTCGGCTGGGCCCTCGCTCTGTGGCGCGACCGCCGTTGGTGTGCCGTCGGCGGCCCGCGGTCCGGGTCGATCGGTTCACGGTCGATCCGGACGTCAGCGGCCGGAGTCGGCGGATGGTGCGGGCCGGCGCGGTCGAAGAGCCGTGCGTCGGCTCAGTCGAGCACGCCGTTGGAGCCCGCGGGGCGCGGCGTGTGCGCCGAGGGCGCCCCGGTGGCCGGGCCGGCGGTGATCGTCGGCGACGGGCTGGTGGTGGTGCTGGTGCTGGTGCCCGCACCCGACGACGAGCCGAGCAGGCTGTTCACCTTGGCGCCGATCGCGGTGTTGCCGAGCTTGTCGTTCGCGACGTCCTTGGCGGTGGTCATCAGGCCACCGGCCTGGGCCTGGAGGACACCGGCCGCCTCCTGGACGGTCGGGTTCTCCTTGAGCTTGGCGGCGCTGCGGCGGATCTGCTCGTAGCGCTCGCGGCCGGCCTTGGTGCCCAGCACGTAGCCGATACCAACACCGGTGAGGAAGAGCAGCTTGTTGCGCATGTCGACTCCTGAAGTCGGCTTCCGGGGTGGTTGCCAGTAGTTACAAGTGATGCCCGACGGGGGTCTATCCCACACCCGTAGTACCAAACCGATGCAGCCCCGTCTCGTCCGCGCGCGAGCGGCCGACCGCCGTCACCGAGCACCAGCCGGCATGTTGTAGGCTTGCCCAGGCACGTCGCCGAGAGGTGGCGCGGCCGGAGTGATCCCCCGTAGCTCAATTGGCAGAGCATTCGACTGTTAATCGAAGGGTTACTGGTTCGAGTCCAGTCGGGGGAGCATTCTCCCAGCTCAGGCGGCAAGTGAGCCTGGTACGCAAGCGCTAGCCCCCCGCTTACCCCCCCGGATTCGGGCGTAAGCGGGGGGCTTCGTCGTGTAAGGGGTGCGCCGGGCCGCTGCTCACCGAACGTGACGAGCCAGCCGGTGAGCCTCGGCGTGCTGCTCCCACTCCCGGACGGCGGGCAGCGCGCGGTACGGGGCCAGCACCGTGACCAGGTCGCGTACCCGCTCGGCGAGCCGTTCGCTGGCCACTGTCGCGGCGCGGTCGGCGACGTTGCTTGCGGTCGCCGCCGCTTGCTCGATCTCGCCCGCCTGGACGTAGGTCTCTGCCAGCCACGACTCGTACAGCGCCAGTTCTCGGACGTGGGTGGCGTCGTACCGGCCGATCGCGGCGGTCAGCAGCGGCTCAGCCCGCTCCGGCTGCCGAAGGACCACGTGACAGCGTCCCGCCATCACCTGAAGTTCGTCCGCCGTCACCCAGTAGAGCCACTCGGGCGCGTTCGCCATCGAGTGATCAGCGAACGCTTCCTCTGCCTCGCCGAGCGCACGGGTGGTCCCCGCCGGGTCGCCGACCGTCGCGTTGGTCCAGGCGACCCGGTCCCACATCAGTGCTCGGGCGCCGGGAGCCTGCGCACCGTCGAGGCCCTTCACCGCCGCTTGCGCCAAGAGGACAGCCTCGCGACGGTCGCCGACGTTCGACTTCTGGTACGCCAGGCACGACAGCAGGTTCGCGGCGACGGCCGGTTCGTTCGCCTCGTGCGCCGCCGACACTCCGGCCAGATAGCACCGCTCCGCTTGCTCGTGTAGCCCGGCATCGCTGGAGACCCACCCCGCGATCTGGCACAGGTCAGCCAGCGCCGCGAGGAGCTGCTGACCGGTCGACGCGGTATAGGACGCTTCGCGGACGGTTGTCACGGTCGCCTGCAGCTCGCGCAACACGAGATCCTGTAGAGCCTCGCCCCCGATGACGTCATCGAGCCGCCGCAGCTCGTCGGCGCGCTCCCGAACAGCGTTCGCCAGGCCGACGCCGATCCGTCGCCCCGCGCGCATCTCGCGAAGTTGCGGCGGTTCGGCAGCACGCCACTCCTGAGCCACCCGCAGTGCCAGGTCGTCCGGGAGCGGCTCATCCGAGTCGAGCAGCGCCAGGCTGCCGACCGCCGTTCCCGTGTCGACGTCGCCCCGCTCGCGGTCAAATCGGGATCGCTCATCGTCGGAGGCCCGGCTAAGCGCCGTGTCCAGGACGGCTTGCATCTCCGGACGTGGCCGGATCGAGGTCTGGCCAGCCTCCCAGTTGGACACCGTCCGGGCACCGATCCCGAGCCGGTTGGCGAAGTCCCGGACGCTCAATCGCAGAGCCAGCCGAAGCGCTCGCGCTTCCCGCCCGGTCCATTCATCGATCGTCGGCATCTCGGCGTCCTTCCAGGAATGGCCACTGGCCGGCGACGGGTCGGCAGCGGAGTGGCAACGCGCCGGCATTTCTCCTTCAGCGGCTCACTCCCAGGCTATTGCCATCCGTCCCGAAGTGACGGCCCGAGCACGTATTGCGACGACCGGGGAGGTGGCGCCATGGCGTTGGTCTGGCATCGCGAACTGACTACTGAAGATGTCGAGACGGCGAATTTCCTTCTGGAGCAGCACGCGCCCGCCGAGGACGTTCGAGGCGTTCACTACTGCGCCAACGGAGGCCACTGGAGTGGCGCGCCTTGGTGGCCGTGTGCTCGTGCTCAGTGGGCGCGCGAAGTGCTGGCAGCGGAGCAACGCGGCGAGGTCGTTCGATGATGCACGGCTCGTTCGCGCTGCCCGAGCCCGACCACACAGACCCGAGGCTGACGCCCACACCCTCCGACGTCGTGGCGCTGATTGCGCAACACCTGGAGGTCGCCGGTCTGCGTCCGAGGCTGACGGCCCAGACTCGCCCCCGAGCCGAGACGGCCGCCCATGCCCTACTGGAGGCACTTGTTGAGGCGCCCGAGCACCGTCCACGGCAGCCCGCGATCCTGCGCATCAAGGCCGATCGGGCCGACCTCTGATCGGTGCTGTGTTCAAACTCCCCTTACATAGATCAAGGGCGGCCTCCGCCCGCCGCCCGCCTCCGCGCGGCCGGGGACCCCGGCGCTGACGCGCCACCCCACCGTGCGGACGCGCGGCCGACCCGCACCGGACACGCGGAAGCCGGGTCCACCCGACGTCGTTGGGTGAACCCGGCTTTCAGCGTGCAGGGTCGAGACACGTCGACTCGATCCACGAATCTACGTCCACGCGTCGGAAGCGGAGGTGGCGTCCGACCAGGGCTCCGCGTGGGCCTTCCCGATTCGCACGCCACTTGTAGATCGTGGCCTTTGGAACCTTCAGCTCTGTTGCTAGCTCATCGACCGTGAGCCATTCCGTGGCTGCTATTTCGCCTCCATACGGCTATGGGGCGCTCCGACTGAGCGGCCCGCACCGACAAGCTCCACGGCAAGTGAACGAGGATGTCGACACGGCGCTCAGGCCGTAAGGTTCGAGTATCGAAGCCGACTCAAGCGGCTTGTAACTGATTCTACCTGGTGCGGCAAACTTTATATCGTTCCGGGCTGGCCGTTGGTGAAATTGCTCCGGAAGGTCAGATGAATTCGTAATATGCACAAGCTACCGTGCTTCCTGGCTTCCAATTCTCCGCTGTCGGCTTCAGTAAAGTTATAGAACGTGTCAGTGTCAGGGGTTCTCGGCGTTTCTGTTGGCGGAAGATATTTTTACAGATGTACCTTTCAATGGAGCCAAGAACGCCAAGGGATCCGTCGCCGTTGCCCGGGTAGACATTAAATGGAGTTTCGATTACGGCATAAACGAAACCGCTATATCGTTGTAAGCAGTTGCCGCGATTATTCTCATTCGGCTGGATTGGGCGGCTGAAAGTGAAACATGATCCAGCGGTCAGTGCCCCCCACTCCTCACCTCGGTAGGCTTTCGAAGAAATAACCAAGAGCTTCCGCATATTCTCGGCTACGCGAAGCGCGTCTCCCTTGTTCGCTGCGGGGATCCCGTAACTGATCTCCTCGTAGGAGAAGAAATCCTTCGGGAACTGCGAGCTAGTGACGTTGGTCCGCTTGGCTAACGTCGTCGACGCCGCGTCGATGCCTGCGTATACAGCGAGATTTCCGTCCGGAGATCGCTTCACGATGTAGTCATCAGTGGCCAGCGTCTTGCCGAAGCCTAAGAGGGTCGCCGCTGAGAGTGTTGTGGCGGAAAGGAAGATTAGACCGGCCCTCCTGCCACCGTGCGCGCCGAGTATCTGGGCGACTCGAAAGCACGGAAATACGACTAGGCTCACCAGCAAACTCGGGCCGACTATATCGCCGGCTATCGTTGTTGCAGTTCCGCCGAAGATCTGGCCAACTAGGCCCCCGGCTTTTGCTAAGCCGGAGCCCAGTGACGGGTGACCAAGCCAGATGTGAAGAAGGCCCAGTAGTGAAAAGAATCCAACCTCGATTCTGGATAGCGACGCGGCCAGAACTACACGCCAATCCGGCCGCTCCAGTATCGTGCCGTCTTCATTTTTAGCTTTGCGTAATATTTTGCGAACTATCCATGCTTGCACTGGGTCGGCGCGGGTGGTTGCTAACCAGAGAATGTAGAGAGGAATGAGCCAGGCGCCGCGACCGGTCAGGAAGGTCCCGAATTCTGAGAATATCGAGTTGAGTAGACCATCGGCACTAAACCAAATACCTGCCACTGAGAGGATGAAGAGAAAGCCAAGGACCAGCCGTCCAGCATTCGGTGCTGATTTGACTCCCTTAGGAGTGGCCGAAGTAACGGTCAGTGGCCGTTGTAGGACATTTAGAAAAGTTTCCCTATCGCCTACATTGCCGTCGCGGGGAGCGGCGTCGATCGATTGAGCAGCCGACTGACCCGCTGCGACGAAGAGAATGGGCGCAGCAGTTGCGGCAATGACTGCGAAGAAGACCTGAATGAGTTTTGGTGGACCCGAGTAGCCAGCGAATATTTGCGCGAGCTGTCCAATCGCTGAGATTGCAACTAGAGGAACAAGGGCGTTTAGAGCGCCCCACTTCGTCGGCGTCACCGCGACAGACTCCGCCCCGCTCACCGGTCCAGGAAGCCCGGCAAGGCCGAACAAGCTAGACCGTCCCCACTCCCGCCCGAGCCATCAAACTAGCGGTGTGTCAGACGGCCCGGGGCGGGAGACGGAAACTTATCTAGCCCAGCTTCTCTAGAACCTGCGCAGCACCGGTGTGCGAGAGACGGCGTCCCATGTAGACGTCCTGCGTCATCGACGGC
>Ga0190269_10000284_pt1 | contig 27288 bp, 20 predicted proteins | sample Popmic249IS_FD_133749 | JGI IMG/M metagenome (GOLD analysis project Ga0190269, IMG submission 133749) | Populus adjacent soil microbial communities from riparian zone of Blue River, Arizona, USA - 249 IS | ecosystem: Environmental > Terrestrial > Soil > Riparian zone | place: USA: Arizona... | reverse complement strand
CTGGGAGCACCTTTCGGGGTGCGCGTGATCTCGGGCAGCTCTCCTAGCTGGGGCATATCGGGCGGCTCGGACGGCCCGGCGCGCTGGGCGGGCTCGCGCGCTGCCGGAGCCTCGCGCGGCGTGACCGCGACGCGGGTCCCATCTGCGCTGCGGTCCGTGGCCTTGGGCGATGGCTCGGCCGGTTTGCGCTGTGCCGCTGCGGGCGGCAGGCCCGCGTGCCTCGACGCGAACACTTTCACCAACCACACCGCAGTGTCGGCGAGCGCGCCGCAGTCGCTGTCGAACAGGCTCCTTTCGAAGTTGTCGGTGCCCACCTGGGCGCGCAGCTGAAGCACATAGCGAGCTCCTTCCTGCTGTACCGCACCCTCCATCACGAGCTCGCGCGCGGCGGGCGCAGCCTTGCGCAAAGACTCGCGCATCGCTGCGGCGTCGGGGCAGCCTTCCGGCGCATGCCAGACGAGCTGTGGAGCTGCAGCCGTGGACTGCGCCGCGAGCGGCAGCGTGTAGGCTGCGATCACCCAGGCCCACAAGGCGCTCGAACGAGCGGCGCAAAAACGCGATCTCAGCTGCTCGATCGCAGTCACGGCAGCTGGCTATCACCTCGACGCGCTTCTAACAATGCGTCGCCTGCCGCGACGGCTCCGCTCGGTCCATGCGCGCCTTGAAAAGAAGAACAGTGGCTGCGCGACGCTCGCCGAAGCGGAGCAGGAAGAGTGCACAGAGGTGGCGGATGACGCGGTCGGCGACGCGCGCGTACCCTCCCCGTGACGCTTATAGCGCGCTCGCCTTGCCGACACGCGCCGAGGTTGCGTTTGGATCCGCCACGCCACGGGCGATCAACGTGAAGTCGGCTTCTTCCTCGTTCCACTCGTACAGATCGCTGGAGCGGATATCGAAGAACCATGCGTGCAGGCGCAGTGTCCCCGCAGCGAGGCGCGATGCGATGACAGGATACGTCGCGAGGTTTTCCAGCTGGACCAGCGCGTTCGCGCGCGCTGCATCATCCGGTGTCAGCGCTGCGCCGAGCCGCTCGCGCACCGGCGCAGCGTTGCCGAGCCACTTCGCGAGACTGGGAAACGCGATCGGCGTCGGAGAGAGCAGCGCTTTGATCGCGCCGCAGCCAGAGTGCGCGCAGATCACCACTTCCTCGACCTCTAGAATCCCGACCGCGAACTCGATCGCAGCGCCTTCGCTGGGCAGCTCGTCGGACGCAAACGGTGGGATGATGTTGCCGACGTTCCGCACGACAAACAGCTCGCCCGGATCTGTCGAAGTGATCAGGTTCGGGCTGATTCGACTGTCAGAGCACGTGATAAACAAAGTGTGTGGCCGTTGACCGTCCGCGAGGGATGCGAGCAGCTCGTGGTAGCGGCCGCCAGCATCCTCGTTGCGAAAGCGCTCGACGCCTCGCACGAGGCCGTCGATCGGCCGGAACGCGCGTGTGGTGTTGAGCAGGCCATCCGCCGCGCGCTCGGTATCTGCGAGACGCGCCATGCTGTGCCCCTCCAGGTCAGCGGCTCGTAAAATGGGCTCGAACTTGGGATCGAGCCCTAAGATGGCCACGCGGGTACCACGTCGGCGGATCTGCTCGACCAACGTGCAGAGCATCTCAGCACCGGACGTATCGAGCGTCGAGACGCGGCTCAGATCTACGATGATTTCATCCGCTGGTGCATCGCTGTCCAGCGCGCGACGCACGGGATCGAGCGCGCGGCTCGAAAGAAACGTCAGCGGGCCATGCAGCGAGACACGTGCCTGTGCGCGACCCATCTTCACGTGTTGAACGCGCGTTCGGCTCAGCCGGATCGCCAACACCGCGAACGCTGCGACGAGACCGACTTGAATGCCCGCGATCAGATCGAAGCAAACGATCACGCAGAAGGTGAGCGCGTAAATAAACCCTTCGGCGCGCGCTGTTTTCCACAGCTGCAGAAACTCGCCCACATTGATCATGCGCAGCGCGACCGCGAGCAGAACGCCTGCGAGGCACGCGAGCGGAATGCGGCCGACCCAAGGTGCGAGAAACAACACGATCGCGATCAGCGTCAGCGAGTGAATGATCGCAGAGCGGCGCGTCTTGGCGCCGGCTTGCAGATTCAGCGCCGAGCGCGCGATCACGCCGGTCACCGGGATTCCACCAAACATCGCCACCACCGTGTTGCCGATGCCCTGGCCGATCAGCTCTTGGTCGGAATCATGGCGACTCTCGCCGCTGAGCTTGTCGATCGCTGTCGATGAAAGGAGCGTCTCCAACGAGGCGAGCGCGTACGTCACCAGGGTTGCGCTCGCGATCGACCACACCGAGCTGGCGCTGGGCCATGCTGGCAGCGTGGGCAGCGATACCGCGCGTGGGATCTCCCCGATGAGCGGCACGCGCAGGTCGAAGAGCGCAACCGCGAGCGAGGGCAGCACCACAGCGATCAGGGGCGCGGGAACGCGCCTGGTGAGCTTTGGCAGCACGATGCAAATCGCGAGAGCTGACAGCGCGATCGCAGCCACAACGGGCTCGGCGTGTTGGATTTGCTCGCCGATGTGCGTTAGCACGTCCAGCACGTGTGATTGATCAGGCGGTGTCAACCCGAGCGCACGAGGCAGCTGTCCGATGATGATGATCGCACCGATGCCTGCGGTGAAGCCAGCCACGACCGGCACTGGGACGTAACGTACGAACCTGCCGAGCCCGAGCACACCACTCAAGAGCTGCAGCACTCCACAGCCCAGTCCCACCATGTACAGACCGGCGATGCCATGCTCCTCGACCACGCTGGCGATCAGGACAGCCATGGCCGCTGCCGGGCCGCTGACCGCGAGTGGCGTGCCGCCGAACAGCGCGCACACGATGCCCGCGATGATCGCCGTGGTGATGCCGATGCCTGGGTTGACACCCGAGGCCAACGCGATGGCCAAGGACAGCGGCACAGCCACGCAAGCCACTGTCAGGCCCGCCACGACGTCCGCGCGCAGATTCCGCGGCGAGACCAGCGCCCGCCATTCCGGAAGAAGCTTACGTAGCCCGAGATCGAGTCGGAGATTGTCTCGTGACATCAGCATCGAATAAGCGCCTTACTAACGGATGCGTCGCAAATGTTTCATGGACCGTACACCAATCTGCACGTGCCACCAGCTGAGCGGGCCCGAATGATTGATTGGAGCGCAAACTATTATGTCGCGCGCGCCTGACGCATGTCGCACTCGTGCGGCTTGTAATCATAAGAAGTGCACTCATAAGTTTTAACATCGCCACTCCGCATCCACCTAAGCGCTCCGAATGCTACAGTTTGCAGATGCAAAGCTTCGTCTACATTCTCATCGCGCTCGCGCTGCTCTTTCTGCTCTTCCCGCGAGCTCGGCGAGAAAAGAAGCCGTTCGACTGGAATCGTCGCCACAACTGGTGGACGCGCTGGCGCGCAAGAAGCGCCTTTATGGATCGCTGATCGCACAAGAGCGTTGGCGCGGTCTACGCGAGCGCTTTCCGATGGGCTGGCAAGACGCTTGTCCTTATGTCGTTCGCTGGGATCACGCGTCGAGGCCGCCGTCGTGCGCTACGAGCTAGTGCTGCCCCGCTCGTGTGCATCATGAGCTCGGTCAGCACACGCGCGGGCGTGACCGCCATCGCCAATCCGCTCGAGCTGCTCCACACGTTCCCATGAACCTCTTGCATGACGGGACAGGCGAGGCTGCGCTGGACCGCGAGCGAGAGCGAGAGCCCGTCGCGCTGTGTTGCTGTTGACTGCGATCTCACCGTTGTTATCGGCTTTCACGTCCGCGCTTTGATTCAACCCGCGCGCTCACTGGGCGCGGCCGAGACTGTCGCAATGAAGCGATAGCCGCGACCGCGCACGGTGCGCAGGTAGCGCGACTGTAAGGCGGCATCGGACAGCGCGCGACGCAGCTGCATGACGCAATGGCTCAATGTCGCGTCGCACACTGCGCTGCCGCCCCAGACTTCCGTCAACAATTCATGCTTGAGCACCACGCGCTGACGCCGCTCGATCAAGCACAAAAGCAGATCGAACGGGCGCCGCGCCAGCACCACCGGGCAACCACGCTCGCGCAGCTCGAAGCACTCCGTGTCGAGCTCGAAGTCGGCAAATCTGTAGATCACACCCGCTCCACTCGAGGTTTTGACATGTAAGGTGACACTTGACTATGAAACGTGTCACATCGCACAAATTCTCTAACCAGAGAAAGATCAGCCATAGGCCAAGCAACCTGCTGCGAGGCTGCCCATGCTTGATCGCAGTCCAATCTTCATGGACTGGCACAAGGGGAGAAGCACCACCATGGACAAGTCACGAGCAATGTTGACAGTCGCCCTGACGCTGACGGCGGCTGCATGGACCGTCTCGGCAAACAGCGCGCAAGCACAGCAGGTCTGCGGCGACGAGGTAAAGGCGGAAGTGGCCAAGATCTTGAGTCAGTACGAGCCCGACTCGAAAGAATCGCTCACGGTGCAGCAGGAGCTGTACAAGAAGTACGAATACTGCTTGAAAGACGCCAACGACGAGGAGGCTGCGCGGCGCCTGCGCGAGCGCGCATGCGGCAAAGTACCTTTTGTCGGCAGCTTGTCCTGGGAGATCATGCCGTGCTGCGGCTACGATCCGCAGGAACGAACGTTCGCCTGCCCGATCGAGATCCATCGTCACAACGGCTACGGCGCGCCGCAGTTTCCTGGCAGCCACGAGCACGTACTCGTTTGCGTGGACTACGGCGCGGGTCTTGTCCCAGTGGCGCGAGACTGGGTGCACCTCGCAGATGACATCTCCGGAACGCAACCGGTCTGGAACTTCGCCGCACTCCCCAAGACGTTCGACCGCAAGTTCCTGAGCCTGCAGGATACGAGCGTCGCGTTGCCAGCACGCGCCATCCTGGCTTGGGAGCTCGCCCCTCAAGCGTGTGAGCAAACCCCGATCTGGGGCCACGCGGTCGACTTCCAGATCCGCCTCGATCCCTGAAACGATGCGAAGCGGCATGACGCTGCGGCAAGAGCTCGACCTGCCGCAGCGTCCGCTGCCCCCTTTTTCGAAACGCGCGCAGCGGGCAATGCAGGCATGCTACTTCGATGGCGAACAAGCTCTCCGCTCGACTGGCTGCGGTGGTCGATGCACTGCCGCTCCGTAGGGGTATGCGCGTCTTGGAGATCGGTTGTGGACCGGGCGCTGCGGCGAGAGAGATCGCTGTGCGCGTCGCGCCGGGCTATGTGCTGGGCATCGACCGTTCCCGGACAGCCATCGCACAAGCACGCGCGGCCTGCGCTGACCTGCTAGAAACCGAGCACATGGGCCTGCGCTGCGTGGCGATCGAAGACTTTGCGCTGGCCGCCGGTGAGCCGCCGTTTGACCTTGCGCTCGCGGTTCGTGTCGGGGTCCTCGATGGTCGCCACCCCGACAAACAAGAGCGCGCCCTGGAACGCATCCGCCGCGCGCTGAAGAAGCGCGGGACGTTCTGGCTGGGCGATGGTGCGGACCTGCGCCAGCTCGTCCTGTGATGCAAACAGTCTCGGAACGTCTGGTTGCCGCGAGTCGAGCGGCGGCTCATGGCACGTTGTGCAGGTCGCGGTCACAGGGCTCGCCGCTGTGAGCTGCAGGAGCTCCATTCAAGGCTGCCTCCTTGCGGCATTCGCGCCGACTTCGTAGCCGCACTTATCCGAGTGCTCGTCCAAGTTGGCTGGTTCGGATATCGCTGCCGCTCGAAGCTGCCGTCTCGCAAATCTAATGACGGTGGCGGGTTGCTGATCACCATGGCAGGCTTACAAACTGTAAATGAGCCGTTGGGGAACGCAAACCGCACAGTCGAACGCTCACGCGAGCGAGCCTTGGATCGGACAAGTCGCGGCCGGCGTGAACGCGCGGCTCGAAGAGTTCTTCGCCGAGAAGCAGGCTTACGCCAAGAGGCTGTCGCCGCGCGCGCCCGAGCTGGTCAGCGCCGTCGAGGATCTCACGATGCGCGGGGGCAAGCGCCTCAGGCCGCTGGCGATCTTCGCGGGCTTCCGCGCCACGACCTCTCAGCTGAGCGAGCATGACTGGCGGGCCATTCTCACGCTCGGCGCCGCGATCGAGCTGCTCCAGAGCTACCTGCTCATCCAGGACGACTGGATGGACGACGACGAACAGCGGCGCGGCGGGCCGTCCACACACGTCGCGATGACGCAGAAGATCGGCGACGCCAGGCTCGGCGCGAGCCTCGCGATCCTGGCTGGCGATGTCGCCATGGGTTTCGCCGTGGAGCTGCTGCACGCGACACAGTTCCCTTCACACCGCACCCATGAAGCGCTCCGCACCTTCAATGACATGCACATGGAGGTGGTCTTTGGTCAGCAGCTCGATCTGCTCGCACACGAAGACGTGTCGCTCACGCAGCATCTCAAGACCGGCAGCTATACGATGCGCGGGCCGCTCGCGCTCGGTTGCTTGCTCGCCGATGCGAGCACGACGCAGCAAGAAGCTCTCATGGGGGTCGCACAGCCGCTCGGTATCGCATTTCAGCTGCGCGACGATCTGATTTCGATGTTTGGTGACCCCGCGCGCACAGGCAAACCCGCTGGTCACGACCTCAGAGAAGGCAAACATACCGCCCTGGTGGCCGAAGCACGGCGCTTATTGTCCAGCTCGGACCGTGCGTGTTTGGATGCCGTGCTGGGCGACCGCAGCGCCTCGCCCTCGTCAGTGCAGGCAGCGATGGCCATGCTCGAGTACTCCGGCGCGCGCGCGCGTGTGGAAGCCAAGCTCGCGGCGCGGCTCTCCGAAGCGCGTAGCGCGCTCCACTCCGTGCGCGACTTGAATGCGCAAGGTGTCGCGCTGTTGACAGAGCTCATCGAACGCACGGCCTTGAGCCACTGTTAGTGATCTGTTCACCACTGTGACGTTTGAGCAAGCGAGGCAGTTCTGCGGCGCGCTGGCGCCCGGCGCCCGGCGCACTACTATCCTCTCCAGTGTTCAGACTAAACAGCTCACGATGGTGGGATAAAGGAGCGGCGCGCTGCAGTCAGGGCACGCGGCTCTCTGCAGCAGACCCGCGCGCATGAGCGCTGGCGAATGGCGAGCGGCCCATTCGATGCATGCGCGCAGCAGCGGCACTGCTGAAACAACTGTTGGGCTGATCGATGCAACAGTGCAGCTCCGGCATAGCCTGAGCCACACGGCCTCATCAAGCCCATGTGTATTCGACGTTCGATCGTCGGATAACAACAACTTAAACGAACATGACAGGATATAACATGCCTTATCACTCAGAACGTAGCGTGACTGTATGAACGCCGCCGAATCACAAAGCATCGGCGTCGCGCTGATCGGCACGTACGGCCCGCGCCGCTGCGGCATCGCTGCATTCACTGCAGATCTGGCGCGGTCGATCGCAGGCACCAACCAACGGGTGACGCCGATGGTGGTCGCTCTCACTGAGCCATGGGGACAGTATCAGTATCCACCTGAAGTCAAGTTCGAGATCCGGCAGAACGTCAAAGCCGATTATCCGCGCGCCGCTGAGTTTATCAACTACAGCGATATACGTTTCGTATCTATCCAGCACGAATACGGCATCTTCGGAGGTGACGACGGCGGGTACATCTTGGACTTCGTGGATGCGCTGCGTGTGCCCGCGATCGTCACGCTGCACACCGTGCTCAAGCATCCATCGGACAATCAGCGCGCGATCGTCCAGAAGCTCGCTGCACAGTGCGCGCGCTTGATCGTGATGAGCCAAGTGGCGCTCGAGCTGCTCGCAAGCAGCTACGGTGTGCGCGGATCGAAGGTCGTGATCCTGCCGCACGGCATTCCTGTGATGGACGGCAAGCCGGATCCCGGACTGAAATCGAAGTTCGGCGTCGCTGGTCGCCGCCTGCTACTCACGTTCGGCCTCCTCAGCCCGAACAAAGGCATCGAAACCGTGATCCGTGCGCTGCCCAAAGTCGTGCGCGAATATCCGGATCTCGTCTATTTTGTGGTCGGCGCGACCCATCCTGTGATCTTGAAGCGAGAGGGCGAAGCCTATCGCACGATGCTCGAGCGCGAGGCAGAGCGGCTCGGCGTGCGCGAGCACCTGATGTTCCGCGGGCAGTTCGTCGCCGATGCCGAGCTACGCCAGTACCTCATGGCGGCGGATCTGTTCGTGAGCCCGTATCGCAACGAAGCGCAGGTGACGAGCGGGGCGCTCTCCTATGCGATGGGCGCCGGCGCCACCGTGGTCTCTACGCCTTATTGGCATGCACAAGAGCTGCTCGCGAACGGTCGCGGACGGCTATTTCCGTTCCAGGATCACGAGGCGCTCGCGCGCGTGCTGTGCGACCTGCTCGCCGCGCCCGCCGAGCTACAGCGCGTTCGAGAAAACGCCCGTGAGTTCGCCGCGGCGATGGCTTGGCCGCGCATCGGCGACGGCTACTACGAGCTGCTGCGCGGCATCCGCGAGCCCGCAGCACCAGCACAGATCCAGGGGCGAACACCGGTGCGTGCGAGCACACTGCCGGAGCTGTGCCTCGACCACATGCTGCGCTTGACCGATGACACCGGGATCATTCAGCACGCGACCTACAGCGTACCCGCGCGCAGCAGCGGCTATTGTGTCGACGACAATGCACGCGCCTTGTACGTGGCCGTGCTCGCGGATCGCGTCCATGGCACCGCCCAGACGCGCTCGCTCGTCACGCGCTACCTGAGCTACCTGCATGTGTCACAGAAGCCTGACGGCAGCTTCGACAACTTCATGACCTACACGCGTGAGCTCGTCAGTCAGCCGTCGTCGGATGACTGCATCGGGCGTGCCCTGTGGGCGCTCGGGACGACGATCTACCTCGCCGAAGATGAAGGCTGCCGCTTGCTCGCACGCGAGATGCTCGCGCGCTGCCTTCCCCACGCGAGCGCGCTCGGGCCCCGCGGGACCGCGCAAGCCATGCTCGGGCTCGTGCAGCTACTCGCTGCGGACCCGAAAGCCAGCCGGCCGCGTGAGCTGCTGCGAACACTGGCCAACAAGCTGACGCGCATCTACAGCGACCACTCCGCGGATGAGTGGCGTTGGTTCGAGCCGACCTTGACTTACGACAACGCCATCCTGCCGCTCGCGTTGTTCGCCGCTTACGGCGTCACCAACGACCGCGCATGTCTGCGTGTTGCGCGCGAGTCGCTCGAGTTTCTCGAGAACACGTGCTTTGTGCAAGACAAGCTGCACTTGGTAGGTAACACTGGTTGGCACACTCAAGGTGGCGAAAAGGCCAGCGCTGACGAGCAAGCGATCGACGCTGCTGCTTTTGTGCTGGCGTTCAGACGCGCCTATCAAGTTACTAGAGATCGCCACTACGCCCAGCGCATGAGCCAATCTTTTGCATGGTTTCTCGGGGCGAATCGGCTGGGGCTCCCACTGTATGACTTTGCGACCGGCGGCTGCCGCGACGGCATGGGCGTGTCGGAGGTCAACTTGAATCAAGGCGCAGAGAGCACGCTGTGCTTTCTCATGTCTTTGCTCGAGATGCTCGAGCTTGCCGGCGAAAACCGACGTTTCGACGATAGTGACAGCGCAACGGACCAACTGACATGAAATCCATTCCGATCAAGCGTACCCAGCATCGCCTTCTCCCCGACGCCAGGCGAGTGCTCGCGAAGCCCTATGTTCCCGGCGAAGAGATGCTCACGCCGGGTGTGCCGCGCGCTCAGCTGCTTATGGAACGCATCCTGGCCATCCCCGAGTCGCGCCTCGAAGGTCTGCTCGCCGAGCTCATGCGCCAGTTCGAAGACCGCCACGACGACTTCGCACACACACTCGACTTGCACTACGAGCTCGTGGCACATCACGTGCCTAACACGGCGCGGATATCCCCTGAGCGTCGAGCTTTGATCGGCGCGTACTTCACTCACGAGTATTCAATCGAAGCTGCCGCGCTGTTCAACCCCTCGATCGTGCCCGCGCCGGATCAAGCAGGCGTGCCCGAGGGCGCGCTGCGCTTCATGATGAGCCTGCGCGCGGTGGGCGAAGGCCACTTGTCGTCGATCGAGTTTCGCACAGGCATGTTGGACGCTCACGGCGGCATGAACGTAGATGAGCCCGGTACGCGCTTGATCGGCGGTATGCGGCGGCCCCCGCCCGACTTCAACAAAGCACGCTTTCGCGCGAAGTTGCTCGAGCTGGGCGTGGACAATGCGCTGACCACTGGCGTGCTGTCCGAGCTCAGCGACACCTTCACGCAAGAAGCGCTCGACGCGGCGCTCGACGCCCTCGAGCGCAATGGTCCGCCGCACGCGATCTCGTTCGAGACCTTCAAGCTGATCCGCATGTTGGCGTCGTCCAACTATGTCACGACGTTCCCCGCGGATTCCGCGGTCTCCGAACGGGTGATCTTCCCCGCCGGTCCGCACGAGACGCACGGGATGGAAGACGCGCGCTTCGTACAGTTCACCGAGGACAACGGCACAAAGGTCTACTATGCGACGTACACGGCGTACGACGGATTCGAGATCCTGCCGCAGCTGATCGAGACCACCGACTTTCTCCGCTTCAGGATCTCGACGCTCAACGGAGCAGCAGCGCAGAACAAAGGCATGGCGCTCTTTCCGCGGCGCATCAACGGCAAGTTCGTCATGCTCTCGCGCAAAGACCGCGAAAACCTGCATCTCGCGACGTCAGACGACATGAATCATTGGGAACAAGCGACCGAGCTGTTTCGCCCTCGCGAACCTTGGGAGCTCATGCAGATCGGCAACTGTGGCTCTCCGATCGAGACCGAAGCAGGCTGGCTCGTGTTGACCCACGGCGTCGGGCCCATGCGTCGCTACGCGATCGGTGCGCTGCTCTTGAGCTTGAAGGATCCGAGAGAAGTGATCGGACACCTGCCGATACCGCTGCTCGAGCCTGACGAGCAGGAACGTGAAGGCTACGTTCCGAACGTCGTCTACACCTGCGGTGCGATCGTGCACGGCCCGGAGTTGATCATTCCGTACGGCTTCTCCGATGCGGGCATCAGAGTCGCACGCGTCACCTTGGCCGAGCTATTGCGTGAGCTGGCGTTGAATCGCCCGCGCCCACCCACGGCATCCAAGCTGAACTGAGCACAAGCGGGATTACTTGTGCCGACAGGCTGGCTGATCCCGCCAAGCCCGACCAGGTGCGCAACAGCCGCCAATGGCTGCAGCAAAAACAAATCCTCGAACGCCGCGGCGCAAGGCTGCCTCGCATGTCACTGAACGTGTCGCGACCGTAGAGATCAAAACGTTGTGTCTGTCGCGCGTTGTAGCGACACAAATGGTTAGCAGCGCGCCGGCAACAACTGAGAGAGCGCCCGAGACCCTCGCACAGCGACGGAACATCACTTGCAGAGGACGCGCTGTGCATAAGGGACTCCGACAGTTCTTCAGCGTTTGACGAAAACGTCGACGCTGAAAGATGCGGCACTTTAGGCATTCACCTCACGCGCCCAGAAGACGCTGATGCGAAGACGTCAGTCGCAGCACGCCCCCCTGCGCCAACTCGGGATCGAATCATGACCAAAACACCAGATAAGCGAAGCAGTAACGAGCAGGATGCGGACGCAATAGTACAAAAGAGCCATGAGGCAGCATCGAACCTTAAACAGGCCACGCTCGAGCGCGTGGACACGGTCAAGCGCAGCGCACAAGGCCTGCGTGACGATGCCGGTGAGAGCGTTCGAAAGCTCGGCGCCGCCATCCACAAAGTGGGTGAGCATTTCAGGATCGAAGACCAGCAGTACATCGCAGACCGCATGACCGATGCGAGTCAGCATGTGAGAGCGCTCGCAGATTACGTCAGCTCTGCCGAGCTGGGATCGCTGGTGCGAGACACCCGCAACCTAGCGCGCGAGAACACGGCGATGTTTCTAGGCGGTGCGTTCCTCGCCGGGCTCGGCGCCGGTCGCTTCTTCAAAGGCACGAGCTTGATCACTCGCCCGCTGATGAACGAGGGCAGCCGCGCGGCTGTGAGACGGCGACCCAAGAACCCAGACCTTTCTACCACGACAACTCCCAAGCCGCTCGAGGCGAACCCAGGTGCGGTGAAGAGCGCGCCGGTCAGGACCAGCCGTGACGCCCGAAGCTAACACCGACATCACGGGCGAGTCGGCGAGCGGCAGCGCGCAAGAAGCACGCAACACCATCGCGATCGTGTCTAGCCTCTGGGAAAAGTTCGAGTCGCTCATACAACTAGAGCTGAAGCTGGCGCTCGCCGAAGCCGACGACAAGGTCACGGCGCTCAAGCGCGAACTGTTTGCCGAAGCAGAAGCCAAAGCCTCCACGCTGAAAGGCGAAGTGTTCGCCGAAGCAGAAGCTAAGGTCTCAGCACTCAAAGCTGACGTTTTGGCTGAAGCTGACGACCGCGTGTCCGCGCTCAAGCGCGAGCTCACTGCCAAAGCGGTAGCTGGCTCGATCGCACTCGCGAGCATGCTGGCGCTCGTCGCCGCGCTGATCGCCCTGCTCTCGCTGATGATGGACGTGTGGCTCGCCGCACTGCTCACCAGCAGCGTACTCGCCGTCGTGAGCTTCGTTCTGCTGCGCCGCTCGCACACGCCAGTACTCAAATCCGCATCTGCACGCGCGTCCCTCCCCCCCATCTCCTCTACGAAAGAAACCAGTCATGGCACCATCTAACAAACCAACTAACAAAGATTACAACCTCAGCAGTCCGGGCGCGGGCACAACGACGAGCACCGGCCTCGGCGGGAGCACGACGAAGAGCACTCCCAGCACGAGCGAGCTCGCGAGTCAGGTGGGTGAGACGCGCAGCGCCATTACCAGCGACATCAAAGAGCTCGGCGGCAAGTTCAGCGCTGACCAAAGCAAGCAAGAAGCCAAACCCACAGGCAAGGAATTCGGGACCGGCGCGCAAGGCGTCGTGGTGGATAAAGCGATCGAGGTAAAAGACGCCGTCGTCGACAAGGCCGTCGAAGTCAAAGCTGCGATCTTGGAAACGACCACAGAAGCGGCCGACGCTGCGGTGGAGAAGCTCGGCGACGCGAAGCAGACCGTGAGCGAGGCACTCGACGACGCAGGTAGTATCGCCTCGCGCTGGGGCCGCGCGGGCTGGCGCTTCACAACCGCCAACGCGTTTCCGCTGGCTTTGTTCGGGCTCGGCGCGACCTGGATGATCATGAACAATCGCGGCGGGCCGCGGCCTCTGCCCCGCCGCTCAGAGCCGCAGCGGCTGACACCCGAGCTGTACGTCGCTGCGCCCGGCAAAGACGTGGATCAACGCGATCCCCTGGGTGCGGAGTCCGATCTCGGCGACTATGCCGGCAATGGTCGCAGCCGCGCACAAAAAGCCAAGGACCGCGCGTCGAAAAGTGACGGGCAATCCCTGGCACGTCGAGATACGGAAGCGCTGATGGAACGCGGCAAGCGGCAGGCTGCGAAAGGCGCGCGTGTTGCCCGCGAAAGTCTGTCGCGCGCGCGGGACGCTTCGCTCGACTTTGTGGATGCGAACCCGCTGGCGGTCGCCCTCGGGACGGTCGCGTTGGGTGTCGGGGTCGGGCTTCTCCTACCAACCTCTGAGCGCGAAGAGCGCCTTTTGGCGCCGATGCGCGAGAAATTCGAGCGCCTGATGGGCGATGCCCGAGAAGTCGCCACGGATGTGGTCGAGATGGCGAAGGAGACGGCTAACGAAACCATGGCGCGAACCTGAGAAAGACAAGCAATGCACGCATCGAGCCGAGCGCTCGATGCGTGCTTTCTTCGCAGCCGCAGTCGCGGCGCGCTCGTTTGCCCGCAGGGTCTGACAGAGGTTGCTCGTTGTGCCGACAGAGAGTACTGAACCCGATCCATGTCTGCTTACGATGAGGGGTCGGGCAGCGGGGCTGAGCCGCGCGAGCCACAGCTTTTTCCGATCGTTGCCGTCGGGGCGTCAGCGGGTGGGCTCGCGGCCAGCTCCGAGCTCCTACGGCATCTCGGGGACCGTCCCGGGCTTGCTCTGGTGATCGTCCATCACCTCGATCCGCATCACGCTAGCAATTTGGCGTCGATCTTTGCTCGCGTGACGCCGCTCACGATCGAGCCCGCACGTACGGGAACACGCGTCGCTGTAAACTGTGTGTATGTAGCCCCACCTAACGCAGGGCTTATCATCGAGCACGGCGTATTGCAGCTCACACCACGCGTAGAGACGGGCGGCGGACAGCACTTTACGATCGACCCACTCTTAGAAACGTTGGCTGGTGACCAAAACGAACGCGCCGTCGCTGTCCTGCTCAGTGGCACCGGCACGGATGGCACACAAGGGGTGATTGCTGTCAAACGCGCTGGCGGAACAACTTTCGTTCAGGACGGGAGCGCGGAGTTTCCGAGTATGCCTGAATCGGCGCTCGCGACGGGCTGCGTCGATCACGTGCTGTCGCCTGCAGAGATCGCGCAACGACTCCGACAGATCGCAGAGCAGGCTGCCGCGCTGGCTGACATCTCGCAAGACGGGCCGGCCCTGCAGCACATTCTGGAGCGTGTCAGATCGACGACGGGCCTAGATTTTTCGAACTACAAAGAGCGCATGGTGCGTCGGCGCGTGTACCGTCGCGCGCTCGCACACGGACAGGGCAATCTGCGCGACTACGCGGCCATACTCGATGCAGATGCCGCAGAGGCTTCAGCGCTATGCGCGGAAGTGCTGATCCACGTCACGAGCTTCTTTCGCGATCCAGCAGTGTTCGAAGCGCTCAAGACATCCGTATATCCTAAGTTGCTCTCGGCACAGCCTCGTAGCAGCGGAATTCGCGTGTGGATTCCCGGCTGCTCCACGGGCGAAGAAGTCTATTCGATCGCGATCAGTCTCTTGGAGTACCTTTCCGAGCAGCGTGCTGATGCGCTCGCGCTGACGTTGTTTGGAACAGACGTCAGCTTGAGCGCGATCGAAAAGGCGCGCGCCGGCAAGTTCGACAAGTCGATCGAGAGTGAGGTGTCCCCAGCACGCTTAGAGCGTTTTTTCTCTAAGCACGAAGGTGGATACCAGATTCGCAACGAGGTCCGAGAGCGCTGTGTGTTCGCGAAACACGACGCTACGCGCGATCCGCCTTTCTCGTGTCTGGACATGATCAGCTGCCGCAACTTGCTGATTTACCTCAACACTGCGCTGCAGGAACGGCTGCTCCCGATCTTCCACTATGCGCTGCGTGCTCCCGGCTTTCTCGTGCTCGGCATCTCAGAGACAACCCGGCAGTATCCAGGGTTCGCCTCGTTCGATACGAAAAACAAAATCTTCGCGCGCACCACGGCAGCGCCGCGGCTCTCGTTCTCCTTCAGTGATCCCCAGCTGCCATTGCCATCAGGCCACATCGGGCTACCCGCGCTGAAGCCCTGGGGTGCTGTGGATGTGCACCGCGAAGCCGATCGCTTGGTGCTCGCAGAGTTTGCGCCGCCTGGCGTGGTAGTCGGCGACGACTTATCGATCATTCAGTTCCGAGGCAAAACCGGCCCGTTCTTGGAGCCATCGCCTGGCGTCGCCAGCTTCGATGTACTGCGCATGGTACGTGAGGACCTGCGCCTGCCCCTGCGTCAGCTGATCGACGAGGCGCGCGCCAGTCGCATGACTACGCGAAAAAAGGGCCTTCGCCTCAGCTTCAACGAAGATGCGCGCGCGCTGGATCTCGAAGTCATCCCGTTTGGGACCGCGCACACCTCACAGCAGTTCTTCGTGATCCTCTTCAAGCCGGTGGCCGCGGAGGAGGACCCACCTGAGCGCGCTCACGTCGAGGCAGAGGCCCCGAGCGAGCAGCTGGCGCAGGAGCTCCACTCCACGCGCGCATATCTGCAGGCAGTCATAGAACAGTTTGGGACGAGCAACGAAGAGCTGCGCGTCGCGCACGAAGAGGTGGTCTCGAGCAACGAAGAGCTGCGCAGTACGAACGACGAGCTGCAGATGGCCAAGGAGGAGCTGCAGGCGACGAACGAAGAGCTGCGGACGCTCAACGACGACATGAACGTCCGCAACGTGGAGATGAGCCGCCTGAACGACGACTTATCGAACGTCTTGAGCAGCGTCGAGATCCCCATCGTGATCGTCGGGCGGGATCTTCGTGTGCGGCGCTTCACACCGGCAGCGGCACGGGTGCTGAACCTGACGACGGGTGACCTCGGCCGGGCACTGACAGAAATCAAAACCAGCGTCGGTGTGCCGGATATGCTGCACGTGATCACCAGTGTGCTCGAGCAACTAACACCGGTGATACGAACCGTGCGCGATGGCGATGGCCATGTCTATCAGCTCGTCGTGCGGCCTTACCTCACCACTGACAGGCGTGTGGACGGCGCAGTGTTAAGTGTGTTCGACGTCGACGAGGCCACTCGCGGGGCATCTCTCCTCGCCCACGCTTACGCAGAGACGATCGTAGACACGGTAGGAGAGAGCTTGGTCCTGCTCGACTCCGAGCTGCGCGTTGTCTCGTCGAACCGGGCATTCCAGCGAGCCTTCGAACAGTCAGATACGGCGCTCGAAGGACGATTCCTGTATGAGCTAGGCGCGAGCGCGTTGGCTGCGCAACCGCTGCGAGAAGCGCTGCTCGCATTGCAGCCCGCCGACAAGCTGGAAGACTTGCGCGTAGATTCTGCGCCAGATGCTCCCGATGGTCGTGTTTTCATGGTCAACGCGCGCCGGATCGAGCAGCGCGAGGCCATACTCGTAGCGCTCAGCGACATCACGAGAGCAGCGCACGCACAGCGTGCAGTCGAGCGTGTCGAGCATGGTTGCCGCGAAATGCTGATGAACGCCTCACAGGCGATCATCATGACTGACAGTCAGGGCGCCATCGTATTCGCCAACCACATGGCAGCCGAGACATTTGGATACAGCCTCGACGAGCTCAGGGGGCTCTCGTGCGATGCATTGCTGCCCGAGCGCTCCCGGGCGGAGCACAACGCGCAACGTGATAGGTTCCTGCGATATCCTCACCAGCGTGAGTCCTATCGTGACCTCAAAACGCTAGGCTTACGTAAGGATGGCAGTGAATTTCCTGAAGTAGTTCACCTCGGCACGATGCCCGGTGAAGGGGAGCCGCTGCTCGTAAGCTTTATCACTGACATCACGCAGCAGCATGTCGCGGAGCGTCAGATCCGTCAGTACCAGACCCAGCTGCAGCGTATGGCGTTCGACGCAGCGGTCACCGAAGAGCGAGAACGACGGAGAATCGCCGCGGACCTTCACGACGGCATCGGGCAGTCTCTCGCGTTGGCGCAGATCAAACTGACAGCGCTGCGCGATTCCGCAAGTGAGACCGCCAGCGCGAGCTTGGATGAAGTGATCGAGCTCCTGGCCCAGTCGGTGCTGGACACACGCACCCTAACATTCGAGCTGAGCCCGCCGATGCTCTACGATCTCGGGATCAAAGAAGCCCTCTCATGGCTGGCCGAAGAAGTGGAGAAACGGCAAGGAATTCGGATCGAGCTTACCGACGACGATGCGCCAAAAGTGCTAGACGAGTCGACAGCCGCGCTGGTGTATAGGGCGGTTCGTGAGCTGATCATGAACGTCTTCAAGCACTCCAAAACCAGCAATGCAAAAGTGTCGTTGCGTCGCGACGAAAACGACCTCGAGATCGACGTCAGTGACGCAGGTGTTGGTTTTGCCACAACCGAAGCGCCCTCGCAGTCGCCTGCTGGCGGGTTCGGGCTGTTCAATGTTCGCGAGCAGATCAATCGTTTAGGCGGTACACTGACTGTAGTATCCGCGCCAGGTCAGGGAACGCATGTCAGCTTACGCGTGCCCATGAAGCAACCGACAGGACTGTAATATGAGAGTTCTCATCGCAGACGATCACAAAATGATGCGTGACGGCCTGCGAGCAGTGCTCGAAAAGGCGGGGATCTTCGTGTGTGGCGAGGCCGCTGAAGGCTTCGAGGTGGTTGAGCTCGCTCAGTCGCTCCAGCCTCAGATCGTGGTCATGGACATCTCGATGCCACGCCTGAATGGAATCGACGCCACGCGTCAGCTGCTCGCGAAGTGCGCAGACGTCCGAGTGCTCGCGCTGTCGATGAACTCAGATCGGCGCTATGTGACGGCCATGTTTAAGGCCGGCGCCGTCGGGTACTTACTGAAAAACTCGGCCGCCGACGAGCTGATCCAAGCCCTACATGCAGTGGCGGACGGCTTGACTTACGTCAGCCCTGCCATCGCGGCGACCGTCGTCGTCGATTGGATGGCCCCTCAAACCGCTATTTCAGTAGACAAGCCGCTGAGCGCGAGAGAGCGGGAGGTTCTCCAGCTGCTCGCCGAGGGCAACTCCTCCAAAGACATCGCGAAGCGTCTGGGCGTCGCAGTTCCGACCATCGAGACCCATCGACGTCAGATCATGGGGAAGCTCAAGCTCCACAGCGTCGCAGAGCTCACAAAATTCGCGATCCGTGAGGGACTGACCTCACTCGACTAATGCTCTCATCGAGCACTAACAGTGATGTGTCAGCCCGCCGCCCGTGAGTCGTAGCAAGTCGCAGCGGCCGCGAGGTCGGCACGCAGCTGGCGCAGTCGCTCGCAGCGCCGACGCAGCTCTTCACCAGTGTAGCGCACCGGGCGCAGCGCCTCTTGGACCCGCTCGATAAGCTCCGCGTCGGCCAGGGGTTTGAGGAGAACGTCGTCGGCACCAGCCAACAGAGCCGCGTCAAACGCCTCGACGCTCCGCTGGGCGGTCATCAGCAAGATGGTTGTGTCACTCGCGTCGCCCTGAGCACGAATCGTACGGCAGGCCTCCAGCGCAGCTGCGCCGTGTATATCCAAGTCCAGTACAACACATGCTGGCCGCCGTTCGATATAAACGATCAAGCAGCGATGCGCGATCTGCTGTCTTGCTAGGCGTAGCAGCCTGCAGGCTGTCTCTGCACCATCGATGACCAGCACACTCGGGCGCCGCCTCGGATGTTTCCGGGGCAAGCGAGGCCTTTCGATTGGGTCGAGAGTGACTGCGTTGACAGTCATTGAGTGATGTTGCTCACGATTGTTGTTATGCATGGCTGCGGTCACACGTGGTTGTATCCTGGCATTCGAATTAGTCGGCTACGAAGTACCAGGCGATCATCGAGACCGAGCAATTGCGCGACTAAAACCGCGTAGCGCTATCAGCGTTTTTCTGAGCGGATTGTGTGGCCTCAGCTGCTGCCGTGCAGCGAAGGACTCATACTGCAAGCTCATCGCGTTTCGTCGAGCGTTTCATGGATCACCATGATTGCAGCCTTGGTACCTACCGCCGAGAATGTCGCACTGGGGAAAGGCGCCAACATGAAAACCGATCGTGCTCCCACGGACGCTGTTGGAGTTGGGGAAGTTACTGAAGTGAGTGTGGTTCGCAGCCTGCCGACACATCGAACCTCCGAGTCGAGTGAGGGTCAGCGTCTGCTTCTTGTTCTGGCGGCGGATTGTCCGCGCTTCACCGTAATTGCGCTGAGCACAAAATCTTCGCGGATTTTAGGGTCTCGGTCACCCGACCCGCGCGGTCAGTCACTGGCTGAAGCGCTTTGGCTAACGACAATCGATGAGGACGGCATCGATACAGCGGCGCTCGCGACCTCCTTCGGCCGCGTGATTCGGACCGGCAAACCAGACGCGCTGCCTTTGCGAAAGTGTTACATCACACATTCATCGGCGCGAAGCGTGTCAGAACCAGCGCGCTGGTGGAGCATCCTGTGCTTTCCGATGCTCGGCGCAGACCGGCTAGTCACGCACATTGTTCTGCGGCTCGAAGACGTAAGCCGCACAGCACAGATGCAGCTCGCTCACGATGCGTGGCTATCCGCTGTTCCTGTTCCAGACGCGCCACCAGTGCCCGGCAGCGCGGTGATTGCGCCGGCAAGAGAATGCCCCGCGCGCGCTGCCTCGCCGACCGAGCCCAGTCTTCCGCCCGCCACTTCGATTCCACGAGCGCTGCGGGCGAGTGACAGGAGCTATACAGGTCTGTTGTTGATAGCGACGGCGGACAGTGACCGCGAGCGTTTTCGCGGCTGCTTCGACGAACATGGCTACCGGGTGCTGTGGGCACACAGCGAAAAGGAAGCGCTCCAGCTCTGCGTGCAGGAACGTCCCGACTGCATCTTGCTCGATCTCAGCTCGCCAGACATCGGCGGTCTGCGTACTTGCCGAGCACTGCGCGAGCTGCCGGGATGTGCGGACACAGCGATCGTCTGTTTGTCAGCGCGCCGCGACACAGCCGTGTTGGACAGCGCATTGCTCGCGGGCGCGGACGACGTGCTCGAGGAGCCTGTCAAGCCGCCGGAGCTCCTTAGCCATGTCCAAGCTGCCCTGCTCCAACAGCCCGGCATGACAGAGGCCGTGCGGTCGCACTGCCAGACCTTGCGTCATCAGCGCATGCGTCTCTGCCGCCTGCAGCTGCAGAGAGAGCGCATCGCTTCGTACATCGTTCACGACCTGAAAGAACCGCTCAGCACGATCGATCTTCGGGCAGCGCTGCTGCTGCTGGACACTGCGCTCTCCGAGCATACCCGTAGCTCGGTCGAACGAATCCGCGCGCAAGTGCGCTCAGCGCTGCTGCAGGTGCTGAGCTTGCTCGACATACGCATGCTCGATGAAGGTCGGCTGGAAACACGCAACGAAGCAATAGACCTATCTCGGATGGTGCGAGATCTGCTCGCGGACTTCGACGCCAAGGCGCAAGTACGCGCGGTGACGCTGCGCAGTGACATCGAAGTGCCGCAGATCACGGCAGATCCGGAGCTGCTGCGCCGCGTGCTCGCGAACCTGCTCGAAAACGCCATACGCCACGCGCCGAACAACAGCGTCGTGGCGGTCACCGCGCATCGCATCGCAGGCGCGCGAGTCGAGCTGCGGGTGGTCGATGCAGGTGCATCTATCCCGGCCGACATGATGGAACGGATCTTCGATCCTTTCGTTCAGCTCGAAGGGAGCGGCGCGAGTTCCAGAAACCGCACCGGACGCGGCTTGGGTCTCGCATTTTGCAAGTTGGCGGTGGAGGCTCACCACGGCGAGATCGCCGCGACAACCATCAACAACAGAACCGTGTTCAGCGTCAAGCTCCCTGACACGTATAAGCGCAGCGTCAAATAGAATCTTGCAGCAGTACGCTGCGGCAATATTTGTCTCGACGCCTGACAATTATGTCGAGTCTGACAAGCGATCATTCAGTTCGTGGTTAAGCTGAGGCGTGGTCGTCGACGTACCTGCCGCCGTCTTCAAGTGCGCGGTCTGGACGTGACGATCACCGTCTCCAGCTTTTGCGGCCCACGCCTGTTGATACCCAACTGGTCGTGAGAGTCGCGAATATCGCGTGGGAATACGCGACCCCAAGGACTGACATGTCTGCGAAAACGATCAAGTACGACGCCCAGGCCCGAGCGCTGATCAGCAGTGGCCTCAACATGTTGGCCGATACGGTCAAGGTCACGCTCGGCCCACGCGGGCGCAACGTCGTGATCGAAAAGGCGTTTGGCGCGCCCACGGTGACGAAGGACGGAGTGACGGTCGCGCGCGAGATCGAGCTCGACGACCCGTTCCAGAACATGGGAGCACAGATGGTGAAGGAGGTCGCCTCGAAGACAGCTGAAATCGCTGGAGATGGCACCACCACAGCCACAGTGCTCGCGCAAGCCATCTACAGCGAAGGAGCGAAGCTCGTAGCCGCCGGCGCAGATCCGATGGAGATCAAGCGCGGCATCGAGGCCGCGGTGATCGTAGTGGTGGACGCGCTGAAAGCGTTGTCGAAGCCGACGACCGACAAGAGCGAGATCACACAAGTAGGCACGATCAGCGCAAATGGCGATGCCACGATCGGTGGCCTCATCGCCGACGCGATGGATCGGGTGGGCAAGCACGGCGTCATCACGCTCGAAGAAGCCAAGGGCATGGATACCACGCTCGAAGTGGTCGAAGGCATGCAGTTCGATCGCGGCTACATGTCTTCGTACTTCGTCTCAGATCAAACACGTATGCTGGTGGAGCTCAACGATCCCTATGTGTTGCTCTACAACAAGAGGCTGTCAGGCCTAAAAGAGATGCTGCCGCTTCTGGAAGCCACCGCAAAAGCCGGGCGCCCCTTGGTGATCTTCGCTGAGGACTTCGACAGTGAGACGCTCGCCACCCTGGTCATCAACAAGCTGCGCGGTTCTTTGAACGTGGTGGCTGTCAAAGCACCTGGTTTCGGAGACGCTCGCACCGAGTTGCTGAAGGACATCGCGGTGTTGACGGCGGGGCACGTCGTCAGCGACGAGCTCGGGGTCTCGCTGCAGAATGTTCAGCTAAAAGAGCTCGGCCAAGCCAAGCGCGTGGTTATCGAGAAGGACCGCACCACGATCATCGCGGGCGCAGGCAAACCCGAAGACATCAGCGCACGCGTGAAGCAGCTGCGCACTCAGCTCGACGCCAGCAGCTCCGAATACGACAAGAGTAAGCTTCAAGAGCGCCTCGCCAAGCTGCTCGGCGGCGTCGCCGTGATCCGGATCGGTGCGGCTACCGAGACAGAGATGAAGGAACGCAAAGACCGCGTCGACGACGCCTTGCACGCGACACGCGCTGCGGTGGAAGAAGGCATTGTGCCAGGCGGCGGAGTTGCTCTGCTACGCGCGTTGCCCGCTCTCAAGGCGCTCGTCTTGCCGGGCGATCAGCGCTTCGGCGCGAACATCGTGCGTCGTGCGATCGAGGAGCCGCTGCGCCAGATCGCGCTAAACGGCGGCATAGAAGGGGCGACGGTGGTCGCCAAAGTCTGCGAAGGCAGCGGCGCATATGGATACAACGCGGCCACCGAGGTCTACGAGGACTTGATCGCCGCTGGCGTTATCGATCCTACAAAGGTTGTGCGCGTCGCGCTTCAAAACGCGGCTTCGGTCGCGGCGCTGATGCTGACCACCGAAGCGCTGATCGCGGACAGCGCAGCCGCACCGACGGGCGCCGGTGCGGGAGCTGCGCACGGATTCTGAGCTTCACGCGGCCGAGGACTCACACGCTGGCAGGGCTTTGTGCCCAGCCAGCGCGCGGCTGCTGGGCTTACGCACATCCCAGATCAATCCCAAAAACTCCGCGACGCGCAGCGTGTAGTAGGTGAAGTCGACCTCCCACCAGAAGAAACCTTGGCGCATGCTGGACATCGCGTGGTGGTGGTTGTTGTGCCATCCCTCGCCCAACGTGAGCACCGCGAGCAGCGCATTATTGCGCGAGCCATCGCTAGTCGCGTAGCGGCGGGTGCCCCACACGTGTCCGAGCGAGTTGATCAGCGCAGTCGCGTGCAGCACCAGCAGTGTGCTGACGACGAAGCCCCAGACGAGGCCAGGAACGCCCGCGATCGCAAAACACGCGATCGCGTACGCGATGATCGGCAACCACTTGTGGCGATCGAGCCAGCGCAGCTCTGGAAAAGCCTGCAGGTCTTTCACGTTGGACAGATCGGGTGAATCGGCTTCTCGGCTCAAGATCCATCCCATGTGCGCGCCCCAAAATCCGACGCGCAGCGGCGAGTGCGGGTCGCCGAGGTGATCAGAGTGTCGGTGGTGACGGCGGTGCCAGCTGGCCCACCACAGCGGTCCGTTCTCCATCGCCATCGTGCCCAGTAAGCCGAGCAAGAACTGGAACGCGCGGCTGGTTTTGAAGCTGCGGTGCGAGAAATAACGGTGGTAGCCCGCGGTGATCGCCCACATGCGGAGGAGGTAACCACCGACCAGCAGCGCCATAGCACCAGTCGTGACCGGAACAAAAAAGACCAGCAAGCAGGCGGCGTGCATGGCGATGAGCAACACGATCGAGAGCTTCTCTACCGCCGTGCGCTTTCTACTGAGTGACGTTTCAATCATGTGAGTCCTTTGTGCCAACTGGGCACGTTGGACTCTAGAGCAGCATACGTGCCAGCAAGAGGGCGTTCACAGCGGCCGCACGCAGGGACACAACACACACTAACAATCAAAATGATGTTAGACCGTGTACATCCCCGAGCAGCACCTCGGCGTGATCGCGCGCAGTGAACGCCAGCGAGCGCTCGCCATGAGCGTGCAACGTGTCTCCAGGCCCGAGCACATAGCCTGTGACGCTGAGCTCGCCGCTCAGCACGTGCAGGACGCCGCTGTGCGCGGCAGCAAAGGCGTGAACCATGTGCTGACCGGGCTCGAGCACCGCGGAATACAGAGTGATCTCGCTCTGCACGGGCAACACGCCCAGGCCAGCAGTGCGTCCGGCTACGAGGCACAACACGCCGCGACGCCGCGCGAACGAGAGGCGACGTTGTTCTTGTCTCGGCTCGAGCGTTCGTCTCGGATCGTGGACCAGCAGCTGCATCACGTGGCTCGGCTCTGACAGCGACGGATTGATCTGTGTGTGCGCTGCGTTGGCGTCCAACCCGAGCGTCGCGCATTGTAGCTCGCTCGGACCGAGCAAGGCACGTGTGTGCGTCCCGAGCGCGTGCGCAAGTGTTCCTGTCACGACATAAGTCAGCAGCTCGCAACCGAGCTGGAGATCGAGCTCGATGCGATGTTCTGGTGGGAGCCAGAGATCGAACAAGCCCAGCGTGACCTCTCCCTCGGCCGCAGCACGCAGTGTCAGGCGCCTGGACGCGCGCTGGCGTTGGCGCTCTTCCACTTTGCGCACGGCGATCATCGATGAATTCGAGCCTTCCGGCGGAGAGCAGCGTGACAGCTACGGGCTCCACCCGTACACATGGATGAACGGAGTGCAAGATAAAAGCCGCTCGCCGCGCGACTCTAGCGCCGACGTACGCTGAGGCGGGCCATCAAAACGATGTAGCTCCATCATTTCGACGCATCGGATATCATGCGATCCGCTCGCAACGCTTAGCGAGAGATCTTATCTGTAGAGTCGAACGCCGAAACGGCCCGATATGGATCGCGCGCACAGAGGTGACACTTCGGCCGCGCCATTACGTCCCACGTCGACTATTACGGGTCGCTGTCGCGGGCGAGCGGCGCAGCAGCGCAAAGCAGCGCGGGGCATGGTCCATGCACAGAACACAGTATCGACGCGAGACGCGGGTTCATGGTTTGTCCCAGTGGACAAGAACTCTCTATTCGGTTCGATAGCTGGGATCGTGGACTGTGACAAACGCACCAAAACCTTACGTGATCGTAGCCGCCCTATCCTTCGATAAAACTGGGGCGTTCGCGCTTCAGGAAGCAGTGCGGCTCGCAGCGTGCCATCCAGACGCTGAGCTGCATGTCGTGCATGTGTATGGGCACGACTTCGACCAGACGATGCACGGGGAGCTTCTTTCAGCCGAGCAGCAGCGCGATGCCGCACGCGAGATGCTGCGGCAGTATGTAGACGAAGCGGTGGTCGAGACCACCTGTAAAGTGACCGGGCATATTCGCGCTGGCGCGGCTGCGCCTGAGATTTTACAAGCCGCGGCCGATCTCGACGCCGATGTCGTCGTGCTCGGAACGCATCAGAGCGGCGGCACTGGACGATTCATGCTGCGCCACGTTGCGGAATCAGTCTTGCGCGGTGCGACTTGTCCTGTGCTGATCGCAGTCGAAAAGCGCCACGAACCTGCGCGCGACGAGAGCCCGATCGAGCCCGTTTGTCCGGAGTGTTTGCTCAGCCGGAATCGCGCGCTCGAGCCGAGCCGGTGGTGCGAGCGACACTCGCGACCGCGTGAGCGCTTCCATGTCTACACACCCAGTGAGCTCGCGCCACGCGTCTCGGTGATGGGCAGCTGACACTGTAAGAGCTCAAGACGCCGTCCCTGATTCTCGATGTCCCGTAGCGCCGTCTTCAGACCAGCCACACGAGTACACACAAGCTACTCAGTTTGCAGGGGCAGCCGCCTAGAAAGGTGAGAGCCGAACGGCGCGCGTTCGGCTCTCATCCATCATGTAGACTACATCACCGTGCGCCTGGCATCGCTGATCACGATCTCGACGCGGCGGTTGTTCGCGCGGCCTTCTGGCGAGGCATTGTCAGCGATCGATCGGGCCGATCCAAAACCCTCGGCAGTCACTCGATCTGTAGCGATACCGCGTCCGACAAGATAGTCACGAACAGTCTGTGCTCTGCGCTGTGAGAGCGCGTTGTTGTAGGTCACGCCACCTTGAGAGTCTGTGTGACCCTCCACGACCATCTTGGAGTCAGGATCTTGTTGGGTGAGCGCTTCAGCGACGCTATTCAGCTTCACCTGCGCGGCCGGCAGAAGGTCGGATTTGCCCGACGCAAACAGCACGCCTCCGGAGAGCGTGATCACCATTCCGCGAGTCTCCTGCTTGACTGAGGCGAACTTCTGCAGATCCGCGGCCGCTTGTGCAGCGCGCTTTTCCGCCTCTGCACGTTGTTCGCGCTCGCTCTTCAGCTCCTTACCTTGCAGCTCGAGCTGTTGGTTCGCGCGCCCGAGCTGTGCGGTCGCAGTCGTGGCTTGCTCTCTGCGCGCTTCATGCATCGTGCTGACCGCTTTTTGTTCCGCGGCGTTCGACTGCAGCATGCCTGCGCGAGCGTTCGCGATCTGGACTCGCCGCTCAGCGATGTAGGCCAGGTCGCGCGTGGCAGTAGTGTCTCCATCACGCTCGAACGCACCCTCTGCAGCAGCCAAAGCTTTTGTGGCCACGTGCAGCTCGGCGGGATTGAGCTCTGCCGTGCTGCCCTGCTGCGCTTGTTGGTGTGCGTTGCGCGCAGCTAACAGCTCTGCGGGCGGGGCCGCCGTAGCGCAGCCCGCGCCGGCGAGCAGAAGGATCACACCACGGCTCAGATTATATGTGCAGGTCATGGCGTTGCTCCCGTAGCGCTGGTGTTCACTACCGTGTTGGTCTCTGAAACAGCCTGCTTCGCCTTGTGCTGCGCGTTCGATTCGCGCGTCAAAACCACTGCCAACTCGGCGTCGACCTTGGCGCGCTCGAGCAGCCGCCCAGCGCGCTCGCTGTCGTCGTCTTCCAGCGCCTCTTTCGCTTGCTGCAGCTGGTCATTCGCGAGCTTCAGATGAAGCTGCGCTCGAGGGTTGCTTTGCGCGCCGAGCTCATTGGCGCTGCGCGCGGCTCCCTCGATGTCTGTGAGCTGCTGCGTCGGTATGGTTTGTTTGCTCGCGCAACCGGCAGCGATCAGCACGAACAATCCGGCCGATCCTACTAAGGTCTTCGTGAGTGAGCTTCGTCCTCTTACACAAGTCATAGATCCCTCCATATCGGGCGGCTCCACGACGGAGGGGCTCGACGTGCTAATAACCTTGCACGGAGCGTGCCGCAGGCGCTTACAGGACGCGTTGCGAGATCAGGTATAAGGTGCGCGGATCCCGATGGCGCATCCTGAAGCCTGGAAGATGGCTACCTAGGTCGTGAGCAACGATCCCTTTGGAATATCGCAGATCGACATCGCGCACGAGCTCCAGCACCTGCCGTTCAAACGGCTCGTCATCGACGAGCACCACGAGCTCGAAGTCCTTAT
>Ga0190269_10000283_pt1 | contig 27367 bp, 19 predicted proteins | sample Popmic249IS_FD_133749 | JGI IMG/M metagenome (GOLD analysis project Ga0190269, IMG submission 133749) | Populus adjacent soil microbial communities from riparian zone of Blue River, Arizona, USA - 249 IS | ecosystem: Environmental > Terrestrial > Soil > Riparian zone | place: USA: Arizona... | reverse complement strand
GCAGCAACCCGGAGCGTGCCAGCGTGAAGTCGTGGAGCGCGCGGCGTTCATCCTCGCTTCGTCACTCAACAAGTGCGGCGGCGACTTGCAGCAAGCGCTGGGCATGTACAACACCGGGCGCTGCGGCGGCAGCCTGACCTACGCCAAACGCGTGCTGCAAGAGCGCGCGCGGCTGATGCAGCTCGCCGGTGTAGACGCTTCGGCACCTGTCCTTCCCGCACCGCAGCGCATCGCAGCATCCGCGCCGAGCGCCGGCAAGCTCGCGCGCTGAGCACGATCCGGGCCTGGCGCTGGACCGGCACGGGAAAACAACGTAGAAGCCACACGTGCGCGTAGAACAACAACTCGATGCGCTCGTGCGCGAAGCCATCCGATCCACGCTCGGCCAGGAAGCCCCTGCTCTTCTGCGTCCAGCGGCGCCTGAGCACGGCGACTACCAGGTCAACGGCCTTTTGCCGCTCGCCAAACAGCTGAAGCGCCCACCGCGCAGCCTGGCCGAGCCGCTCGCAGAGAAGCTCCGCGAGCTCGAGCCGATCGCAAGCGCAGAGGTCGCAGGCCCAGGGTTTGTGAACTTGCGGCTCGCGCCGGCGTGGATCGCGAAAGTGCTGCTCGAGACTGCTGCAGATCGCGCGCAAGACGGCGTGCCGAGCGTGGACAAGCGCGAGCGCATCGTGGTCGATTTTTCGGGCCCGAACATCGCGAAGCAGATGCACGTGGGCCATCTGCGCTCGACGATCATCGGCGAGGCCGTGTGCCGCCTGCTCCGTTTCGTCGGACACACGGTGACCCGCGACAATCACCTCGGCGATTGGGGCACGCAGTTCGGCCTCTTGATCGTCGGCATGCGCGAGTACGGCTCGCAAGAGGCGCTCGATCGCGAGCCGGTCGACGAGCTCGAGCGCGTGTACAAGCTGGCTTCCTCGCGCGCGAAGACCGACACGGCATTCGCGGACGCCGCGCGCAGTGAGCTCGCGAAGCTGCAGCAAGGCGACGCCGCGAACTTCGCGCAGTGGCAGCGCTTTGTCGCGGCCACGAGGGTCGAGCTCGACAAGATCTACGATCGTTTCGGCGTCACGTTCGATCTCTGGCTCGGCGAGAGCGCGTACGAAGCGCAGCTTCCCGAGGTGATCAAGCTGCTCTTGGAGCGCGGTCTCGCGCGCGAAGATCAAGGTGCGCTGTGCGTGTTCTTCGAGGGTCATCCCGAGCTCGGCAAGAGCCCGATGATCGTGCAGAAGAAAGACGGCGCGTACCTGTACTCCACGACCGACATCGCGACCATGCTGTACCGCCGCGATCAGCTGCACGCCGAGCGCGTGATCATCGTGACCGACGCGCGCCAGGTGCTGCACTTCAAGCAGCTGTTCGAGATCGCGAAGCGGCTCGGCATCACCATGCAGCTGCAGCACGTCACGTTTGGCTCGGTGCTCGGTAAAGATGGCAAGCCGCTCAAGACGCGCGACGGACAGACGATTCGCTTGTCGCAGCTCCTCGACGAAGCCGAAGAGCGCGCTTCTGAACGCATGCGCAGCGCGCGCGACGAGCACGTGATCGATCTCAACGACGAGGAGATCGCCGCGCTCGCGCCCGTCGTGGGCATCGGTGCCGTGAAGTACGCGGACCTGATGCAGAATCGAACCAGCGACTACCAGTTCGACTGGGATAAGCTGATCTCGTTCAAGGGCAACGCGGGGCCCTACCTGCAGTACGCGCATGCGCGCATTCAAGCGGTGTTCCGCAAAGGTGAGGTCGATCCGAGCGCGCTCGCAGTGCAGCAGCTCGCGCTCGAGCACCCTGCGGAGATCGCGCTCGGTACGGCGCTGCTACGCTTTGCAGACGTGGTGCACACCGCCGCGGAGCAGTGCTTGCCGCACCTTTTGTGCGAACACCTATATGTTGTCGCGCGCGCGTTCAGTGTGTTCTACGAGGCATGTCCGATGCTGCGCGCGGAGCCCGCACAGCGCGACACGCGCTTGGTCTTGGCCTGGCTCGCCGCGCGGCAGCTGCATCGCGGCCTCGATCTGCTCGGCATCGCGGCGCCCGATCGCATGTAGCGTGCCTCCGGCCTAGGAAATGCTGCGAAGGTTTGGGCAGGGTCCAGCGCGGGTGTGCTACCCTCGACAATGCCCATGGCGCAGCGATCTGAAGCAGATACCGATCAAGCAGCAGGTGCGGGAGCGTCCGACGCCGAAGCTGCTTCGCTCGCGAACGCGCTCGTCTCGGGTACTTCGGCGACCAGCCTGGAGCAGTACGTACAGCAGCTGGTGCAACCGAGTGGGGCAGCGGCCCCGCAAGCGGCGCGCGTGCTCGAGGCGCTGGCCCAGACCAAGCCCGAGCTACTCACACCGCACATCGAGCTGCTCGTGAAGCACCTCGATTCACCGCAAACGCATGTGGCGCAGTGCTGCGCGCACTGCTTGCCGCAGCTCGCACGTGTCGCCCCTGCCAAGGTCGCGAAGCAGCTGAAGACGATGCAGGCTGCGCTGCCGAGCGCGCCTGCGATCGCGCAAGACGGGCTGGTCCGAACGTTCGTCGCGCTCTGTGTGGCATCGGTGACCTATCAGAAGCGTCTGATCGATAGCTTCGAGCTGGCTCTTCGCACCGCCCAGCCTGAGCAGTTGCCCACGTGGGTCGAGCACATCCTCCCTGCGCTGAAGGGCGAGCCGTACGCACAGGCGCGGTCGGTCGTCGAACAGCGGCTGCCCGATCCTCAGCTGCCGCGCGAGATAGCTCAGCGCGTCGCGGACTTCCTCGGTGTGAAGCTGCGTCCGCTGCCCGATCGCAAGTAGGTCGGAAGTCGCGCACCGTGTGGTCACATCGCGTGACCAAACACACGAAAAACCGAGCTGACCAATAGGACTTGGTTAGCCATTCTAAGTGTGAGCCGCATTCCAGACTTGCATGATGTTCCACCTTAGCTGATGATGACTAGTGGCGGTGGTTGGGGTGCTCTCCCCCCCGAGCTGGCTCCTTCCACCGCCTTTCTATTCGTCAGGCGTTGCCGCTGTGAACGGCGTAGGTGGACCTGCGCGCTGACATGTGACGCAGCTCATGGCTGCATCGGCTAGTGAACGCGCTCGCTCGGAATTCTTACCCGGGCAAAATCAATCCCGCCTCAAAATCGGTGGGTGGGGCATATCCCATCAACTGCAGTGTGGTGGCGGCGATGTTGGCGAGACGTGCACCTTTCACGTTCGGATCGATGCGGATGTTCGCGCTCGGTGCGTACACGTACAAGGGCACACGATTGAGCGTGTGACTGGTCTTGGCTTTGCGCTTGCCCTGCTTGTCGACGGCGATCGCGCCTTGCTTGTCGTACTCGTACATCTCGTCAGCGTTGCCGTGATCAGCCGTGACGATCAGCGCGCCTTCGAGCTTCTTGATCACAGGGATCACGCGACCCAAGCACAGGTCGAGCGCTTCCATTGCGATGATCGCGGCGTCTCGGTTGCCGGTGTGGCCGACCATGTCGCCGTTCGCATAGTTCAAGCGCGCGTGCCGCAGCTCGCCCTTTTGAAGCTCGGTGATCAACGCATCGGTGATCTCTGCTGACTTCATCCACGGTCGCTGATCGAACGAGACCCGGTCACTCGGAACCTCGATGTACTTCTCGTACTTCGCGTCGAACATCCCGGTGCGATTGCCGTTCCAGAAGTACGTGACGTGCCCGAACTTCTGCGTCTCGCTCACGGCAAGCTGGGAGAGCTGATTGCGCGCAAGGTATTCCCCCATCGTCTGATCGATGGTCGGTGGGCTGACGAGGTACTTGCTCGGCACGTGCGTGTCGCCGTCGTACTCCATCATGCCTGCGAACAGCACCCGGGGGCGGCGCTTGCGATCGAAGTGCGGGAAGTTGTCCCCCTCGAACGCGTGACACAGCTCGAGCGCACGATCCCCGCGGAAGTTGAACAGCACGACCGACGCGCCGTCTTCGATCCGTCCTACCGGGCCTTTGCCATCCACGATGACGAACGGCGGCAGATCTTGATCGATCACCGGATGCTCAGCGCGGAAGGTCTCGATAGCAGTCTTCGCGTCTGGGAAGCCACGGCCTTCGCCGAGCACGTGCGCGGTCCAGCCGCGCTCCACGATGCGCCAGTCGGCGCCGTAGCGATCCATCGTCGTCGTCTGCCGGCCACCGCCCGAGGCGATGCGGTAGTCCTTGCCAGAGCTTTGATTGATCTCAGCGAGCGCTTGTTCGAGCGTGTCGACGTACTGCAGTGCGCTGGTCTCGGAGACATCGCGACCGTCCAACAGGATGTGTACGCGCGCGCGATCGATGCCATCGGTTGCCGCGCGCCGGAGCAGCGCGAGCAAGTGATCGATGTGCGAGTGCACATTGCCGTCCGAGAGCAGACCGATGAAGTGCATCGGTGCTTTGTTCTTGCGCGCGTGATCACTGAGCTCTCGCCAGGTCTCGCCTTCGAACAGCTGTCCTGACTTGATCGCGTGGTCGACGAGCTTCGCGCCTTGATCGAACGTGCGGCCCGCGCCGATCGCGTTATGGCCGACCTCGCTGTTGCCCATGTCGGCGTCACTCGGCATGCCCACCGCGGTACCGTGCGCCAAGAGCTCAGTGACGGCCGGCTGCGCCGCGAGAAAGTCCAGGTTGGGCTTACGCGCGAGCCAGACTGCGTTCGCCTCGTCGTGCCGTCCGCAGCCCACGCCGTCCATCACGCACACCACGACGGGGCCGCGCACACCGGCAAAACCTGGATTTTTTTTCAACGTCCACTGAGTCATCGCATCTCCCTCGTCCCGCGGGACTTGCTCCGCGGCGTATCTCTTAGCTTGAACGCGACGCGGCGCTCGTCACGAGCGCTCTTGTACTTAATACCGAGAGCAGATGTCGTGCCGATGTACGTCAGGGAAGCTCGAAGACAACCTGCGGGGCGGTGGTCCCGTCGGGGAAAGCCGCCCCCAGCAGCGATATCACGCGCACAAACGGGGTGTTCTTCTCGGATTGCGTGACGACACCGCAGGCAGATGTGCCACACACGGGCTTGATCGTCGCGGTGATCGCCGATGGGTTCGCGACGGCTTCCTGGGCGCGGAACTGGAACAGCGCCTCGGTCGCGGGCGGCGCGTTGAGCGCCTCGTCGACGACGTCTTTCGGCGCAGGCACACCGTCGATCATCTCGACCTTCTTGCCCTTCTTCTTGGTCGGCTTCTTCTTCTTCGCGCCCTTGGCCGCCTTTTCGGGCTCGGCCGCGGCCTCTGCCTCAGGCTGGGGGCCGATGCGGAAATACTCGACGTTTACGCCCTGCCCGGCCGCGTGCAGCACGATCTTCAGCTCGCCGCCGTCGGCGATCTTCTCGGGCTTGTACGCGCAGCTGCCCGTCGGCGACGACTTGCAAGCGTTGCCGACCGCGTCCCACTGCGTAGAGAAGTCGCTCCAGGGACGGGGAGAGAGGCCGGCGAACGTCTGGTTGGTGTCGCTGTTGGTCTTCGGTTTGACGTCGAACGCGTCGATCACCAAATGTCCGGCGGTGGTCGCGGAGGGCGCGCGCACTTGGAAGTCCAGCTTGCCGACGCCGGCCGCCTTGGCCGTAGCGAGCGCGAGCACCACGGTCTCGTACGGTGCACCCGAAGCGACCGACAGCGAGACTGCGCCGTGCGGTCCGGCGCTCAGCGCTTTGGCGAGCTTGGGGATCTGGCCGGACTGCCGCTCGGCTTCGGGCACGTAGCCGCTCGCGAGCGAGATCACGCTCTGACCGCCGAGGTGGATCTCGTTGGTCGAGATCTCCAGATGGGCCGCATCGCCCGGTGCTGCGCCTTGTGAGCGCAGCGTGACTGGCAGCTCCAGCACAGACACGATCGGACCGGAGGGCGGCGGCGTCTCTTCGGCGGGCTTGTCACCGCCGCACGCGGACAGAGAGAGCGCGCCCAACACGATACTTGCCAGAGATGTACGCATGGGCTCGGGACTATAGTCGCTCCGGGGTCCGTCCCTACATCCTTTCGTCGACACCGGCACATGCGCGTCTGCGGTGGGTTATGCGCATTCGGGCAACCGCTAGGTTTTCCGTTGTAGTAGACCTCGGACATGCCTCGTTTTCCTCACGCCGCGTCGAGCGCTCAGAGTCTCTCCGACCGTGTTTTCGGGCAGCTGGTGCGCCGGTCGAGCTCGGTCGAGCACGTGTATCCACTGCACGTCGGTGACACCTATCTCGAGCCGATCGAAGCGAGCCGCGCCGAGTTTCAGACGACCGCGGGGCGACCACGCCTGCACAACTATGCGCCGGTGCAAGGTGAGCCCGAGCTGCTGACTGCGATCATCGGCAAGGTCGCTCGGCGCAGCGGCGTGACGCTGCAGGCGAACAACCTGCAGGTGATGGCCGGTGCGACCGCCGCCATGGGTGTGATCGTCAACGCGTTGATCGAACCGGGTGAAGAGGTGATCATCCCGTCGCCGTTTTGGCCTTTGATCCGTGGCATCGTGCGCGGTCGCGGCGCGAAAGCGGTCGAGGTTCCGCTGTTCACGCGCCTCGCTGATCCGAGCTTCGATGTGGTCGCCGCGATCGAAGCGGCGATCACCGAACGCACTGCGGCGATCTATCTCAACTCGCCACACAACCCGACGGGCATGCAGCTATCAGCGGCAGCGCTGGACGGCATCGCGGCGCTCGCCGAACGCCACAACCTGTGGGTGATCTGCGACGAGGTGTACGAGGATGTTTACTTCGGCGGCGCAGCCCCCGAGTCGATCTGGGCGCGTCCGGACTTCGCCGCGCGCACGGTCGCGACGCACAGCGTGTCCAAGGCGTATGGCTTAGCCGGCGCGCGCGTCGGCTACACGCACGGGCCCGAGAGCGCGATGGAGACCATTCGGAGCGTGCAGACGTTCTACAGCTACTGCGCGCCGCGACCGATGCAGTTCGGAGCGGCGAGAGCGCTCAGTCATGGCGATGAGTGGCTCGCTAGTATGCGCGAGACCTACGGACGCGCAGGTCGCGCGGCTGCCGAAGCGTTGAAGATCCCTGCGCCGGAGGGCGGAACGTTCCTGTTCTTCGATCTCGCGCCTTATCTGCGGCGCGGCGAGAGCGCGACCGAGTTGCTCGAGCGCTGCGTCGACGCGGGCGTGATGCTCACGCCCGGCAACGCATGCGGAACCGCGTACGGCGATTGGGCGCGCCTGTGCTTCACGAGCGTGCCGGAACCGGATCTGCTCGAAGCGCTGCAACGTCTGCGCGGCGTCTTCTTTGGGTGATTAGTTCGGCTGGAAGACGTACTCGCCGATCGTCTCGCAGTCGCTCCAGTAGCCGTCGCGGCAGTAGCGCGAGCCCTCGGCGCACACCAGGATTCCGCCATCGACGTGCATGACCGGCGGCACGCAGCGCAGGGCTGCAGTGCCGGGGGTGCACGGACAATCCTTCACGACGTTCAAGCAGCGCCGGCACTCGTCGGTGATGTCCGGATCGTCGTCGTTGCAGTCCTTGCCTTCGTCGCAGTTGCGGCCGAAGCCGTCGCCGTCGCGGTCGATGCAGGCGTTCTCTGAGCCAGCATCCTCGTCGTCGCCCGGGATGATGGAGGGGCCGGTCGGTCGGGCTTCCGCGCTGCAGCCAACAGCTGCGATACAAAACGCAAACAGCCAGGACACCCGCAACTGACCTCTCATATCCGGACACCTCGAATGGGCTAGAGACAGATCAATCGTGTCACATGCCTGGCAGAGGCTGCATCCGCACAGCGGCCGCTGCAAAACCACACGCGCTGCCATCGAAGCGCTGGAGCGCTCACGCTACACTGCCTCGATGTGACCGTCCTGTGTGTGCGCTGGGTCGCGCGTTCACAGGACACGAGGCGGAGCTGTAGTCAATAAGCCAGCGCCTCGCGAGCAGCCCTGCACGCCATGCAACTGCCCGAGCTACGTATGTCATTCGCGGACCGTGCGCTGCTCGCCGTCGAGATCGAGCAGAGCTTGCGCTGCGGTCGCGCCTTTCTGAGCCAGCCCTCGCCCGTGCCTGTGCTGAGCGACTGCGTGCTCGTCCTCGTGCATCCAGAGCACGGTGGAGAGCTGCGGTTGCCCGCGCAGGTCGTGATGGCCAACGAGCACGGGACAGGGCTCTCGCTCACGACGCTGACGGCCGAGCACCTGTCAGACCTCACTGCATTCGCGGACTCTTCACCGCCGCCTACAGCTGCGGCGTTTTCAGCGCCGCCATCGGCTGCAGCGCCCGAAGACCTCTCCTCTGAGCCGACACAGGGCGAGATCGAGGCCGGATCAGCGGAGCTCTCGGCGGACGCGGACAGTGACCTACTGGACCCGCTCGGCGACGAGGCAGAGCTTTCTGCTCTGGACAGCCTCGACTTTCCGCGCTGCGATGAACAAGACCTCGAATACGGATCGAGTCGTTCAGTCGAGCTACAGAGCGTGAGCCGGCAGGAGCGCCTGCGTCACTTGAGTCCGACGGAGCAGCTCAAAGTCGCGCGCCGTGGCGAGCTCGCGGATCGCCTCGCAGTCGAGCGCATCTACGGGAAGCAAGTCTGGGAAGCCTTGCTCCAAAACCCGCGCCTCACGATCCCGGAGGTCGCGCGCATCGCCCGCAAAGGCACGGTGCCGAAGCCGCTCTTGGACATCATCCTCGACAACGCCGGCTGGATCAAAGCCGACGCCGTACGCCGGGCGCTCCTCACGAACCCCAAGATCGGCGCTGATTCCGTGATGAAGCTGCTGCGCATCACGTCCAAGCACGAGCTCAAGCTGATCGAGAAGGGCACAGCGTACGGAGCCGCTGTGCGCGAAGCAGCGCGCAAGCTGCTTCGGCAGTGAGCATCAGCGCGCGGCGCGCTTGAACGGTCCTTTGATCGCAAAGGTGAGCCCGTCACCTTGCATGTTTACGAACAGCACGTGGCCCTGCTCTGAGAAGCATGCGCCCGCCCACTCCGAGTCGCTCCAGTTGTTCTTCGCGAGGATCGACGTCGAGCCGTCGTGATCCACGGTGACGATGTTGTCGCCGCCGCCGCCGTCCTCACATATGTAGAGCCGGCCATCGGGATGGACGGTGATGTTGTCGGGCGCATCGAGCAGGGCGCGATCCGTGGACTCGACCACCAGCGTCAGCGTCTCGGACGCCGGGTCGTACGCGAAGACCTGTCCGGCACGTGCGTTGCCACCGTCGCTGCAGACGAAGTAGATGCGCTCGTTGCCGTACCAGCAGCCTTCGCCGCGCGAGAAGCGCGCGGCGCCCTTGCTCTGCCCCTCGGCGCGTGTGGTGTCGCCCGCTGGATCGAAGTCAGCGATGTCCACCCATGCCGCTGCGAGCGGCTGGTTCAGCAACTCGAGCAAGCCAGTCACCGTGTGCACACTGCCCTCGAAGTCCACGAGGCGCAGCGCTTGGAGCTTGCCTGGGCTTCTGAGGACGCCGTAGGCGGCAGGCACGAAGCGATAGAACAAGCTGTCGCCGCGATCTTCGGTGAGATAGACGATGCCGGTCGCCGGATCGACCGCTGCGGCCTCGTGCGAGAAGCGGCCGAGACCTTTCAAAGGCACAGCGTCGCTCTTGCCCTGCGCTCGCACCTCGAACACATAGCCGTGGCGCACGCCGTTGCGGATGTTCGTGGTTTCTTCGCACGTCAGCCAGGTGCCCCAGGGCGTGGGCCCGCCGGCGCAGTTGCGCTCCGTGCCTGCGAGCGAGCCGTATTGCTCGATCAGAAAGCCTTCGTTGTCTACGATCAGGCTGGTCGTGCCGCCACGCACCTGCGCGTCGTAGGTTGCACCGGCGACAGTTACAGGCGTGCCGCTGGTCGTGAGCTCGTGATTGCGGACAAGCGCGATCCGACCCCGACCGATCGCGAACGTCGCCATGCCATCTGCAGCGCCTGGCACGGGCTGACCGTCTGCCATGATCTGCCCCGCGTAGCTCACGACTTTGTATTCGAACGCAGCCGGTAGCGCCATGTAGGCGATGTTCTGCCGGTTGGCTGGCAAGCTGGCCATGTTGGTCGGCAGCTGTGGGGCGAGCGCGCCGAAGCCATTCGCGCTCTGCGCGCGAGCTGTGCCGCCAGCGGCCACGAGCTTGGCGAGCGGAGTCACCGAAAGCGCAGCCGAAGCTCCGAGCAGCGCGCCGAAGTTGCGTCGCGTCAAACGCATGAGGGCATCCTTTCTGTAAGATCAGGCAGACGCGGAGCATCGGGGTCGCGTGTGACAGAATCACGCCGCTCCCGCTACGAGTTGCGGCGGGGGCTCGTTGTGTCGCACATGCGCGCCCATCGCTGCTCACAGCAGCGGTCGCCGCAGCGCAGGGCTGCAAGGCGGATCAGCGCAAGAGATCCTGCAAGCCGGTGTTGCGCGATACCGCCTGCATGATCGCCGAGCGGAGCACGTCGCGGCTCCCGTGGATGACCACGCGCTTCTTCGCGCGTGTGAGCGCGGTGTAGACGAGCTCACGCGAAAGGATGCGCGATGGCTCGCTCGGGAGCACCAGCGAGACGACGTCCACTTCAGACCCCTGGCTCTTGTGGACGCTCAGCGCGAACGCGCTCTCGTGCGGCGGCAATCGCCCGAGGCCGAGGCGGCGCAATGCGCCGTCCGCGCCAAGGAAGTACGCGTAGCGCTCGCCCGCCTCGCGCGCGACCACACCGATGTCGCCGTTCCAGAGCTGGGTGCGGTAATCGTTTTCCGTGATCATGATCGGCCTGCCGATGAAGTGCCCCACAGTGAGGTCGATCAGGCGCTCGCGGCCGAGCAGCCGCGCGATCTCGCGGTTCAGGCCGACCACGCCGCGCTCGCCTTGGCGATGTGCGCACAGCACGCGGTAGCCATCGAACGCGCGCAGCGCTCCTGCCGGATCTTTCGTGAGCGCATCGAGATAGGGCCGATAGCCTGCAAGCACCTCACCCGCGAGCGCTGCGGTGGCATCGAGCGGCTTTCTACCGTCGTCCTCTCGCAGGCTCACGTCGGGATAACGCGGGTCCTCCAGCGTCTCTAGCGCACGCTCGGCGTCACCTGCCTGCACCGCACGCGCGAGCTGTCCGATGCCGCTCTCTGCGCCGTAACGGTAGCTGTGCCGCAGCTGGACGATGCAGCGCGCGAGGTCGCTCTTGCCGGAAGCGTCGTGCTCCGCGACGGCGCAGATGTCGCCGAGCACCGCGCCGGCTTCGACCGACGCGAGCTGATCGCGATCGCCCAGCATGATCACGCGGGCGTGCTCGGGCAATGCAGCGAAGAGCTGCGCCATCAGCTCCAGGTTGACCATCGAAGCTTCGTCGACGAGCAGCAGATCGACGGGCAGAAGCTCGGGCTGGATCGAGACCTCGGAGCGATCGCGCAGCATGGTCTGCGCGAGTAAACGATGGATGGTCGAGGCGGTCTCGGGGATGGCTGCGCGCACCTCGGGTGTGCAGGGCAAGCTCTGCTTTGCGTTCAGCACCGCCGACTGCAGCCGCACCGCGGCTTTGCCAGTGGGCGCGGTCAGCGCGATGCGCGGCGCTGCTGCACCCGAGGCGAGCGCCTCTTCGACCACGGCCGCGAGGATCTTCACCACGGTCGAGGTCTTGCCGGTGCCCGGTCCGCCGGAGATCACGCTCAGCGCGCGCCGCGTCGCGAGCTCTGCCGCGCTCCGCTGCAGGTCCGAGGGGTCGGAGCTCCCAAAGAGCTCCTGCAGCCGGGCGCTGACACGGGCTTCCTGCGTCAGCACGACGCGCGACGCGCGCGCGCGCAGCATCTCGGCCAAAGTGCGCTCGCAAGCGTAGTGCCGCCGCAAGTACAAGCGCTCGCCGCGATCGAGAACGAGCGGGCTCGCGGGATCGCGAGGATCGCAGAGCGGGCTCGCGCGCACGGCTGCGAGCCACGGTGCGAGCTCCGGCCACGCCTCCGTCAGCTGCAGCGCTTCGGCGCCGAGGAGCTGCTCCGGTCGCGCGAGCTCGGGCAGCGGTAAGCACACATGGCCGGCAGCGATGTGTCGGCTCAGCAGCGCGATCGCCAAACCCACCCGCTCGTCGCCTTCAGCGGCGAGAGAGCACAAGCCGCGCGCCAGCTGCACGTCCAACGCGGACAGCACCCGCTGCTCGCGCAGCACCCGCATCAGCGCAGCGAGCGCGCTGACATCGCGACCTGCGTGCGCTGCGATTTCATGAGGAGCGACCGCGCTCATGATGCTGCCTCCGGGTTCTGGAGGTTTGCAGACAGCTCTTCGATCAGCGCGCGCGACGGGCGCTCGAACAGGACTCCGCTGCCGGGTGGATGTTTTGTGCTCATGCCGCGGACGAACAGGTAGTAGACGCCGCCGAAGTGCTGGTCGTAGTCGTAGCCCGGCAGGCGCAGCGCGAGGTAGCGATGCAGCGCGACCGAGTACAAGAGGTACTGCAGCACATAGTGGTGTCTACGCATCTCTGCGAGCATGCGCGGACGTTGGTAGTCGGCGACGGTCTCGCCCAGCCTGTTCGACTTGTAGTCGACCACGTAGAAGCGACCGTCGTGCTCCAGCGCGAGATCGATGAAGCCGCGGAGGAAGCCGCGCAGCGGCGAAAATCGCAAGCGCGCGAGCTGATCTGCATAGGCGCGCTCGTCGTCGTCGCGCGCGTGCCTCGCGAGCAGCTCGCCGAGGTCGTGCGGCGACAGCGCGCCTTGTGCTGCCGCGTCCGCGACAGGAAACACGAACTCGAGCTCGTTCAAGCGCTTCACATGCGGCACGACGCCCAGGCGCGGCAGCGCGCCGCCTGCCGCTGACAGCTGCACGCCCAAGCTGTCGAACACTGCGTCTGCGAGCGGCGCCTGCCAGCTCGTCTCACCGCCGAACTCACTCACGCACTGCGCGACCAGCGGCAGGAGCGCGCTCGCCGTGGGCACTTCGAAGTCCGCGCGCTCGTAGATGCCATGCACCAGGTGACCAAAGCTCGCGCCCGCCGGCAGATCAGCGAGCGCGACGCGCGCTGCCACGGGCGCTGTGTCGTCATCCTCGAGCGAGAGCGCGGTGCGCGCTAGTGCGTCACGATCCGCAGCTTCGGGCTCCGCCAGAGGCCCCCACGGCTCCCGTTCGACGAGGCCCGAGAAACTGCCCACGCGCGCTTGCGGCGCTGTCGGAAACTTGGCCCTGCGCGCGCGCAGCGGCTTGGTCCGTGGCTGCGTGGGCTCGTAGCGAGGTGCGCCGTGTGCGGACCGCAGCGGACGCAGCGCGAGGGCGGTCGGGTCCGCCGCCACCAGCTGCTGCACCACCGATTTCAGCTGTTCGTCACTCTGCTTCTCAAGTCCGGAGAGCGCGCCGCGCGCAGCGGCAGCATCGAACGTGTTGGCACCTTGATGCAGCACGTAGCCGAGCGCGGAATCATGAAAACCTTTGAGCGCACCCCACACCACGTACAAGCGATGCTTCGCGCGCGTCAGCGCCACATACAAGAGCCGCGTGCCCTCTGCGAGCGCCTCGAGCTCTGCAGCTGGCAGCGCCCGCTCGCACTCCTGTTTGGCGCCGGGCAATACCAGCGTTGCGCTGTCATCCGCCTCGCGGTCATGAAACAGCGGCGCGACCTTGTCGTTCAGCGACAGGTTCGCTCCGACCCATAGGTATGGGCAGAACACGATCGGGTACTCGAGGCCTTTGCTCTTGTGGATCGTCGTCAAGGTCACCGCGTGCGCATCGCTCTCGAGCCTGACCTGCACATCTTCGAGCGCCATGCCTTCGCGCTGCGCCGAGCCCTCTCGGACGCGCCGATAGAAATACAAGAGGCCGTGCGGACCTTGGTGCGTCTGCTGCTCTTGCCCGTGCAGCAGCTCGGCCAAGTGCCACAGATCGGTGTAGCGGCGCTCGCCGTCGGGCAAACGCAAGAGGCGCTCCGCGACCTGCTGCTCATCGCAAAACAGGTGCAGCGCGCTCAGAAAACCACGCGTCTGCCAGAGCGCTTGATAGCGATGAAAGCGCGTGACCCATGCATCCCACGCTGCTTCATCGCGCTCCAGCTCGAGCAAAGCGTCGGCCGACAAGCCCACGCCCACGCTCGCGAGCGCCGCGCGAATGCGCGCGCTGTCGCCCGGCTCGGCCATCGCCCAGAGCCAGCGCCCGAGCTCCTCGGCCATCTCGGAGTCGAACACACTCGCATCGCCGTCGAGGACCGCAGGGATGCCCAACTCGCGCAGCGCGTTTTGCACGGCGCCGGCTTGCGCGTTCGTGCGACACAGCACCGCGATCTGCCCCGGCTGCACTGGCGCGCCTTTTACGCGCTCGTCCGAGCAGAGCAGCGTGGCGATCTCGGCCGCGACGCGCGCGGGCAGCGCAGCTTCCGCATCGCTCTTGCCGAGAGGCTTCGTCTGCTCCGGCTCGCGCTCGTAGAACAGCACCTGCAGCGCGGGACCGTCCATCGCGGGTTCTGCGCCGGGACGGGCCTGCACTTCACGAAAGCCGATCTCTTCGAACACGAATGGCCGCCCTGCGTTGCCGAACACGCGCGCGATCGCAGAGAGCAGCCCAGGATCGCTGCGGTAGCTCACCTCGAGCGTGCACACGCGATCGATGGTCTTTGTTGCGGCTGCGAGGTAGGCAAAGATGTCCGCGCCGCGAAAGGCATAGATCGCTTGCTTGGGATCGCCGATCAGAAACAGCGTGGGACGCGGGCCGTTGACCACGCGCTCCGGCGCGTAGATCGAGCGAAACACCTCGAGCTGGATGGGATCGGTGTCCTGGAACTCGTCGATCAGCGCGGCGCGGTAGCTCGTGCGCAGCACCTCGGTGAGCCGCGGCCCGCGCGGGCCTTTGATCGCGCTGTGTACGCGCATCAACAGATCGTCGAAGGTCATCACCCCGCGCGCCTCGGCGCGGCGCTGCAGCTCGCCCCGCGCGTACGCGAGCAGCTCGCGCAGAAACTCGTGCACGACGGCGGACTCCGCCGCCATGAGCAGCCGTGCGTGCTCCAAGAGGCGCTCGCACGCGCGAAAGAACGCGTGCTCCGGGACACGCCCGTCGCGCGTGCAGAAGCGATCGAGCTCGCGCGGCGTCAGCTTCTCGAGCCACTCTGGAAGCTGCGATGCGCTGCATTGAGCCAGCCGATCCAGCGCCGGGACGTATGTGCCCTGCACCTTCTCCTCGCTGAAGTGCGTGCGATGCAAGCGCGAGCCGACCAGCATCCGGATCAGTAAGTCTCGGTCGGAAGCCCACAGCTGCGCGGCATGGTCGTTCGCCAAGCGGTACGCTGCGGTCAACGCCGCGCGGTCACTCGCGACCGTCTCGGGCAGGAGCCTGAGCGCGGGGTTCGGCAGCGCGCGCAGCACGAAGCGCAGCAGGCTCTCGATCGTCAGCTTGTGCTGCGATGCCGTGGCTACGAACGCTTCATCGGCACGCGCGAGCCGCGCCGCCCAGAAGTCACTGACCACCTCCTCGAGCAAGAGGCTCTGATCTTCGCTGAGCTCGGCGTCGAACGCAGCACCGCTCTCGAACGGATGGCGCTGCAGGACGCGCTGGCAAAAGCCGTGGATCGTGTAGATCGACGCGCGATCCATCTCGCCGAGCGCCTGCGTGAGCAGGCTCGCAAAGTGCTTCGCTTGCCCGCTCGCGCGCGCGGCTGCACACAGCGCGTCGAGCACTGCGTCTCCGGTGACCTTTCCGTTGTCGTTTTCTTTTACAAGCGCATCCAGCGTTTGGCCGATCCGGCCGCGGATGCGCACACGCAGCTCGGCAGTCGCCGCGCGCGTGTAGGTGACGACCAAGATCTGATCCACGCGCAGCTCTTGCTCGAGCAAGAGCCGCACGTACAGCGCAGCCAACGTGTACGTCTTGCCGGTGCCGGCGCTGGCTTCGATCAGCGTCACGCCGGTGAGCGGAACTTGCAGGATATCGAGCGGCTCGACTTGCATCATCCCGTCCGCCGCGCTTGCAGGAGCGGTCCGTAGAGCCGCATGGTGGTCGCTCCGAAGCCGGACCCCACGAGGCTGCACATTTGATCGAAGTCGCCGAACAGCTGCTCGACGTAGGGATCAGGCAGGTCTTTCTTCAGCCCTGGCCTTCCCCGACGATCGCCGTACTCGGTCCGCGCGGCGCGCAGCGCGGAGGACTCGTCGCCGCCTTTGCGCAGCTTCTCCGCGTAACACAGCGATGCGTGCGCGAAGAGCGGCAATGGACGCTGATTGGCCTCGACGTACAGCTCGAGCAGCTCGCGCATGGTCGCGACGCAGTCTGCGGTCGTGAGCTCGAAGCAAGCGACCGCGCCTTTGCGCGCGACCAGCACGCTGCGCCGCGGCAGCTCTAGGCCGGGCTTCTGGTCGGCGAGGCAGCCGAGCACGATGTAGCGGATGAACTGACGCAGCTCATGGCGGCTACCGAGCTCGCTGTACTGCACGCGCGCGTGCGCATCGGGATAGATGTCGCCGATCGTTCCGCTGAGCCGAATGCCTGACAGCTGCAGATCCACGGCGACGCTGCGCGGCTGCACGCCGCGCGCGATCGCGCTGAACACTTGCTGGATCTGCGTTACCTGGCCTTGCAGCATGTCGTATGCCAGCTCGCCGCTCACGAAGTGGGGCAACCGTCCGCGCGCGCGCTGCACCTCGAAGCGGCTCGCGTCGGGCTTGCCTTGCAGCGTGTTCTCCAGCCACTCCGTGGCGATCTTCCAGCGCTCCAGCGCGTCCAGCTCGAACGGCTCGCGCTCGGGCAATGCGCTGAGATCGTCGCCGAGCATCAGGTTCAAGCGCTTCTGACAGAACGTGCGCGCCGGGCGCAGCAGGCAGCGCTCCAGCTCGCGCAGCGTCAGCTCCGTCGGACGCTCGGCCGCAGGTCGCTTCAGCACAGCAAACGGCTGCGGCGGCTCGCCCCGGCGTTCGCTCGCGCGCGCGGCTTCGCAGCTGCCAGCGGCGTAGCTGAACAGACGAGGATCGCTGTCGGCGCCGAAGTAGCGCGGGCTCGTGGCGGACAACGGATGGCGAACGGTGAGCCGCGCCTGCATCGCCTCGACCCGCTGCAGGTCGGTGAGATCCTGCCTCTCTTCGGGCAGCGCACAGGTCTGACTGATGAAGTCGATCAGCTCTTGCACCAGCACCGAAGGCGGCAGCGGCTTGTTCGTGCGCTGACTCTGGCCGACATACGTGATCAGGAGCTTGTGGCGCGCGGAGAGCAACGCCTCGAGGAACAGCTGACGATCGTCGTCGCGGCGCGAGCGGTCCCCCAGCTGGCGCTGGGCCGCGATTTGGTCGAAGGTCAGCGGCGTGTCGCTCTGCGGAAAGACACCGTCGTTCAAGCCCACCAAGCACAACACCTTGAACGGGATGCTGCGCATCGGCAGGAGCTGACAGAACGTCACACCAGAAGCGAGAAAGCCCTGCGCCGGCAAGCGCGCGGACAAGCTGCGCGAAAGCAGGCTGCGCAGCGCGCTCAAGTCAAAGGCCTCGTCGTAGTGGGCCAGCGCCGCTTGCTCCGAGAGCTCGCGCACTGCGACGAGCAGCTGCCGGCGTTCGCCTGCGTCAGCGTGATCTGCGAACACTGTGTCAAGCAGCTTGACGATGCGCGCGCTCCACTCTCTGGCAGTCGCGTCGCTCGCGAAGCTCTTCTTCAGCTCGAACAATGTGTGACAGAGCTCCAAGAAGCTCCCGAGCAGCTGCCCTTGCCCGCTCTCCATCGCGGCGGGCGATATGCCGCGGTACAGCTGATCGGGCGCGTGTGCAGTGGTGTAGCCGAGCACGAGGCGCGAAAGCCCGAACTCCCACGTGTTCTCCGCACACTCGGGCTGGTCCTCCGCTGCTCGATGCGCCGCATCCACGCCCCAACGGATCTCGCTGGCTTTGATCCAGTCGCGCAGATCATCGACCTGATCGACCGAGATGTCGAAGCGCTCGCGGATCAGATCGAACCCGAGCAAGTCGAGCAGCTGGTTCGCGCCGAAGCGGCTCTGCAGCAGATCGAGGAGCAGAGACAAGCACAAAAAGAACGGGCGCGTCTCGGCCACGCCGCGATCCGCGATCCGGAACGGGATCTGCGGCCGCTGCACGGGCGGCTGCGAGAACACCGCATCGATCACCTTCGCGTAGCCGCTGATGTTCGGCGTCATGACGATGATCTCGTGCGGCTCGACCTTGCCGCTCGATATCAAGTGGCTCAGCTGATCGTGCAACACCTCGAGCTCGCGCATCGGGCCGTGACAGGCGTGGATCGAGAGCGAGTCGTCGTCAGGGGGGAGCAAGTGCCGCGGCTCTGCGGCGGTGCCGCGCTGACGCAGGTGCAGCAGGTCCGATTGCAGCACGTGCAGCAGGCATCCTTCGCCGGGATCTTGGTACAGGTCGGCCGAGCCTTCGACGTACTGCAGGCGCTCCTCGAGCAGCGCTTGAAACTCGCGCGCGTGCCGACCGAGCGATGCGAGCAGCGGGTGCGCGGGTCGGTCGAAGCTCTCGTCTTCGAAGATGAGCTGCAGCTGTGCGCTGCTGGTTTTCTTGCGGCCTTTGCGCTGGCTGCCCGCGCGAGCGCTCCGCTTGGGCGCGAGATCAGCGAAGTATTCCTCGCTCGGGCTCAGCACGAACAGATGCAAGTCGTGGCTGTGTCCGAGCGCCCCGAGCAGGTCGAGGTAGACCGGAGGCATGCTCGAAAGACCGAACAGGTGGATGCGCTGCGGCAGCCCACGCAGCGGCTCGCTGCGCGCACGCAGCGCGGCGCAGGTGGCTGCGGCGCGTGCAGCCAAGTGATGCGGGCCGTGCTTCGCGATCAAGGCGCGCAAGAGCGGCGCTTGAAAGTCTTGCTCTTTGCCGGCTTGCCACTCGAGCACCAGGTCCGGCCGGTACGTGAGGTATTGGTCGAACAGCTCGGCCAAGCGCGTCGACAGCGCCAAGCGCCGGCCAGGACGCGTGTCGTCGCCGAGGTAGCGCCGCACCTCATCGAAGCGCGGATCGTCCAGCGATTCGCGCAAGAGCGCCGCGATGCTGAACAGCATGCATGTCGGGTCGTAGCCGGCCGCTGACTCGACGTTCTGCCCGAGCGTGGCGATCATCACCGAATCGATCAGCTTGCGCGGAAACGGAAACTGCGGGTTGGCCCAGATGCCCACGCGCGCCGCGAGCTGCATCGACAGCCAGCGCTCCATGCCGGGGCTCGACACGACGATCCACTCAGGCGCGAGCACGTTGGGCTGCGGCACAGCGACGACCTCGGCGAGAGCATCGACCAAGCGCTCCGTGCGATTGCTCCTGTGAACGTAGAACGACATCGAGCCCGGGAGCATAGCGCGCGCAAAGTGCTTCGGGGCGCTTGAAAGCTGTGAGGCGCGCGAGACGAGGCGATCGCCGATCCGACGGCGTCCGGAGACGGGCCAGCCGCGTGCAAACCAGATCATGGCGCAGATCGCACACGCGAAGCGCCGCCGTCGGGAGGGAGGCGTTAAAATCTCCGGCGGAGTGTGCGTGCGCTCGCTCGACGCGGTGCGTCAGCCTGCTGCGCGGCGCTGACCGCTCGCGTAGCACCAAGGCCGTGACTTGAAGCGCTCTGCCACGAACTCTGCGAACACGCGCACACGTGTCAGCACGTGTCTGCGAGGCGGAAACGTCAGATGCAGCGCGCTGTCTTCGATGCGCCACGCGGGCAGCACACGCACCAGGTTGTTGTTTTGCAACTCTGGAGCGGCTTCGAAGTCGGGGAGCCCGATGATGCCGTACCCAGCAGCTGCGGCAGCGAGGTTGCTCGGACCGTCGTTGCACGTCAGCCGTCCGCGCACCGGCACGCGCACGCTGTTTTTGCCACGATGCAGCGTGATATGATCGGTGCGCGTGGGCCTGTGCACGATCCACTCGTGTTGCGCGAGATCGGCCGGCGTGCGCGGTGTTCCGCGCTTTTCCAGATAACGCGGCGAGGCTACGAGGAAGAACTCGACGCGCGCGATGCGCCGGCTGATCAAGCTCTGGTCGCCCGGATCGCCGACGCGCAGCGCCATGTCGATGCGCTCACCGAGCAGATCGACATAGGCATCGGCGAGCACGGCTTCGATCGAGACCTCTTGATGCAGTGTGAGGAACTCGGAGATCACGGGCATGAGATAGTTGCGGCCGAACGCGTTGGGCGCGGTGATGCGCAGCTGGCCTGCGATGCTGGAGCGCGCGTCGAGCGCCGCTTCACGCGCGGCTTCGATGTCGGAGGCGACGCGCGAGCACAGCTCGAACACGCGGGCGCCGGCATCCGTCAGCGAGAGCCGGCGCGTCGTGCGCAAGATGAGCTGCACGCCGAGGTCGGCTTCGAGCTGCGCGACGTGCTTGCTCACCGCGCTCTTGGTGATGCCGAGCTTCTCGGCTGCGCGCGAGAAGCTCTGCGTCTGTGCGACATGAGCGAACACCACGTAACCGCGCAGCGAATCCAGCATGGTTCTGTCGTTTACTCCCGGTACACGATGGAACCATGATTGACAACTCGTGACAAGGACCCGCTAGTCCATGAACAGTACCCAGTCCCAGCCGGCGCCGAGCCAGCGCGCCGCGAATGTGCCGTCGCCTCCGCCCGCGTACAGATACCCGCCGCCATCAGCGGCAGTCGCGATCAAGTCGGCGTGGCGATCACCGTCGTAGTCCGCGCCGCCGCCGAGCAGCACGAGCTGCGTGCCGTCGAGCTCCATGAAGCTCACCTCGAAGCCGCCCGCGCCGTCGCCACGGTAGAACAAGGTGTTACCGTCGCTCTGGAGCACGATGAAGTCCGCGTAACCGTCGCTGTCGTAGTCTGCGCCGCCGCCGATCGAGGTCACCTCCGACGCTTGTCTCGACAACACCACCGTGGTGAAGCGGCCTGTGCCGTCGCCGCGCGCGAGCAGGAGCGCGCCGCTGTCGTCCGTGGCTACGAAGTCGGCATGCCCGTCTGCGTCGTAGTCAGCGCCTGCGCCCATCGCGATCAGCTCGCCCGCGTCGAGCGAGAGCGGCAGAAACTCGAAGTCGCCAGCGCCGTCGCCAAGCTGCAGCTCGAGTCCGTACTGGAGGTCCATGGTGACGATGTCCGAGTGTCCGTCGCCATCGTAGTCGGCGCCTGCGCCCATCGCGGTGACGCTGTTCCAGCCAGAGGTGAGCGCGCGACTCGTAAAGCGGCCCGCTCCGTCGCTCTCGTAGCGATACAGGAGTCCGTCGCGCTCGATCGTCAGGAACGCAGCTGTGTCCTGCCGTGCCAGAGGTGCTTCGCCGCAGCGCGCGGCTTCGCAGTATTCGGCGCGCACTTGCTCGGCCGTGAGCTTGCCCTGGCCATAACGTGCCGGCGGCAGCGACGCCCACTCATACGACAAGCGATCCAGCGCGTTCGCGAACTGCGTCGCTGTGAGCGGTGCAGCTGGTAGCGTCACACCGCGCCGCTTGATCAGCTCGAGCGCGCCGCGCTCTTGCGCTTGCGGCCAGAAGTTCTCCATGTTCAAGCCCTCGTAGGTCTTGTTCAAGAACTGATAGCGACCCGCGGCGGTCGAGCACAGCGAGCCTGCGCAGACCTTCATGTTCGGGTGCGCGTCGCAACTGTCGAAGTAGCGATAGCCGAAGGTCACGTTATAGCCGTCTTTGCCTCGGCCGCGCGTGCCTTCTGCATACGCGATCGTGTCGAGGAGCGCGCGCTCGTAGGTTTCCGCTACGCCGGTCGCGTTTTGCGGATCGCAGGTCGCGCCGGTGGTAAGCGCTGCGGGCGTGACGCCCGCGACGTCTACCGGCACGTCGATCTCCGAAGTGACACAGCCGCCTAACACTGCACATAGCACTGCCGCTGCCATTCGTTCCGAGGCCATAGTGTGCTCCCGCGTGACGTGACACAACCCTGACGGATGGATGTTGACTACCGCGACAAACGCGCGAGCGCGCGGTCGGCGGCTTGTTCGGCTTCACGCTGCAGCTCCAGCTCGAACCCTTGACGCTGCGTTTCACCGAGCTGTGCGCGGAACTGTGTGAGCGCAGCTTGCGCCGCGGCCGTGCCGAGCTTTCCGAGCCCCTCGACCGCGAGAGTCTTGACGTGCAGCGGTTGCTGATCGCTCTGCAGCACGTTGATGAGAGAGCGCTCTGCTTCAGGCGCCTGAAAATCGGCGAGGGTCTCGACCAGGACCGAGACATTGCCGCGAGCGTCAGCGCCTTCCCGTGTGCTCTCACTTTCTAACCAGCGCGAGAGCTGGGACACTGCAGCTGTGCGCTGCGAAGGATCGGCGTGTTGTGCGAGCCGCCCTGTGACCTGGAAGATGGTCGGTGCGACCTCGGGGTCGCGCGCGACCTCGAGCGCGATGAGCTCAGGCAGAGCTTCGACGCGGCGCAGCTCGGCGAGCGTGCGCAGCGCGTCGATGCGCTCACCGGGGTTGTCCGATGCGAGCGCTTCGCGCAGCGTGGGATTCGGCCGCGCCGGCTTCTCGAGTTGCACCGGAGCCGCCGCCTTTGCGGTGGGCGGTCGGACCGGCTCGATGCTCGTTTGTTGCACTGCGGGCGCCGGTGCCGTGGGCTGCGGCGCAACGCTAGGCTGCGACGCCGGCTCCGCGCGCGGCTGCACCTCCTCCGCGGTCGGTTCCTCCGCGGTCGGTTCCTCCGCATCCGGCGCAATCCAAACTGCGCTCCACACGGCGACGGCAGCCGCAGAAGCCAGCCAAGCCACACGCGCAGACGTAGACAGATTTCGGAAGCGTTCGATTCGCATGGTGTCCTCACTACATGAACGTGGGAGCCCGCAACCCGATTCATTCATCTCCTTCGCGACCGAGTAGCCTGTTCGTGGCCGCCGGCGCATGCGATGAGAACGCCCGATGGCTACCCGTGCGCGCCCCACCCGTTCCAGCGCCAACCACGTCGCAGCACTGCGCGCGCAGCTCGAAGCGCTGGGCAATCCAGACCGAGCAGTGCAGGAGAAGCGCTATCTCAAGAGCGAGCTGGAGTTCCTAGGCGTAGGCATGCCGGGCTTGCGTAAGATAGCCAAAGCATTCGTGCGCGCGAACATGCTCGATCACGATCAGCTGCTCGATCTGACACAAGCGCTGTGGAAGCACAGAGTGCACGAGCTGCGCGCGCTGGCCGTCGGCATCTTGGAGCTGCAGCACCAGCAGCTATCGGCGGCAGATCTGCCCGCGTTGATCGCGCTGGTACGTGAAGCCAAGACCTGGGCGCTTGTCGACTGGATCGCGACGAAAGTTATCGGCCCATTGTCCGATGACCCCAAAGCGCGGAAGCAGATCGACGCCTGGGCGCGCGACAAAGACTTCTGGGTGCGGCGCACCGCGCTGCTCTGCCATCACGATGCCCTCCTGCAAGGCCGGGGCGACTTCGATCACTTCGCACGCTTGGCCGTGCCGATGCTCTCCGAGACAGAGTTCTTCATCCGCAAAGCCATCGGCTGGGTGCTGCGCTCCACGGCCAAGCGCACACCCGAACGAGCTTACGCGTTCGTCGAGAAGCATGCGCGCGAGCTGTCAGGCTTGAGCTTTCGCGAGGCGACGCGCGCGCTCACGCCTGCCCAGCAGAAGAAGCTCGCCGCTCTGCGCGGCAAGACCTAGGACTTCGACACGGACACCGAGAACGGATACTCGACCACGACGAAGTCTCCAGAGCTCGGCGGACCGAAGGTCCATTGCGTGACACGGTCCGCGAGACAACAGGCGACATCGGGCACGCCGAGCTCATCGGCAGCGATCGTCGCCGCCGGGACACGCCCGCTCGCATCGATGATGAAGCGCACGATCACCTTGCCGCTCTTGCTGCTCGATAGCTTCGAGAGCGCTGCATCGTAGCAACCCCTGATGTCCGCGTTCTGTCCGCGGACCACGCGCACCACCTCGGCGCGGCTGATCGTGCCCGCGACGGCGCCTGCATGCTCTGTCCTCCACGCGTGCTCGAAGCTCAGCACGTCAGTCGCCGCGGTCAGCCGCTCCGCGAGCGCCGAGCTCACCTCCGCCGCGCTCAGCTTGCTGCACGACCCTGTCTCCTGCGCGCGCGCCGTGTCTGTGACCGACTGCCGTGCAGCGCAGGACAGATCGAGCAACATCACGGGGACAAAACCCACAAGGACACAATGGATGCGGCTGAACATGCGCTCGGCAGCGTATCACCGAGGCAGCTCAGCCCGCACCGCTCAAATCAGCAAGCGACTACCAACACGTGTTCGTCGCACCGACCAGGCTGGGCACACCGTTGTCGAGGGCGCCTGCAGGATACGAGTAAGCGAACTGGTAGCACATCTCCTGATTGCTCGACGGACCAAAGGCCACGTTCGCATTGGAGGTGTTCTCGAAGGTGCAAGTCGAGGTGATCACATCACCCGGGTACAGATCGAGGTCTGTGTCGTAGGTGATCTGATAGTTGAAGTCGAACGGCTTCTGGAACACCTCTTCGATCGTGCCATTCGCACGCGTCACGACCGACTTCATGTTGCGGCCGTACTGATGCATGTGGGGCCAAAGCGTGAAGATGTGGATCGGATCCGTGGCGTTCATGCCCGCGCGACTCGGGAAGCATGTGCCGCTGAACTCACTCACGACCTTCGGCGGCATCCCGAGAGGACCGTTGAAGTTCTCTGTGCCGAGCCAGGTCATCCCCGCCAGGTTCTTGGCAGTGCCACCTGGTTGCACGCAGACCTCGACAGCGGAGGAGTCGGTCTCCGGCAAGCCACCGGCATTGTAGAAGTGCCACTCGACCATGACGCCGCTGCCAGGCGGCGGCAGTCGCAGCGCGACATCCGCGGGCATCTCGACGTCGTTGCCGCCCACCGCCCAACCCGCGAGCAGCTGCGCGGTGTCGCCGATGTGCGTGCCGATACCCGGCGCGAACGTTCCGTCCATGTCAGCGCCGAGCGTGGTGTAAAGCAACCAGTGATGCAGGAGCTTACGGTTGTCATACAAGGTCGCAAACGACACCAGCTCGGACGGCGTGGTCCACGGCGCCTTGAAGTAGAACGACACGTACTGCTCGCCGCCCGGCACCGGGTACGGCGTCGTGTCGCCGGGCTCCGGCACGCCATGGTTTCTGAACGTGTAGCAGGTGAGACCCTTTTCGTTTACGCGCATGGTCGACGCGCTTGGCTTGGTGGGCGCAGGCTCGTCCTTTGTGCCCGCGCACGTGGTACCTGCTGGCGCCGCGGGGCGACCGCCGTCGAGCCAGGCGTTCAACATCGCCCGCTCCGCTTCGGGCAGTAGCTCGCCGGGAGGCATGGGCATCGCGGCGTCGTTGATGCGCTTTTTGACCAGCGCGGCCACCATCGCCTTTGCGCCCGGCTCGGTGCGGACGGAGGTGATCTCCTTCGAGAAATCGCCCGACGTGACCAGCGACATCGGCGCGCCGCCGATCGGCTCTGTGCCGTGGCAGGTGCCGCACTTCTCGGCGAGCACGCTCGAGACATCACACGGCAAGCTGCCGGATGCACCCTGGCCGGTCGCAGGAGCGCCGCCCATGGCTGCGGGCTTGTTGGGCGTCGCATCTGGACCTGCGCTGGTGCCGCCGGTCGTTTGTGGAATGTTCGCGGGTGGGACGACCACAGCGGGCTGCGCGCCACTGCCGCCGACGGCGGCTTTGTTGCCTGCCGCTCCGAGCGACGGACCTGAGCTTTGAGTCGTGCCTTCCGCTGCCGGAGCACACGCGGCGAGCAGCGCAATTGTACAAAGCGAAGGGACCCAAGCTGAGGCCATCCTGGGCCTTTTTACGTTCACAGCGAGATTCATGAGCTCTCCACCAAAGCTTCGCGACCGGATCGGGGTGTGTTCCCTCTTTCAGTGCGCCGCAAGTGAGCATTTCGGCTCACTCGGATTGCAAAAAATCCCGTAGAGAAACAAGGGATTTCTGAGAGCGATGGTGCTCTAATCGCCAGCTGTCCCTGCCGCGATTGGCTGCAGAGGCCAGCGCGTGAGTGCAGCTCACAGCTGCCGTCCGAATCGGGCACAAACGTCCGAAGTCTTAGCCTGCGATGCTGTGGGCGCAGTTGCGGACGGCGGCCACTACGGCGTCCAGCCCGTCACTCAGGGCAGCCGGGCCGGGCTGCAGGATCAGCGTGCTCTTGATCTCCACGATCCGGTCGCAGCGGATGGCCGCAATGCTCGCGAGCTCGGGCCGAGCACGGATGCGCTCCGGCTTGACCATCTTTCCGCACCACGATGCGAGGATCAGCTCAGGATCACGCGCGGCGATGTCGCTCGCCTGGACGATCCGGCCCGTCGCTGCCGGCTGCGCGCGCAGCTCGGCGAACACGTCTTGGCCGCCCGCGATTTCAATCAGCTCGGACACCCAGCGGATGCCGGCGATCAGCGGATCCGGCCATTCTTCGAAGTACACGCGCGGGCGTACGGGCAGTCTACGTGCGCTCTCCTCTGCGCTTTCGAGGTTGCGTGAGAGTTGCGCGATCAGCGTCTCGGCCGCCTGTGCTTTGCCCACCAGCGCGCCGAGCTGCGCGATCATGGACAAGATCTCCTGCACGCTGCGCTGATTGAACGCAAAAACGTTGAGGCCCCCCTTGATCAGGTCGCGCACGATGTCGGCCTGCAGGTCCGAGAATGCGAGCACGAGGTCTGGTTGCAGCGCGCTGATCTTTGGCAGGTCGGCGCTCGTGAACGCGCTGACGATCGGCTTTTCGCGCCGCGCGTGAGCAGGTCGCTGTGTGAAGCCCGAGACGCCGACGATGCGATCCTGCGCGCCGAGCAAGTACAGCGTCTCGGTCGTCTCCTCGGTCAAGCACACGATGCGTTTCGGGTAGCGATCCACGCGTGACAACCTAGCTTTTCCGCCGAGCGTTAGCCAAGACATGCTTGCCAAGCGGCGGCAATCGCAGCACAGAGAACGCATGCCCGTACAGCTCAACCACACGATCGTGCATGCGCCCGATCCCGCGGCGTCAGCACAGTTCTTCGCAGACATCCTCGCGCTGCCGCCGCCCAAGCCGTTCGGTCACTTCTTGGTGGTGCAGACGCACAACGGCGTGAGCCTCGACTTCATGCGCAACACGGGGACCTTCACCGCGCAGCATTACGCGTTCTTGGTGACTGAAGAGGAGTTCGATGCGGCGTTCGCGCGCATTCAGGAGCGCAAGCTGCAGTTCTGGGCGGATCCGATGGCCCGGCAGCCTGGTGAGATCAATCACCACGATGGCGGTCGCGGGGTCTACTTTCAGGATCCTGCCGGCCACTATCTCGAGCTGATCACGCGCCCGTACAGCGGCTAATAACCTCTTGATCAGGTGCCGCCCCCCCCACACCCGTAACCGTAATCGTAATCGTCGACGTAACCGGATACGGTATCCGATCACGATCACGATTACGGTTACGATTACGGTTACGGTTACGGCTATCCATTGTTCGCATCTCAGGTTGTGCGGGCGGGGCGCCGGGGCCTCGAGGCTGGAGCGTTGCTTCACGTCTCCCGCGAGCGGACCACTCGCGCGCAGGACGTACGGACCGTGCCAAAGCTTATCAGCGCACACCCGCTTTGGCGCGGTCCGTCCAGCCAAGTGTGCGCGCCGTAGGAGGCATCCCAAGCGCTAGCACCACCGGCGCGATTGCAGACTTGGCGTGT
>Ga0190269_10000282_pt1 | contig 27392 bp, 36 predicted proteins | sample Popmic249IS_FD_133749 | JGI IMG/M metagenome (GOLD analysis project Ga0190269, IMG submission 133749) | Populus adjacent soil microbial communities from riparian zone of Blue River, Arizona, USA - 249 IS | ecosystem: Environmental > Terrestrial > Soil > Riparian zone | place: USA: Arizona... | reverse complement strand
AGTCCAGGACATGGTGGCAAACGCTTGCATGGCATTTGCAAGAATTCGCATACCAACGGCAATTGCTACGATGCCGATTCCAGCACTTATCATGTCTTTAGCATCAATTGCATTCAGAGTCTTCACCATGATGTAAAGTCCACCAGCCACAGCGACTAGACCCTTGGCAATCTCAACCCAAGACATGGTTCCGAACGCTTGCATGGCGTTGGCAAGGATTCTCATCGCGACAGCGATTGCCATCATCGAGAGACCTGCTCGAATCAACCCACCGGTATCACTTGTCATTCCGTTAATAGCCGCAACCATAAGCTTCAGAGAAACTCCAACACCAATCAAACCCTTGGCAAGCTCCGTGATGCTGAGATTTCCAAGAATCTTGATGGCAACAGCCAGAACAGTCATTGCTCCGGCAAGAAGGATCATAGAAGAAGCAAGAATAGCGATCTTGACAGTGCTTGTAGCACCACCAATCTCTCCAAGATCCTCCATTACTCCTTGTAGCATCTTGAATGAAGCAACAATAGCGATAAGTGCTTTTGTAAGAGCTGCAGAATCGATCATAGAGAGCGCGACAAGTGAAATGGTCATGATTGCCATTGCTCCAGCAATCTTTAGGAGTGCATTCGCCTTAAGATCAACCTGCATGGCCTTGAAACGCTCTGTAACAGAATCAAGAAGATCGTTGATTCTATCTGTGATGCCTCCAAGGTTCAACTTAAGGCCACCGTCGACAAATCGCTTCAGATAGAAGAGAATTCCACCAATCAAACCGGCGTTAACCATGTCAACAGCATTGTTGAAGTCGCCCTTGTCCATGACAGCGGCAAGTTTACTACCTAGTTCAGCAAACCACGTGCTCAGTCTCTCCCAAACCCATCCAATCACCTCTACAAGAGGTTGAAGTGCATCAGAAACAGATTTGATGATGCTGTGAAGTTGATCAAACCGTTGACCAACACGTCCAAGAGAAGCATCAGTAGAAGATGCGCCGGGAAGACCTTCTTTAGCATCCCCAAAGAGACTATTCAAACTATCTTTGATTCCATCAGCAAAATTCTGAATGGATCCCTTGACATCGCCAAGCGTGTTCTTAAGAAGCTCCAAAGCGGCACGAGGGTTCGCGATCGCCCAGGTAAGCTTCTCAAAGAAAGCAGCAATGCCTCCATCATCAACAAGCGCCTTCTTAAGTTCGAAAAGCGCTTCTCCCATTCGTGCAAAGAAGAGAAGAACCTCATGACCAGATCCACCAGCGCCTTGTGAAAGGCTATCAAAGATGGCTTTGAAGGTATTGATGACACCTTTACCGATCTCAACCAAGATGGCCCAAACCGAGAAGACTCCATGGAAGATGCTGGTCACAAGAGCAGCAGTTTTTCCTCCCATTTTGAGGTGTTCGGTGAAGTTCCTAAGCCCTTCGGCAATCTTGAGAACGATGTCTACCATACTTCCAGGAAAGACATCTTTGAATGCGTCTTTTACTGCTCGAACAATAGTGTCTAGAGCAACAAAGGCTGTGGCAAGAGAACCACCAATTAGATCGAAGATCTGCTTCCACTTAGTGAAATCAAGTCCATTGAAGAACGCGATAAGATTATCTGTAGTTAGTCTCTTAAGGTAGACAAAGACATTGATCAACGGAGTGATAGCGTCTTTTAACTGATCAACCTTAGGGGTGATAGCGTTAAACAGGTCTCTCTGTTGCTCAAGGTTGGGTCCAAAGTAGACTGCGCCTAGACGAGCGAATGCTGCTTTGAGGTTCGAAAGCGAGCCCGTATAAGTCTCATTTGCTTTGGTGGCGTGTTCGCCGAAAGCAGCGTTCATACCTTCAGCAAACTTCTTGAAGCTGATCTCACCGTTTGAAGCGGCTTCACGGACTTGCTGCTCGGTCATACCCCATTGTTTTCCCAAAGCAGCTGCTGCGTTAAGACCTCTTTGCCCAATTCGCTGAAGTTCGTATCCAGAAACAGTACCTTTACCTGCTGCTGAGGTAAATATATCAGACATCTCTTCAAATGAAGTATTTGTCATGGCCGCTGCGCCAGCAATTCCACGGAGAGCGCCAGTCATCTCGGCGCCAGCTCTCATACCAGAGCCACCAAGCTGAGCAGCAGTCTTAGCCGCCGCATCTAGACCATACGCAGTTCCAAGAACAGCTTCTTTAGCGCTAGCCATAGTAGCTTCAATGTCCATACCAAGCCCTCGGAAGAGAAACTTGGCTTGCTCAATATTTTCAGCTCTGTTCTTACCGCCAATGAGAATTGGGGCTGAGACTTTGCTTGCAAGATCCTGAACAAAGCCAGTAGCAGCTCGAGTAAGATCCTGAATTACCGTGAAACCGATTGCGCCAAGAGCAGAGAACTTACTGCTGATGTTGTCAATACCCTCAGACATGTTTGAGATATCGAAAGAACCGGCGGCGTTCGAGAGATCGGTAAATCCTTCCTTAGCACCAACCAATTGAATTGTTTGATTCAAAGCGTCAAGACCAGCAATTGTCTGACCAAGCTTCTTTTCAAACTCTCCATTGTCAAATGTGATTGATACAATCTTGTCATCGATTTCAGAGCTCACGATGTCACCTCCTTCCAGTAGTCCTCGGCGATCTCGGCAAATATAGGTGCAATTGCTGGATTGATGAAGTCTCTTCCTTGAACATAGCTACCACTTCTGGTCCCATGTCCATACTGAAGAAGAATAACAACAGGAACACCGTTTACAACGTTCGTGTTATACCACTCGATTCTCGGTCTGTCTCCATCTCGAACAACTCGATACTCCCATGAATCTGCCGTCAAACCAGTGTCTACAGGTGTTGCATCACGTAATGCTTGAACACCTCTTTCACCAAACCGTTCAAAGTTCTTTGTTAACTTTGAAACTTTTATGTTTTCCAGCCAATTTTTAGCTTTTTTGTAATCACCTTTGCTTGTAAGGCGTATCATGGGTCATCAGTAAACGTGTCGGAGATCTGATACACATCAGGTGTCAAATATGACGCATTAATTTGATCAAGAGTGAACAGATCAGGATCAAGAGGATCAAAACTAAGAAGAATCTCAATGGGGGTGTTCGCAGTCCAAGTTCCATCTCCATTGTCAGTGATCTTCCACCGATACCCGAAGTAAAGGTAATTGACAAAGTCCGCAAGAGGAATAAGAGTACCATCTGAGAATTCTGTTCCATACAGATTATTCTCGATCTCTAACAATTGAGATGGGTCCATATAACGTGAATCAATGATAACATGTGCTGTTGGACGAAACCCGGTTGTTTCTTCAGGGATAGCTGAAATATCCCACTCAAACTCAGAGAGACTTGCATTCTCAGTGTTTGTCGAATTGTTCTTATCTGTTGGAACAGCACTTACATTGTATAGAATATGAATCTTATAACCAAGATTCTCATCTAAATCGCTACCAATCCTAGTTCTATATGATAGACCGAAGATTTGTGGCCTTTGTTCGCCAACATATAGCCCAAGAGAGATAGAACTAAGACCTTCAAGTTCAGAAAACTCATCAGGATAAGTAAGTGCTTTCATGTTTCCGATAAAAGGTCCTGGAATGATTATGTCATTGATTTTGACGCCATCATAGTAAACAGGAATTGATTCCTTTGAAGATTTCTCGACTACTTCGACTAATCCATTCCATGGAACAGCCGATCCATCAGGAAGATACAAGACACCCCGGTCCAAACCTGTTTGATAGACTCGACTTCCAACTTCATCCCAAACAATTGGCGCCATGATCCTCCTTTCAACCTCGGGTTCCCAACTCGGCTCTTCTCTTATCGTTTAGTTCTTTATTTCTTGCCGCGAGTTCGCTTGGTGAGATCTTCTTTCCTTTTGGAGCGTTCTTGTTGTTGGCGATTCTGACCAACGCAAAGAGACGGTTCAAATGCCACCTCTCGACTTCGAACGGAATGTGAAAGTTGCTTAACCAGAAGTAAATAAGCTCTGATGTAACAACTTCGCCTAGACCCTGACGCTCTGGTAGGGTTCCAAACGTTGTCGCAGATTGAGATGAATTGATGTATCGATTGATAGCATCAAGATTCTCCTGCGAGCACCTGTCCAGAACGTCAGGGTCCACATTAGGCGTAACTAGCATAAATTTGATATAGTCGTAAATCTCTTCTTTGTTTTTCTTATCGTTTGGATTAGAAGAGAGAAACGGACGTTGATACTTTGACTCCCATTTTGACAGTGAGAGCAAAGAATGCTCTAAATCCACCACAACTGGATCAGCTATGATGAACTCTTGAGTATCATCGTTGAACATCTCATCTCCGATGATTAATCTAAGCATTCTTTACCTCCTATAACCATTAAGCGAAGTTAATGGTCCAGTCGCTGTCAGAAGTCTCAGTGAACGAGTATCCAGCCGCCGGACGAGCCGTGACGACAGTATCCTCAGTGATGGGACCATACGGACCCGCCGCGACAACCTCGCCATCAACGAGGTACTCAACACCAACCGTGGCCGGAATGGTGATGATGTCAGTAGCGGCATTGTAAGTCGGAGCCTCGGTTTCAACCTCAGTGATAGTGCCACTGAAGAGAGCGATGACCGCATCGGGGGTCGGCAGTGACGGGTTAGAGCCAGCCGTACCATAGAGAAGGTCCTCAAGAGCAGCAAGAGCAGTAGCATCGACCTTGGTGGAGTCAATCGTGAGAATAGAGGTCGGGCGAAGGCCGCCTCCGACAGACACCGGGGTAGTGGCAAGCTCATAGCTGAAGGTGATGGCCTCAGGCGAGTCGTTGACGCTGGTGTAAGCCTTCTCAGAGGGCTTAGCTGTGCAGCCATAGACAAGATGAAGCTTGTAACCGTAGGAATCACCCTCAAGATCGTTACCAAGCCTCGAACGATACGAAAGACCAAAGGACTTCCGACGCTGCTGACCAACGGTAACACCAGGCACGGGGACCGAGAGGCCATCGAACTCCTGGAACTCATCGGGGTAGGTGAAAGCCTCAAGCGTACCTGCAAAGTCCTCTGCCGAGATGAGGTTCAGGTACTTGATGTTGTCGGCATACTGCGGGTTCGGTTCTGCACCGGCCGGAGACTCGGTGACGCTTACAAGACCGTTCCAAGGAACACCGTCACTGTAAACACCCCCTCCATCAGGCAGGTAGAGAACGCCGTGATCGACGCCGGTCTCGAACTTTCGAGTACCGACCTCGTCCCAAGCGAGTTTAACCATTGAATTCTCCTTTTAAAAGTAAAGGTTGTATACGTCGTGATTGAGGTTATCGGCCGTAAAATGGCGATCGAAGGAACACAAAGGAAGCTCCGCTACTTTATCAGGAATATCGCTATCAGGATCAGGATCAATGACCGTCACCTGATAACGTTTCTTCCTCTTGTATGGAATATTGTCTGCATAAGCAGTTCGAATATCATCTCGATTGTAGACAATACACGGATAGCTCATCTGCAGATCAGGAGGTGGTTGAAAATATACATGTTTACTATTAGTCGGAAGCAAACTCAACAGAAGAGTGTGAAGTTCCATTCTAGTTCCCATATCACACCCCTGGATCTGTTTGTAAAGCTACCTGACCATTGTAAACTCCTCCAAAACTCAAGATGAGACGGGGCCTCCGAACTTCGACATTAGTCACTCTCCAGAGAACCCCGTCCCACCTCACATACTTGATAAAGGCGTAGTTTTCGATGGCGTATTGATCGGCCACGACACTAATAGAGTTACCTAATGAAATATCATCATTAAGTTTCTCACCAGAAGCTTCTAAGCTTCTTGTGTTACGAATAACGTCGCCGGTATAGGCTTTCTCTGTAATCTCATCGATCCATTTACCTGAATCGGGAGGTGATTCTACAGATTTGCCATAACCAACTTCTCCGTGGAACCGCGCCATCTTAACTCCTTAATGTTACGCCTCGTTCGTGAAGCTCCAGTCGTCAACCATGCTCGACTCAAGGTAGTAACCGGGAGCAGCCTCAGCATGGACATTGAGCGTGTCGCCAGGAGCAACCGTGTACGGGCTGCCAGCAGCAGTCATCACAGCATCCGTGTCGGCGTTACGGTAGACAACGTTGGTCGTATCAACGATGGTCACATCAGTGCCATCGAAGGTCGGCTCAGCGGGAGCCACAAGCACGTCAGTACCAGCAACCTTGCGAACAACCAGAGCCGACTTCAGCTTGGTGAGCGCGCCAGACATCCGACCCTCGATGAGGTACTTGTGCTGGTTGTAATCGATGTCGAAATCATCGAACATGCTGACCTCACCACCGGCAGTGGTACCAACCGTGTAGTCAGCCGGGTTGAAGATGATCGCGACGATGTCCGGGTACTCCTCAAGGATCTCAACCGCGACGATGTCCGCCACCCGAAGCTCCGTGGCAAGCTGATCGAGGCTCGTGTAGAGACGGCGACCAAGCGAATCACGCTGCGTGAGATAACGGGCGATGTAGGTCTCGGTCGTGAACATGGTCGGAAGACCAGAGCCACGAAGAGCGCTACGGTTGAGAGCGATCGCGTCAGCGACCTCACTCATGTTGGAGTTGGCATCGTTGATGTTGACGTTGATCGTCGTGGTGTAAAGCTCGTGGTCAGAAGCGACCGGACGAATCTTCTCCTCGTTGATCTTGTCCTCATCGTCCCCGGCGCGACCATCACCGACGAGAATCGCACGGGCGACCTCCTCGTCAAGCATGAGACGCATCTCAGCCTTGAGCCAAGCCACGACATCGAAGTCAGTGATGTCGACCATGTCATCACGGTCGAGCTTCTGCTTCTTGTAGATCGTGGTGGGCTCAGTGACTCGCTTCGACACCCGGAAGAACTCTTCCTTCTTCAGAGTGCCCTTGATGTAACCCTTGGCACGAGCCTCAGGGACCGTGATGTCCGCCGAAAGTGTCTTGATTCGGGAGAACGGGCTCTTCTTGATCCCGCCCATGAGCTTGGCAACCCACTCAACACGCCGACCCATAAGCTCGGGGGTGTTGTCAACCGCCCTGGCATCCGGGAACAGAAGATCGATGTCCTCGATGCCGTGGGAAAGGGCGTAAGCCTCCACAGCGTTCTTGAGAGAACCGTTTCGGGTCGCGTCAGCCTGGATTGCCTTCATGTCATCGTGGGAAAGAACAAGCCCGGGGCCGCCACCTTCTCCACCATCCTCGAACACGTTGTGGTGCTTCATTTCGGAACCTTTCTGGTCGTTGTTATCGTCGTCAAGATTACTCTGCTGAATTTCTGGCGACTCGATGACCGTGCCGACCAGGTAATGAAGAACTGCTTTCTGCTTATCGGACATAGACTCATAGACATCCGCAATCGTCTCATCATCCTCGGCATGAACCATGTCAAGCTGGCTCTGGATAAGAGCCTTGACGTCGTCCTCGGTCAGATGAGAGTCATCAGAGCCATTAGCGTCATCCTTATCGATCACATCGAACTTCTGGTCCGAGTGCTCAAGCTCAAGACCCATGGTGATGATTGCCTCATCCTCAAGAATCTCAAGCTCTCCGTCATCAGAGTGACGAAGCGTAACATTTTCAATGATAGCGCCTGGATTCGCACCAGACAGAACCAAGCTGACCTCACGAATCGCTCCGTGCATGACTCGCTTGGATCGCTCGACCAGGCTGTTCGCCCAGATCGACATCTGGTTGATGTCCTTGTGCTCGACTGCCTTCTTGGCATGCTGTGCCTTAGGAGTATCATTGAAGAAAGCGTAAGCGTAAACACCCTCATCACGATTCTCAAGGAGCACATGACCCAGAACGTTCTCCGGATCCTTATGTCCATGCTGCCAGACGAGAGGAACCTGCATACGATCCTGATGCTGGAAAGCATTAGGCATGATGGTCCTACCGTCACTACACTGCACGCTGGCTTTGGTTGCCCAGCCGCTGAAATCACATTCCATTTTGACGTTCCTTTCTAAGTGTTTCGGCGGCCGTTAGCTGCCGGGTTAATTGCTCCGTTCGTTTGAGCCGAAGCAGAGTTTACGTCTATATTGTCTTGCATTCTTCCAACGTTTACTACTGCTCCTGGCTGTGGCATGTTGGGGTTGCCAAGCTCATCTGCCTTAGGATCTGCAGAGGGTCGAATACCAATGAATCCTCTAAGCTCATTCGACGTAGCAATCTCATTTCGAGTAAGCTTATCACCAATTTCAGCAAAGTCCTTCATAGTGACAAGCTTGAACGGGTCGGTGAAGTAGAGAACACGCTGATTCTTCATTTGACCAGCAGGCCCAAGGAAAGCTCGCTGCATAGCTTCAACAATTGCCTCGACGATTGGTTTGATCGTTCGATTCTGATAGTTGAGCATCGTAGCTTCATCTGCCGTACCATTCATTACCTCTTCGGTAATACCAAGTTGGCCATACAACATATTAGTAAGATACTCAACGGTTTTGAGAAGGTTGTTTTCTGCGGGGCGATTGAGCTGAACGACCTTTTCAGTTCCATCGATATAGGCAATTCCGTACTGACTACCTCTTAGTTGCATTTCAATATCAGAACGACGCTGCTCTGCAGCCGCTTTCTTTGTGTCCGACTTGATCATGTAGGGTAGCTGAACAATGATGTCCAACTTTCCAGAACTAGCCTGCTCTTCAACAGCATCAAGAAGCGCCAATTTCCTAATAAGACGCTGGAACGTTGAATTAGGGCCATTCATAACCGAGTAAAGCGGATTTTCAACAATAGCAACATATCGCTTTTCCAAGGTTACTTCTTGACGTCTTCCTTTATCTTCGTTCCATAGATCAACACGAACATGTTTAGCATACCATTGCGAAACGGTACCTACACGCATAGAAAAGACGTCAAAAATCTCATTTGTGTTTGGATCGATGGTCGTGTCAACAGGGACAAGTGCAGCAACACCTCGGTCAAGAAGTGTCATCGCGATGTCCTGTCTAAACGCACGAGGTCCTTGATCAAGATTGGTTTCCCAAGTCAAACAGGAGTTGAGATTACTATCCACGTCTTTCAAATATCGTCCAAGATCATCAAGTTCGACATGACGAAGAAGAACGTCGGCTACATCAATGCTGATTCTTGTACAGATTGATGTAATGATGGAACGATCATTGTAACCAACGAGCCTTTGACGAGAAGGAGAACTTGAAGAATATGAGCTGCTGTTACCGTAAGCGACAGCAGATTCTTCTTGCCCAGGACTAACAAATGCGTTCCATGCCTTTCTGATCCTGTCGCCGATAGCCAAATATCATCACCTCCTTTGTTGTTCAATTTCTATTTACTTCTTATCTAACATAGCAGTAACAGCTAGCTGTCCAGAAGTAACCTTATCAATGATTGTCTTCTTTTTAACATTGCTTGTTTTAACTGGAATCAAATCAGAAGGTCTTAGTGTTCCATATCGAACCAAATAATCTCCGACCTTTGCTTTTCCAGATTTAAATCGCTTAGAACGAGCAGCTTCTCTAATGGATTTTCTTTGAGCTGCGCCTCGAATACCTCGTCCTTTAATAAGATCAATTGGACCTAATCTAGGAGCAACACCACCTAAATATCCAAGAACAGGAGCTGCTTTACCAGCTAAACCAACCTTTCCTCTTGCAACATTTCTAAGACGTGCTTCTCTCCTTTGGCGTCTAACGCCCCATTGCATGCCTTTAACACCGAAGTGTTCGAGGTAAACCTCTTCATCAATAATCACTTCGTGCCTCCTTGTTAAACTTATTTACTCCGCGTCTTCAGGAGTTGACTCGGTCTGAGGCTCAGGAACTCCGGGGCCATCAACCTGAACCGGCTCATCACCGGGAACGTCGTGAGAAGTGGTCTCAGTAGGCGTGTCAGCAACGGGCTGAGCATCAGGATCAGTCATTTCGGTAGGAGAATCCTCGGTGATCTGAGTGTCAGAGACGTTGTCATCTCCAGCAGACTCACCAAGCTCCTCAATGCCTTCAATACCCATTTGAATTTCTCCTTTTTCTATTCGAAGGTTTCCTTGTTAAGTTTGTAAGCAATCCATGCATCCATCATAGCAGAAACGTTATCAATCTTTTCTTCTGCTCGCTTTTTTAGAAGCTTACGGTTGCCGTTTGTGTCCTCAAGAGTAATCGCGTTACCCATGGCAAACGACATCAGAGATTGATCAAATATGATGGCTCTTTCTTCAGCAAGAATCTTAAGTTCACCAAGAGGAACAGACTCTGTCTTGACTCCCTGAATGACTTTCACGATCCCGAACGGACCGTTTTCAGCTTCCCATCTTTCAACAAACTCTTTGGCGTTGTATGGATCGTAGCCAAGCGCACCAACATCCCAGTTGTTTTCGATGATGAAAGCGTCCAGATCATCAAAGACCTCCATCGTGTCCAGAACGTTGCCTTCCATAATCTGAAGGCTACCTTCATCGATGAACTCTTGATACTTGGCTCGCATCGCGCCGGGAAGCTTCATAAGAGTAAGCATTGTAATATAACTTCGAGTCTTGATGCCAAATGTTCCATTACCAAGGGGGAACAAGAAAGTAAAGGCACAGAAGTCGTCGCCTTGTGAAAGGTCAGCACCAAGAGAACAGGGCATACCAGAAAAATCACTTGGGCGATGAGGCAAGGTCTCTTCGTATGTGAAGTAATATGTGTAACCTTCCATAGGAATACCAAACCTCTTCGCCAAAATATCGTTACGAGAGGCGGGAGCTTTCTCAGCTCGCTCAACATCTAGATGATAAGCATCATACGTAACCGTTTTACCGAGATTTGGATTCGCTTTCAACCAAGAAGAAGGATCATTTACCTCTTCGATGTCATCCAGTCGATAATACCAGATTGAAATATGCGGAGCATCGTATTCACCTTTGAGAATGTTTTCAAGCTCCATCTTGATGGTGTCACCAGAACCATTGCGCACAGTTCCCTCAGAACTGATCGCGATGATAAGGTAATCATCCATCTTGGAAGCGCCCTGCTCGATCGCACCAACAACATCTTCACGAATATCTCCAGACAACCATTCATCGATAGAAGAGATCTTTGGTCGAAGCCCCTGCAATTTATTAATGGTCATAGGACGAACTTCAAGAAGAGAACCAGTCAAGAAATTCTCAATACCCTTCTTGGTGGATACAAGTTTCTGACGCTGAGCAGCTGGCCCAGTGGTGTTTCTTACTGAACCTTCCGTGAGGAACTGGAATAGAGGCCCACGAGCTCTTGTGATCGCGGTGCGGAATGGTGACAGAACCTCTTCTGCCTGTTTCATCGTCGGCGCAGTGTTGATTTGATGTGTTGTTGAGACATCAACATTCAAGAAATATGCATGCACACAATACGCATACATAGATTTCGCTGCGCCTCGGGCCACGATTAGATACTGTTTGGTTGTAAGACGTTTCTTGATCGTTCTTGTTGAGTATGTCTTTGTTTCTGGATCATAGATCTGTCTATCAACAAAATAATACCAACCAAAGATCTGTTCGGCCCATATCTTGAAGCTATCTAAAAGATGTAGATCACTACCATCGGTCAGTGTAAGCTCGTTTTCGCAATACTTGATGAATCCTTCAACAGCATTCTCATCATAGTAGAAGTTTGGATTCGCAATAAGATCATCAATACGGTTCATTTCGGAGGAAATATGTCGATTAACTGGAATTTCACCAGAAAGAACCCTCTCACGAAACTCTCCATAATAACGAGGAGTCGCTCGGTTGGCTAGTGCAAATTCCATTTTGACACCTCCTTTTAACGTTTACTCAACAAGCGTTCATACTCTGCTGGTGATCGAGTAGTTGCAAACTTAACTGCTTTTTTACCGGCATTTGATCTTGCCATACCAGCAGCACTACTCATAAGCTTATTTGCCGCTGTAACTGTTCCCGCAGCAGCAATTACACTCTTTACAACAGCATGACCCTTTGCAACTTTACTAGGATTCATCTGAGAATATTTACTTTCTAGTTGCATTCTCTCATTTATTTGCTTGAGCTGCATATTGCTCAATGTATGAGAAGGACGCTTTCGAAGATCTTTCGTACTTTTGAAGTCACTACTTGATTTCGTAACACGACCGTTCGCGCTTCGTTGCCGTCGAACACCCCACTGCATGCCTTTGACACCATAATGCGCAAGACTATCATCTGTCATGGTGATACCACCTCCTCTGCTGCTTTGAGTTCCTCTGCGTATGTGTTGAGTCGCCACTCTTGCTCTTCGATCTGCTTTGTAACTGCCTCGATCAAGTATGAAGTTCCAGGAGGATCAAATGCAAGTTTAACCTTAAGGAAGATGAGTGTTTTAACCCAGTTCAACGCAACTTGAGGAATAGCAAGATCAGCCCAAAGCTTAGTTTCATCTTCAATTGGTACTGCATCACCAATACCTAGCTGATTCAAACTGGAAAGAACCGAATTAATGTTTGTGATAATCTCAAGATCAAAAGCGGTGTAGTTTGCAGAGATTCCCAACATTTGCTTCGTGCTCTTAAGAATGCTTTCTTCCATTACTCACCTCCTTACCAAAGGTTAGTGTCTCGAGGAGACCTCTGAGTGACGATCTTAGGTTCTTTGTGATCAGAACCATAATGAATGGCATTGTGTGTCTTCTTTGTTGTAGTTATCAAGAACTCTGGATCCAAAATCCATTCTTCACCGTGTACAATATCATCAACAGTCATTGGATTCATATGATGTATGAGTATCTCCGTGTTGATTTCATACCCTGGAACACCCAAATCACATCCAGAATCTCGATAAATTACATAGTTTCTCACATCATGCCATTGTCTAGAAGCATAGAATTGTTGATTGATATGACGATCAAAACCGAATGTAGCACGACCAACACCACCACTAAGTTTCAAATACTCAAATCGATCTTCAAACATTTCAAGTCGATTCAACTCAGAATATGATCTGCTAATCGTCATAGTAATCATCCTGATACTCAGGAGTCTCTCCTTGATACTCTCGCATAGCTCTAAGAGCCTTGTCATACAACTCTTCAACCTTCTTTGCAGATCTTAGCTGATCCACCTTTGCAGCCAACAGAAGGTTTTCGTTTTGCAGACGCTCTTGCTCGAGACGCTCTCTTGTCGTGCCAAGTTTCAGAAAATGAACTTGTACTTGAGAACTAGCAGTTCCCTCTCTTAATTGTTTCTCAGCAAGATCAGAAGCCAGGGAAATGAGCTGGTTCTCTCTGTCTTCTGGTGATGTTGCGGGGCGAAGTGCTTTGCGACCAGAATTTCGCGGAGCCATTTCCCTCCTTTCTGATATCTTAGAATTTGTTCTTACTTACCCGGAAGAAGAGTCGTCAAACCCGAAGCTTCAATCGCAGCAGTGGCTGCAGCCTGCACATCCTCTTTTGTAACACCACCGCCGGACCCAGGTGGAAGAGCCGAGACAATCTTGTCGACAAGTCCATTAATGGATGCTGTCAAAGCTTTGTTGAGGTTTGCAAGACCTGTCTCCAACCCAACCCGAGTAGCGACCTGAGGAATGGAATCAATCCAAGCTTGCCCAACTTTAATAGGACCTTTTAAGGTATCATCCCATCGAGCAAGACCGATCCAAACCAATCCGCCAGCAATATCTACACTATCAACATACTCTTTTTCTTTACCATCTGTAATCCACCACTCACCAGAGGCATCGCCTCTAACAATAATATCCAAATCATCATCCCCTTTTGTCGGGTTGCTAGAAACTCCATTTCTCATCTCAGCCATTCGACGACGAAGCTCATTACCGTCTAGATTTGTGTCGATTTTTCGACCACGAGGAAGAGCCCATTCACGATGCTCGCAAGCGTCATTATCATCGGTTCCAGATACACAATCCATGAGCGCACGCATGGCAATCTCGCTTACAAGCTTGCGCTTTGCTGGAAAAGCTTCTGTTGGACCAGCCCATTCGATCTCAAGACCAAGAACCTGATAGTTTCCCGGTTTAATACCGTTCCACTCACCTTCACCAGCATGGTTTGCTTTTCCAGAAGCAATGATGTAAATATCATCATATCCGTCTAGATTTCTAGACTGATACAGTTCACAAAGAGGCCCAGCAAGAGGAGTTGGTGAGGTTCTACCATAAGTTACAGCACCCAAACATGTGGTTCTTCCAGTTCCACCAGCAGCAGTCCAGTGACGAAGAGCACCATCCGGCCTAATGGGGAATTCATTCCCACGTGTTTGCCATCCAGCAACTTCAATAACTTGAATAGGCAAACCACTTTCTCTAACTCGTTGACGAACCTTGTCGGCTAGCTCAAGAACCCTCATTTCAGAAGCTCTTTCCACTCAGCTTCTGCTTCTTCGATTGTCTTGTTGTTACTAGGGTCAAGAGCTTCAGCGAACAAAGCAAACAACCCCGATTCATCATCAGGTGTAGGTGAGTCATCCCCTAAAATAGGTGAATCATCGTGATCAAGAAACGCATCAAAAGGATCAGCCATTATAACCCCCTTCTATGTTGTTTTCAGCAGGAACGGGGGCCCCATGCTGTATCTAGACTTTTAATAAAAGCTTCTCGACTTCTAATACTTCTTTCATAAGCATCTTTAGCTTCTTGTGGAGCATCATCCGGGGGCTTTGTTGGAATAGGACTGTCTGCAACAATTGGGCGCCACTGATCTACATACGCTTGTCGAAGAGCGTTATCTCTATTACATCCTTCTATTTGAACCTGTCTTATCTTAACCAAAGCGGCAACAGAAATGACAGACACAGCAATACTAAATAAAGTAAGCACAAATATTCTTCTCATGATTCGACGCGTTTTTTCTCGAAACACAAGATCTGAACCAACTTTTTCAAGAGCTTTCAAAAGTTCTTCATCAGTTGGTCCCGAATGGTCTGTCAAGTTCTTCACCTCTTTTCTTTATAGCTTCTTGAATCATATATGATAATTTCTTTTCTACCTCTATTTCATCGATATCCGAAGATTCTAATCGAGCAAGACGAGCTTTGCACTCTTGTTCGTTCTTCTCAACTATAGCAAGTCGCTCTCTCAATTCATTGACTTCTGCTCTTGTGGATTCATAAAGGAGTTTCCATCCACCAGTAAGAGTTATCTCTGTTTCGGCTTCAGTCTTCATGTTATCTGATCTTGTCTTTAAGATCGCGGCAACACCACCGGCTCCAAAAATACCTCCTACAATTGCCATAATAATTGATGGGTCCATAAAACCTCCTTTCTGCTTTTAATAAGTATTAAATCATCCATACTTACCACAATGTGGCCAATGACTAAGACTCATTCCAGAAGCAATTGCAATTTGGTTCTCACGACTTGTAAGATGAGCATTTTCCGAATATCGTCCACCACCATAAGCAATCCACGTTGAATGACTGAACTGAAGTCCTCCGTAATAGCCATTTCCAGTATTGATAGACCAGTTACCACCGCTCTCACACTGTGCGATCGCATCCCAATTTACACTGCCACTATGAGCAACCGGAGTAGGTTTTGTGGTGGTTGTCGTTGTACTTGGAGGATGTGAATGTGTTGTTGTACTAGTCGGAGGAATAGTCGTAGCTGTAGTTGTAGTTGTGATTTCTTTTAGTTTTTTCTCGACCAAATCAAATGGCACAGCAGGTGAAGCTTCAGTTGATTTGATGTCCAGTGTTTCAACAGTCGTGTTTGATTCATCGGTAAAAATCAAAATCATGATGATACAAAGCACCAACGAAACAATTACAAAAGCGATCTGTCTACCTGTGAATCGCATACTTTTGCTTTCCTATCTCTGCCCGCAGGTTTGTTCAAACTCGCTTTGCCACGAAAATAATGAGCAAAACAATCAAAGCGATGATAAGAATTCCACCAATATCCATGCCACTCCTTTCTAATTTATTAAAATCTACGAAGCCCCTCTTACTAAAATCTCACCAACAAATGACCATTGTGCTGTTGGACCAATTTGTCCTGGTGCAAAAGAAGCACCATTTCCTTCGGCTGCTGTTAACATTCGATAATAAACACCAGGATACACATATTGACGACTAGATGACGGCGGGACATAAATTGTCCGAGCATCATTGATATTGCTCGGTTTTTGTGGAATTTCCATGTCCGATGATGCGTTGTTCGAAAGAACTCGACAAGTTATAAGACATGATGATTTTTCAGAAGGCAATGTAACTGTACCATAAGGATTAGACGCCGAGAAGTTAGTAAATGAAGCCGCTCCGCTGGTCGGTGTTACTGTATCGAAGTTTCTAAAAACAAAGATCATGCCTTTGTGATTTACATTAGTGTAAGTTGCAACACTTACTGGAGACCCAGCATACGTACGACGATAGAAACCAAGAGCTGCGCCACTACTTCCACCACCGTCATATGCATCTTTTGCCCAACCAGAAGGTGTTGTTCCTGGAGCTCCAGATACTGCTCCACCACTGTTGCCATAGGAAGCAAGCAAGACAAGAAGATCACCGTTTTGTACCGATGGAACTTGCGCTGCAACATCAACATTTATAGAACCTGCAGAAGCAGCCCAACCATTGTACTGTGCAATACCAACCAAGTTAAGCGAGGGCAATACTTTTCCAGCTCTGTTGTGTGAGGCAATCACTCCAGGAATCATCAAGATGCCGCCAGATCACCGGCGATAACCCAAGTATTCGCCGCACGCTTGATAGCAGTAACAGTGCTGTACTGGGCCCTGAACTTGTTGGTCGGACCAGGACTGTTAAGCGTCGCGCCTGCTCCCGCTTGCACAGTGACTTGTCCAGCGCCGATCTGAATGAAAGTGATAGAAGAACCGACGGGAATATCCGAAGCAGAATCTTGTGGTAATGTCAGTGTTGTAGCAGCTGCATTTGATAAAGTAATAATCTGTCCAACATCATCAACATCGGGGGTGTAGGCGGTTGTAGTATCAGCGATAATAGTCGGAACAAGTGGAGCCACACCAAGATTTTCTCTGGCATCAAAAGCAGTAGACGCTCCAGTACCACCATCGGCAATCTCCATCACACCCTGTGTTTGACCAGGGTTTGTGATAATCTCTCCCATTCAAATCACCTCCTTTTGTTTATAGCCAATGATTTATCAAGCAATTTCATAAACTCCGCCAACACTGATATGATCACCACCTGTTGTTGACCAGGTAAACGGACTGATGCTATCAACAGCACCAGAACCACCTGTTTCCGTGTGAATCAGTTCAGCTTTCTGAAGACCCGACTGAATTCGACCAATACCAGTGTAGTTTCTTGATCCACCGTCCAAATAATATGCTGTAACAACTTGAAAAAGTCCAGCTTGAAAGGCTACAGAAGCAAAAGGTAATCCAGCAGCTGCACCGACACCAATAGCACTCCCCGTTCCAAGCGCAAGAGCCCATCGGAACTCGCACGTCTTGTTATCGAGCAGTCTATATGCAGCTCTTCGTGTACCTCCAGCACCAACAGTAATACCAGTATCAGTTGGTGTGTATGTAGTCCAAGCTCCTAATTCAAATACTAGAGCCCAAGCAGCACCATCATAAATGTATTTCTTGTTCGTATCGGTCTCGTAGATCTCCATGCCTTCGATAGGCGCGGCAGGACGAGTTGCCGAAGTGCAAAGATACGGTCCTTGGAGAGGAAGCCAGCTAGTGCCATTCCATGTCCAATACAGTTTTGTGTCGGTCTCATAAATCACAAGACCCGCAAACAAAGCCGGACCGGTTGGTCGAGTTGTACTTGTCGCGATCTTAGGACTTGTTGTAATCAAACCGGCATCAATAGTGGATGCATCATTCCTTGTTAGAATGAGATGCCCATATGGATCGATTTCACCATTTACAACAGTGTTGTCCTCGATCTCCTTCATGCGTTCTGCTGTATAGCCAGTTACCGTACCCATTAGAATACCTCGCTGGCATTTGCCGTTGTATCAGTAGCGTCTTGTCGAATAGCTTTTACTGCTTCGGTCGGACAGTCTGGTCCAGACAAAGCGAGAGCACCACCTACAACAACAGGTTTACCATGAGTTGATGTTGGAGCAGATCCATCCGTCGTGACTCGCATCGCGCCGGCACCAGTGTTGACAATCAAAGCACTTCGACGATGAACATTCTTAGGAAGAAGTACAACACCACCAACAGTATTGTCAACTACAACATCCGTGTTATCTTTGGCTGTCGCAGTAGATGGAACAACAGTAATACTAGAAAATCCGTCAGTCATGACACTCCTCTCTATCGCTTGAGCCAAAAGTTAAGGTACTCTTCCCCCCAACCGGCACAGATCCGGTCAAAGGTAAGGAAACGGGGTTGTTCAACATATGATTGTCCTGTTGGACCAATCGTGACGTGTGGGTTGAATGGATGCTCACTCGCATTCCAACGCTCCACAAATCGACGCATCGACAAAAGCTCTGTCGTAGGTCTTAACCGAAACACATCAACTTTGTCATTAGGGTCATCGGTCCAGTTACCGAAAACTTCTTTACCAAGAACTTCCAAAGTTAGAGGACGAGAAAGCATTGCAATAGAACAAGCATCTTTAGCAAGTTCATTGAATGCACCAAGGCCTAGATCTTTTGTCTCCCCTGCATAAACCAACGTCATATGTGGAAGTGCAATTCTACACCAATCGGTTGTAATTGGCAGAAGAGCAATCATGGCAGATTGCTTGAACTCTTGATCGCTCACGAAAACTCCTTTGCCTGATATTAGTCAGGGATATGTTTATGTCAAACACTAATGCTATCTTCGAAATACACTTCTAATAATTCATCAAAGACCGGGATTGGTTCACCACCGGTGATTCTGACAAGATCCATGTATCCAATTGTCCTTGTAATGTCTCTTGTTACTGAATCGTCAAGAGTTAAAACCAATTCACCATCAATACCATCTGTAGAAAATGATACATTCCATGTGGCAATTAGCTCAGATTCTGAATTTTTTTCTGCTCGAATCTGACTCGTAAACGAATCGTTTGAAGCATCAAACCCAAGACTAACAGGAATCATAACCGTTCGGCCTTTTTTTACCACAATTTGTTTCATCTCGCCTCAGTTCTTACCTGTTGTTGAAAGAGTAGAACATTCTAATATAGAATACTATCATACAAGTGAAGTCGAGTGTTGTAAAAGCCAATGAGCCGCTTCTTCATTTAAACCTGTGTAAAAATCATGATTTCCCTGGTTCTGCTCAATTGCAATTGCACTACCTCCAACCGCATTGATATCATTAGCTAAACCAACGGTTTCTGTCCAAGGACAAATCGTATCATTAAGCGAATATTGCATACGCAACGGAGGATGTGCTGGCGTCCAATCTTCATACGCATACCTAGGATTTCTAGAATTTGGAACAGGATTACCTAGTGGAGTCAACCACTCCCAAACTCTAGGTAAAGCTTCAGTAGATCGTTGTTGAAGCTCTAGAAGATTCACAACACCAATAATTGTAAGACACGCCGCAACTCTATCTGGATGCAATCTGGTCCATTGGACAGCTTTACATCCCCCACCACTTCCACCAGTCATGTAACATTTACCAACACCAGGGCCACTAAGTGCACCAATAGCGGGAAAAACAGTATTCCAAATAGTATCAATTGCTGCCATCGGCGCGTCGGCGGTGAATAGCTCAGGTCCATCCGAACCATTCCATTCACTAGCGGAACCACTAACACCACCGATTCGACTTTGTCCTAGATCAAGACACACGACAGGATAACCCCATTGAGCCATCCAAGAGCCTATTCCAGAAAAAAGGACGTTTGCCGCGCCGGATTCATAAGGAGCACACCATATAACACCTGGTTTTGTTCCTGGTTTATACCCATTAGGTAATAGAATAACGTGACGATCTCCAGTTGAACCCCATCCTGCAGTAATTCCGTTACGGTGAATCATGCTGCAACCGTCTTTGCGCTCATAAAAGGTTTTCCGTTGGCACCGACCGTCCCAATAGAATCGGTAATTCTGATCGTATTTCCTCCGACTGTTGATCCAATTTGTACTTTGTAATTAGCAGCTGGTGCACCGGCAGGACGACGAAGAATGATCTCTGGAATTACAATCTGAGCATTTGTTTGTTGAGTATGAAGCGATGAGGCAGCGTTGCCAGCTGGTCGAAATCGACTAACAATACCATAAGTTTGAGCAGAATGACCAAGTCCTGCCGTATCTACAACAAGTACTTGAAGAATAGCTGTTTCTCCACCAACCCACGTAGTCACAAAAGCGTAAGGTATATGAAGATGGATGTCCACAGCAAGAGACGAAACAGGAAGAGCTGCAGCAAACGTCGCTCCAGGCCAATCGGCTAGGGCACCAGACGTATCCGCCTGCGCCAATTCAACACGTTGTAGCTCTCTTCCTCCGCCACCACCATTGACTCCTGCACCAATCTGTACCCAAACACCACCAATCTGTTCGTACTCAGTTCCACCATCGACATCTGTAGCAAGATACCGTTTACCAGAAGGCACGGTACTGGGATCGGGACGAGCTGCAATTGTACCCGAACTTGGTCTTGTAAGAACATCAATTGCTGCGATAGCTGATTGAACATTCGTTGTTCCAGCTACAACAACTAGACCAGAATCAGAAAAAGAAACTGCCGATGCTGCATGTGCTCCATCAGTATCGCCTGTATGCGCTGTTACATCTGCATCAGTTCCTGGTTCTCCTTGAATTCCTTGAGGACCTTCTGGACCGATAGGCCCTTGAATTCCTTGAGGACCTTCTGGACCTTCTGGACCTTCTGGACCTTCTGGACCGATAGGCCCTTGAATTCCTTGAGGGCCCATTGGGCCTGTTGGTCCTACGTCTCCTTGTGAACTTAATAGTGTCCAAGAAGAAGACGGTGGTTCGCTCCCAGTGTTGTTCGCGATAGCAATGAAAGAAGATCCATTGTGTCCAACACTGTCGTCAATGACATAAACAGTTTCCGCTTCCCAATTACCTCGCCATACTAAACCCTCTGGTCCAACGCTACCAGTTGGACCAACATCTCCTTGAGGACCTTGAGGACCTACCTCTCCTTGTGCCCCTTGTGGTCCTGGTGAACCCTGAATTCCTTGTTCTCCTGGTGGACCTGGTGGACCTTCTGGTCCAATAGCGCCGGGTGGGCCAATCGGACCAGCATTAACAATAGCAATAGATCTATCAGATTTAACAATAATCTTTTGTGTCCTAGAAAGGACTTCGATAGTGCTCATCTAAATTCCTTTCTAAGACAACTCCTCTGCCCAGTCAGGCAAATCTGGGATTAGAACTTTCTGACCAGACAACGGATGTGTGCTGTCTGATAAAAATTCGAACAATCCATGTTTGAGATACGAGTGACAAACCGAATAACTCTTTGTAAGAATTGATGGGGAAAGAGTGGGGAGTTCGAGGTTGCCATCGAAGGACCACACGGGTTTGCCAATGTCCTCTACGGTATTAACCGGAAGCATGTGAACTCCATCATAGCCTTCAGGTCCACCAGACACACAACCAGGACAGACAAACAGTAGACACTCGTATGTCTTGCCGTGATCATTTACCCTTCTAAGCTGGGATTTCACTTGGATCACCTCCTTGGTCGACTCGAACTCCCCACTCTTAGATATACCATTCGCCCCAATAGAACCAAAAGGGCAAAAACTTTCTCCGGAAATTCCTCCGGGGCTATTTTTGGGAGCCGGGCGATGAAAAGGGGGTGTCGTTTTTGCGACCCCTCCCCCCCTTTCATCAACCCTTCTCCACAATACTTTTTAAATTTTTCTAATCTTTAGTGAGCTTCACATACAAACCAAGGACGTTTCTTTCAACAATTTCATCAATCGCTTCCTCGATCGCAAGCTCCTGATCGGTCTCCGACAATTCATCAGAAGTTACTACTACCCTGGCCAGGAAGGAGGGTGTGTGGTATCCCATCCTCTCATCGAAAGCAAACCATTCATCGTAATGAGTGAAGGGGTCGTATGGATTGTCAGATGTTGATAGCATTGCAGCTGCCATGATCAACCTCCTCCACTCAAGGATCTGTCAAGTGTACTGATAGACACACCAAGCTGACTTGCAACCTCAGCCCGAGTGTATCCAAGAGCCAACTTGTTACGTGCTTCTTGAGTCTTAGCGGTGTTCATCAACAACTTAGTACTAGGTGTAGCATACTCCCTTACCTGATCCATGTCTGCCTTAGCTAGGATCTGAGTAAGCTTACTATTACTAATAGCACCAGCTTGAATAGCATCCCACTCATTAGGTTCAATTCGAATCTTAGTTTGATCTAACTTCACACGAGTACGTGCACGATCAAGCTCTTGATACTTGATCTTCTTGAGGGAGTCGCCATCAAGCCCTGGGTTGGCGTCTACTCTAGCTTTGATTGCTGCATTGGCAATGACTTGAGCGTGCCTCTCTAGTACCCGGTTCTTTTTGGCGAGGGCCAGTTTAGAATCGAGGGAGGCTACTTCTTTAGCATAAGCTTTCTTAGAAGAGTCAACCCACTTAGAGGGGGGTGTCTTAAAAGCTTCTACTCTTGCTTTGTTAGCCAATGCCTTCTGCCTATTAGAATAGTTAGCATAGAGTTCTTCCATCTTAGTACCAGACGAAAGAGTGTGTGCATCATCAGTAAGGTCTAGCTTCTTGTAGTCCTTCTTGACAAGGTGTACACTACCATCCTTGTATCTCTGTGTTCTACCTGTAGGAATCTGCAGCTTCTTACCAGTAGCCCTATCTACAGGGGCTCCTTGTGGGAAGTTGGGTTGACCCTTAAGTTCAGGGATCTTAACTTCAGACTTCTTACGAGATAGCAACGTAGAAGCACCGGGGCGGTTTGAATCTCTATGCCCACTTTGGTATTCATTACTTAGGGCTGGAATACCATTGACTTGTGCTGACAACTTATAGTTTAGATGATGCTTCTCGGCATCGATCACAACCATAGAATGTCGAACTGCCCTAGCCAACTCTTCGTGAGTAGCACCACGAATAGTCATGTCGGTGATGAGGTTTGAGATCTTACCCATCTCCAACTGCTTAGTTGAGAAAGCACGCTTACCTTCTTCGAACTCAACAGTTTTAGTTTTTGCATTCCACCTACCACCATCCATGGTTTTCATACCATCATAGGCAGGGTATGTTGCAATAGGATCAAAGTCCTTCAACCCAGCGAGGGCGGGGGTAATTTTGATCTTACCTGCAGGGTTTGGAATTACAAGTACTGTGTCACCATCAAAGTCTGCACCAGACAGATGAGAAGCAACAGAAGGATGAATGCCGATAGCATCTGTCGTATCCTTCAAAAGTCTTACTGCTTCAGGATGACGGTTATTAACTGTTAGCTCAGGAATCTCAAAGGTACCCGCATGAGGGAACCTAACTAATACAACATTCTCACCATTGTTGTACGTAGGTGCGTACACTTCTGTTGGCTTCAAAGATTCAATAGGAAGAATTACCTTCCATGTCTGCCTAGGCATTGATGCTGCTTTGAGATGGACAGCTGCAGAATCGGCCGAATCAGCAAAATCTTCTAGAAGCTTTTTCTTAACTGCTGGATTCGTCAACTTCATGATCTCATCAAACTCACGCTGAGCACGATCATAAGTAACATCAAGCTGACGCTTCACTACAGGTGGAGTTTGCTTTGACAGAAACTGACTAGACAAAGTATCTGTCCACTTCAACCAATCGCCTTCTTCATTGACAAGGTTCATCGCAGATTCAACTCTCTCATTAGGTGAGTTGACATCAAGCACGATTGGTCTGACTACAGATTCAAATGGAAGGTCTTTGTCTGCAGCCAACTTCTTCATAGCATCAAGTTTGTTTGGGTATTCTGCTTTGCTCTTGTTCGTGTTGAATAGAAGATCTGTTCCTTCAGGAAGATCATCCTTGTACATAGCCATACCCTTAAGATAATGGCCATCACCAACCTTGATTCGAACCTGAGCATAGTTGTTCTTACCAAGAGAGAGATCGTTCACGCCTGGTCGAACATAAATAACACCATCAGCGTTTGAACCACCGTCTTCTGCATATCGAACAGAAACTCTTTTAGGATCGATGGAAACAGGATCATGTTGCTTAGCAAAATGCCTACCGCCATCATCAGTAAAAGTAGAAATCTGCTTGAGGTTGAATCGATTCTCCCAAACTTCTTTCTGTGTAACACCAGGAGGAACAAGAACCTTATGCCTAGTGTTGTATCCAGTACCAATAGCAGGAACCGGAACGGTATGAACTTGATAACCCTGCTCAAGAAGAATAAAAGTTGCTGCTGCAAGTTTTGTATCAGAGATATTCATATGTGTTTCAACACCAGTACCGATGTCAATATACTTTTTCTCATCAACATGCTTCTTAAGTTCATTTGCAACATTTACAAGAAGATCATTCTTCTCTTTTGCGCCTGGCGCCAACAAAGCACGAACAGAAGACTCCCCAGGAAGCCCCATCCTCTTAGCAATAGCAGGATTTGACATACCTTTGGCTCGTAGACGCTCGGCCATGTTGATTTGCTCTGCTTTTACCTGATTCTTCGCATAGGTTTTTGCTGCACGAAGCTGTGCAACAGAAATACCCTGACCTTTAGCAATCTCAGTTTCACTGAGACCCTTTTTTTTCATCTCTTCAACAAAATCAAGGAACTTCTTGTTTCTACCCGATTGTGTTGAGCTATTGTTTCCACTTCCCCACGGGTAGCGACCGGATCGACGGAGGATACCATAGTGAGCAATATAATCATCTTCTTCAACAATCACAGACGGTCCTCCTTTATGCGCTCGATTTGACGGTCAAAAGCAACAATGATTTCCATGATGTTTTCAATAGCTTCTGGAATAGGATCAAATACATGAACATCATCCCTTTGATAGATACGAAGCTCAATCTCAATATCATATGGACTGATACCATACTCCAAACAGAAAAGCCCAGCATAGACTTCAAGTTGTTCAACTGAAGTCTTCGTGATGCCGGTTTTTAAATCATGAATCCTTAATTTGCTTCGACGAAAACAAATAGTGTCAGCAGTACCGAAACAGTTATCAGAGTAATATAGAGTTTGCTCACAGTTCATCTTATACCCGATAGCATCAGCGACATATGTCGCCAGTGCCGGATTAGACCGCTTGTCTAGTTTAATTCCCAACCGAATTGCTTCGTGAGCAAGAGCATGAAGATCACTTCCTCTTCGGGCAGATTGGGCAGCAAAGAATCTAGCCTCAAGTTTCTGATCATTGTAACGAAGCCAGTGTGAACTGCTTGGACTAAGGAAAGCGTGTTTTCCCGAAAGTTGCGGGTGTTGATTGAAGAACAAACATCACCTCCCTTATTCACGAACCGAAACGAAGAAGAAGATCTCCTAGAACCTCCGACTCATTCTCTGGATAAATGAATGCAGCAAACGACATCTCATTGAACACATTTACATAGTGTTGTTGGTTTGGCTGCACAACACCATTCGATTCGAGTTTTACTTCAAGCATAGCCCATTTATCTTCAAACAAAATAAGAAGATCTGGAATACCCTGATATTGATCTGGGTCATTTTTCATGATGAAACAATCAGGTAAAAGATCTTCAATTCTTTTGATAAGATGTGCTTGGTATTCGGCTTCAACTTTCGCAATCCCCATCAAACCTCCTAAAAAATAAAGAATGTGTGGAAGAGCCACAAAATGAGACTCTCCCTCATTACAATACATGTTTTGCGTACTAACCTATACTCTTAAGATAAAAAATATTGTATTCATGGTTTTGTTCCACGAACATCAACCTGTTCACACCTACAAACTTGTGTTGAGATATGACCCATAACATAATGATGGTGATGACCTCGAAGTTTTGGGTTTGTACACCCCATCAATGTACAAACTTCAGGCCAATGTTCATCTCTTCTCATTATTTCTCCTTAGATGATCTCAAAGATATGTAGAGTTGGCCAAACTTCTTTCTGTCGATAGGTAGACTCCCAAATATCATCGAACAACAATCCCTCTGTCATACCAGCCGCGATGATGGAGACATACTCGTGCCCTGTAGTTACATTTCGAACAAGAAGATTGTGGTAATGAATTGGTTGTTCTTTCTTCAGCTGTCGAGAATATAACCAGGCAAACCGTGAGGACCTCCACACGAGGTTCTGAGCGATTAGATTGGTTAGGTCGCCATCAAGTACCACAACTTTATCACAGAGCTCTGTAGGGGGCACACAGAAGGCCTCAGCGACAAGCTTAGCCACAGATCTGTCGTGACGTTGTCCGCTTTCATCTGTAAGTGTGATTTTCATGTGACCAAAGTTGTTCGGGTTGGTTCGCATGATGATGTCTGCTCGATGATTATAAACGCGACCAGCACTACTAATCGAATAATTTGGAAACTCTTTGATAGTACTCCATTCTTCAATCATGATCACCTCCAATCAAGTTTTTAAATCTTCTAAATCTTCTTCTTTGATGTGCTCAAGCGAATATGATCTACAAGAACATGACTTTGGGAATCGACAACACGACGGATTGTACAACCCATCTTCACATTCCGGCCAATTCTCCACACAAACTTTCAATCTTCGCATTTTGGTTACCCTCTCGTGATGTGTCAAAAATGCGTGTCAAATCTGTTTCTAAGAACTCCTTGGGAATAAGTTACCCCTATACTCTATACCCCTTTACGCGCGTAAAAAAGAAGAGAGTATATATATCATGTTTCCCCAGGGACTTTTAAGACTTTGTTTTTTTAAAATTTGACACACCAATGGAAAGTACCGAAATGTCCCGTTAGTACCCTTCTAACAGGTCTTTTTAGTGTTTTTCAGTACAATCCATTGTTGTGTCAAATTTGTCAAATCTGACGAACTTTCGTCCTGACCCACCTAACCCATCCTCAAACTTTCAACAGGTTCGACCCCGGATCGACGAAATCTCGTATGAATTTTCGCTCGTTGAAGCTCTTTTTGTTGCTCAAAGACAGGTTGATCGCCCGATCGATTATCGAATTTGACACAAAAATGTAATAGTAGAGCGTCGTGTAAGGTGTGTCAAGACGGTCAATTCGTCCCATAGCTTGCAAAAAGTTCTTATAGGAATATGTAAGAGAATAGAGAACCATAGCATCGGTTGTTGTGCAGTTCCATCCCTCTGCTCCTGCCACATATTGGACCAGGTAGACCCACTTCTTGTCTGTTCCTTCAGGCAGAACATGCTTACGGTGCCCATTCCATTCGTACACAGGAACATGGTCATGAAGCGTCCTCAGGATCTCCAACTCATAGTCAAAGTTGTAGAAAATGACCAGACGATCGTGACATGTAAGGAGCTTCTTGATCATCTCCAGTCGCGACGGATCAGAGTTGACGATCTTCCGAATAACACGAAACATCTCGGAGACATCCTTCAACGGACGGTTCTCGAACACATGCCAGCGGTCCTTGTATGCTCTTTTGAAGAGCTCGAAGTCGTAGCTGACATCGATGTAGTTCTTTACAGGATCGGTGTGCTTCT
>Ga0190269_10000281_pt1 | contig 27401 bp, 20 predicted proteins | sample Popmic249IS_FD_133749 | JGI IMG/M metagenome (GOLD analysis project Ga0190269, IMG submission 133749) | Populus adjacent soil microbial communities from riparian zone of Blue River, Arizona, USA - 249 IS | ecosystem: Environmental > Terrestrial > Soil > Riparian zone | place: USA: Arizona... | reverse complement strand
GACGCTGTTGCACGATGCCCCAGCGCGTAGAAGATCTCACTATCTCGGGACGCAATCGCCGACGCGCGGCATGCGAAGCGCCCATGCAAGCCACGCTCGCCAGGGATGATGATGGAGCTACGTCCCGGCGCATCCGAGCACGTTTGGGATAGCGCCTCATGGGTAACGTCACCGCGCTAACGTCTGGCGTCTTCGCGACCTTTGCCGCAACTCGCTTGACATCACAGTGTGCCGCTACGGCACGGTGTTCCGGTGCGGTTGGGTCGCGTCCTCTGCGTCTACTCGCAGTCTGCCCGTTCTTCACTCGTGTCGGTGTTGGCTTGCTGCTTGCAGCTGCGGCCGTCGCGGCGCGTGAGAGCTCAGGCGGCCGCGCGGGGAGATCGTGGTGCTTGGACAGACGCTGGAAAGTAAGATGTAGCAAGCCGCTCGTGTCGCGCCTCTTGGTGTGGTTGTTGGCGTTGAGCCCAGCGTGTTACTCGCTGTCGCTCATGCAGGAACCGAAGCCACTTCGCCCTGGAGCCGTGCGCGCGATTGCAGGCAATGGTTTCAACACCGCGCGTTGGGCCCCTGATCTGAGCTTGGGTTTGCGCGTCGGGGTGGTGCCTGGCGCGGAAGCACGCGTCAAGCTCACGCTCTTCAGTGACGAAGCCCTCGTGCAGTCCGTGCAAGCCGGCTTGAACCTCGAGCTCTACGCCGGGCGCGCTCAAAGCGTCGTATTGATGCCGTATTACCGCTACGACCCGGATGTGTGGGAAGATCGAGACGAGTTGTTGGACGAAAATCCCTATCCTCGACACCGCGTCCATGCGTTTGCCGCGCCACTGCTGTTCGTGCAACACATTGGTCGCAGTCACTTGTTCATCGGGCCCGAGCTGCAAGGAGGTGCTCGCGATGGACGCGGTTTTCTCGCGGTCGGTGGACACGTCGGCGTGTCGATCGCGGCCGGCAAGAACGCACACATCACACCGGAGTTTAGCCTTTTGACCGTGGTCAGCGGCGTCGATGCGCCGTTCAATCGAGAGTACGCGGTTCGCGAGTCAGCGCTGACGCTGCACGACGTCATCGCCGAAATCGGCCTGAGCTGCACCTTCGGTGCCGAGAACTGAGCTCAGCCAGACTAGATCATGTCTACACGCGTACGCTGACGCGCGACTTCGTGCCGCCGGGCGTGCCTCCCATCGAGGGCCTCTGACACGCCGCGCCGGATCGCGAAGCTGGCGCGGCTGGTCTCGGTCCTCTTCGGCATCGCGTGCTCGTTGGTCTCGCAGCGTCAAGGCGCGATGGCGATGGTCTGCTTCACCACCGCGAGCCCACGGCTCGGTCCCGGCATGTCGAAGGCGCGCGCTGCTTGCAGCACGCACTCGCGTGCCTCAGCGTCGACCCCTCGCGCTCGCTCCACGGAGGCGCGCCGCACTTCGCCGCCGACAGCGACCGTGAGCTTGAGCGTGAGCTGCGCTGCGCCGAGGCTCCGCTCGAGACAGCGTTCGAGCGTCCCGCGCTGCGCGTTGAGCGCGCTCTCGACCGCATCGCGCGCCACCGCCCCGCGCACGTTGACTTGTTCGCTTCTGAGATGGACGCGCATCACGGGAAGGTGCGGAATCTCTGCAGCTGGTGGCGGCGGAGCTGGCGCAGGCGCGGGCGCGACTTGCGTGCTCGGATGGATGGAGCTCCCGGCCGCTGGGCCGCGAACGTCCACACGCTCGCCGCCATCCAGCACGAGCGAGAGCTCTCGGAGCTGCCACTCGCCCGCGTGCTTGTCTGCTTCCACGTAGGCCTTGCCTTGGCCCCGCGGTCCGCTCACGTCGAACGTGAGCTGCGCTCCGCCGCTGCCGCTGCCACTGATCTGGGTGCTGCCCGTCACGCGCCCCGCTTGCAGTGGGGTGCCCAGACGCTCCATGACGCTCTCGGAGCGCACGAGCTCGGCGTGTGCAAGCTCGAAAGCCGGGGAGCGGCGCAGCTGCGCGGTGATCACGAAGAAGAAGCCGACCGCCATCAGCGCCGCGCCCGCGTACGCGATAAGCGCCCAGCGCGTCCAGCGGCGCTGCGCCCGCTGGAAGTCCTGCAAGCTGCGCCAGTCGCCCGCCTTCCACGCCCACAGATTGCCCTTCGCGCCGAGCACGAACGGGACGATAAGGCCGAAGAACGGCACGAACGTCAGCAGCGCGAAGTGACAGCGATTGCCGATGCCCCAGATCCAGTTGAGCAGGAACGCGCCCCAGTTCCAGCGACTGAGTGCGTGCGGCAGCTCCTCGGTGATGACGCCCGGCTGATAAGGCTCTGTAGTCTGCAAGAATCCCCCTCGATGATCGTCACGCGGCATGCTGCGCGTGGACCAGGGATTGTCGGTCGACCCGAGCTGTTGTTGCGGACATTTCCGAACGCCAAAACGCGAAGGTCTACCGCTACGCGTGACGGTGGAGGTAATCTGGCCCGCAAGGGAGGTCGAGAGCACATGGAATCAGAGCCACGTTGGAAGCAGCATGGCGTTCGCGTCGTGCGTGCCGATCAGCTCGACATCAACACGCCTCAAACGCCCGGCATGAACCGCGCCGCAGCCATCACGTATGCGCGCGCCGGTGCCGAGAAGCTCTGGGCTGGCACCGTCGTGATTCACCCGCAAGGCCAAGACCGGCCCGCATCACCACGGGCCTGTGGAGAGCGTGATCTACGTGGTGAGTGGCAAGGCGCGAATGCGCTGGGGTGAGCACCTGGAGTACAAGGCCGAGGCCGGTGCGGGTGACTTCATCTACGTGTCACCGTACGTGCCGCATCAAGAGATCAACGCGAGCGACGCAGAGCCGCTGTCCTGCGTTCTCGTGCGAAGCGGTCAGGATCCGGTGGTCGTCAACCTGGACATCACACCCGCAGAGCCCCCGGAAGAGGTCGAGTGGATCGACGATTTGCACCCCGGGCCAAGCCGCTGACGATTGGTCACATCTCTGTGAGCGCGTGCGCGTGTTTACACGCAGACTGCTGCGGACCACATGATGGCGTGTCGGCGAGGTCGGCGGCGTGGTCAGGGCTAACGAGGGGGCGCGCGGCGTGGCCGGATCCGGCCACGCCCCGCGCCCCCTCCTTGCCCTGACCACGCCGGCAACCTCGTCGACTTGCCATCGATGTCCCGGCAGCGCGCGTGTAAGCGTCGCGAACACTCACAAAGATGTGACCAATCATCAGGGCAAGCCGCTAACGGCGACATGTATTTTTCGGCGCGTGGGTCGCTATTGATCCGGCGTAGTCCGCACGGTAGACAAGCGTCTCGAATCATGACGACCCAACCGCTCAAACTCTATTACACCCCGGGTGCCTGCTCGTTGTCGCCGCACATCGCGCTGCGCGAAGCCGGACTGCCGTTCGAGCTCGTGCAAGTCAACCTGGCAGAGAAGAAGCTCAAGGACGGCGGCGACTACCTCGCCGTGAATCCGAAAGGCTACGTGCCGGCACTGACCTTGCAAGATGGCGAGCTGCTGACGGAAGGCGCGCTGATCGTGCAGTACGTCGCGGATCTCAAGCCCGAGACGAAGCTCGCCCCGGCGCTCGGCACGCCTTCGCGGCGCCGGCTTCAGGAGTGGCTGCACTTCATCGCCACCGAGCTCCACAAGGGGTTCGGTCCCATCAACAATCCCAAGTCCAACCCCGAGCTGAAGCAGGTCTTGCAAGAGCGACTCGCGTCGCGCTTCGCGTTCCTCGCGTCCGCGCTGCAGGGCAAGAGCTACCTGGTCGACGACGTGTTCACGGTGGCAGACGGCTACGCGTTCTACACGCTGCGCAACTGGCAGAAGTTGGTCGGGCCGGAGCTCGGCGACTCGCAGGTCCTGCGCGCGTACTTCGCACGCCTCAGCGCGCGACCGGCCATTCAGGAAGCGCTGAAGGCCGAAGGTCTGGCGTAGCTCCGGGCGAGCTCGAGGTGTGCTACGGACAGTCCTCACACGACGGAGGACTTCATGCTGGCATTTCTCGGGATGGGCTTGCTTGGCTCGGGCTTCGTACGCGCGTTGCGCGAGCGCGGCGAAGCCGTTCAGGTGTGGAATCGCAGCCCCGACAAGGCGCAGGCGCTCGCGGCCGTCGGGGCCGTGCCGCACGCGGATGTCGCGCAGGCGGTGCGCGGCGCGCGTCGTGTGCATCTGACCCTGTCGGATGACGCTGCCGTCGACGAGGTGCTGGAGCGCGCTCGTCCTGGCTTCGCGCCGGACGTGATAGTCGTCGATCACACCACGACCTCGCCCGCCGGCACGCGCGAGCGCGCGGCGCGCTGGGCGGAGGCGGGCATCGCGTTTCAGCATGCTCCCGTGTTCATGGGTCCGCAGAACGCGCGCGAGTCGAGCGGCGTGATGCTCGCGTCCGGCGATCGCGCGCGCTACGACGCGCTCGCGCCGGAGCTGTCGAAGATGACCGGGAAGCTCGTGTATCTCGGGGCCGAGCCCGAGCGCGCTGCGGCGTTCAAGCTCCTCGGCAATTGCTTCTTGATGTTCCTGACGGCCGGCGTCACCGACCTGTTCGGCCTGGCGAAGGCGCTCGGCATCCCGGCGCAGGAAGCGGCCAGCCTGTTCCAGCACTTCAATCCGGGTGTGACCCTGCCCGCGCGCGTCGCACGCGTGCTGGCGGCGCAGTGGGACAAGCCGTCGTGGGAGCTCGCGATGGCGCGCAAGGACGCGCGGCTGATGCTGGAGGCGGCAGAGCAGGGCGACAGCCAGCTGCACGTGCTCCCGCAAATCGCAAAGCTCATGGACGAGTACATCGCGCGCGGTCACGGCCATGACGACTGGACGGTCGTCGCCAAAGACAGCCTGTGAGCGCGCGGAGCCCCCGGCTCACACGCCTTGCAAGAGGCGCGTGAGCCTGGCGTGGTCGTACACGTGACGCCCGATCCGCAGCGCGAGCTCACCGCCCTCCTGCTGCACGCGCGCGAGCTCGGTGGCCAGCACGCGCAGGCGATCGTAGGTTGCCGCATCGAAACAGCGCTGGCGTGCGAGACGCGACCTTGCCGCTCGCAGCGGCAGCTCGCGCAGCGCGGCCACGGACGCGAGCGCCTCGGGCGGCGCGATGCGTCCGAGCTCGATGTGCAGCACGCGCAGGCCAGGCATGTCGCGCTCACGATAAGCCATGGAGCAGTCCGCGAGCAGGCGCAGCCAGCGCGCGCGTCGCACGCTGAGCCCGCCTTGCACCAGGCTGCGCTCCAGGCGGCGCCGAACCCGCGACAGGTCCCACTCGCCCTCCGCCATCTCCTCGCTGCTCTCGCGCTCCTGTCGGCCGCGCGCGAGCCACAGCTTGCGCGCAGCCGTCGTGACGCGCAGGGCGGCACAGCCTGGCCCCGGCGCGAAGCACTCGCTCACGGTGAGCTCGACGCCCACGCGGAACAGATCTGGCTCCGGCAAGAACGCGGTCGGCACGGACAGCGCCAGCGCACACAGACCCGTGCTCGGCGCGAACACGCTGCCGCTCGCAGCAGCAGCGTCCCAGTGCTGCAACAGCAGCTGCCAGGCGCCGAGGGACAAGAGCGCGTTCTCCGACGACAGCGGCCCCACGCTGTGCTCTGCGCTCGGCTCGGGCCGCGCGCTGCGGCCGTCGCGCGTGGCGAACCACGCGTTGCGCTCTGCCGCTCGCAGCTGCACGTTGTAGGGCGGATCGAGCCGCTTGATCTCGTCGCTCTCGAGCAGCGCCGACTCGAGCACGCTCGGCGTATCTGTAAACACGATGTCGTGCACCTGGGACAGCAGCTCGAGCCCGCGCTCCGTCCCAGGGCCCTTGCCGGAGAAGTGCTGCGCGATGCGCTTCTTCAGGCTCGTCGCTTTGCCCACGTACAGCACCGATCCGTTGCTGCGTACGAAGCGGTAGACGCCGGGTCGGTCGGGCAGCGCGCGCCGCTTGTCCACGGACAGCGGGTACACGCGGCGCTTGGCGCGCGGCGGCTGGGGGGCCGTTTGCAGCCATGCTTCGAGCTCGCTCCAGGTGGTCACGCCCACCCCCTCGAGGTGCGGCAGGAGCGCCTGCCAGATGTGTGCGCTCGCGAGCACGTGGCCGCCCGCGCGTCGCACCAGCTCGGTCGAGTGCCCGAGGAAACCCGCGAGCGCTCGGATGTTGCGCCGCGGCAGATCCGGAAACAGCCGCGCCGCGATCGCGTGCAAGCAGCGCGTGTCGAACGGGAAGCACTCGAAGCCGCCGAGGCGCGCGTGCAGCTCGCGCAGAAAGCCCAGCTCGAAGCGCGCGAAGTGAATCACGGTGGGCACGGGCGCACCCGCCGAGCGCGCGCTGAGCGCCGCACCGAGCTGCGCCCAGGCCTCGTGGTCCGCGATGGCCTCGGCTGCGCTCTGCTCACTCCAGCCCGTCAGCTCGCGCACCGCGCGAGGCACGGGGCGCTCGCTCCTGCGCGCGATCCAGTGCGCGGCTACGGGAACGCTGAGCCCGCTCGGGCCACAAAATGCCCAGCCGAGCTCGAGGAGATCGCCATGTGCCGGCGTGGCTCCGGCGGCCTGACAGTCGAGGACCAGTACTTCCAGCGTGGCCAGCTTCGCGTCCATCGGTGACCGGCGGACCATAGCATCTGAGGCGCTGAAAGCCGCCGCGGACCCGTGCACTCGATGGGCGGGCGGCCGGCCGAGTCGTCAGCCCAGGATCTGCCGCACTTGCTGCGCCCTGGCCTTCAGCCCGCTCTCGAGCGCGCGCGCCTGCACCGGGGTGATCCCCAGCGCTTGCAGACTGTCCGCGATCTGCAGCAGACGCTCGCGCGGCAGCGGGCGCACGCGCAGCGTGTACAGGCCCGAGACCACGCGGACCAGATGCTGTTCGGCGTGCTCGCCGTCGCGTGATAGCGCGGGCTCGTTCTGGGTTTCGCACAGCTCGCACAGATACTCCGGCAGCTCCCAGCGGCGATGCGCTCGGCTGCCGAGTGTCACGTGCGCCCGATCGAGCAGCGCATCGAGCACGGGAGGGTCGAGATCTTCGGGCACCTCCTTCAGCTGAACGAGTTGCGCCACCTTGCCGAGCACCAGCGTCTTGCCCACCTCGTGCAGCATGCCGCCCAGGTACGTGAGGTCGGAGCGGCCGGTGTTGCGCTCCATCGACAGCTGCGCAGCGCCGCCCGCGATCGTGGCTGCTGCCACGTGCAGCTCCGAGAGGCGGGCTCTGAAGAGGCTCTTCGCGAGCTTGGCCTCCGGGCTGAACAGCGCCTGCGCCGCAACCGAGCCCACGATGCGCCCCGACTCCGCAATGCCGAGCCGCGTGATGGCCTCGCGAACCGTACGGATCGGTCCCGCGGCCGCACCGAGCGCTGCGGAGTTGGCGACACGCAGCAGCGCCGCAGTGAGCGAAGGATCCTGCTGCACCGCGGACGCCAGCTCGTTGACCTCGAGCTCGGGGCGCGCGACGAGGTTCAGGATGCGCAAGGACGCGGTGGGCAGTCCGCTCGGGATGGCCTCGTCCGCGGCCTGCCCCTGCAGGATCACCGCCGCGAGTGATTGCACGTGGCTGCGCTGCTCTTCCGTCAGCGCAGGCGGTTCCACCAAATCGAGCTGCAACGCCGCCGCATGCGGCGCGAGCTCGGGACAATATTCGGCGTTGGTGCCGATGTTGTCGTTCTGGGGCTCGCCACCGAAGCCGGCCTCCGCAGCGGTGCGCTGCAGCTTCGGCGCCCCGGCGCGCGGCACCTCGGGCGCGGCTGTGCTACCACCGAATAGGCGTCGGAAGAAACCCTTCACACCGCGCTCGGGTTCATGTTTCTTCGAGGCAGACGTTTTCATGACGAGCTCCATGATCGCCCGACACCTCGCATTTGCGCTGGGTTTTCGGCGCATTTCACGCCGGTTACGCGCGGGTTTGTCCACCTTGCGGCGTGTTAGGCGATCTGTAGCCGATCCATGACACAAGGCGAGCAAGTAAGACACAGTGCGGCGCTTTCCCCTGCGACAAGAACGCGGAATCGAAACCGACCTGGGTTACAACTGGCGAGTTGGGCGTTGTTAGGTCGGTCGACCGCGACATTGCCTTCGGCACGAGTTTCGCACACGACCCGCGCGCGCCGACGGCGCTTCCTGGATCGACCATGCGCTCATTTTCCTGTTTCCAGTGCGGTCAGCTGCTGTTCTTCGAGAACTCTCATTGCTTGCGCTGTGGTGCGGCGCTCGGCTTCGTCCCGTCGCGCCTCGAGCTGTGCGCGATCGAATGGGTCCGGGGCAGCACGTACCGCCTCGCCGATCGCGAGGACGACCGCACGTACAGGCGCTGTGCGCGCTCCCAGCTCGCCGCGTGCAACTGGCTGGTGGAAGATGGCGACTCGGATCAGTGTGAGTCCTGCCGGCTGACGGCCACCGCCCCCAAGCTGCGCCACGATGGCGATCTGCAGGCGTTCGCGAAGGCCGAAGGCGCCAAGCGCCGGCTCATCTACCAGCTGCTCGACCTGCGGCTGCCGATCGTATCGCGCCAGCAGGATCCCCGGCAGGGCCTCGCGTTCGTGCTGGGCTTCCGCAGCGACGACGAGCCGGTCATGACCGGACACATGAACGGCGTGATCACCATGGACCTCTCGGAGTGCGACAATGCCCACCGCGAGCGGCTGCGCGCCACGTTCGGAGAGCCGTACCGCACCCTGCTCGGGCACTTTCGCCACGAGATCGGGCACTACTACTGGAACGTGCTGATCGAGAACACGCCCGATCACGCGCGCTTCCGCGAGCATTTCGGCGATGAGCGCGCCGACTACGCCGCAGCGCTGGCGCGGAACTATCAAGGGCCGCAGACGGGTGACTGGACACAAAAGCACGTGAGCGCCTACGCGGCGTCGCATCCCTGGGAGGACTGGGCCGAGACCTTCGCCCACTACCTGCACATCCGCGACACGTTGCAGACCGCGGCGCACTTCGGGCTGCACGTCTCGCCGAGCGTGCCGACAATCCCTCCCGCGGGCGGCAAGCTCTCCGCGCGCGCCAGCGAGGAGGTCACGCAGCGCGACTTCGAGAGCGTGATCGCGGAGTGGCTGCCGCTCACCTACGCCTTCAACGCCGCCAACCGCAGCATGGGCAAGGAAGATCTGTACCCGTTCGTGCTCGCGCCGCGCGTCATCGAGAAGCTCGGCTTCGTGCACGAGCTGGTGCGGGACGTCGGCGACCTGCAGCGTGCGGCGCAGCGGGCAGACGCGCTGCGCGCGCGCCGCTCGGAGCTGCAGGTGCTGCGCGTGACCAGCGCGGCCTGATCAGGCCGAGCGCTGGGCGGCGTCCGGTGTGCAGCGGGCCAGCGCCCCGCGTGGAGCGTAGATCACGTTGCTGCGCGGTAGGTGGAGCAGCAGGCCCAGCGCGGTCGTGTGCGCGGGATCGTCCAGCACGCCTGCGATGTGCTGCACGCCGACCGGCTTCAAGCAGCGCACCGGCACGCCGAGGAGCTGGCGCGCCAGCTCTGCGAGGCCGGGCAGCTGCGCCGTGCCGCCGCACAGCGCCAGACCGGCGCCGAGCGGCACGCCGGTCTGCTTCAAGACGTGCTCCACGCCCAGCAGAATCTCGCTCGTGCGCGCCTCCACGATGTCCCTCAGCGCGGCGCGCGTGCACACGTGGGGTGGTTGATCGCCGAGCGACTGAACGAGCAGCTCCTCATCGGGATCGAGCTCGGGCGCGTGACTGTCAATGAGGACGCAGCCGTGTTGTCGCTTCACGCGCTCCGCCTCGCGCAGGGAGGTTTGCAGCCCCTGCGCGATGTCGCTCGTCAGGTGCAGCCCGCCGCTCGGCAGGACCTCCGTACACAGCAGCTTGCCGCTCGCAAACACCGCGATGTCCGTGGTGGCACCGCCGATGTCCACCACGGCCACGCCGAGCTCCCGGTCGTGCTCAGTGATCAGCACCTCCGCGCTCGCGAGCGGGGCGAGCACTACGTCCTGGATCTCGAGGCCGGCGCGCTCCACGCTCTGCACGAGACTTTGCACGCGCCCCGGTGGGGGCATGCGAGCCAGCCGACCCGGCGCTAGGGGCCGCGTGTTCATCTGCGACAGGCTCAGCACCACGCGCCGCAGCGAGAGGCCGCCGCGCTGCTCGGCCTGCCGCACGGCGTCGCGCACGGCCCCAGCCGCTTGCGCGATGTTCACCACCATGCCCTGCTTGACTCCACGCGTCGGGGCGAGGCCGTGGCTGCGCAGCTGCACGCCCTCGTCGCTGCGCTCGGCGACCGCGACGCACACCTTGGTGCTCCCCACATCCAACCCGGTGACCAGCTGACGTTCACTCATGGCAGCCGCTTCCCTGTCGTCCAGTCTCTGCGCTTACACGGAGACTGGACGTCAGGGCAAAAAACCAGCGGAGTGTCAGCGTCGGCGTGCCTTGGCGCTGAGCGCAGGGTTCTCCCAACCGCCGTCGGCCGGGTTCACGTTGCTGCCGGGCGGCACGATGGCGTCGATGCGGTCCAGGATGGCATCGCTCAGCTCCACGTCTGCCGCTCCCAGCTGCGACTCCAGCTGCTCCATCGTGCGCGGCCCGATGATCGCGCTCGTCACGCCCGGGTGGCGAATGACGAACGCGATCGCCAGGTGGATCAGAGAGAGCCCCGACTCCTCGGCGAGGCGCGCCAGCGCCTCCGTCGCTTCCAGCTTCAGCTGGTTCGACGGCAAGCTCAGGTCGTAGCGCGCGGGTAGGCGCGTGGCGCGCGCGGATTGCGGCGTGCTGCCCTTGCGCCACTTGCCGGACAGCCAGCCGCCGGCGAGCGGGCTCCACGGGATCACGGCCATCTTGTGGCGCTGGCAGGTGGGCAGCACGTCCGCTTCGATGCCGCGCACCAGGAGCGAGTAGGGCGGCTGCTCGCACACGAAGCGCGACAGGCGCTGCTCGCGCGCAGCCCACTGCGCTTCCACGATCTGCGAGCCGGGAAACGTCGACGAGCCGATGTAGCGGACCTTGCCCTGCCGCACGAGATCGCTGAGCGCGCCGAGCGTCTCTTCGATGTCGGTGTTATGCGCAGGCCGATGGATCTGGTACAGATCGATCCAGTCGGTCTTCAGGCGCCGCAGCGAAGCCTCGACCTCCTGCATGATCCAGCGCCGCGAGTTGCCCATCTGATTCGGGTCCTCGCCCATCGGCGCGTGCACCTTCGTCGCGAGCACGACGCGCTCGCGGCGGCCATCCGCGAGCGCCTTGCCCACGATCTCTTCCGACTCGCCGTACGAGTACACGTCGGCCGTGTCGATGAAGTTGATCCCGGCGTCGAGCGCGCGGTGAATGATGCGCGTGCTGTCCTCGTGATCCGGGTTGCCCCACTTGCCGAACATCATCGCGCCCAGACACAGAGGGCTGACGCGAACACCGGTACTGCCGAATGCGCGATACTTCATGAGCGTTCTCCTTTTGCCAAACTCGCTCGCAGCTGCTTCGTGAGGTGGGAGGTTCGTCCACAGCGGCACGCTTGTCGAGCGCCAACCGATAGGTGTGACTATCACAATCGGTGAGTAGAACTGCTGCTCGTCAACGTCGAGCGCGCACGGTAGTGTTTTTGGGTGGTCATGTTTTGTCCCGAGTGCGGGGCCACTCGCGCCTCCACGGCCAACTTTTGCAGTCAGTGTGGGTACGCACTGACCGGGCTCGCGCCGCGCAGCGTGCCGCCTGCGCCTGCTACTGACCTGGCGCTGCAGCGCGCGATGGGCTCGCGCCTGTCGCTGGAAGGCGAGCGCAAGCGGGTGAGTGTGCTGTTCGCAGACCTGCGCGGCTCGCTCAGCGTGATCGATGGCGTCGATCCCGAGGAGGTGCAGGCGCTGCTCGACGCCGTGCTCGCGGCCATGGTCGAGGCCGTGCACCGCTACGAAGGCGCCGTCAGCCAGACCATGGGCGATGGCATCCTCGCGCTGTTCGGTGCGCCGCTCGCGCACGAGGATCACGCGCTGCGCGCGTGTTGCGCGGCGCTGGCCATGCAAGACGCGGTGCGCCGCATGCAGGATGCGAGCTGGAAGGCGCGCGGTCGCGAGCCCGTGATCCGCGTCGGTGTGCACTCGGGTGAGGTGGCGGTGCGCGCGGTGCACAACGACCTGAGCCTGGAGTACCGCGCCGTCGGCTCCACCACGCACATCGCGTCGCGCATGGAGCAGCTCGCGAGCCCGGGCAAGGTGTGGGTGACGAGCGAGACCGTGCAGCTGTGCCGGGGCCTCTTGCGGACGCGCAACATCGGTCCCGTGCAGGTGAAGGGCGTCAGCGATCCGATCGAGGCGCACGAGCTCATCGGCATCAGTACGCGCACGCGCTTCCAGGCGAACGCGCTGCGAGGGTTGTCACCGCTCGTGGGGCGCGAGGCGGCGCTGTCCGTGCTGCTGCCTGCGCTCACGCGCGCGCTCGAGGGGCAGACGACGTTCGCCGTCGTGAGCGGCGAGCCGGGCATCGGCAAGTCGCGGCTGTGTTACGAGCTGATCCATCGCGCTGGCGAGCGCTGCCGCATCGTGGAGGCGGCGGCCGCGTCGTACGGACAGCTCACCTCGCACGGCGTGCTCGCGAGCCTCGCGCGCGCGCTGCTCGGCGTGGACGATGATGACGCCGTACCCCAGCTGATGCACAAGGCCGGCAGCTGGCTGCACGCGCACGGTTTGCAGGCGGCGCCGCACCTGCCCGTGCTCCTGGAGCTGCTCGGCGCGCCGAACCGCGATCCGGCGCTCGCGCGCCTCGATCCCGTGCAGCGCAAGCGCCACGTGGAGCAGACCCTGCAGAGCATGCTGACGGCGTTTTGCAGCCGCGGGCCGAGCATCCTGCTGTTCGAGGATCTGCACTGGTGCGACGTGGACTCGCTCAACTTCATCACGAAGCTGATCGCGGCGCCGCCCGCGTCGCACGCGCTATTTCTACTCACGCATCGGCCGGGTCTGCTGCTCACGGCGGCGGACATGCCCCACGTCGTGCGCTGCGAGATGACCGGCCTCGAGTCGGCAGACGCGCATGCGCTGCTCGCCAGCTTGCTCGGCTCGCACGCGAGCTCCACCGAGCTGCGCATGAAGCTGGCCACGCGCACGGTGGGCAACCCGTTCTTCATCGAGGAGAGCGTGCGGTCGGTGCTCGACGCCGGCATACTGCGCGCGCTGCCCGCGGGTGTACATGAGCCGCAGGAGATCAACGTTCCGGACAGCATCGAGGCGCTGATCGGCGCGCGTATCGATCGCCTGCCGGAAGCGCTGCTCGAGACGTTGCAGGCCGCTGCGGTGATCGGCGACGACTCGCAGAGCTCGCTGCTGTGCGCCGTGCTGGAGCTGCCCGCGGAGGCCTTTCAGGCGCGCATGCGCGAGCTGGCCCAGGCCGATCTGCTGTACGAATCTGTGCAGCTGAGCGCGGCAGAGGCGGGCGCGCCCGTGTTGCGCTTCAAGCACGGCTTGATCCAGGAGGTCGTGTACAAGCGGCTCGTGCGCGCGCGCCGCCGCAACCTGCACGCGCGCGTGATCGACGCCATGGAGGCGCAGCTGCCCGAGCGCCTGAACGAGCACGCCGCGCGCCTCGCGCAACACGCGGAGCGCGCCGAGCGCTGGGACAAGTGCGCTCGCTACCACACGCAGGCCTGCGTGCGCGCGGCGAGCTTCCACTCGAACGCACAGGCGCTCGAGCACCTCGAGCGAGGCTTGTCTGCGCTGTCTCACTTGCCCGCGGGGCCGGAGCACGATCGACTCGCCATCGACTTGCTGCTGCGGGCGCTGGCGCCGCTCCTGCCGCTCGGCGCGCACGAGCGCGCGATCGAGCTGCTTACGCTCGCCGAGCGCTACGCGCAGGGGCTGGGCGACACGCGCAGCCTGGCGTACATCTCGAACCAGCTCGGCACGGAGCTGTGGGTCACGGCGCAGTACGCGTCCGCGCGGCAGAAAGCCGAAGATGCGCTGCGCCTGTCCGAGCAGCTCGGCGAAGATCACCCGGTGCTTTCGATCTCGTCGCGCTATGTGATCGCGTCGGTGCACCACGCGCGTGGTGAGCTGCCGCAGGCGCTCGCGCTGTTTCGCGAGCTCGCCGCGTTGTTCACTGGCGATGCTGCGCGCCGGCGCCTCGGCTGGCCCGGCTATCCGAGCGTGTTTACGCGCACGATGATCATCTCGGTGCAGAGCCTGCTCGGCGGCTTCACGGAGGCCGAGCGCGTGTTCCAGGAAGCGCTGCGCTACGCCGATGCGCTGGAGCACGCGTTCTCGCGCACGATGCTGCTCGAGCAGTACGGCATGTGCCTGCTCGTGCAGGGCGAGGCTGAGCGCGCGCTGCAGCTGCTCGGTGAGGCGCTCGAGACCTGCGAGCGCGACGAGGTCAACACCATGCTCACGCCGATCACGAGCCACCTGGGCCTGGCGCTCTTGTCGCTCGGCCGCTTGCAGGAAGCCGAGCGCGTCATCGAGCGTGCCGCGACGGAGCACACGGAGCTCGCGGGCCACTACGCGCTCGGCTACCTCGCGATGGCGCGCTCGGAGCTGTTCCTGCAGCGCGGCGATCTCGTGCGGGCGCGGCAGATCGCGCAAACGGCGCTCGAGGACACCGCGCGCCACGGTGAGCGCGGCTTTCACGTGCGCGCTCGCTTGCAGTACGCCGCGACCTTGCTCGCGGACCCGCAGCAGCTGGCAGCGGCGAAGGTCACGTACGGCGAGACGCTCGCCCAGGCGCGCGAGCTCGATATGCAGCCTTGGGCGGCGCTGGCCGCTGCGGGCCTTGCGCGCGCTCGCGAGCAGAGCGGCGAGCTCACGGCTGCCCGCGAGGCCGGGCGTGCGGCCCTGGAGCTGTGGCGCAAGCTGGAGGTTCCGGCCCGAATCCGCGAGCTTTCGCGCTTCACTTGAGGGCTAACAAGTCCCAGCCGACCGTGACATAATCAACACGGGACCGCGACAAGTGCTTACATCGAACGACCCGAGCGCTGCATGAGCACGTCGAAGCCGCAGGGCTCACGCAACGTGAAGGGCATCATTCAGGTCGACCTAATCAAGTTCCTGCGCGTGTACCAGCGCAGCACGCCATTGCCGCGCTTGAGCCCTGCCGCCGAGGAGCTGTTGCAGACGCGGGTCATCGTGTCGGCGTGGTACCCGCTCGCGCCGTTCTTGGAGCTGATCATGGTCACCGACCGTGTGCTGCTCAAGGGCAACGAAGAGGCCGCCGTCGAGCTGGGGGCAGGCGGCGGCACGAACCTGCTGCGCACGAGCTACCGCGCGTACATTCGGGAAGGCGACGCCGCGGAGAGCGTCATGGGGGTGCGGCACCTGTGGGGCACGCACTACGATTTCGGCGCGATTCACGCAGAGCTCGAGGCCGACAGGCGCTCGGTCGTGTACACGGTGACGGGCTACGAGGACGTGGTCGCGCCCCACGGCTTGATGACTGCCGGCTGGGCCATCGCCGCTGCACGGATCGCGGGCGCGCCGGCGGCGAGGATCGAGCTGCTCGAGCGCCCGTGGGCTGGCGACGAGCACCTGCGCTATCGCGTGATTCTGGGCACCGGGTCGCGTTGATGCGCGCGGCCGATGGCTGATGCGGCCTGGTTCTGCTAGACGCTCGGGCCATGACGCGCAAGATGCTGATCGTCGACGTGGCCGCGCTGAGCCCCGCGGAAATCGGGGCGAACACGCCCGAGCTGCAGCGCCTGGCAGCGCGCGGGGGACTGTACCCGCTGCGCGAGCCGTTCCCGAGCCTGACGTGCACGTCACACGCGAGCTTGATCACCGGCAGCTTGCCCAGCAGCCACGGCATGATCGGCAACTGTCTGTACTCGCGTGAATACGCGAAGCTGTTCAACTGGAATCGCTCGTCGCACCTCGTGAGCGGCACGCCGCTGTGGGAGGCGGCGCGTGCCCGCGATCCACGTGTGCGCACGGCGAACCTGTTTCTGCGCAACTGCGCTGACAGCAGCTGTGAGATCCGCGTGACGGAGCGGCCCGTGTATTGGATCAGCGGCCACAAACAGTTCGAGTTCTTCGCCGAGCCGCGCACCTTGCACGGCGAGCTGGTGCAAAAGCTCGGCGCGTTTCCATTCCCGAGCTTCTGGGGCCCGTTCGCCGACATCAAGTCGAGCGAGTGGGTGATCGGGGCCGCGCTGCACGTGATGGAGCGGAGCGACCCGGAGCTCATGCTGGTGTATCCGCCGTTCCTCGACTACGACGGCGCGCGCTTCGGTCCGGACGCGCCGCAGGTCGCAGCGGCGCTGTCGGCCATGGATCGCGCGCTTACGCCGCTCTTGGCTGCAGCGCGCGCGCAGGATCGCGACGTGCTGATCGTGTCTGACTACGGCTTCACGACCGTCGATCAGCCCGTGCACCTCAATCGCGTTCTGCGGCGGGCGGGCTACTTGAACGTCGAGGACGCGCCGAACGGGGAGCGCCTCGACCCCGGCACGTCGCGCGCGTTTGCGGTGGCTGACAATCAGGTGGCGCACGTCTACGTCGCGCGCCCGGAAGACATCGGACCCGTGCGCACGTTGCTCGAAGCCACCGATGGCGTGCTGGAGGTGCTCGACGCAGCCGGCCAGGCCGAGCGCGGCATCGCGCATCCTCGCAGCGGCGAGCTCATCGCGGTCGCGAAGCCGCGCGCGTGGTTCTCGTATTTCTATTGGCTCGAGGACGAGAAGCGGCCCGACTTCGCAGAGTGCGTGGCCGTCTTCGACAAGATCGGCACGGACACCTGCGAGCTGTTCCTGAAGCCAGGCCTCGCGGGCAAGCTGCACGCCGCCAAGCGCGTGGCCCAGTTGAAAGCGAAGCTCAAAGTCCCGTTCGACATCATCGACATCGACGAATCCCGAGTCCGAGGCGCCCGCCGCATCGCCCGTGACGATCCGCAGCGCGGAGCCGCAGCCATCAGCAGCTGGTCCCTCGGTGGGCAGGGACCGATCCCCATGGAAGAGCTGCAGTCATTGATCCTGCAGCGCATGTTCGACTGAAGGCTGGTCCCGGGACACGCGAAATCAGCAGGAAGAGCGCTGCTGCGCGATGCGCGGCGCAGGGTAGCGGGTGCGCTCACAGCTGGGGGGCCTCGCTGAGCGCCTGGCTCAGGTGCCGCTTGATGCAGAACTCCACGCCGGGTCGCGAGCCACTGCGTAGGGAGAGCAGATAGGCGTAGAGCGCGCGCTGCGCCGGCAGCGGGTGGCACAAGCGCAGACCCTTCTGGGCTTCGAACACCGCATCGCGCGCGTAGCCTCGCTGAAGCAGCACTTCAGCGGCGTGGAAGTGGGCATCTGCCTGCCCCCGCAGCGTGCTCCTGTGTCGCGCGTCCGAGTTGGCCGGCGGCAAGGTGCCGGGCGCGGCTGGCCGAGCGCTCAGCATCGCCTGCGCGTGGTCGGGTGCGCTGTCCCGGTAGGCATCTTGTGCGGGAGCCTGCGCTCCGTAGGGCAGGGTCGGGTGACGGCGCGCGCGCGAAGGCGCAGCCGCGGGCGGCAGGATTTCGTCGGGCCGCGTGTCGTGCCGCACCACCGTGGTCGGCTCGGCGTCGCGCAAGTTGCGGATGAAGCTACGAGGCGCAGCGCGGCCCTCGGGTTCACTGAGCCAGTGGCACGACGGCCAGGCTCTCGGTCACCCAGAGCAAGAAGATGAGCTGATGGAGCGTGCTCGCGCTGACGGACGTGCTCTCGCTCAGCGCACAGAGCGTTTGCGGCGCGGCGCCGAGGTGCTGCACGATCTGCCGCTCCTCGGGCGACAGAGCGTAGCGCTCGAACTTGGCGCGGAGCGATCAGCTGGTCGGCGCGATCGGCATTTCCCCGTGGCAGGTCCGCTAGAACTTCGTAGACGTTGAAAACTCAGCATGTGAGCCGTATCGGTCGGCGCCGGCCACGGGTCCGGCTACCTCCACGTTGCCGTCGCCATCAAAGTTCACGACCGTGTCCACGTCGAGGTCAACCCGCCACGGGTCGACCTCGACAGCGCGGGCTGATCCCGAGTGTCGTGGCGAGCGCCAGGACGAGCATGTGCAGCGAGCGCAGCATCGGCCCGGAGGTTACTGCGGCGGGTCTGGGCTCGGCAGTCGGGCGCGGTTGGGCTCAGTTATCGTGGTCGCCGAGCTCCGCCCGACGCGCAGAGCTGGAATGTGCCCGTCTTTGACGCCCTTGCGGACGGTCTTGTGGTCGAGGCGGACGAGCGCGGCGAACTCCTTGATGCTGAAATGACTGGGTGCGATGTTGCACCATCGCGAGCGCTGCAATCAGGGCCGGCACACCGTGCACCTGGGCGCCGCGTCCGCGTCCAGTCTGCTCGTGCCGTTCATCCCCGCGCGACGAGCGTGAGCACGGCTGACGCGGACTATCTGCAGGCCGCTGACTTCCTCGATGTGGGCCCGGAGCCGAGCAGGTCGTCCACAGCTGAGCTTTCGGGCTCGCTCGCGCTGAACTCCGCGATACGCCTGAACGCTCTGCTCCGCCTCGGCCTGGGTCATGCGAGGTTGCCGTCTTCGCTTCGGTAGCGCCACATCGACTGGGACGATCGCCGCGGCAGGTTTGCCGTGTCTCAGAATGACCACGCGTCGACCATGATGCTCGGCTTGGTCGACGAGCTCCGAGATCCGCGCCTTGGCTTCTGCGAACGACAGCTTTCGCATATGACCAATATGAGTTAAACGGGCGCGGCCCGCAAATCGCCCGCTGGCGATGCGCTTGAGGAGGGTTGTGGGAGTCGTTCGAGCGCAGCACCCGTCGAATTCAGAGCCGGCAACAACCACGGGGGCGACACAGGCCAGACGCGCGGACGCCACCTGCCACGAACTCTGCAGGGTCTTGCATGCGCGCTCTTACCGTCTCCTGCCTTCCTGGAACGTCACCGGTAGCGAGAGCGCATTGCCTTCGCGCACGACGACTGCGGTGACGCTTTCACCGGGCTTGGCTTGCATCAGCACGAACATCAAGTCTTCGACGCTGCCGACTTCGAAGCGGCCGAGGCGTGTGATGACGTCGCCGCGGCGCATGCCTGCGAGCGCTGCGCCTCCTCCGGGGCGCACGTCTGCCAGCAGCACGCCTTTCACGCCCTGCGGCGGGCCGGCGTAGTCGGGTATCGTGCCGAGCGATGCGTTCCAGCTGCGGGCGTCGCCCGGGGCCGGTGGGGCCGCAACCTTTTGGTAGTGCAGGGCGCTCTCGTCCGTGGCTTTGATGAGTCCGGCTGCGACCAGAGCGATCTGGGCCATGCCTGCCGCGTTCAGCTGCACCGCGGTGTCGCTCGGCTTGTGGTAGTCCGCGTGGGCGCCGGTGAAGAGGTGCAGCACGGGCAGGCCCGCGGTGTAGAAGCTGATCTGGTCGGAAGGGCCGTAGCCGTCGCCGCTGCTGTTGCACTGGACGCGGGCGGCGCTGCACACGCGTTCGATGAGCTCCGGCCACTCGCTCGCGGTTTGGCTGCCGAGCACGGTGAGGGTGTTGCCGCGCAGGCGGCCGACCATGTCCAGGTTCAACATCGCGCGCGACGCGCCGAGCCAGCTCGGTTTGCCGGTGACGAGCGCGGCCGAGCCGAGCACGCCGGACTCTTCGCCGGAGAAGGCTGCGATGACGACGTCGTGCTTGAGCTCGTGGCGGCGGGCGCTGAGGTCGCGCGCGATCTCGAGCAGGGTGGCGACGCCGGAGGCGTTGTCGTCTGCGCCCAGATGCGGGACGTGTGAGTCGGGGGCGAGGGAGCCCGGTCCGCCGTAGCCGAGGTGATCGTAGTGTGCGCCCACGATGAGGGGCGCGTTTTCGCCCTGGGTCTGTCCGTCGCCCGCGCGGATGCGGCCGATGACGTTGAACGCCGGCGCGCGCGTGCGCGTGAACGCGACCTGCAGGCTGACGGGCACGCTCTTGCCGCTCTCGAGCCGCGACCACACGCGCGCGAGCGCCTCGCGCTTGACGACGATCACGGGGATGCCGGCGTCCCCCGTGCCCTCGGGCCGCAGCTCGGGCAGAGCAGCCTCCGCAGGCAGCTCCGCGCCTGCGCCGCTCTGAGCGGCAGCGGGCGCAGCCTGCACGTGCGCCGCAGCCGCGGCAGAAGGCGTGCCGTGCGCATGGACGTCCCCGGCCGCCGCGGGCGCTGCGTGCGCGTGAGCTGCACCGGGCGCGGCTGCGGCGCCGTGCGGGTGAACATCGGGGGCCGCCGCACGTGCGTGAGCCGCGCCGGGCGAAGCGGTGGCACTGTGCGGGTGAACATCGGGGGCCGCTGCATGTGCGTGAGCCGCGCCGGCCGCTGCATGCGCGTGAGCAGCACTCCCGACTGTTGGCGCCGCGTGCTGGCCATGGGTCGCCGCGGGTGCGGCATGCGCAGCCGATGCCGCCGCAGGCGCGGCCGCCGCGTGTGCGGCGCCGTGCGGGTGAACATCGGCGGCCGCCGCATGCGCGTGAGCGCCGGGCGGGTAGGCGTGGGCGGCTACCGTGTGCGCGTGAGCCGCGCTTGCAGCGCGCTGGTCTCCTGCGGCGGGTGCGACTGCGGCGTCTTGCGCCCGGGCGCTGCCGGATGCGGGTGCGGGCAGCCGGTCGCCGGCTGCGGCTGAGGCGGGCGCGGTTGCGGCGGCCCGTGTGCCGCCCGACGCGGCGGCCGGGCTGCCGCTGGCAGCTGCGGCCGCCGGAAAGCCGGTCGGAGCGGCAGGCATGTCGATCACGATCAGCGCCCTGGCTCCGTGCGCTTTCGCCTGAAAAGCCTTCTTCCGCAAGTCGCCCGCGCGGCGTTGCTCCGCCGGGGTGCCGAGCGCCGGGTGATCCGGCGCGAAGCGCCTCGCGATCACGATCTTGTTCTTGACGTCGCGACCCTTGAAGTCGTCGATGCCGAGCTGCGCGTCCGAAATCGCGTGGCCCACGAGCACGGCCTCGCCGCTCAGCTTCGCCTCTGCGCTGTATCCGAGTGGCGCATACTGCTCAGCCGCGACCACCGCGTCCGCGACCTTCAGCTGCGTCTCGGGCGCGCGCTTCAGCTCCGTCACGACCTCGAAGTTTCCACGGTACCCGCCCGCATCTGCGAGCGGCGCGAGGCCCAGCTCGCGCAGGCGCGTCTCGATGTATTCGCCCGCCGCCGTCAGCCCCGCGGTGCCGATGCCGCGACCTTCACGCGCGGGATCCGCGAGCCACGCGGCGTCGCGCGCGATCCGCTCCGCCGCAGACGTCTCCGGTCGCAGCTGCGCGAGCGGCCGCGCGCTGTCGAAGCGCGTCAAAAACAGGTTCGTGTCGTTCGCGCCCGGTGCCGTCGCCCGATTCGAGGCGAAGATCAACCACCGCCCATCGGGCGTGAACATGGGAAAACCATCGAAGCCGGGCGCGTACGTGATCCGCTCGAGCTCGGTGCCGTCCGCGTTGACCGCCCACAAGTCGAACTCTCGCCCCTTCGGATCGCCATAGTTGCTCGAGAAGATGATGCGATCGCGCCCCGGAAAAAAGAACGGCGCGAACGACGCGGCGTTCAGATACGTTACCTGCCGCGGCTCGCTGCCATCCGCGTTCGCCACGAACAGCTCCAGCTTCGTCGGCCGCACGAGTCCCTTGCCGAGCAGCGCGCGAAAGTTATCGAGCTCCGGGCCCGGCTTCGGCCGCGACGCGCGCCACACGATCTTGCTGCAGTCCGCGTTGAAGAACGCGCCGCCGTCGTAGCCCGGCTCGAACGTCAAGCGCTTCACGTTCTTGCCGTCGCGATCCATGCGGTACAGCTCGATGTCGCCATCGCGCACGGACGTGAACACGACGCTGCCGTCGCGCGCACACACGGTGCCCTCGGCGTCGTAGCCCGGCGTCTCGGTCAAGCGCGTGGTCTGCGAGCCGTCCGCGTCCGCCTTGAAGATGTCGTAGCTATCGTACAGCGCCCAGACGTAGCCCTGGCTCATGTCGGGCTTCGGCGGGCACGCCGCGCCGCCCAGGTGCGTCGAGGCGTAGAGCAGCTCGCGCGCATCCGGATAGAAATGAGAGCACGTGGTCGCGCCCTGTCCGCTCGAGATCTGCACGGGTGCGGTGGCCTCGAGCGGCTGTCCTCGCTCGTCGAACACCGGCATGGTGTAGATGCGATCGCACGGGATGTCCTCGGTGCGGCGCTGCAGCGAGACCTGCCGGCCGTCGAAGCTGAAGTACGCCTCCGCGTTCTCACCCGCGAACGTAAGCTGTCTGAGCTCGCCGAAGCGTGTCTCCTCGGGGGAGGGCGCGAGCTTGGCCGACTGCACCTTGGGGCTCGCGACGGGCGTCGACGAGCCTGCACAGCCGAGCGAGGCGCCGGTCGCGAGCAACCAGGGTAGAGCTGCACACGCGCACAGGAGCGAACGGTCGAAGGAGCGTGACATGTCCGCTCGTATACGTCGCCGCGCCGGGCCTGACCAGCGTCAAACAGGGTGCGACGGCGTGACGCAGCGAGCCGAGAGGCCCGCGCGCCGTATCACTGGACCGGTTCCGGCAGGCGCGAGCGGCGCAGCTCGAGGGGGCCGTCGCTGCTCAGGGCCGAGTCATCCGCCGCTGATGGCTGCAAGATGTCAGCTAGCTCGGGGCCCGGCTCGAGCGCGTACACGGCCTGCGGCTCGCTCCGCGGCCGCAGCACAGGCGCGTGCGTATCCCGCGCGTACGTGGAGCGTGCCGGAAGCTCCAGCGTGTAGCGACCCAGCGTGGGCCCGTCGAAGCGGAAGCGCCCGGGCCGCGCCTCGAACACCTCGGGCAGGTGCAGCGCGAGCCCACGAAACAGCGGCAGGAACAGGCTCGAGATGAGGTCCTTGCCCAGGCATTCCCGCGGCGCTCCCCCGAACACGAAGTAGCTACTCTCCGCGCGCGTGGCGTCGAACGCAGCCGCGTCTTCGATGTCGAACATGGCCGACGCCGGGAACAGCGCCAGCCGCTCACCGCTGCGCAGCTCCGCGCCGCTCGAGGCGAGGCGCGCGTGGTGCGGGCAGAAGCGCACCAGCATGGGAAACGGCGGCCGGAAGCGCAGCGCCTCGCGCACGTGTGCGAGCACGCGCGGCTCGTCCTCGTCGCGCACGGCTTGCAGGAAGCAGCGCATGTGCGCCGGCCGCTGCAGCAGCTCGTGCAGCACGCTGCTCCACACGTACGGGAAGCTCGCGCTCGCGCACAGCAAGCCGGCGACGTTGCGCACGATGCCCTCGTCACCGTCGCGGAAAGGATGGGTTGCGAGCAGCTGACCGAGCACCGTCTCGCCCGCAGACGGTGCAGGCGCGAGCTCATGGCGCGGCAAGAGCGCCTGGATGCGCCCGGTGCGATGCGCGGCCAGCGCGGCGATCAAGTGCTCGCGAAAGTACGGCGCCACCGCGAGCGCGCGGCCCTCGAGCCCAAATGGCGCGGGATGATCGGAGCCGATGGTCCCGCCCAGCACTTTGATGTACTGCGAGAGCGGCTCGTCGTCTTGCTGCGGCCCGAACGCCGGGCAGGGCTCGCCACGCGCCGGCACACCGAACGCGTGGCCGAGCGCACGCGCGTAGATAGACTGCGCGTACGTCGCCCCGAGCTCGAGCGCACCCGCGCGGCCGCGTGCTGCGAGCAGCTGCGCCACGTGCTCCGCGTCCGCGCGCGCGAATCGCGCAGCGAGCACGGGCGCAGCGACCAGCGCCGCGGACAGCGCTTGCTTCTCGAACGCATAGCGCTCGTCAGGTGGATCCATGCCGAGCACGAACGGCCCGAGCTTCAGCTTCGGCGCGTTCAGCTGGCCCATGCGCAGCTCGTCGGCGCGCGCGAACGTCTCCGTCACGGCGGCGTGGCTCGTGATCAGCTGCCGGCGCAGGCGCGAGGGTAAGACGCGCCGCGCGAGGCCGAGCCCCACACGCAGCGAGGCCGGGTTCCGCTGTAGGAGCAGCGTGGCGGCGTCGAGGAGCGGTTTGAGGGGCAGCTTCATGGCGAGCTTTGGCTGGTCTGGGGTTCGGCAGCTCGGGCCTCGGGCTTGAGCCGCGCACTGCTGCTGGGAGCGGCAAGTAGAGATCATGCGCAGCGCGAGCGGCTCGAGCTGTGATGCCGCTCACGGCGGCGGTGCGCGAGCACGCGCGTGGCGTCAGATAGATTCCGCGCTTTCCAGCTCCTGCCGATCAGCGCCCCGCCGGCCGCTGTGGAGCAGGATGTGGGTGTGCCAGCACGGCGCGTGAGGGATGCTGCGGACGCGCGCGAGGAAGCGCTCGAAGCGCTCGGGGTTCATCGCCGGCCCGATGAAGGAGATCGAGCAGAGCAGCTGCTCGAGCCGCTCGCGCTCGAGCGGCACATGACTGTCGAAGCGCTCCGTGCGCTGAAGTTTCAGCCCGCACAGCGCGGCGACCTCGGCCATCGCACCGGACACCTTGCGCGGCCGGCGCGGGGCAGCCTCCTCCATGATGTTAACCAGCGCGTGCATGAATGGTGAGTCGCCGAGCTCCACCTGGACGATGGCCAGGCTCGCGGCGGGCTCGAGCACCCTCGAGAGCTCGCTGCCGGCGCGATGCGCGTCGAGGAAATGCAGCGCGTCGGCGATGATCGCGAGCCGCACGCTGCGATCGGGCAGAGGCAACGACTCGGCCGCGGCATGGATGCTCGACAGCTCGAGCCCGGCCGCGCGGGCGCGCCCCTCGAGGACGTGCAGCATCGCGGCCGCAGGCTCGATCGCCGCGACGCGATGACCACGCTCGGCGAGCGGTAAGCTCAGCTGTCCAGTGCCCGCGCCGACATCGAGGATGTGTCGACTCGAGTCAGTGGTGCTAGCCGGGCCTGCCAGCGCCGACAGGCGCTCGATGAGGGCCGCGGGGTACGCCGGACGTGCGGCGTACGCCTCCGCCATGCGGTTGTAGATCCAGCGCTCGGGTTGATGCAGGCCCACGCGTCGTCGACCGAGACTCACGGCGGCTTCCTACCTCGTCTTACAGCGCTGTGGCAGGTGCGCTCGTGGGTCGTACCTGAATGGGGTCAAAGTCATGCGCAGCTCCGCAGCGTTTACCAGGCCGAGACCCGGCACGAAGCCACGCCTTTTGCCTCGCCGGCCCGCGCGCTCTCGCCTACATTGCCGCAGGGCGCGGTGGGCGAGGCTGTTCACGCGCCGTAGCATACCGGCAGCACCGGCTTTCCGAATCTCAGGAGGATTCATGAGCGACCGTCACCTTTCGTCCTGGCCCCCGAGTGTCCCGCGCGAGCTGAATGCTCCGCAGACCTCTCTCTGGACGAACCTCGAAAACTCGGCGTCACAACATCCGGACCGTCGCTGCCTGGTCTTCTACGACAGCACGCTGAGCTACCGAGAGGTGAAGAGTGAGTGCGAGCGCCTGGCGGGCTACCTGCAGCAGGTTTGCGGCGTACAAAAGGGCGACCGCGTGGGCATCTACATGCAGAACAGCCCGCAAGCCATCCTCGCTTACTACGCCATCTTGCGTGCTAACGCAGTGGTCGTGCCGGTGAACCCGATGAACCTCACGAAGGAGGTTCAATACATGATGGAGGACAGCGGCACCAAGGTGCTGTTCGCCTCGCAGGAGCTCGCGCAGCAGGTGCTGCCGCTCACGGGCGGTAAGCCGCTCGAGCACGTGATCATCAGCACGTACTCGGACTACATCACGAAGCCGACGGACCTTGCGATCCCGGACTTCGTGCGCGCGCCGCGCCAGAGCTTCAGTGGTCAGGGCGTCGCGTCTTGGACGGACGCGCTGGCGAAGAACCTCACGCCCGGTCAGCTCACGACGGGTCCAGACGACCTGTGCGTGATCCCCTATACCTCCGGCACCACCGGCAATCCCAAGGGTTGCATGCACACGCATCGCAGCGTGATGCACACGACGGTCGCTGCGCCCGAGTGGTTCCCGAAGTCCGACGTCGAAAACGACTGCATCCTGTGCGTGCTGCCGCTGTTCCACGTGACTGGCATGCAGAACAGCATGAACTCCCCGCTGTACAGCGCAGCGACGATCGTGATCCTGCCGCGCTGGGACCGAAAGGTCTGTGCGGAGCTGATCCAGCGCTACAAGGTCACTGGTTGGACCGCGGTGCCGACGATGGTCGTGGATCTGTTGTCGAGCCCGGACATCGACAAGTACGACCTGTCGAGCATCAAGACGATGGGCGGCGGCGGCGCAGCGATGCCGGAGGCCATCGCGCAGAAGCTCCAGGATCTGTGCGGTCTCACGTACCTCGAGGGCTACGGGCTGTCCGAGACCATTGCGCCCACGCACATCAACCCGCCGCACAAGCCGAAGAAGCAGTGCCTCGGGATTCCGATCTTCGGCACGGACTCGCGCGTCGTCGATCCGCAGACCTTGAAAGAGCTGCCGCCGAACGAAGTGGGCGAGATCATCACGCACGGTCCGCAGGTGTTCCTCGGCTACTGGAACAAGCCCGAAGCCAACAAGGAGTGCTTCGTGCAGATCGATGGCAAGCGCTTCTTCCGCACCGGTGATCTCGGCCGCGTCGATGAAGAGGGCTACTTCTTCATCGTCGATCGCCTGAAGCGCATGATCAACGCGTCGGGCTTCAAGGTCTGGCCGGCCGAGGTCGAGGCCATGTTGTACGCGCATCCGGCCGTGCAGGAGGCCGTGATCATCGGCACGCGCGACCCGCGCCGCGGTGAGAGCGTGAAGGCGGTGATCGTGCCAAAGGCGAACATGCGCGACCAGATCGATGAGAAGTCGTTCATCGAGTGGTGTCAGGGCAACATGGCCGCGTACAAGGTGCCGCGCAGCGTCGAGTTCGTGGAGACGCTGCCGAAGACGGGCTCGGGCAAGATCATGTGGCGCGCGCTGCAAGAAAAAGAAGACAAGCGGCTCGCCGAGCAGCAGCAACAGCAGTGATGCGCGGCCGGCCCGCCTCCTGGAAAGGAAGCGGGCCGTTGCGCGTCCAGTGGCTCAGATCGTGATCTTCTCGCCGTCGAACTTCGTGAACGTGAAGCCTTCGAACGGCTCGCGGAAGGTGAGCTTCTCGTCCTGCAGGATGCTGATGACCACCGCCTCGCCGAGCGCGAGGCCCGCGGCCGCATCACTGCGCCAGTGGATGCCAGACAGAACGCGGCCGAAGGTCGCGTTGAGGGCGAGCTTGTTGAGCTCGCCGCCGAGGGTCAGCGCCGGGCCATCATAGGGCACGAGCTTCGTGGGATCCGTGGCATCCGGCACGACCGGGTTCGGGATCACGAAGCTCTCGTCGAAGTACGCCTTGAAGATCGTGGCGCCGACGCCTGCGATCACCGCGGAGCCGGCAGGGTATGAGCCGTGCAGCGGCGCGCCTTCCGGGTACGCGTGCGGAATGAGGTGCGTACCGAACTTGCTGAGCGCCTGCGCCAGGCCCTTGGAATTCAGCAGATCCTCGTGGATCGGGTAGTCCGCGCCGCTCTCGACGCGGTGATGCACGAGGCCGCCGAACGCCTCGGGGCGGATCGAGCGGTGCACGAACCACTTGTTCCAGTACGCCAGGCGAATGGCGCGCGAGACGGCCGTGTTGTAGAGCGCCTGGAAATAGCCGAGCCCGAAGCTCCCGTTGGCGCTCGCCTGGGTCTTGGACTTCGCGTAGGGGTTCGTGGGGCTGACCGGCGCGCCGACCCCCGCAGGTGCCGTGGGTGTGCCGCCCGCAGCGGCAGCGAGCGCCAGCGCGGCGCCCCAGAAACCGGGGTT
>Ga0190269_10000280_pt1 | contig 27473 bp, 22 predicted proteins | sample Popmic249IS_FD_133749 | JGI IMG/M metagenome (GOLD analysis project Ga0190269, IMG submission 133749) | Populus adjacent soil microbial communities from riparian zone of Blue River, Arizona, USA - 249 IS | ecosystem: Environmental > Terrestrial > Soil > Riparian zone | place: USA: Arizona... | reverse complement strand
GAGCGTACGGTGAGCTTGGACGCGTTGGGCGCGTGGCGGCGCGTCCGCTGAGTGAAACCTCGTAGCCACGGCGCGCTCCGCGCGCCTCATGGCGTTGTGCCGAATGCAGAGCGTGCTCTGTCGTGGCGCGCGCGCATGGGCCTAGAAGTGGGGGCTCGTCGATCGCAAGGTCCGGAACGAGTCGAAGTGCGGGCGGATCGTGAACCGAGCGTTGGTCTTGCAGCAGCCGCCCGCGCAAGCCTCGTGCTCACCCTTGAGCCCTGGCCGCTACAAGCTGCAGCTGACGGTTGGGCAGGCGCATGACAAGTTGGAGCAGCTGCAGGCGCGCAACCGCCCGGACCACTCGAGCACGGCCTACTGCGTGGACCAGGAGAAACTGGGCCTGCGTGCTTCTCGAACGCTGTCGCGCTACGTGCCTCGCTCCGCGCTGCGTGAGGTGTATGCGCGCGATGGCGGGCAGTGCACGTTCGTGAGCGCGGACGGGCGGCGCTGCGCGGCGCGTGGCTTGCTCGAGATCCATCATCACGACACGCCCTACGCGCTCGGGGCGCAGCCACCGTCGACTGGGCTACCTAGCCGCGCGGGCTGTCATCTAGCGTTGGCTCGGTCCAGACCTACGGACCATGATCTGCTCCGGGCCTTTGCGTACGCATCGGCGAAGCGCGCGGAGCGCGCTCGGCCTTCGAGGTTCTGTCGTCTCGCGCCTGCTGCCCGCGCTCGAGCGCATCTGGCGCGCCGACACGCGCCGCGCGCACTCCGAGCTCGTCGCCAGCGTTGCGAGCGCGAAGCAGCTCTCGCCCCGCGGGTGGACGCGCGCTACCTGCTCGTCATCGGCGTGAGCATCGTGGCAGCGAGCCAGTGACACGCCTCGCACCTGACGCAGGCTGCTGGCTTCTGGGACCTCGTGCACCGAACATGATCCGCAGCCTCGGTCTCGGCTTCATCTTCATCCCGGTCAGCATGCTCGCGCTCTCCGACATCCCCGCCGCTCAACGCGGCAACGCCCCGGGGCTCTTCAACCTGACGCGCGAGCTGGGAGGCTCGCTCGGCACCGCGCTCATGGGCATGCTCGTGAGCGACGATCAAGCGCTACGGCTGGTACTCGAGCGAGAACAGCACCGTGTCCGACCCGCAGGTGCAGGAGCAGCTGCGGCAGACGGCGTACGGCGTGGGCAGTCACACGTTCCAGCGCGAGCTGCTGGCCGAAGCGCTGTTGCAGCTGAAGGTCACCACCCATGCCATGGTGCTGAGCTTCGAGAACGGCTTCCGCTGGACCGCCTTTGCGTGGCGCTCGGCCTCGGCCTCGTGTTGCTGTTGAAGCGCCCTCGGTCTGCCGTCGCCGCCCCCGTCGACGCGCACTGAATGCGGCTTGATCACCTACAGCGGACGCACGCCATACTCGTGGCATGGCGCGCGACAGCGGTCTGGCTCGGCCCCGGCAGGAGCGCACGATCGCGGGGCGCTACAGGTGCGAGCAGCTGCTGGGGCAGGGGGGAATGGGCGCCGTGTACGCCGCGGTGGACGCCGTAAGCGGCGAGCGCATTGCGCTCAAGCACATCCACCCCGGTGCTCCGCCGCGTGCGCTCGAGCTCTTCAAGCGCGAGTTCCAGACGCTGCACGGGCTGCGCCACCCGAACATCGTGGAGGTGTTCGACTACGGCAGTGACGAGTCGGGCCCGTTCTACACGATGGAGCGACTCGAGGGCCACGACCTCGGGGACGCGGCGCCGCTGCCGTGGCGCACGGTCTGCAGCTATCTGCGGCAGATCGCGAGCTTGCTGGGGCTCTTGCACGCTCGCCGGCTCCTGCATCGCGACATCAGTCCGCGCAACATCTGGGTCCTGCCCGACGGCCGTTTGAAGCTGATCGACTTCGGCGCGCTCACGCCGTTCGGCCCGAGCTCGGACGTGATCGGCACCCCGCCGTTCATCGCCCCGGAGTGGCTGAGGAAGGGCGATGTGCCGCTGCACGTGGATCAGCGGGCCGATCTGTTCGCGCTAGGCGCGCTCGGCTACTGGCTGCTCACGCGCGCACATGCCTACGCCGCGCGATCGCTCTCCGACCTGGAGCTGGCCTGGAGCAGCCAGCCGGCCGCGCCATCGAGCGCCGCCGGACAGCTGGAGGGGCGCGAGCTCGACGCGATCCCTGCCGAGCTCGACGGGCTCATCCTGTCGCTGCTGCGGCAGCCGCGCGAGGCGCGGCCTGAGACGACGGAGATCGTGATCGCGCGCCTCGACGCCATCGCCGGCCCGGTGAGTGAGCCAGTCGAGCCGATGGTCCGTGGCTACGTGCGCAGCAGCGCGTTCGTCGGCCGCAGCCTGGAGCGGCGCTGGTTCGAGCAGCAGTGGAAGAGCGCACACAGGGGCGCGGCTATCCTGATCGAAGCTGCGAGCGGGCTGGGACGCAGCCGCTTGCTCGACGAGCTGGCCGTACAGGCGCGGCTGTCCGGCGCAACCACTCTGAGCGTGCGCGGCAGCGAGTCACAACGCCCGTACGCCGCGGCGAACGCCGTCGCGCTCGAGCTGCTCGCCTGCTTGCCGCAGGAGGCGCGTCAGGCCGCGGCAGCGCACGCCACGGCGCTCGCGCAGCTGTCGCCCGAGCTGGCGCGTGCGCTCGGCGTGAGCGCGCCGCCCGCCGAGCACGACCCGGCCTGTGCACGCGGTGCGCTGGAGCAGGCACTCAGCGCATGGCTGTCCGCGCTCGCGGAGCCGCGCCAGCTCGTGCTGCTGGTGGACGACTTGCAGGACTGCGACAGCGAGTCCGCGGCCTGGCTCGCCTCGCTCGCGCGCACGAGCGCAGGCCGGCGGCTCGTGCTGGTGGCCGCGCTGCGCAAGGAGCCCGGGCGCTCGGAGCGCGTCGAGGAGCACGCGTACGCGCTGGTCGCGCGTGTGCTGGAGCTCGCGCCGCTCACGGCGTCGCAGATGCACGAGCTGCTCGCCTCGGTGTTCGGTCCGAGCACGGCCTATCTCGGGCGCGTGTCGCAGAGCCTGCACGAGGCGTCGCAGGGCAACCCTGCGCACTGTCTCGAGCTGGTGGAGCACCTCGTGGACTCGGGGCTCGCGCGCTACAGCGAGGGCAGCTGGACCTTGCCGGGGCAGCTGTTGGCGGCGGACCTGCCCCCCAGCCGCAGCGCGATGCATTTGCTGCGTCTCGGCCAGCTCAGCGGCGACGCGCGGCGCCTGGCCGAGCTGCTGAGCATCCACGACGGTCGTGTGTCGCGCGCCGCGTGTGAGGCGCTGTCCGAGCTAAGCGCGACGGAGACCGCAGCCGCGCTCGTGGAGCTGACGCTGCACGGCGTGCTCGACGAGTCCGAACATGGCTACGCGTTCACGCACGAGAGCCTTCGAGCGGCGCTTTCGGGCGCGCTCGACGGCGAGCGGCGCAAACGCGCGCACGCGCAGCTCGGAGCGGCGCTCCTGGCCGGCGCGAGCGATGAGGTCGAGGCGATGCGGGCAGGGCTGCACCTGTTCGAGGCCGGCGATCACGCGAGCTGCGAGCGGCTGGTGCGCGAGGCGGTCCGGCAGCACTTCGCGGGCAAGCGCGAGCGGATGCAAGCTTCGGTGCCGCTGATCGAGCGCGCGCTCGCACTGTACGATCGCGAGGGCTGGGCGCCGGAGCGATTGGCCGCGCCGCTCGCCGGGCTCGCGACGGCGAGCTTCTTCGTCGACCGTCGCCTGTCCGATCGCCACGGCGTGCGCGCGCTCGACGTGCTCGAGCAGGTGCTGCGCTTCGACCTCGCGCGTCGGCTGCAGCCGCTGCTCGGCGGCAAGCTGTCGCTCCTGGCTGCGCTCGCGCGCAGCGGGCTCGCGCGCATGGGCAAGGCGCAGCACATGCCTCCTGTGGCGGAGTTGCTGCGCATGCTGATCGGCGTCGCGGTGGCGCTGAACGGCGTCGCCGCCTCCAGTACGGACGTGGCGCTGACCGATCGCTGTATGCGCGCGCTGGAGCCGCTCGCTGCGCTCGGCGACCGCAGCGTGCCTGGCTTCGTGCGCCGCTGCACGCTCGCGGTGGCTGCGCTCCTGCGCGCAAACCACGCTGCGGCGCTGCAGGAGCTCGAGACGCTTTTCAGGATGATGGAGAGCGGCCCGCCGATCCCCAAGTTCCCGGTGCATCTGAAGCACGAGTTCATGGGCGGGTGTCTCTTTTCCATCGGCGTCATGCAGGGCTGGCGCCACGACTCGCAGACGCTCGCGATCGCCGATCGGCTGCAGTCATTCAGCCCGATACACGCCATGAACGCAGACTATTTGCGTGCGAGCTACCACGCGCGCATGGGCGAGATGGACAGGGCGGCTGCATTCCGGCAGCGTGCCGAGACGCGTGCCCTGCAGCTAGGAGCGGCGTGGCAGGTGGTCACATTGGCGCCGATCGAGGCGCAGTTCGCCGCGCTGTGGACACACGATGTGCGGCTCGCCAAATACGCTTCGGCGGAGCTCGAGCGGCTGAGCTCCCAGGTCCCGGCGCTGCGCGGTGAGGCGCTGCGCACGCGCGCGCAGTTTCTGCTGCTGAGTGGGCGATACGCTGAGGCCGCGCAGCTGCTCGAGGGTGATCTCGGCCCGCGCGATGGGGTAGGCTTCGCGCGCGCGCAGGGCCTCCTGGCACGAGCCTACAACCGGCTCGGTCACCACGCGCGGGCGCGCGAGCTGTGTCAGGCGGTCGTCGCCGGCTGCAGCGAGGCGGAGCTCTCGTTCGTGGTGATGTACCTGCACGCGCAGGTCGAGCTGGCGTTGGCCGACGCTGGCCTCGGGGAGCTCGGCAGTGCCCGCGCACGCATCGCCGCGCTGCTCTCGCGCTACGCTTCCGCGGGGCCGCTCGCGCTCGGTGCGATCCACGAGACCGGGCTGCGCATCGAGCTCCTCGCGGAGGACCTCGACGGCTGCAAGCGGCAGCTCGCGGCCGTGCGCGAGCTGTATCTGCCGAGGCAGATCAGCAGCCTGATCGATCTGACGGCGTCGCTGTCGGATGCGGTCGCGCGGCTCGAACGGCGCGACGTGCAGGTGCGCTCGGCGGAGCTCGGCGCAGACGCGCACCTCGTCACGCGCATGCAGATGGTCCTGACGCAGAGCGCGGGCGCGTTCGAGTCGCGCATCCAGCACGCGGTGGAGCTGGTGCTCGAGCTCGCTGGAGCCGCGCACGCCATGCTGCTCGATCGCGCCGAGGAACGCGCCGTGTGCGTGGGCTTCGCCGCACCCACACCCGAGCTGCTCGCGTGGGCGCGCGCGCAGCTCGCAACGGACGAGCTCGACACCGCGTTCATGGAAGACGCCGTGAGCGCCGGGGCCGCGATCGGCTTCACCTTGGACGATATCAAGTATTGGGCGTTTCCGCTGTTCAGCAGCGAAGACAGCGCCGCACCGGCAGCGGCGCTCGTGCTCGGCTTTCGCGGCGAGCAGCCGCGCCGCGTGCCTCCGCGCGTGTTGTCACTGCTCGCCGAGCATTTGTCTGCAGCGCAGCGCTAGCGCTAGCGGTTCAGCTGGGCCTCGGGCTGCTAAGCCACCACGGAGTGACGCGCGCTCTCGGGAGGGCCACGATGATGGGAGGCGGGCGCCACCGCGTCGAATCGCTGTTGGGGCGCGGCGGCATGGGAAGCGTGTACGCAGTGACGGACGTCGTGCGCGGCACACCGCTCGCACTGAAGCGCCTGAACGAGCCTGCGAGCAGCGCCGCCGCAGCGGCGAGTCTGCATCGCGAGTACACGCGCCGCGCGGGCTCGAGGCCTCGCCGCCCTGGCTCAGAACGCAGCGCGCGCTGCGTTGACCGTCAAGGCGATCAAGATCAGCGATGAGAGCGCGAACACCGCGAAGCGGACCTCGATCTTGTTGATCGTCGCCTGAACGAGGCTGTGGACCACGCGGGCCGCGACGTAAATCCAGGCCAGCGTCGCGTTGATGCCGCTGCCTTGGCCGAGTACTGCGAGCGCGAGCGCCACCGCGTAGAAGACTGTGGGCTGCTCGAACAGGTGGTTGTAGTTGTCAGCCTTCCAACGAACGTTCGCGGGCAAGGTCGCCATCTGCGCTCCGCGTGGAGCATTCGGGTCGAGCACCATCTTCGATCGGGTGATCGCCGGGATGCGTGTGACGTACATCCAGAGCCACATCACGTGCGTCCACACTGCGAGCGCCACGACCGGTGCCACGATCGGAATCTGCATGGCAGCGAAGCTATCTCGAACGCAGGAGCGCTGACCAGTAGCCGCTCGAAGTGCCGCAAGCGCAGGCCTGATGTCGCGGCATGCTGCCCCGACGTAAGAACCGTGCTATCCGAAGGTCGTGGAACGGATCAAAGCATTGATCGCCGAATACGGCCGCGTCGCCCTGGCGACTTACTTCGGTCTGTTCGGTCTCGTGTTCGTTGGATTCGGGCTGGCCATCGCGCTGGGCGTGCACGTTGAAAGCGCCGAAGGTCACGCCGGCGTGCTCGGCGCCGCATACGTGGCAACCAAGTTGACACAGCCGCTTCGGATCGCTGCGACGTTGGCCTTGACACCTCTGGTCGCTCGCGTGTTCGAGAAATTCCGCAAGCCTCGAACGGAAGCGCTCGAGCCGTCGGAATCGCTGTCGGCGGACACCCATCCCCCATCGCTGTAGCTCCAGCGCAGGCGACGCCGGCTCCCTGGCGCAGCGGATCGGTGGTCACGAGCGGCCGCTGGCCCGCCCGCAAGACGAGGCCCGGCGAGGAGGGATGCGATCCGAAGAACGAGGCCATGTCGTCCCGACGCACACCGAAGCCGCTTTCGACTTCCGCATCCAGCACGCGCTGCAGCTGGTCGTCGAGCTCGCCGGCGCCGCGCACGCCGTGCTGCTCGGGCACGAGGAACGCGCGGTGTGTGTGGAGCTCGCTGCGCCTGTCCCCGCGCTGCTCGCGTGGGCGCGCTCCCAGCTCGAAGAGGACGCGCTCGCCACGGCGTTCATGGAGGACATCGTGACCTCGCTCGGCGCGACGGGCTTCACCTTGGATGAGATCACGTATTTCGCTTCCCGTCGATCAGCAGCGACCACGGCGCTACGCCCGCAGCAGCGCTCGTGCTCGGCTGTCGAGGTGAGCAGCCGCGTCGCGTGCCGCCGTGCGTGTTGTCCCTGCTCGCCGAGCACCTGTCCGCAGCACAGCGCTCGCGGTTGCAGCTGGGCCTCGGGCTGCTAAGCCTCCAGTGAGTGACGCGCGCTCTCGGGAAGGTCACGATGATGGGAGGCGGGCGCTACCGCGTCGAATCGCTGTTGGGGCGCGGCGGCATGGGAAGCGTGTACGCAGTGACGGACGTCGTGCGCGGCATACCGCTCGCGATGAAGCGCCTGAACGAGCCTGCGAGCAGCGCCGCCGCAGCGGCGAGTCTGCATCGCGAGTACACACTGCTCGCCGAGCTCAAGCACCCCAGCATCATCCGCGTATTCGACTATGGACAGGACGAGATCGGCCCCTACTACACGATGGAGCTGCTGTCGGGTCCCAATCTGAGCGAGCGCGGCCGCCTGCCCTTTCGTGAGGCGTGTCGACTGTTGCGCGACGTCGCCTCTTCGCTGGCGGTGCTGCACGCGCGCCGTCTGCTGCATCGAGATGTCAGCCTGCGCAACTTGCACGGGACCGCGGACCAGCGCTGCAAGCTGCTCGACTTCGGCGCGATGACACGCATGGGCGTGGTCGCGAGTCGCGTCGGCACGCCGCCTTACCTCGCGCCGGAGGCGTTCTTCGGCGAGCAGCCACTCGACGAGCGGGCGGACCTGTTTGCGCTCGGCGCGGCGCTGTATCGCTTGCTCACGGGCAAACACGCGTACCCGGCGTCGAGCTTCGAGGCGTTGCCGGACTGCTGGCGCAAGCCTCCGCGCCCGCCGCACGAGCTCGTGCCGGACATCCCGTCGCCCGTCAGTCAGCTCGCGCTGTCGCTCCTGAGCCTCGACCCGCTCGCGCGACCCGGCAGCGCGGCCGAAGTGATGGAGCGGCTGAGCGCGCTGTCGGGCCTCGGTTTGCGAGAGCCGGGCGAGGCACGTCAGGCATTCCTCGCGAGCCCCCGCCTCGTCGGTCGCGCGCGTCAGGCCCAGCAGCTGCGCTTCTTCTTCAGCCAGGCGACGGAGCTGCGGCCGGCCGTGCTCGCGATCCGCGGCGCTGCGGGATCCGGGCGCACGCGCATGTTGGAGCTGTGCGTGCGCGAGGCGCAGCGCGCGGGGCTGAGCGTGCTCATGGCGCAGGGCCGCGATCCCCACAACGCGTACGGTGTGCTGCTGCAGCTCCTGGACAGCGCGTGCGCCAGCATCCCGCACGCGCGCGCCGCGACCGCGGAGCTGCGGGCGCTGCTCAGCGAGGCACCAGCTGCGGCCGCCAACGGCTCGCCGCCGACGCGGCCCGCGGCGCGGCGCGAGCTGCAGTCCGCCGCCGTGAGCTGCTGGCAGGCGCTGCTGGCGCAGCAGCCGCTCTTGCTCGCGATCGACGACGTCGAGCGCGCGGACGAGCCGTCACTGGCCTGCCTCACCGCGCTGCACGGGCCGCAGGCGAAGCTGCGCCCGCTCCTGGCCCTGACGTCCGCCGATGACCGCAGCGTCCACGCCCGCGCGGCTTGCGAGTTTCTGTGCCGCGACAGCACGCGCATCGATCTGCCGAGCCTGACGCGGGAGCAAGTGCTGGAGCTGCTTTGCTCGATCTTCGGGGACGCACCGAACGTGACCGCGCTCGCGGATCGCGTCCACCAGATCTCGGGCGGGCAGCCGCAGTGGGTGGTGCAGCTCGCCGAGCACCTGATCGATCGCGGCACGGTGCGCTACGAGGCTGGTGTGTTCAGCGTGCCCGTCGACTTCCGGCTGGACGCCTTGCCGCCGACGCTCGGAGCGGCGTTGCAGGCCCGGCTCGGCACGGCGAGCGCCGAGGCGTGCGAGCTGGCGCAGGTGCTCATGCTCGATCCGGACGCGTGGTACGCACCCGAGGAGCTGGCGCACGCGGCCGACCGTCCGCTCGCGCACGTCGAGGGGCTGCTCGACGAGCTGGTGCGCCGCGGGCTCGTGGCGCGCGACCGCGAGCGCGTCGGCTTGCGGCACGGTGTGCAGCTCACGGCGGCAGGATGGCGCGAGCCCCGCACCGAGCACGGGCACCTGCAGCTCGCGGCGATCTTCGAGCGCCGCGGCGACCGCGCGCGCCAGGCGCGGCAGCTGTGGGCGGCGGGGAGCCGCGCCGCGGCGCTGGCCGTGCTGATCGCTTACAGCGAGGCTGCGCAGCGCGGCTTGCAGGGCGATCCGGCGCTGCTCGATCGCCTGATCGCGAGCATGCCGGCCGACTTCGTGACGCTGCTGTGCGACGCGATCGCGGCCTGCCGCGAGCTCGGTCAGCCCCGCCGCGCGGAGCTCACGTTGCGCCTCATGTGCCTGCGCATCGCGGCCCCGACCTGCCACGAGAGCGCCGGAGATCAGGTGCGCGCGCTGCTCACGCACCTGCACGTCGCGAGCGGCATCGCTGACTGGGAAGCCTTGGCTGACGTGACGGACCCGGCCGAGCGCGTGCGCCGCGCCCGCTCGCGCGCCGAGGCGCGCCATGCCGCCGCGAGCCCCCACGAGCGCGGCTACAGCGTGGACGAGGCGCTGCAGACCCTGCCGGCGGTGTGCGCGCACGCGGCCAACGTGCTCTCCCAGACGCTCGACTTCGAGCTCGCCGCGCTCTTGCAGCGGACGGCGGCGCAAGTGGTGTTGTCGCCGACCCTGGCCGTGGTGCGAGACGTCGTGGAAGCCACGTTTGCGCTGATCGCAGGGCGCTACGAGGCGGGCCTCGCTCGCTACGCGCGCGTGCTGGAGCTGCTTGACGGGCCCGAAGGCGAGCGCGTGGATCCGATCGTGCGGCGCTTCAATCGCCTCGGCAGCTGGTACGCGTTCGGCTACACCGCCGCTCAGCGCGGCCAGGCGGCTGGGCTCGAGTGGGCCGAGCGCTTGCAGACGGAGCTGCTGTTCGAGGTGCCCGCGCTGCGCATCCGCAACGCCTATCACCGGGCGCACGGCGACCTGGTGGAGGCGGAGCGCTGCCGGCGCGAGGCCGAGCTCTTGCGCATCGCGCAGCGTCCGCACGAGCACTACCGTCTGGGATCTCTCGGCATGGAGCTGTACCAGTGCCTCATCGCCGAGGATCTGCTCGGCGTGAAGCGGCTGCGCGACGAGCTGAGCGCCGTGGCGAGCCGCTTCCCGGGCTGGACGGGGTTGCTCGAGGTCGCGCGCGGTGAATACGCGCGCCTGCGCGCGCAGCCACAGGCGGCGCTCGCGCACTTCGAGGCCGCGCTCGCGAGCTCTGAGTGCGGGCGCGACTCGGCCTGGCAAACGGCAGCGGCGTCGTGTCTGCTCGCGCTGCACGAGCTGGGGCGCTTGGAAGAGGCGAGCGTGCGAGGCCACGCGTTCCTCCAGGCCGTGGACCGCGCGGAGCTGCGCGACTCTGCGACGCTGATCGTCCAGCGGCTGGCGCTGGTCGAGGCGCAGCTCGGTCACGCAGACGTGGCCGTCGCGCTGGCCGAGCGCGCCCTGCGCTTGATCGAGGAGCTGCAGGTGTGCGGCACGCGCGCCGGGTTGGCGCACGAGACGCGCACGCGTGTGGCCATCGCGCTCGCGGACGAGGCCGCAGCTCTGCGGCATCTGGCCGAGTGCGCACGCCACTTCCGCTCCGGGAACAGTCCGGCGCTCGGTGCGCGCTACGAGCGGATCGCGCGCGACGCACGCGCCGCCGGCATGCGTGTACCGCCGTCCGACGAGCGCGTGCAGCCCACGGCGGCGGACGACCTGGCGGCGCTGCGTGCCCAGCTGCAGGGCTGCGCCACGGCGGAGCAGCGCGCCGCTTGCGTGCTGCAGCTGCTGGCGGAGCACGCGGGCGCGACCGATGGCGCGCTGTACCTGGCCGAGGCCGGCCGCTTACAGCTGCGGGCGGTGTTTGGCAGCACGCACTGGCAGCCCGAGCTGCAGCTCCACCTGGAACACGCTCCGGAGCCGCCGCTGACGGAGGCGGATGCCGAGCAGACGATCGCGCTGCCTTCCGGCCACGCGCCGGGCGAGTCGCCGCTGTGCTTGCTGCTTCACGAGCTCGAAGGCGAGAGCGTGGTGCTGGGCGCTGCCGTGCTGCGCGGCGACGCGCCGTCGCAGCGCGTGGCTGCAGCGCTGCTGCCGCGGCTCTGTGCACAGCTCCTGCTCGAAGCCGGCGACGCCACCCCGCTGCCGCTCGCTACTCCGTCGCCCTGATGCGCAGCAGGCGCAGCTTGCGTTCGAGTGTTCGCAGTGGGACGTCGAGGCGCTGTGCTGCGCGCCGCTGGTTGCCACCGCACTGCGCGAGCGCCGCACGGATGATCGCGGCCTCGCGCTGCTTGAGGAGCGAGCGCAGCCCTTTCACTTCCACTTCGTCCTCGCGCGGCGCTTGCGGCGTGACTGCGGGAGCTGCGACGCGCACGGCCTCGTTGTCTGGCGCTGCGATGTGCAGCGGCAAGTCGCGGCACTCGATGCAGTCCGAGTCGAGCAGCGCCAGCGCGCGCTCCGCGACGTTGCGGAGCTCGCGCACGTTGCCGGGCCAAGCGTACGCGAGGAGCTGCGCGCGCGCGCCGTCCGAGATGCGCGGCAGGTGGCTGCCGGGCGGCAGGCCCAGGCTCAGGAAGTGCTCGAGCAGCGGCACGAGCTCGTCCGTGCGCTCGCGCAGCGGTGGGATGCGCAGGACGACGCTGTTCAGGCGGTGGAACAGGTCGAGCCGGAAGCGGCCTTGCTCCGCGAGCGCGGCCAGGTCGCGGTGCGTGGCCGCGACCACGCGCACGTCGACCGACTGCTCGCGGTGCCCGCCGACGGGGCAAAGCCTGCGCGTGTCGAGCACGCGCAGTAACGCCGCCTGGGCTGCGCTCGAGAGCTCGCCGACCTCGTCGAGGAAGATGGTGCCGCCGTGCGCCTGCGTGAATACGCCGGCCTGGTCGCGATGTGCGCCCGTGAACGCGCCGCGCACGTGACCAAACAGCACGCTCTCGATCAGCTCCTCCGGGATCGCAGCGCAGTTCACGACCTTGAGCGGCTGCGATGCGCGCGGGCTGCGCTCGTGCAGCTCGCGCGCGAGGAGCTCTTTGCCAGTGCCCGTCTCGCCGAGCAGCAGCACCGTGATGGGCCGGCGGGCCAGCCGCTCGACGACGCGCTGCAGCTCGAGCATCGCGGGGCTGATGCGCAGCATGGTGTCCGCCGTGGCCGGTCGCACCTGCGCTTCATTGCCGGCTTGCACGAGCGGCCGCGCGAGGTCCGTCTGGCGCAGCGCGTCGAGCGCGGCTTGAAGCAGCGGCTCTGCGTGGGCGTGCCCGCCGTCGCTGCCCGCGAGACCGCACACGAGCGGTACACCATCGCCGCTCGAGCGCAGCACGCGCTCCGCCAGGGCGGCGGCCTCTGCGAGCGGTGTCTCGGGCAACACGACGATGACAGCGTCGCGATCGTAGAGCCCGAGGCGATCGCTCGGGCGCAAGAGGCGCGCGCAGCCTTGGCTCAGCGCGCCCGCGCGCGGCTGACCCCGATGCAGGCCGCGCAGGATCAAGAGCGAGAGCGGTCGCTGGAAAGCGCGGGCGCGCGCACACTCTTCCTCCAGCCGCGACACGATGCTGTCGGTGCTCACCAGACCGAGGTTCGCAGCTAGCGGCGGCGGAGCCAGCTGCACGGTCACCGTCGTGCTGCCGAGGACGAACGTGCCGCCCGCACGCGCGACCGCCTCCTCGACCCTCCGGCCGCCGAGCCAGCTGCCGTTACGCGAGCCCAGATCGACGATGCGCACGGACTCGCCCTCGCGCCGCAGCCGCGCGTGCAGGCGCGACAGCGCGGGGTCCTGCAGCACGATGTCCGCAGGCGCGGCGCGGCCGACCGTGCGCTCGGCGCCGTCTTCCAGCTCGACGACGCTCGAGCTGCGCGCGGTCGTGAGGACGAGCAGCAGACGAAACGGCGCGAGGCTGGGTACCGACAACGATGAGGGCCGGCTCGCGGGCTCCACGGTGGCCTCTGTGAAGAAAGAGTGTTCCTGTGTCATTTGCCTGCCTCCCCCCAGAGCGCGCTATCACGAGCCCGTGCAACGTGACGCGTGTCGCTGGCTCGTGCACGCGCAACGTGACGTTGTTAGTGCACGTGACGCCTGGATCCGTCACGCAATGTGGCGGGTTGCAAGGGCCCGTCACGTCGCACCGCAACGCGTGACGGAACAGGTTGAGCGCGCACGCCGGTGCGGCGTCGCTCGCTGCCACGTGTGTGGCACACCTGCTGCAATAGGTCATTGCGAGGTCTGCGCATGAACGCACGACGATTCGACAGGCTTGCTGCTCACGGCGGCAGGGGCAGGGTGACTGAGCACAAACCGCTGCGCGCCTGGTTGTGGTTGCTGCTGTGGGCGGCAGTCGCCGCGGCGGCGGGCTCGCTGTTGGCGTACACCGAGTCGCGACGCGGCACCGGCGGAGCGTGGCTGTCGGGTGCGCTCGAGCACCGCGTCAACCGCAGCTCCGAATAGTTGTTTGCGCCGCGCCTCGGCGTGCATTTTGCACGAGCGGAGGCTCGGAGAATGGCCATGGCAGCTTTCGATCACCAGCGCGGTCGGACGTTCGAGCACGACGGCGCGAGTCTCTATTTCGAGGAGCTCGGCGACCAGCGCGGCGAGGCTGTCATCCTGCTGCACGGTGGGCTCGGCACGCTCGCGGACTGGAACCCCATCCTGGGCTCGCTCCCCGGTCGGCGCCTGATCGCGCTCGACGCGCGAGGGCACGGCCGGTCCACGCTCGGCACCCAGCCGCTCAGCTACGCGCGCCTCGAAGCGGATGTGCTCGCGCTGGCGCAGAAGCTCGAGCTCGAGCGCTTTGCGCTGCTCGGCTTCAGCGACGGCGGTACGGTCGCGCTGCGCGTGGCTGCGAGCCGGCCCGGTGCGGTCACGAAGCTCGCCGTGCTCGGTGCGACATACGAGCTGCGCGAGAGCGACCCGCTGCGCGCGCGGCTCGCCGGCGTGACACCGGAGAGCTGGAGCGCGAAGTTTCCGGAGACCGTCGCAACCTACGAGCGGCTCAATCCGGCGCCTGCGTTCGGCGCGCTGATCCGCTCGGCGGTGGCCATGTGGATCGACCTCGGGCCGGACGGGCAGCCGGGCGGCGCGCGCGTCCGGCAGCTGCAGCTGCCCGTGTTGGTCGCGCGCGGTGACGACGATCCGCTCGTGTCGCGCGCGGCGACGATCGAGCTGGTCGACACGCTGCCGAATGCACGCCTGCTGAGTGTGCCGTTCGCGAGCCACGAGCTGCACAAGGATCAGCCCGTAATCGTGGGCGCCGTGGTCGAGCAGTTCCTGCGTGAGGGCTAGCCGCCGTCCGTCGGCCCGGGGTGACCGCTCGTCGCGCGGGCGCGTGGCGTGCAGCAGCCCGGCGAGTAAGCTCAGGCCGTGCGATCCTGTGCGTCCCCGTCAAGGCCACCGCTCCTGCCACCCGAGCTGCCTTGGGTGTACCTGCTGGTGCCGCTGCCAGCGACATTCCTGGTCAGCGACAATCTGCTCGACGCGCCGTCTTCCGGGCTCTTGCACGCGCTCTTGAAGATGTACGTGCCGTGGCTGGTCTACGGCGCGGCGTACCACGTGGTTTACGACAAGCTCGTACCGCGCGTGCTGCCCGCGTTGCGCCGCCCATGGCAGCACGGCTTGCTGCATGCCGGGATCGTGGGGGTGGTGACGTTCGGGGTCGCGCTGGCGCTCGTGCCGGCGCTGGGCTGGCTGTGTGGCGAGCCGCTGGAGTGGGGTGAGTTCCTGATTGTGTCGCTCATCTTCAGCTGCGCGTCGCTGTTTCCGTCTTTGGCGCTGCAGCGCTGGCGCGTGCGCGCGCAAACCGCCGAGCAAAAGGCGCTGCTCGAGCGGCGCGCCGCGCTCGAAGCGCAGCTGCAGGCGCTCCAGGCGCGCACCGACCCGCACTTTCTGTTCAACAGCTTGAACACCGTGGCGTCACTGATCCCGGAGGACCCGGACCTCGCCGAGCGCACGCTCGAGCGTCTGGCCGATCTGTTTCGCTACGCGCTCGAATCGAGCCGGCTGCGCACGGTGCGGCTCGAGCGCGAGCTCGCGATGGTCTCGGATTACCTCGCGCTGCAGTCCGCGCGCTTCGGTCCGCGTCTGCGGACGAAGCTGGACGTGGACGTTGGTCTCGGCGACATCGAGGTGCCACCGCTGCTGCTACAGCCGCTGGTGGAGAACGCGATCCTGCACGGCACCGCGCGGCGCAAGGGCGGGCGCGTGGAGATCGCCGTGCGCCGCGAGGAGGACTCGCTCGTCGTGGAGGTGTGCGACGATGGGCCGGGCCCGGGCGCGTCGAGTCACAGCGGTGCGGGCACTGCGGTCGCGGGCGTGATCGAGCGCTTACGTTTGCACTACGACGAGCGCGGTAGCCTGCTGCTGTCGACCCAGCCGCACGGAGGTTGTCTGGCGCGGCTGGCGCTGCCGATCGGTGGCCCGTGAAGGCGCTGGTGGTCGATGACGAGGCGCCGGCGCGGCGTCGGTTGGCGCGCATGCTCGGCGCCATCGGGGACGTCGAGGTGAGCGCCGAGCTCGAAGATGCGGAGGCGCTGTTGCGCGCGCTCGAGCTGGGCACGCCCGACGTGATCTTTCTCGACGTGCGCATGCCGGGCATGGATGGGCTGCGGCTCGTGCAGCAGCAGGCGGACTTGCCTCCGATCGTGTTCGTCACGGCCTACGACGAATACGCGGTGCGCGCGTTCGAGCTGGACGCGATCGACTATCTGCTCAAGCCCGTGCGGCCGGAGCGCCTGCAAGCGACGGTCGCGCGCGTGCGTGCGCGCATGCATGCGGCGCACGCAGAGCTCGCGCGCACTGCAGCGAGCGCACCGCCTCGCGTGGTCAGCGCGACGCGCGGCGTGATCCGCGCGTTCGATGCGCGCTCGATCACGCGCTTTTTGGCGAGCGACAAGTACACGTCGTTCCTCGCGGATGGCGCCGAGCAGCTGACCGAGGAGTCGCTGAACGCGCTCGAGCTGCGCCTCGTCGGCCACGGCTTCGTGCGCGTGCACCGGGCGGAGCTCGTGCGCAGTGACGCCGTGCGCGAGCTGCGCGTGATCGATGGTGGCCACGAGCTGGTGCTCTCGGACGGCCAAGTCGCGCGCGTCAGCCGGCGCGCGCTCGGGGCGATCAAGCTCGCGCTCGGCTTGCCGCGCGTGTAGCGCGACCGCTCGACCGGCGAGAGCGACCGTCCGTCGGACGTGGACGTCACTCATCGCCTCGCTGCTGCGGGCGCGAAGCGTGAGCGCACACTGGCCGCATGCTCTACCGCATCGCGTTCCTACTCGCTTGCGCCGGTTGCGCCTCTTGCGCAAGGTCGCCAGAGCCTGCCGGCAATCCGTTCGAGGTCCATGCCGTGCGCAGCCACGAGCGGCGCTGGCTCACCGGGCGTGTGCTCGAGCGCATCGCCGCCGGTCCGTACGTGTACCTGCGCCTGCACGCCACGAGCGGCGAGCAGGCGTGGCTCGTGTCTCTGCGCGCCACGACGCCGGCAGACGCGAAGGTGCGCGCGCTCGTGGTCGGCCGCGCGGAGCGTTTCGAGTCGCGCCGCCTCAGCCGCGAGTTCAGCCCGCTGTTGTTTGCCGCGGTGCGTAGCTCCGCGGTGTCTGAAAACTCTTTGACCCTGGAGAACGTTCCATGAGCCCGATCCGACAGTCCGTAAGCACAATCCTGTTCGTCGCGCTGTGCCTGCAAGCTTGCAACGACGACGACACGACGGCCAGCGCGCCCGAAGCCGGCAGCACAGTGAGCGCGGCGAAGCCCGACGCGCCTGCGCCGTCCGACGACGGCTGCGTGCGCCACACGCTCGAGGCGGACATGCAGTCCATGCCGTTCGCGGGCCCGGGCGTGCGCCACGGCGCGCTCGTGCCTGGCCAGTATCTCATGGCGACCACCTACCTGCGCTTGCGGGGCGATCGGAGCGAGCTGTTCAACGAGCTCGTGGGCCCGGTGGTCGCAGACATCACGACGCGGGACGGCCTCATCGCGCTGCGCACGGCGAGCTCCGAGGCTTGCGGCGTAGCGCGCACGCTCACGGTGTGGCGGGATGAAGCGGCCATGCTGGAGTTCGTCGTCGGTAAGCCCCACGCCAGGGCCATGCAGTCGATCTACGATCTGAGCCGCGGTGGCAGCGTGGCAGCGCAGTGGACCGGCGATCAGTCCGCGGCGAGCTGGGAAGCGGCCGCGGAGCACCTCGCGACCACCGATCACGCGGAGTACTGATAGCTGCGCGGCGGGCCCGTCGCGGGGCGGGCCGCGCTAGCGCGGAGGTATGAATGCGTGATGTGGAGTGGTTTGTTAGGTCACTGTGTGTCTTGACCGTTTTGGGTGCACGGAGTTGTTAGGTATGTGAATAAGATAGGAAGCGAGCTCATCGGAGCGCGTGGAGGGATCTCAGCGTGATCGGGAAGTATCTGCTGGCCGCCGTCTTGTCGTTCAGCTTGGTGGTCGCGTGTGGTGCGGAGCAGACCGAGCCTGCGTCCACGCCGGCGCCAGCACCGGAGCCCGAGCCGAAGCCCGAGCCCGAGCCCGAGCCCGAGCCCGAGCCCGAGCCGATGCCTCCGCCGGATTGCGACGCCGGTTTCCAGCGAGACGGCGCGCGCTGCGTGGACATCGACGAGTGCGCCGCCGACAGCGACGCGTGTCACGACACGGCCAAGTGCCTGAATCGCGAGGGGGACTACCGCTGCGCGTGCGGGGACGCTTTCGTCGCCGCGGGTGAGGCGTGTGCTTCGGCGCCCGCGACGGGCTGCTCCGCGTGCGCCGAGCACGCACACTGTGTAGAGGCCGGCGGCGACCCACATTGCGTGTGCGATACCGGCTACGCCGGCGACGGCAAGGCATGCGCCGATGTCGACGAGTGCGCCCAAGACAACGGCGGCTGTGGGAGCGCCTCGCACGTGCGTTGTGTCAATCAGGTGGGCGCAGCTCCGAGCTGCATCGACATCGACGAGTGCGCCACGGACAACGGCGGCTGCGGCAGCGCCGCAAGCTTCACGTGTCAGAACCAAACGGGCTCTGCGCCGATCTGCAGCGAGATCGGACCGTGCGCGACGAACAACGGCGGCTGTGGTGACCCGCAACGCTACCGCTGCACGAACCAGAACGGCACGGCGAGCTGCAGCGACATCGACGAGTGCGCGACGGACAACGGTGGCTGCGGGGATCCCGCACGCTGGTCGTGCGCGAACAATCAAGGCGCCGCACCCAGCTGCAGCGACATCGACGAGTGCGCGACGGACAACGGTGGCTGCGGCGCGGCCCTGCGCTGGACTTGCGCGAACAACATCGGCACTGCGCCGAGCTGCAGCGACATCGACGAGTGCGCGACGAACAACGGCGGCTGCGGGCCAGCTCTGCGCTGGACTTGCACGAACCAACCGGGCGCCGCCCCCAGCTGCGCTGACATCGACGAATGCGCGACGAACAATGGCGGCTGTGGGGATCCCACGCGCTGGCGCTGCACGAACATCGCGGGCGCCGCGCCGAGCTGCAGCGACATCGACGAGTGCGCGACGGCCAACGGCGGCTGCGGCAACCCCGCGTTCTTCAGCTGCGCCAATCAATCCGGTGCTGCGCCGCAGTGCACGCAGACCGGTGTGATCGACGACTGGACGGCGGTCGCCACGGGCGGCTATCACAGCTGCGCCTTGAAGGGCGCCGGGCAGTTGTGGTGCTGGGGTGGGGGTGAAAACGGTCAGCTGGGCGGCGGCAGCTTCGTCGCCAAGCAAACGTATGCAGTGCGCGTCGGCAGCGACAGCAACTGGACGGCGCTCGGCGCGGGTGCTTACCACAGCTGTGGCTTGAAGGGCGCGGGCGAGCTGTGGTGTTGGGGACAGAACCTGTACGGTCAGCTTGGCATCGGCTCGAAGCAGAGCAAGAGCGCGCCGGCGCGCGTCGGCACGGACAGCGATTGGACGGCGATCTCCGCAGGTGGGCGCTTCACGTGCGGCATCCGCGCGGGCGGTGAGCTGTGGTGTTGGGGCAATAACCAATATGGGCAACTCGGCCAGGCCGATGGCCTGGACGCGGAAAAGACGGCGCCCGTGCGGGTCGGCAGCGCGAGCGACTACACGACGGTCAGCGGCGGCAGCGGACATGTCTGCGCGCGGCGCGCGGGCGGCACGTTGTGGTGCTGGGGCGACAATACTTATGGTCAGCTCGGCCTCGGCTCGACGACGGAGACCGACACGCCCACTCAGGTCGGCAGCGCCAGCGACTGGCAGCTGATGGCGGCGGGCGCATTGCACAACTGCGCTCTGAAGAGTGGGGGACAGCTCTGGTGCTGGGGCAACAACAGCGAGGCCGGGCTCGGTGATGGCACGCACATGCAGCGTACGCAGCCCGTGCGCATCGGCACGGATAGCGACTGGAGCGCGAGCAGCGGGGGCGGCTTTTTCAGCTGCGGGCTGCAGGGCAGCGGCGCGCTGCGCTGCTGGGGACTGAACAACTATGGACAGGTGGGAGACGGCTCGACCACGCGCCGCACCGCGCCGATTGCGATCGGCAGCGCCAGCGACTGGAGGCACTTGCGCAGCGGCATCCAGCACAGCTGCGCGCTCAAAGGTGCGGGCGAGCTGTGGTGCTGGGGCTCGAACAGCTCCGGACAGCTGGGCGACGGCACGTCGACCGACCGCACGTCGCCCAGCCAGCTGCGCTGATCAGCTGCCGCTCATCAGGTCGGCGAAGCGTTTCTGGATGTCGGCGTTCGTGAGCTGCTCGCGGCGCGTGTGGATCGCCCAGCGATGGCCGAACGGATCGCGCACCCAGCCGACGCGATCGCCGTAGAACTCGTCTGCGATCGGCCGCTCGAGCTCGCCGCCCGCAGCGACGGCCTGCGCTACCGCACGATCCACGTCATCGACGTAGAACGCCAGGGATGAAGAGGTGCCGGCGAGGTTGCGCGGCGCGAAGGCCTTCAACGCGGGATATTCATCGGCGAGCTGCAACACGCTGCCCGCGATCTCGAGCTCGGCGTGCGCGATCGTGCCGTTGGGGTTCTTTAGGCTGTACAGCACGCGCGCGCCGAACGCGCGTGTATAGAACTCGAGCGCGGCGACGCCGCGGTCGACGATGATGTGCGGAAAGAGCGTTTGACCGGTGGTCATGGCTGACTCCTTGGTGTGAGTATACCGAGACTGTAGGCCTGCCCGGCGTCGGTAGCTTGGACGAATTTTACCTGTGGGAATGCCGACCTAGACGTTGTCGAGCGCATCCTGGAACGCCCTCGGCCCGAGCAGCGCGCGCGGTGACGCTCCGGTGAACTGTCGAACGTCGCGCGCGAGATGTGCCTGATCGTAGTAGCCGCAGGTCATGGCCAGCTCGGCCCACGAGCGCGGCGCGCCCTTTGCCAGCTCGCGGCGCACGCGATCGAAGCGCACGAGGCGCGCCCAGAGCTTCGGAGGGACGCCGACCTGGTCGTGAAAGCGGGAGATCACGTGCTTGTGGCTGTAGCCGAGCTCGCTGACGAGCTGCGCGAGATCGACCTTGCCGCCACTAGCTGCAATGCGATCTAGCGCCCAGCCGACCGCGGGGTCGGTAGCGGGGGCGTCGTTCAGGCGCCGCTGCAAGAAGCGCTCGACGCGATCGAAGCGCGCGTCCCAGCTGCGCAGGTCTGCGAGCTCCGCGCTGAGCTGCCGATGCGCGGGCAACACGTCTTCGAACCCGAGCGGTCGACCGCGGAGCTCGCGCAGCGGAATGCCGAGCAGGCGCCGCGCGCCGAGCGGGTGCAGGTTGAGCTGAATGCCGGCTTGATGCCCGGCGTGCTCCGTGAGCGAATAGCTGTCCTCGAGGCCCGCGACGAAGCCGCCGGGGTACGTGCTGTGGCGCGTGCTCTGCCCCGGCTCGTAGACGCGCAGGTGCGGCTCGAACTCGAGGATCACGACGACCGCGGTCCCGGCGAACTCTCGCCGCGCGACGGGAACCTTGGCCGCCTCGTCGTAGCCCTGCAGCTGCGCGACATAAGGCGCAAGCGCGGCGATCGGAGCGCGGCTCGCGAGCTCCCAGCGCACGCCACCGATCTCACCGCCTATCACTCGCGAGCGCGACGGGGCTGCCATCCCCCAGCATGCTCGCGCCAAACACCCCCGGGCGCAAACCACCCGCGCAGCCCAGCCTGTGAGATCCCGCACGAACCGCGCCGGCCCCCGAGCGCGGCCGGCCGCACCGCCCGCCACCAAAAAGCACGCCCCGCGCGCCGCGCGACGCGACAAAGCGCGTCCGGCACGCGGGCGCGTCTCGCGATGCACAAAGCGCGTCCGGCGTGCGAGCACGCCGCGCGATCCGACAAAGCGCGTCCCGGGCGCGGGCGCGTCTCGCGATGCACAAAGCGCGTCCGGCGTGCGAGCACGCCGCGCGACGCGACAAAGCGCGTCTGGGGCGCGGGCGCCCCGCGCGACACGACCACGTACGTCGGGAGCGCGGGCGCGCCTCGCGATCCCGCAAACGCCTCCGGCGTGCGGGCGCGGGCGACCGTCCCGGAAGACGCGTCCGGCACGCGGGCGCGCCGCGCGATCCCACAAACGCGCCGGCACGCGGGCGCGCCGCGCGACGCCGCAAACGCGTCTGGCGTGGGTTGCTGGGCCGCGGGCCTTTCGCCGCGTCTACGCCCCGCTCTGCGACCTGTCCGCTGCTCGATTCCCTCGGCGCGGTACGCGGTGCCCTGCGCCCGTGCCGCCGGCCTGTACTACGGCCGCGCGGCGGTGTTGGAGTGAGTGGCTCGTGGCGAATTGTGTTGGGCGCGCGGTCACTTGGGGTGAGTGCTTGCGCGATGGCTTCGCTCGCTGCGCTTGCTTGCCGCCGTGAGCTGCAACATAGTCCTTGTGTATCCAGTGTGGGGCGCTGTGCTTGGCGCGCTCCGGTCGGGCTCGCCGCGTTGCGTGCTGCGTCGCTCGAGGCGTCGCAGCTCGCAGCGGCGTGGTGCGCCCTGTGCGCGCGTTGGAGAGGTAGTACAGATGGCGTCGGCGGGGTTGGCGCGGTTTTGTTGCGTGAGCTTGTTGGCGAGCACTTTGGCTTGCACGGTGGAGCAAGACGTGCCGCAGGGCGCGGCTGGCTCTGCTGCAAACGCCGGAGATCACGCGCTGCATTTGCGACGCATCCCGGGCGCGTTTGCACCTGCGCCCGCGCACGCTGGCGCGAGCGGGAGCGCGCCTGCCGCCGTGGGCGGCAGTGACGCACGCGATCCAGACTCGGGCGTCCGCGACGCAGCCGTGCGAGACGCGAGCCCCGACGCACACGTGAATCTGCCGAATCAGATCGACGCTTCCATACTGGACGCAGGCGCAACGCCTGATGCGGGCGCGTCGCTCGACGCCGGTCTGCCGGATGCAGGTGCACTGCACGACGCCGGCGAGCTCGACGCGGCGCAGCCCGCGCAGGACGCTGGATCCGCGCTCGACGCCAGCACGCCGGAGCAAGACGCCAGCGTGCCCGTCGATGCCGGACCTGCGCAGGACGCCAGCAGCGCACCCGACGCGCAGACGCCCACTGAAGACGCGGCCGTCGATGCGGGTCCTGCTTGCTCGGGTCCGCCCGGCTTGTTCAAGGATCACAACTGTGAGGTGCTGAGTGACGGCATCGAGCCCTATCAGCCGCAGTATCCGCTGTGGAGCGACGGCGCGCTCAAGCAACGTTACATCTACCTGCCGCCGGGCACGCGCATCGACACGAGCAATCCCGATCGCTGGAGCTTCCCGCTCGGCACGCGCCTGTACAAGACGTTCTCCGCCGGCAGCTTGAAGGTGGAGACGCGCGTCATGGAGAAGGTGGCGAGCGCCACGGGCTACACGAGCTGGACGGCCGTGTCGTACGCGTGGAGCTTCGATGGGCGCAGCGTCACCGCGGTTCCGAGCGGCGTGAGCGACGCGCTCGGCACCGGGCTCGACATCCCGACGCAAGCGCAATGCCGCAGCTGCCATAACATGCAGGGCGCGGACGCTCCCATCGGCTTCAACGCGCTGCAGCTGAACCACACGGGCGCCGGCATCACCCTGGCGGACCTGCTGCAGCAGCAGCGCCTGCAAAATGGCGCGGCTGGCACGCCCAACATCACGCTGCAGAACAGCGTGATCCCCGGCGACGCGACCACGCGCGCGGCGCTCGGCTACCTGCACGGCAACTGCGGCCACTGCCACGGCGGACCCACGCCGCGCGCCGAGCAGCGGCTGTGGGCGGTCGTGGGCATGCAAGAGGTGAGCGACGCGCCGGTCGTGGACTCGACCGTGTGTCACTGCCTCGAGCGCTGGACCGGTCGCAATAGCGATAGCGGCGAGCCCTACGTGCTGCGCGTCGCGCCGAGCCACGCGGCGCTCAGCGGCATCATCGGTCGCATGAGCTCGCGTCACAGCGGCGAGCAGATGCCGCCGCTCGGCACGAAGCTCGTCGACAGCGCAGGTCTGGCCGCGGTACGCGCCTGGATCAACAAGCTCGAAGGCCAGAGCTGCGACGCTTCACCGCCCGTGTGCGCTCCGTGAGCCTCAACGCGCGCCTTCGCCCATGATGGTCGCGATGCGCTCGGCCACCACGCGCACGGCGCTGCGCGCGGCGGCATCCGGGTGCATCGCGAGCCACAGTGGGCGCGGCGGCAGCGTGTCGATGTCGAACACGCGCACGAGGCCGTGATCGCGCTCCGCGACTGAGCCTGCGAGCACGGTGAGACCTGCGCCTTCCACGGTGGCTGCGACGAGCGCGATCATGCTGCTCGTGCGCAGGACCACCTCCACGCCCGGGCGGCTCGCCAGCCACTTCGCCTCCGGCAGCGCGCTGAGCTCTCCCGCGTACGTCAGCACGGCGTGACCTGATAGCTCGCGCTCCGAGCGCGGACGGCCGCGCCGTGCCAGGTAGCGCTCCGCTGCGAACAGCGCAAACGGCAGGCGTGCCAGCCTCCGCACGCGCAAGCTGGGCTCGCTCACCTTGCTCACGCGCAGCGCCAGGTCGGCCTCGCCGCGCGCCAGATCCAGCACCCGGTTGCCCCCGAGGAGCTCGAGCTCGAGCCCAGGGTGACGCGTGCGCAACTCCAATAAGCCGCCGCGCACGAGCTGCGTCGCAAGCACCTCCGTGGTCGCGATGCGGACGCTGCCGCTCACAGCGGCAGCTGCTTCACTCGCGGAGGTCTGCAGCGCACGCGCCTCTTCGGCCATGCGCTCTGCGTGCTGCAGCAGTCGCTCGCCTGCCGCTGAGAGCCGCAGCCCCGCGCGCGTGCGTAGAAAGAGTCGTGCGCGCAGTGCACGCTCCAGGCTCGCGATGCGCCGGCTCGCGGTGGAGCGATCCACTCCGGCGCTGCGCGCGCCCGCCACCAGGCTGTGTGCCCGCGCGACGGCCGCGAACACCCGCACGTCGTCCCAGTCCATGCCCGCATGGTTGCACGGCCGCGCACCGCGCTGCCGACATTTTTGCAACGCGCTGTTGCAGATTTGCAGCTTGTTGAGCGCCGCCTGCGCTCGCAAGCTCGAACGCATGCAAACCTATCGCGCCGTCATGCTCACCCGCCGCGGCGGGCCAGAAGTGTTGCAAGAAGTCGAGCTGCCGCTGCGGCCGCCGGCACCACACCAGGTGCGGCTGCGCGTGCGCGCGACGGGCGCGGGCGGCACCGACGTCACCATGCGCCGCGGCCGATACGTGTTCGCGCCCCCGCTGCCGTTCGTGCCCGGCTACGAGGTCGTCGGCGACATCGAGGCGCTCGGGACTGATGTCCACACGTTTCGCCTCGGCCAGCGCGTTGCCGCGCTCACAGTCCACGGCGGTTACGCCGAGCGCATCCTGGTGTCCGCCAACGAGCTCGTCGCCGTGCCCGAGGGAGTGGATGACGCGGCCGCGCTCGCGCTGATCTTGAACTACGTCACCGCCCACGAAGCGATCCGCCTCGCACGCGCCGAGCCCGGGATGTGCGCGCTCGTCACGGGTGCGAACGGTGGGGTGGGCAGCGCGGCGATCGAGCTGCTGCGCTTGCGCGGCGTCGAGGTCATCGCCGCAGCCAGCCAACTGCATCACGCATGGCTGCGCAGCGCGGGCGCCACTCCGATCGACGCTCGCAGCCAACCGCTGCAGGACGGCGTGCACGCGCTTCGGCCGGGAGGGGTGGACCTGGCGTTCGACGCACTCGGCGGGCGCTTCACCGGCCAGTGTGTGCGCGCGACGCGGCGCGGCGGCAGCGTGGTGGGCTACGGGTTTTCGAGCACGCTGCACGCGGGACGAGCGCGCCCGCTGCAGAGCATGCGCGGCATGCTGGCGCTGGCAGCCGCGCCGCTCCTGGGCCGGCGCGGTCGCTTCTACGGCATCAGCCTGGAATATCGGCGCAACCCGGCGCCCTTCCGCGCCGCGTTGGGCGAGCTGTTCGAGCTGCTGCGCAACGGCGCGCTGAAGCCCAAGATCGCCGCGCGCCTGCCGCTATTGGCTGCACGCGAAGCCAACGAGCGCCTCGAGCGCGGCGGCGTAGAAGGCAAGATCGTGCACCTCGCGCCGGAGCTGCTCCATGAGTGCGGGACTTGATCGCTGGCTCGGCGCGTGTGCGCCGAGCCGAGGTCGTGATTCGACCTCACTTCTCCAGGAGGGGCTTGAAGCCGCCCCAGAACATGCGCTTGGCGTCGAATGGCATGCTGTCAGGGCCTCCGGCCAGCCGAGGGTCCTTCATGCTCTCGGCCCAAGCTTTGTCTCGCGTCTGCTTATCCGGCCAGACGATGTAAGCTGCGACGACTGTCTCGCCTTCCTTGCTCTCGACCGCGCGGTAGAAGTCCGTGACTGTGCCTCTTGGAACGTCATCTGCGATGGCTTCGCAGTACTTCAGTGCGCCGTGCTCTTTCATGACTGTCCCAAACACCTCCGCTTGTCTGAGGTAGGTGTCGACGTTGCCGCTTGGCAGCGGCAGACAGAAGAAGTCGACATACGCCATGATGCCCTCACTTGTTCAGCTGAGCCCCCGTGGCCCGCTCGCCCCGAGCAAGCCACGGATGTGTGGCTCGGCGCAAGGCGTGCTGTGCGGTCGTCGAACGAGTATCGACGATGACGTCGCCAGCACCTGTCATGAGGGCTTCGAAGGCGCCGTCCAGTGCTCGCGCAGGGCGCGCGCCAGCTCGGCCGGGCGCTCTTCCGGAAAGAACAGCTTGGCACCTTCGAGCTCGATCACGCGCGTCGCGCCGCCGATCGTTCGCTCGAGCCAGTGCGCCCACTCCACGCCGAAGAAATGATCCCCGGTGCCCCACACGATCTGTGTGGGCGCGCGCAGCTCGCGCAACAGCGGCTCGATCGACACGGTCTGACTGTTGTCGTGCGAGGCCTCGAACCAGCGTTCCAGATTGCGGATGCGCTCGGGCGACGCTGCGAGCGGCGCGATGTACTCGTGCACCGTCTGCGCGCTGAGCTGCTCCGGATTCTCGTAGCCGACCCCGAAGCTCGCGCGCGCGAGGCTCAGGTCCGCGAGCATGCCGAGCAGGATGTCGCCGAGCTTGCCGGCGGCGACTGCGCGGCGCGTGGCGTCGAACGCCGGAGGCGGCCAGTTGTCGTGCGCGTCGCAGTTGGTCAAGGTCAAGCTGCGGACGCGCTGCGGATTGTGCGCGGCGAAGATCTGCGCGATCGCTCCGCCGCTGTCGTTCGCCACGAGATCCACTTTGTCTAGCTCGAGCCGGTCGCAAAATGCGGCCAGCATGCGCGCCTGACCGGTGAACGACAGGTCGGCGTCCGCGGGCGTGCGTGTGGCCCCGTGCGCCAGGAGGTCGATCGCCAGGCAGCGCCGCAAGTCGGCCACCCGCTCGATCACGTGACGCCACAGGTAACCGTTCAAGAACACCCCGTGCACGAACAGCGCTGCCGGTCCGCTGCCGCGCGCCGTGTACGCGATGTCTCCAGAATCCGTCGTCGCGTGTCGCTTCTCCGCTGTCATGACCCTCATCCTTCCGTGCACATCGAGTGTCGTGACAACCTATGTGCGGGCGCGCAGCGGACCATGACCTGCCAGGTAACATTCGGCGGCAGCTGTTTGACGCCTATCAGCTGCTGAGTTCTGACGGCCGAGCGCTTGGCAAGCCAGAGACAATGGATCCGGATCAACCGCTTGCCGTGATCTCCGACTCGGGCGCTCCCATCGTGAACGGGATCGATCGCAACTTCCTCACGCGCTCCGTCACGCAGGTCAACGCCATCCACTTGGTGCCCGAGTCATGCCCGGAGTGCCTGAGCAACGGCCACAGCACGGGCTTCATCGACTGGGCGCTGCGCGTCGATCCCAATCTGACGATCGGGTACATGACACATGCGCGCGATCACGTGATCGGCGAGTTCTTCATGGGCACGACTGCGCGGCAGTTCCAGGATGCCGTGGCGTCTGAGTCGGATGCGCTGCTGCGCAAGTTGCTCGTGCGAGCGACGGCCGCGAGTGGAACGCGTACAACTGGGTGGAGACGCTGCTGCGCCGCCCGGTCGATGTGCCCGACGTGTTTCAGTTGCAATAGTCGACTGCGGGCCTCACGGGCCGTAGTAGTAACAGTCCTTGTACTTGGGAACGT
>Ga0190269_10000279_pt1 | contig 27533 bp, 20 predicted proteins | sample Popmic249IS_FD_133749 | JGI IMG/M metagenome (GOLD analysis project Ga0190269, IMG submission 133749) | Populus adjacent soil microbial communities from riparian zone of Blue River, Arizona, USA - 249 IS | ecosystem: Environmental > Terrestrial > Soil > Riparian zone | place: USA: Arizona... | reverse complement strand
GTAGGGCTCGCGTAGGGCTCGCGTAGGGCTCGCTATCGATCAAAGTGCGCGTGGCGCGCTGAGGCTGCTGTGATTGTTGGTAGCGTCGTGGCGCGACGCATGCGTTGCTGGTGCCATGCGCGGGTAGATCGTCAATCCGTTCTTGGCGCTGCGACCGAGCTCGATCAGCAGGCGCCGGTGTAGACGCGAACGACGCGCCGCGTGGGCACGCCTTCCGCGAAGTAAGACCACTGCGTTCAAAGCCTTCGCCTTGGCTCGCGCCAGACGATCTGCAATTCGCTCACGAAAGGCTGCGCTCGATTCATCTCCCTGTTGAACCAACACGAACACCGCTTGACCGAGCAGCTGCGACACCGCCGCCCAATGTGCCCAGTCCGCTCCCCGTTCCACGACCAACAGATTCACAGGTTCCATGCTGCCTCCTGCACCCCCCACGTCCACTGCAACGCACGTACCTGCGGATTTCGTCCCAGCAACTCGGCCTAAGTGCAAGTCAGTCAGCGCTTTTTTCATTGGGATTTTGCATCGCCGTCCCCGATCACGGCAGATGTTTGGTGAAGTAGAATCCCATTAGAATCATCCAGGTTACAAGAGTGTGACGCCAAGTCACACACCGTCTTACACTTCTGACCCCGCGCGGGACGCTCAGGGTGTGCCGCCACCAGCGGCGCGCTGTCCGCGCTCGCGATTCGACAGCTCACTCGTCAAACGCTCGAGGCGCGCGTTCGCAATCACGAGCTCTTCTTCCAGCGCTTGGAAGCGCGCTGAATCAACGCCGGGCTCCACGCTGCGCGGACCGCGCGCGATGTCGTCGGACACGTACTCGAGCAGCTCGCGCGCGGTGGACGCCGCGGTGTTCATGAAGAGCAGCTCCACCACGCCGACCACACGCGCCTCGCGCTTGATCGGAAACAAGAGGAGCGCGCGCGGCGTGATCTCCAGCAGGCCCGTGCGCACGCGCACGCCGCGCTGATCGAGATCATCGAGCAGCATGACCTCGCCCGTCTGCGCGACCTTGCCCGCGAGCCCGTCGCCCACACGCATGGGCGCGGTGTCGTTCGCAGGCTCGCAGCCCAGATTCGCGCTGCGCACCAACATCTGGTCCTGCACCAGGTAGTAAGCGCCGGCCACTGCGCCGGACGCGTTCGCCACCGCAGCCAGCGCGGCCTCGAGGAACGCCTCCTCCTGCCCGGCGTGCTCGCGCGCCTCGAGCAAGCTGCCGCGGATCGAGCGGAAGTACTCGCGCTTCAGACGCAAAGACAGCTGCGCGAGCGCCAGGTCGCGCGGCGTCTCGCCGCGCAGCGGAACGGCCTCGAAGCGGCCATCGATCAGCGCGGCGAGCGCGCCCTGCGTGTAGGACTGTTGCTCGGCCAGGTCGGCCAGCACACGCGCAGGCGCGCCGAGCTCGCCGCTCTGAGCGGCGGATTCATCTGCCTCGTATTCGCCCTGCAGCACGCCCTCGGCGCGCTCGGCCACCTGACGAAACGCCGCGGCGACGCGCGACAGCATGCGATTGACCGCGTCCTGTGCGCTCTGCCATTGACCCTGCGGGTTCGGGTGCCGCAGCTCGACGGTGAGCTTGCCCTCGACTGCGACCTCCTGTGCCACGCGGCGCAGCTCGTCGCACAGCGCGGCCAGGCTTTCGGCGGAGCCGTTCAGGCCGGTCTTCAGCACCTGCAGGTCGCCGCGGCTCGTGACCGAGGCGCGCGCCGCCAGATTGCCGGCGCACAGCGCCTGCGCCATCGCGCAGAGGTCCTGCACCTGCTCGGCGAGCGACGCGCTCGCAGCGTTCACGCTGCCGACCAGGAGCCCCCAGCAGCCACTGGCGTCGCCGATGTGACACTGCGTGTTGAGCCGGCCGTCGAGACCGATCTCCGCGAACACGCGCGCGATCTCGGAGGTGACCTGCTGCACGTGACCCATCATCGCGTTCATGTCTTCGGCCGCGCGCAGCAGCTCGCCGCCCTTGTGGGTGGCCTCGGGTCCGACGTTCACCGGGCGCGACAGGTCGCCTGCGTGCAGCGCCTTCGTCACACGCCGCAGCTCCGCGACGTGCTTGCCGAACACCACCACGATGTTGTTCACGGCGCGCAGCTGTTGGCCCCAGGCGCCAGTGGCCTTGTCGAGCGGCAGGCGCGCCCGCAGCTCACCCTGTGTAACGGCCTCCGAGACGCGCTCCAGCTCGGCGGTGAAGCCTGCGAGCGTGGCGACGAGCTCGTTCACGGCCGTGCCGATCTCGCCCTCCATGCCGTCGCCCTCGGCCGCCATGCGCACGCTGAAGTCCCCGGTGCGCACCAAAGATAAGGTCGTCAGCAGCTGCTCGAGCGCTTTGGGGCTGAGCTCCAGGTCCGCAAAACTGGATTTATTCACCACGTTCGGTCTATCGGCCGAGAGATCAGTGACCTTGAACACTTGAGCGAAGGGCCGTCGCGAATCCGTGGTGAGATTCACCATTCGCAACAACGCGCCCGTGTGTCGGCGCGCGCATGCCGCTCACTACTGCGGCCGACTTCACCGCACCCTTCGAGGTGCCCGCCTACAAGCGTGTGCGCACGTGACGCTCGGCCAGCGCCCAGAAGCCACGGAACGTGCGGGCGCTCTTCTGCCAGAGCTCCGAGAGCAGCCCGTTGTTCGCGCCGTAGCGGTGCAGGTGCACGAGGCGCGCGTTGTTCATGCGCAGGTCGCGCGCGCGATCCGGAGGCAGGAGCGCGGCCATGCGCGCGCTGAGCCGCTCGAACACCGCGCTGCGCGCGCTCAGTTTGTGCGCTTCTGCTGCCGGCGAGGCGTATAGCGCTTCCAGCTCGGCGTAGGCCTGCGCGACGAGCTCGTCGAAAAGACGCCGGCGCTCCGAGCGCTCCCGCATCTGCTGGCGCAGCGCGCTGTGGGCGAAGCGTTCTTGCTCGAAGTAGCGCTCCGCGCCGCGCTCTCCCACGAAGCTCGCGAGCGCCTCGTTCCACGCGGTCTGACCGGGCACGAACAGCTTGGCGTGCGACAGCTCGTGGATCACGACCTCGGTGAGCCCGATGAGGCCGTCGCGCAGCATCGTAGTCGTGATGGGATCGCGCAGCATGCCGAGCGACGAGTACGCGCGTGAGGGCGAGATCCACGTGTCGTAACCCGAGGCTTCCAGCTCCGCGACGACGGCGCGCGCATCCAACTCGTCCAGGTACGAGCGGTACTCGACCTTGCCCACGATCGGAAACCACCAGCTGTACGGCTCGAACGCGGTGCGCCGGCACGCGGTGACCACGTAGGTGAGGCCTTCGCGCTCGGTCGCAAAATAGCCGCTGTACGTCGGGCCCGCGCGCAGCCCGACCACGTCCTCCGCGAACGCCACGATCGCTGGCACCTCCTGCAGCAGGCGGCGGCGTTCGGGATCCGGCTCGCGCGCGATCGCAGCTGGCAGCGGCTGCTGATCGTTGATCAGCGACAGCTGCGCCGCCCCGAGCTCGAGCAGGCTGCAGCCGCTGCTGGCGGCGAGCAGGAGCCACGCGGGCCAGCACCGGGCCAGCCCGCGCTTCCGCGGCCCTGGCTCAAGCGTCGCGATGGACGGTCTCCGGGCTGAAGGCTGGCCCGCAGACGGCGATGTACTTCGCGCCGTTCGGGGTGCGATAGCGCACCCACTCTCCGGCCTTGGCGTGCACGGCCTGACCCGCGCCAACGCGCAAGAGGCCCTGCTCGTGCTCGACCTCCAACGCGCCCTCGAGCACGACCGTCCATTCGTCGAACTCCGGTCGCTGGCCGGGCTCCTCCCAGCCGGCAGGGCTCTGCATGAGCGCGATGCTCAGGCGCGTCTCGTCCGTATTCACACGACCGACGAACTCATCGATCAGCTTCGGTTTGTTGCCCGCCGCGGTGACGCGGGTGGCCCGCTCTATCAAAGTTGGCATCCAACGACTCACTGTCTGCGTGCCCCGAGCTGGGGCCGACCACCCCAGTGTACAGCGAAGCGCGCGCTGGGTTCACTTTGCGGAGCCCGCGAAAGCGGGCAGTATGCGTGAGCGCGGTGCAGCGGAAAGGCACGCGCGCGCCGGCCGCGACCCGAAAGCCATCGTATGAGCCAGCAAGCAGTTCCGTCCGCCTGGGCGCGGGCGTGTCTCGAGGCGCTCGTGCTGACGGTCTGCCTCGCGCCGCAGCTGGCTCGCGCTCACGCCGGGCCGCAGGTACGCAGCATCGTGTTCGACCGCGAAGCAGAGCTGCACGCGGCGACCTTGCTGATCGCGAACCGCGGGCTGATCTTCGGCGACGCGCAGCGCGCCAGCTGGGAGCTGGTCTGCAACGAAGTCCTGCACGTCACGACCAACGACAAGCCAGACGTCGCGGTCCTACCGGATGGGCGGCTGCTCGTGGCCACCGCGCGCGGCCTGCTCGAGTCGTCCGATCGCGCGTGCAACTGGCAGCTCGTAGCGGGCTTCGGCGAGATGCTGTCGACCCCCGCGCTCGCGCAGCACCCGAGCGAGCCGCGGACCCTGTATTTGACCACGTACGCGCCGGGCGCGACCGGCTTGCAGCTGAGCGAGGATGGAGGGCGCAGCTGGCGCGAGCTGCTGCACGGCTCGGACACCGACTTCCTGCGCTACGTCCGCATCGCAGCGAGCGATCCGCAGCGCATGTACATGGCGAAGCTCGGCTTCGCGTCGAGCAAGCTCGCGTATTACGTCCTGCGCAGCGCGGACGCGGGCAAGACTTGGCAGGAGCAGGCCGTCGAGCTGAGCGAAGAGGAGACGGACCTCGTGCTGCTCGGTGTCAGCCCGCACGACCCGAACCTGCTGCTCGCGAAGGCCAACGCCGCCGATCCGGCGCTGATGACAGAGCGCCTGCTGGTGAGCCGCGACGGCGGCAAGAGCTTCGAGTCCCCGATCCAGCTGCACACCATCACGGCCGTCGAGTGGAGCGCGGATGGACAGCGCAGCTGGCTCGCGACGGACGATGGGCTGTACGTCTCCACCGACGCCGCGCGCTCTTTCGCGCGCGTCGGCACTGCGGAGCTTGTGAGCTGCGTGCACGAGCGCGCTGGCGCGCTGTACGTGTGCGGCTGGTACGAGGGCGTCCAGTCCGGCATGCCCGGTGTGGGCATTTCCATGGACCACGGTGAGAGCTTCGAGCGCTACATGAACATGAGCCAGGTGCTCGCGCCGCTGCCGTGTGAGCACGGCTCGGACGCGAGCGTCACCTGTGAGCAGCCGTGGATCGACTGGCAGCGCGAGATCCTCGGCTACGCGCCCGGCAGTGCTGGCGCGGGCGCAGCTGGCAGCGGCAGGCCCACGACGGGGACCGGCGGCGCGGCTGCGCCTGCGGCAGGCAGCGGAGGCTCGCCGCCGTCAGCTGCTGCGCCAGCGAGCGACGGATCCGGCTGTGCGCTAGCCCCTTCGCGCACGCGCGGTCTGCCACTCGGGGCGGCGTGGCTGCTGCTCGCGCTGCTCGCGCGCGGTGCTCACAGGCGCAGGCTGAGGCTGAGCAGCAGAGGGCCCCGCTCGAACGCGGCCGCGTGCGCGGGGCGGCTCAAACGCAGCCGCAACAGCTCCTGCTCGAGGTGATAGCGGCGTGAGTCCAGCTCGCGGATGTCCGCGTCGCGGTGGATCACCCAGATCGCGCCGAGGGTCGCGACCGTGGCGCCCGCCACCACGAAGGCGTTGATCCAGTTGGGCGTATCGCAGCTGTCCTCACAGCTGAGCGCGTAGCCGGCCCCGGTCGCAGCCGCGACCAGCACCGCGCCTGCACCGACGCCCACCGTGAGCCACGGCAAGAGGCGCGTCGTGTTGGCGCGCTCTTCGCGCACGGAAGCCAGCTGTAGCTCGATCTTCCCGATGCCCTGGTCGGCCTCCCCTGCCGTGCTGGGAGCGGCCGGGGCATCGAGATCGGGTTCCAGGACGGAGTCGCTGTGCACGTCACCCTCGTCCGCAGCGCCGGGACCGGGGGGTGCTCCCGCGCCGCTATCGGGCACCTGCGCGTGTAGGCTCCCGCAGCACAGCGCGATGCTCACGAACAGGGTCGAGAAAGTGAAGCGTCTGCTCATTGTCTTACGGCTGCGCTGCGCGCGAACCATCCCGGGAATCATAGCAGTCCAACAAACGCGTTGCGCGAGGTAACGCGCGCGTTTTCGGCTCGTGGCCCCTCAGGGCGGGAGCAGGCGAGTCAATCGGCGGCGGAACTCGCGTGCCGCGACTTCGCCCTCGCACACGCCTGACGCGCGGCGTACTGCCTCACCGAAGATCGCGTCCCCGAGCAGCACGATCGCCAGGAGCTGCACCTCGAACAGCGTGTCGGCGTAGCTCGCGGGGTGGCCGAGGCGTGTGCGCAGGGTGTGTGCCGCATCCGTGAGCTGCTTGAGCGGCAGCTCCCCGCTCGGCTGCAGCTTGCTCTCGCGGCCCGACAGAAGCAGCCAGGCGAGGAGTCGCGCGAGCCCGTCCTCACCGAGCACCTTGGCGACCATCTCCACCAGCTCCAGACGATCCGTCGTGCGCTCGCCACGGTTGAGCGCCTCGATCAGCTCGGCGGACAGCACCTGGAGCGAGTGGCGCACGACCGCCGCGACGAGGCCCTCGCGCGAGCCGAAGTGATGCAGGATCGCGGGGTGCGAGACCTGCAGCTGTCGCGCGAGATCCGTGAGGCGCAGCGCTTCCGGTCCCACGCTCACGAGCTGACGTTGCGCGGCCTCCAGGATCCGCTGCCGCGCCTCGCTCGCGCTGCGACGTGTGCGCTTCTTCTCGCGCGTGAGCGCCTCGGGACGCGCCGCGGCCTTGCCGCTATCGGCGGCAGGCGAGCGCGCGCGCCGCTTCACCGCCGAGGGCGAGCCACGGCCACGGCGCTGCGGGACGCGTGAACGCGGCTTCATGGGCCCCTTTGTAAGGGACTCGAGCCAGAAGAGTAAACAGCTCAGCGCTGGACGCGAGCCGTCCAGCGGCCCTTCGTGCCCCGACGCTGACCGTCGACGTCACCATGAACATGGACGAAGCGCAGTGAACGGCCGTGCCACGTCCACGGTTACGACAGCGCGCGGGCCAGCAGCACCTTCAGGTAATCGCCCTCCGGGAACGCCAGCAGGCGCGGATGATCCGCGGGCGCCCCACTCTGCTCCAGCACCTGCACGACGCGCCGCGCGTGCGCTGCGCCGCGCCGCACGCTCTCCTCGAAGGCGGCGCGACCGATGTGGCTGGAGCACGAGGCGGCCAGGTACAGGCCGTCTGGCTCGAGCACCGCGAGCGCCGCGGCGTGCAGCGCCTCGTAAGCCTTTTGCGCGTTCTCCACCGCGCTCTTGCGTGGCGCGAAGTTCGGCGGATCCGCGACGATCAGCTGGTAGCGCTTGCCGCTCTTGGCTGCAGACTCCAAAAACGCCAGCGCGTCCGCGGCCTGCACGTCGTGGCTCCCGTCGGGCAGCGCGTTGTCGCGGTAGCTGCGCTCGGCCAGCGCCAGCGCCGGCTTTGCAAGATCCACCGTGGTCACGTGCACGGCGCCGCCGAGCCCGGCCGCCACCGAGAAGCCGCCCGTGTAGCCGTACAGGTTGAGCACGTGGAGGCCGCGCGCGAGCTGCCGCACGCGGCGTCGCGTCTCGCGATGGTCCAGAAACAGGCCGGTCTTCTGGCCTTCGTACAGGTTGGTCCAAAGCCGCATGCCGTGCTCCAGCACGGTGAGCTCCCGCGCGGGCGGCGCGCCCCAAACCACCTCACACGCGTCGGCCTGCTTGCGGCTCGTGCGCACGATCAGGCTGCGCACGCCGTGCTGCTCGAGCAGCGGCGTGAGCGCCCGCTGGAAGCTGTCGGCGACGGCGGGCGCAGCCTCCCCATCCAGCTTGAGCACCGCCGCACTGCCGTAGCGGTCGCAGACGAATCCGGGCAGGCCATCGCCTTCGCCGTGGAAGAGGCGATACGCGTCGGTCTGCTCGGGCACACAGCGCGCCCGCAGCGCCAGCGCGCGCGTAATGCGCCCGCGAAACAGCGCCTCGTCCACGGGCTCGTCGCGCAGCGAGAACACGCGCACGCCGATCGGACCCGCCTCGGCGAGACCCACGGCCAGAAAGCGCCCGCTCTTGTCCAGCACGCGCACGGGGCTGCCGGGCGCGGCGTCGAAAGCCTCGAGCGCATCGCGAAACAGCCACGGGTGGCCCGAGCGGAGCGAGCGCTCGAGCGGCTTGCGCAGCCGCACCTCCTGCCCATGACGGCGGGCGCGCGTCACGCGAGGGTACCTGGTTGAGCGCGTGCGGGGGAGCGTGGCACGGCGCGCAGTCTGGAGGATCCGGATGCAGCGAGCAACGCCAGGTGCTCCCCATTGCTCCGCTGCGGGAACGTGGTACTGCCTGGGACGCGCGCCACCATCCCCCAATCACAGCAGCGGTCGCGGGACCCGCTCCGAAAGCTCCGCGGCTCCCGACCTCCGCACGCGCGGACCCGCAGCAGGAAACCCATGGCCTCGACCCTGATCATCGCCGGCAGCCCAAGCAGCACGTCTCGTTCCTTGCGCCTCGCGCACTCGCTGGGAGGCCGTCTCGGCGCGCACGGTCTCGACAGCGCGCTGCTCGACCTGCGCAGCCTGCCGGCCGAAGATTTGCTGCACGCGCGCGCGGACGCGCCGGCGATCGCCGCCGCAGTCCAGCAGCTGGCGGCGGCGCGCGGCGTGGTCATCGTCACGCCCGTGTACAAGGCGGCGTACTCCGGCCTGCTCAAGACGTTCCTCGATCTGTTGCCGCAGTTCGGCCTGCGCGAGAAGGTCGTCCTGCCGCTCGCGATGGGCGGCAGCCCCGCCCACGTGCTGAGCATCGACTACGCGCTGCGCCCCGTGCTCAGCTCGCTCGATCCGCTGCACGTCGTGGCCGGCCTGTTCCTGCTCGACAAGCAAGTCAGCGTCCAGCCAGACGGCAGCTGCGAGCTGGAGCAGAGCGTGGGCGAGCGCCTCGATGGAGTGCTCGCCTCGTTTGCAACCGCCCTCACCCGCGCCGCGTCGTAGCTCGGTCAGTGCGCGCGCTGCAGGAGCAGCTCCCGCCCCTCGATCTCGTCCACCCTGCGGCAGAACTCGGCAAACACCGGGTAAACGCCCGGCTCCACCCGCATCGCCGGCAGCTGCAGGCTGCGCATCAGATGCAGGCCCGCGGTGTCCGCAGCGGTGCGCTGCGTGAAGCTCGGCCGCGCCGCGAAGGCAGCCGTCAGCGACTCGGGCGCCGCCGCGTTCGCGAGCGCGAAGCCCGCCGGCAAGCGCAGATCGAGCTGGATCTCGGTGCGCAGCGGACTCGCGATCAGCGCGGTCGTCCTGCGGACGGCCGTGCGCGCCAGGTTCGCGGACACCTCGCTCGGCAAGATGGCCGGCAGCGCGAGGCCGCCTCCCACCGGACGCGCGAAGCTCTTCACCTCGAGCACGTAGTGCAAGGTGAGATCCGGCACGGCCTCGCCGCGCCCCTTGATCTCGAGCGATGCGAGCGAAGCGCCCGGAAACAAGCGCGCCGCGTAGTCCTGCTCCATGCGCCGATCGAGCTCCGCCTGCGGGATCTGCTCGAGCTGGCTGCGCCACGCGACGGCCTCGCTGCCGTGCAACGTCTCGGTCACGTCGATGCGCGCGGAGCCATCCGCGTTGAGCTGGCCGCCGATCGCGAAGCGCCGAGTGTCCGGCCCGAGTAGTCCATCGGAGACGCGAACCTTGGGGGCGCCTGCCTCGAGCAACAGCGCGGGCTGATTGCGCAGCACCGCAGGCAAGAAGCCGAACGGTGCCCAGCGCTCGGTCGTGAACAACCAGATCGGGGCCTGCCCTGCCCCGGCGTTCACCAGCACCAGCAGATGCTCGTACACGTCCGCATCCGCGAGCTCGCTCTCGTGTGCGTCGCCCGCGAAGCTGCGAGCGAGCCCGAGCTGTGCCGGCACGCCCGCGAGCCCGAGCAAGTAATGCAGCACGCGCGCGCGGTTGCCCGACTTGGCGCGCAGCATCAACGCGGACTGCGCGAACACGTCGCTGCTATTTTCGATGTTCGCCAGCACCCACGCGTACAGGCGCTCCGCGCGCAGGCGATAGTCGCTCGGCGCTGCGTCGCCTACGATCTGCTTCGCCAGGCTCTCGTAGTACGGATCGTAGAGCGCGCGATCCGCGAGCACGTCGCGCAGGCTGTCGATCAGCGACGCGAAGTTGGCCTTCACGCCGAGGCGAATGGACGGAATGAACTCGCGCGCCGCCACGGAGTTGGGCTCTTCGATCAGCGGTAAGCTCTCGTCGACCGCGAAGTCGAGCACGCGCAAGCCATCGCGCAGCTCCTCGCGCGGCGCTGGCGCGTCACCACGTGGATCGAGCTGGAGCTGCAGCTCGGGCGGCATCAGCACGATCATCTGGCTGTGGTGAAACGGGATCTCGAAGCTCTTGAAGTAGAAGCGTTCGCCGAGGTAGCCGCCCGGAAAGCCCTCTGCCGGCGACTTCGCCTGCAGATACTCCAGCTCGATGTAGTCGCCGGGCGCGACGCTCGGTAGCGATACGGTGTTCTTGCCCGCGATGCTGTCCGCCTCGAGCTTGCGCCCGTCGGGCTTGATCGCGCGCAACGTCAGCACCTGCGCGCCCTCCGGCACCGTGACTTCGCCCAGCTGATCCACGGCCTCGTCACTCTGCGCCTTCTGCACGGTGTGGATCAGCTCGAGCGACGAGCCGTCCTCGAACAAACGCAGCGCCATGTAGTCGAGAAGGAGCACCTGCGGGCCATCGTACTTGCGGCCCGATGCCTCGAACGCGCGGATCGCCTCGAGCCCATCCTTGCGGTACGCCTCGAGCGGGCTCGGCTGTCCGAGCAGCTTGGCCACGCGATGCAAGCCCACCATGGCAGCCGGCTCGGTGCGCGTCGCGGCGTTGAGCGCAGCGAGCGCCTGGGTCTTCTGGCCCCGCGCGGCGAGCGCATCCACCTGCTCGAGCGCGCCCGCAAACGAGCGCGGGTAGCGCACCCGCAGCTCGGAGATAAGCTGCTGCGCGGTCGCCTGATCGCCGCGGTTCTTCGCAAGGGACAGCTTGCCGAGCAGGCTCGCGTAGCGGCCGGTCTCGGGCTGCAACGCATCGAGCCGGTCCAACTCACGCGCGGCTCCGGCGTAATCGCGCTGCTCGAGCAGCAGGTTGTAGAGCGCGTTGCTCTGCGCGTCGCAGCGCACGAGCTCCTGCGTGAGCGGCACGATGTCCACGTAGCGCTGCCGCGCACGCAGCGCGTCGAGCTGCGCGGCGAGCGGCGCGCACGCGTCCGGCACGAGCTCCCGCACGTGCGCGAGCGCGCGATCGGCTGCGGCGAGGAAGTTCTTGCTGCGCAGCAGATCCGCGAGCGCGAGGCCGATCGCCGGCACCTCCGGCCAGCGCTCCTGCGCCTTGCGCAGCACGTCGCTGGCTTCCTTCACCCGCCCCGCCTTGGCCGCGAGGCCTGCCAGTTGCAGCACCGGGCCCCACGCCGCAGGATCGCGCGCCGCTGCGAGCGTCAGGTAGCGGCGCGCCTCATCGGCCCGCACGCCGTCCGGCAGCAGCGGATCGGTGAGCGCGATGCCCGCGCGCTGCAAGAGCAGCACGGGCGACGGCGCTTTGGCGCGCAGCGCACCCGCCAGCGTCTGGCGCGCGGCGAGCACATCGCCCCGCGCGAGAAGCAGCGCGACGCGCAGGTACACCCCGAACGCCGGCACGGCCTGCGCCGCGATGCCCGGCTGTGCCTCGACCATGTCACCGGCGGTGACTGGGGCGAGCGCGAGCTCCAGCACGGGGTTCGGATGGCGCGAGCTCATGCGGATGACGACGCGGTGTTTGCCCGGCTGCAGGCTGATGCGCTGCAGCGTCACGCGCGCGCCGAGGCGCTTGCGCCGGTCGACGCGCAGCACGGACTTGCCGTCCACGAACAGCTCGGCGCTGTTCGGCGTGTCGAGCCGCAGCACGTAGTCGCCCGCGCGTGGGGCCTCGAGCTCGGTCTCTGCGAGGCTCATGCCCGCGTCGGCGATCTCGCCGCCGCCGAGGTTCAGCCGGCAGCCCTGCGCACGCAAGCTGCGCGTGGGACGCAGGCCGCGGCCCGGACCGAGATCGTAGCTGTCGCCGAGCGGGCGACTCAGATCCGCGGGTGGTGGCTCATCGAAGCCGAGCAGGTCGCGCGGACCGAAGGGGCCTGCCACGCGGATCTGCGTCGCGCAGCCGAGCTGCTGCGCCAGGCGCTTGACCTCCGCGAGATCACCGCGGCGCAGCGCGAGCGGCAGCAGCACGTCGCTCAGAGCGGCGCGCGCCGCGAGCGACAGGTCGCGCGACTCGGCCGCAGCCAGGAGCGGCGAGAGCCGCGAGCGCACGCGCTCCGCGAAGTCCCGCGCGAGACCGCTCTGACCCAGCACGGACGCGCTCACCGTCTCGAGCAGGATCTGCGCGGCGGGGTCGTGCGTGACGATCGCCTGCTCGATCGTAGACAGATAGGCCTCGAGCGCGGCGTTGGGCTGACCGTGCAGGTCGTACAGCAAGCCCTGCGCGTACAGCAGCGCGGGATCCGTGGACGAAAGCGCACGCGCGCGCGCGAGCGCCGCCTGCGCGCGGCTCGGGTCACCGCCGGGCATGAACAGCTCGCCGAGCGCCACGTCGCGCTGCACGCTGGGGTCGCGCGGGTCCGACGCCGCTCTGCGCTGCAGCTCGGCCAGGGTGTTGGGCGCGCTGCCCGAGAGCGTGGCGCAACCTGCGAGCGCACACGCGCACAGCCACAGAAACAGCGATCTCATGAAGCACCTCGCGACAGGCCGATGCGCTGTCGCAGCAGTTGGTCGGCGGCGTCCACCCAGCGCCGGAATGCGGGATACTCGTTTGGCGCGATGCGCGCGCGCTTCAGCACGAACTCCGTGCGCACCTTCAGCTTGCTGCCGTCGGGCTCGTACTGCAGCTGGAGCTTGCCGAACTCGGACTCGGCCGCGCCGCCTTGCGGCACCGTGCTCCAGGTCATGCCCTTCGGCGGCGTGAACGTGCGCTCCTCCACGTAGGTGTTCGGGCTACCGAGATCCAGCGGCTGCTCGCGCTTCGGTGCGCGCGCCATGTTGCGGACCAGATCGGACAGCACGCTCGGCGCGACCTGCATGCCGCTGCCGTCGGGGTTCGCGAAGCGCGGCACCTTGATGCGGTACGCGTAGCGCACGGGCGACTCCAGGTGTTGCAGCGGCTCGAAGCTCTGGCTCACGAGCTCCACGCCCGGGTAGATCGCGCCGAGCGAGCGTTCGAAGCGCTCCGCGCGCGTGCCCTGCGACTCATAGTACTGGCGATAGCCCGCGGCGTCCGAGCCGATCACCTCCTCGCGTCCCTCGACGCGAGCCGAGCCGTCGTTCTCGAGCGCGATGCTGAGCCCGCGCGTGCGACGGTTTTTCTCGGGCGTGAACACGGGCGTGGTGCGCAGCTCGGCGCTGTTCGGACCGACGAGCAGCACCATCACGCCTTGATCTTCCGCGGGCAGCTCGCTCGTGCCGCTGTGCTCCGCGGTGCCGTCGAGGTACAGGTCGAGCTCCGGCACGTAGGTGATCGCGTGGTCGAACACGGACAGCGACGCGGGCGCCGCATCGATCGCGCCGTTGCGCTTCGTGCGCAAGAGCACGATGCGCGCATCGACGCCGGCCTCGCGCATCATCGTGAACAACAGCGACGCCTTGTCTTTGCAGTCGCCGAAGCCGCGCTGCACGATCAGCGGCACGCGGTACGGCAGAAAGCCGTGGATGCCGAACTCGAGGCCCACGTAGCGCGTGTGGTTCACGACCCAGTCGTGGATCGCGATCACCTTCTCCTGCGTGGTCTTCTTGCCCGCCGTGAGCTCAGTCACGGTCCGCTTGAGCGCCTGATCCGCGTACAGCTGATCGTGGATCAGCCCCCAGTACCAGCGCCCGACGTCTTCCCAGCTGCGATACGTCGAGACGTGCAGATACGGGCTCTCCTCGGTGATGCCGGGCATGCCCTCTTCCGTGAGCAGCGGTGGCACGTTGCTCCACACGTAGTCGTCGATGCGCTGTTTGCCCGCTACGCGCTGCGTGTGCTGCACGCTCTTCGTGTTCGCGTTCTGGTAGATCTCGCGCGAGGTCGGCGTGATCAGCACGTAGCGCTTGTTCGCGACGGGTACATAGTCCTGCCACAGGTGCAGATCGCCGAAGTAGTCCGCGAACAGGTTGCGATGCGCCACGTCGTCGATGCGGTAGCGCACCTCGACCACGTCGCCGGGCTCGAGATCCGGAAACACGATCTGCACCGCGCGCGTGTCGTAATACAGACGGTACCAGGGCTCGCCGAGCTGCTGTTCGTAGGTCCGAACCGACTCCAGCTCGCGGCCATCTTTACGGTAGACGCGCGACAGGCGCAGATCGACGTGTTGGGTGTCGGGGTCGTACTGGAACGCGTGCGTGCGAAAGCGGCGCGCGCCCTCGGCATCGTGGATCTCCACGGCGAGCTGGCGGAACTCGGAGCCGAGGCCGTTGTCGAACACCGTCTTCACGGTCAGGTCTTCGAGCACCGAGTACGGGTAGTCGCGGCGCGGCTGCCTGCGCTTCAGCAGATCGGCGTGCGACACGGCGAACGCCTCGTCCGCACGCTGCGCGGGCCGTACTTCTTCGAGCAGCTCGCGCGTCTCGGCGTCCTGCGGCTTCAGGGCCACGGCCTTCTGCAAGGCATCGTACGCGGCCTCCGACTGCTGCGCGCGCAACAGCGCGCGACCGAGCGCCACGTAAACGCCAGGCGCTTCCGGCGCGATGGTCTGCGCGTGTCGGTAGGTGGCGAGCACCAGATCATCGCGGCCGAGCGCGTCGTAGACGTCTGCCAGGTAGAGCAGCATGCGCACGCTGCCCGGCGTGAGCGCGCGCATCGCGTCGAGCTGCTCCAGCACCGCGGGCTTGTCGCCGCGCGCCAGCGCGTCGCTGATCAGAGCGCGCCGGCTGTCGCCGTCGTCGAAGCGCAAGCTGAGGAGCTGCACGCGATGCTCGCGCGCTAGATCGAGCTGCGTGCCGTCGCTCTCCAGCTCGATCAGCTCGCGCAGCACGCGCACCGTCGGCCCCACCCGCGCGTGCAGCGCGCGCACGAGCGCGAGCGCCGTGCCCGGCAGCTCCACGTCGCGCGTGATGCGCGCGCGCAAGAGCGTGGCATCGATCGACTCCGGGCTGCCTTCCGGGATTCGATCCAGCACGGCGAGCGCTTGCTCCGGCGCGGGGCCGCGCGCCAGCACCTGCGCGTGCAGCAGCAGCACCGAGGGATCGTTCGGCGCGAGCGCGAGCGCGCGGTCGCGGAAGCGCATGATCTCGGCGCGCTCCTCCGCGAGCTTTGCAGCGAGCTTCCAGCTCGCGGCGCTCGGCGCGAGCTCGGCGGCGCGCTCGGCGAGCTGCTTCGCCTGGCGCTCCGCGGGGTCGTCCGAGTTGGTCAACGTCAGGTAACGCGCATAGTCCGTGAGCAGCTCGGCGCCGGGCTTTTCGCTCTTCGCCTGCTTCTCGAAGTACGCGAGCGGTGCCTCCGGCGCAGCCGGTAGCCGCGCGTTCTTGATCGGGCTGATCTCGAGCGCGTCGCGCGCGTTGACCGCGTAGCTGAGCCCGCGCGCGATGCCGCCCTGCGCGTCTCCTAGCCGCAGCTGAAAGCCCCACGCGCCCGTCTGCACGCACGCCTTCACGAGCAGACGATTGTTGCCCGCGCGCGCGGGCACCATGACCACCTGGCGATCCGGGCTCGGGCCGCGATACGCCGCGTCGCGCAGCACGAGCTCCCCGTTCCAGTAGACCTTGACGGCACCGCCCGCGCCCACCCACAGGCTGAGCGGACGCGCGCTGTCGCTCTTCACGAACGTCTCCGCGAGGCCACACACGTTCTCGAACGGGCGCAGCACCGCGCCGAACGGAACGAAGCCACTGCGCACGACGTCCGGCAGCTCGCGCCACGCGACGTCGTGCTCGCGCCCGGGATAGCTCGCCTGGAGATCCGGCGCTTCCATGCGCTTCTGCTCCACGGGCGTGTCCTGGTCGAAGCCACGCTTGCCCTCGTTGTCGAACGGGCCGACCACGCGGAACTGCGTGACGTAGCCGAGCTCCTCGAAGCGCTTGGCCACCGCCGTGGCATCGCCCCGGCGCAAGCGCGCCTGGGCGAGCATGGTCTCCGCTTGTACCCTGCGCGCCAGCGGCACGGCGGGATGCACGGCGACGCGGCTCAGCTCGGACACGAGCTTCTGCGGCGTGCTGCTGTCCCAGTTGTCCCACAGCTCGAGTAGCGGCAAGATCCCGCGGGCCTGTGGCCCCGCCGCGATCACCCGCTCCGCGAGCCTGTGGTTCTCGGCGTCGACCGGGTTCTGTGCGGACGCGCGCGCGCTCTGGAGGAGCAGCGCGAAGAGCGCGACGCACGCGAGTGAGTAGCGTTGTGCGTGTGACAAGAGGTTACGACCTCGGGGGCGCGTGAAAGGACGACAGCATGGCCCTGGCGAGGACGGAGGGTCAAAGAAATCCTGAGCGAATCCGGCTCGGGCCGCGCCGCATCCGGGATACCCGCGCGTGCACGGGCATGTAGGACAGCGAGGGCGCGTCACTGCGCACGGCGATCGGCGGCCGGCGCAACGTACGCCGGAAGCCACACCCTGACCACCGCGCCCGCGAGCTCACCTCGCGGCGCGAGCTGCAGCCGCTCGCCGAGCCGCGCGCGCAGCGGCGAGGTGATGTCGCCGTCGCAGCGCTGCGCAGCCCCGCATGCCAAGCTGACCGGTCCGTGCGGAAACGCCGCGAGCAGCTCGGCCAGCAGCGCGAGCCGAACGCCTGACTCGCGCGAGCCAGCGGATCGCGGCAGCTCGCCATCGAGCGTGAGGCCGCGCTCGTCGGCGTGCGCGACGAGGCCGAGCTCGTGCACGCGCGCCAGCAGATCGCGGTGCTCCGCGGTGCTCGGCGCGTCGCGCCGCGCGCGCGCCGTTCCGAGGGCCGAGTACGCGGCGGACAACGCCTGCCTCGCCTTCGACACACGCTCCGGCAACTTGGCCGTGCGCGCCGCGGTCAGTTGCAGCTCGGCCCGCGTGATCGGCTCGGCGGGCGCACCGAGCGCAGCGGCGGCGGCGACCAGCGCCTGCGCGCGCCGCGTGCAGAACTCCCAGAGCCGATCGCGCTCTGCAGCCGAAAGCGGCGCAGCGCGCGCGAGCGCGGACAGCGCCCAGTGCGCGTCGTCGCGCTCCTGCGCGGCGGCCTGCTCGAGCGCGCGTGCCTGGGCCTGCGCGCTCGACTCGCGCTCGAGCGCGGCGCGCCGGCCGGTCGCCTCTGCGATGCGCTGCTCGTACGTTTCGGCCTTCCGTAGGAGCGCGATGCGCTCGGCCTCCGCGCGCGCGGCCGTCGTCAGGTACTGCAACCTGCGCAGCTGCTCGGAGCGGCCCTCTGCGCTCGACTCTCGATCCGCTGCCAGCTGCGCCTCGCGCACGCGCGCCACGAAGTCGGGAGCCAGGTCGTGCGCGGCGGCGAGGCCCGGATCTGCAGCCATGGGCGGCGGAACGAGAGCCACGGGCGAGGTCGCGCAGGCGCTCGCGCCGACGAGGAACGTGAGCAGAAGCGCGCTGCCCAGCCGCTGTCGGCTGCGCGTGCCGCGGTCCGGGCCGCTACACCTGCGCTTCACAGGGAGCGCTCACCTTGCGGCGCAGACGACGGGTGTTCTCGCGCAGCCGGGTCTGCAGCCAACGGCGGCGGGGGATCGGCCGCTACCTCGACCTTTTGCGAATGCTGCAGCGCAGCGCCGGCGCGCTCCGCCGCAGCTTCGGTGTCGCGTGCGCGCTGCTCGAGCCCCGCGAGCGCCGCGGCCGTCGCGATGCGCGCTTGCAGTCGGTCCGCGGCGGAGAGCGCGGCCCACACGAGATTCGTTCGACGCTGCACCACCGCCTGCTGCGCCCCGGCCTTCCACGCCTCGCGCAGCAGCGCGAGCTCGCGTTGCGCCTGCGCCAATGCGCCCTGCACGACCGGGTCGGAGGCGAACGGCCGGCGCGTCAGCGCGTGCCAAACTTGTTGCAGCTCCGCGCTCGGGTCGTGCTGCTGCTCCGGGCGGCTGCCGAACAGGTTGCCGAGCGAGGGCTCGGCGCGCGCCGGCGCCGCGGTCGGCGCGATCCCCAGCCAGACAGCTGTGAGCACGATCGGACAAAACCCTGACTTGTGCGCCGAACCCATGAGCGGCGCATCGAAGCACGAGCCGAGCGGCCAGGTCAAAACGCTGGTCAGGGGGCGGGCGGGAGCCGGATGTGGTATGCCGCCCGCGCTACGGTCGGGAGCCGCGGAGCTTGCGGAACGGGTCCCGCGACCGCCGTTGTGATCAAACCACACAGGAGAACGAGCGCATGCCAGATTTGGTCGACGCGGCGCGCACGGTGCGCCCAGGGGAAGAGGTCAGCGCAGAGGCGCTCGAGCGCTATTTCGCGGCTGAAGTGCCGGAGCTCGCTGGCAAGCGCGTGGAGGTCTCCCAGTTTCCGGGCGGCCACAGCAACCTCACGTACCTCCTGCGAGTCGGCGACCAGGACGTGGTGATGCGCCGCCCGCCGTTCGGCACGAAGGTCAAGAGCGCCCACGACATGGGACGCGAGTTCCGCATCCTGAGCGCGCTGTCGAAGTCGTACCCGCGTGCGCCGCGCCCCATCTCCTACAGCGAAGATCCCGCGGTGATGGGCGCGCCGTTCTACGTGATGGAGCGCATGCGCGGCGTGATCTTGCGCAAGGAAGTGCCCGCAGAGCTGGGGCTCGATCCCAGCAAGCTGCGCGCGCTGTGTGAGCATCTGGTAGACGCGCTCGCCGAGCTACACGCGCTCGACTACAAGGCGATTGGCCTGGGTGAGCTCGGCAAGCCCGAGGGCTACGTGCAGCGCCAGGTGGAAGGTTGGACCAAGCGCTACCACGGCTCGCAGACAGACGACGTTCCGGTGGTGGAGCACGTCGCGAAATGGCTCGAGCAGAATCGCCCCGCGGACAGCGGCGCCGCGCTGATCCACAACGACTTCAAGTTCGACAACGTCGTGCTCGACCCGGCCGATCCCACCCGCATCCTCGGTGTGCTCGACTGGGAGATGTCGACGATCGGGGATCCGTTGATGGACCTCGGGACGTTCGTCAGTTACTGGGTCGAAGCCGGCGACGACCCCATGATGCAGTTCTTCCGCGGCGGCCCGAGCGACGCACCGGGTGCGCTGACGCGCGCCGAGATCATCGCGCGTTACAGCGAGCGCACCGGCCGCAACGTGGAGAAGCCGCACTTCTACTACGCCTTTGGATTGTTCAAGACTGCGGTCGTGTTGCAGCAGATCTACTACCGCTACAAACAAGGTCTCACCAAAGACGAGCGCTTTTCGCTGTTCGGCGCGGGCGTGCAGGCGCTGTGCGATCAAGCAGCGCGCAGCATCGAACGCGCCGGCTGAGCCGTGTGAATCGACGTGCGGGCACGCTCGCGCAGGCACTGCGCGAGCAGCTACGCGCCGCACTAGGCGAGCCTTCACGTGGCTTTGGACCCTTGATGTTCGGCCGCAAAAGTGCGAGAGCGACCAGGGTTCTCACGCCGCTTCGCCTCGGAAAGGTCACAGCTCATGATGCGTGCTGTTCTCGGCAGGTCGACAGGCTCGCCCGCCGTTGTCTCGATCGGACTCCTGCTTTCGCTCGCTGCGGCATCCACGCTGCAAGCCCAGAGCAACGCCGCTCCCGCGAGCGCGACCGACGGCACGGCCCAGAGCGCGCCTGCCGCTGTAAGCGGCCAGGTCAGCGCCGACGCGTCCGTGACGTCGGAGATCCCGAGCGACGACGATGACACGCAGCTCGCGTGGGACCTCGCGAACCGGCGCTACGCATCCTGGACTGGTCCAACCGGCGGCATTTTCCTGTTCGATGCGCGCGGGGCGCAGCCTGGCGCCGTGCGCGTGCAGCTCGGTCTGGATGCTTTTGCGGCCACGGACTATCTGACGCCGGACGACAAGGTGGAGCTGAGCGGTCAGACCCTCGCGCTCAACGTGACGGCGCTGCGACAGCTGGAGTTCTACGCGACGCTCGGAAACCGCTCCGGCAACCAGAGCAAGCCCGTCGCGCGCACCATCGACACCATCGGTGACGTGTCGCTCGGTGGTCGCATCGGAACGCGCCTCGGCAGCATCTTCGACCTCGGCGCGGATCTCCGCGGCACGTTCACGAACAAGATCGGTGGCGGCGGCTTCGAGTGGGGCGCCACGACGGTCGCGCTGCGTGCAGCGCTGTCGATGGATCTCGAGCGGCTGCAGCGTCCCGTGCCGCTGCTCGTGCGCCTCAACGCCGGCTACGTGCTCGACAACAGCTCCGTGATCATCGAGGACACCGAGGACGATGCGTACCGCCGGCTCGACGATCCGCGGGACAGGGCGGACGAGACGGCGCATCTGATCAACCGCTTCGAGCGGCTGGCGATGAACGTGAACCGCCTCGACCGCGTGGCCTTCGGCGTGGGCGTGGAGCTGCCGCTGCAGGTCGCGAAGCGCTTCTACCTGCATCCGATCCTGGAGTGGCAGCTCGGCGTGCCCGTCAACCGGCAGAACTACGACTGCGCCTATGAAGTGGGCGCAGAGAACATCGCCGGTCTGAAGGGGCCGGACGGCTGCTACGAGCGCAACCCGAGCTCGATGCCCATGAACCTCAGCTTCGGCGTGCGGGTCGTGCCGCCGGTGCGCGGGCTGTCCACGCTGCTCGGCGTGGACATCGGCCTGACGGGCACGAGCAAGTTCGTGCGCGAGCTCGCACCGAACGTGCCCTGGCGTGTGCTCGTCGCGTTCTCTTACGACTACGACGCTCGCCCCGTCGCGCCCGCGCCCGCCTTGCAGCCAGTGGCTGCGCCCGTCGCAGCGCCGGCACCCGTGGTCGTCGCACCCTCGACCGGCCGCGTGCAGGGTACCGTCAGCACGCCAGAGAACCGCGCGGTCGCCGATGCCCGCGTGCGCTACGTCGACCGCAAGCTGACGGATTTGATCACCGGCGTGGAAGGCCAGTTCGCCACCGAGCCGCTGCCGCCCGGGCCCGTGAGCCTCGAGGTCAGTCACCCCGAGTACCAGACGAGCACGTGCAACGCCGTCATCGCACCTGAGGGTGGAGACGTGCCGCTGCGCTGCACATTGGCGCCGCGCCCGGTCGTCGCCACGATCCAGGGCCAGGTCAGCGAGCTGAACGGGACGCCGGTGGCTGCAGCGCGCGTGATCGTGATCGGCCCCGCAAACTCGGTGCTGCTGACGGATGCGAACGGCAGCTTCAAGCTCGAGAACCAGGTGCCTGGCACCTACCAGGTTCGCGTGGAGGCGGGCGGCTACTTCATTCGCCAGCAGACCTTCACCGTGGCAAAGCGCGAGACCATCCCGCTCACGTTCAACGTGACCCGCAAGCCGATCGCGCCGAGCATCGTCTTCGTGGGTGACTCGATCGATGCCCCGACGATCAGCTACGCGACCGATTCGGCTACGCAGCCACTGGCGGCGGGCTCGAACGCGCTCGCGGAGATCGCGGACTTCCTGCTGTCCCGGCCCGATCTCTACCTGCAAATCCAGGGCTTCGGTGCCACCAACGAGCTCGGCCTGGCGCGTGCTCAGGCGCTCAAGCAGCGCCTGATCGACGCGGGCGTCTCGGCGAACCACGTCGAAGCCGTGGGCGGCGGCACGCGTCGCCTGCGCTTCTTGCTGCATCGCTGAGTCAGAGTCGCGTCGCCGTCACGCATTCATGCGAGGCGGCGACGCAAGCTCCACCCTGAGCCCATGAACCGCTTTGCAAGCGGGAGACCATTTGGCATGCTGCGCAACATGTCGCCATCGGCCGCCTCGATCCTTCGTCATGCCGCAAGTGCGGTGCTCCTCTCCAGCCTCGCGGCGGGCTGTGCCTACGGCGAGATGCCGCAGGTGCTGCGTGCCCAGGTCGCGACGGAGGCCAGCTGCCCGGAAGTCGTCGTGCAGCAGGCGCCGCCCTACTCCGCCGAGCAGAACGAGAACCAGTTCACCGTGCGTGGCTGCGGCATCGACCGCGTGTACACATGCAAGGGCGATACGAGTGGGCTCGTGAAGTTCGGCAGTGCCGACTGCAGCTACGTGGCGCGCGGCGCTCCGGCGCAGGGCGCTGCGCCCGCGCCGCCGGCGCCGGCGCCCGCGGGAGAGCCGGAGCTGGAGTCGGAGCCGGGCCTCGAGGACGATAGCAACGGGTAGTCGCCGGCGGGGGCCCGCTCGGTCAGGGGGGACGCACACGTGCTCGTGTGCGTGCTGGCGCGCGACACCGCCAAATCGACCGCCCGGCGCGTCCCTGCCCGCTCCGACGCTTCATCGTGCCCTCACCCCGTGGTGACTCAAACTTGCTTCGGCTTTCATTCGGGACCCAAACGCCCGATGATCGGCCTGCGGGGCGGGCGGGTCCGGCCAGCCCTGCGGGCGCTGGTCCCCCGGCGCTCTGGGGCATTTAGTCTCCATGTGGGAGTCCCCCCTCGCTCGGCAGCGGCCAGGAGCTCGGCAGTCATGACCCCCAGCACACTCGACAAGATCATCGACGCCGTTGCCGACAGCTACGCGGCCGGGCGCGAGATAGACAGCCTGGAGTCGGCGGCGCTGCCCAACCGCCGCAAGATCGTGGAGGCGCTCCATCACCTGGAACATGCGATCTTCCTGGGGTTTTATACGACCAAGCGCCTGCACCAAGGCAACTTGCGCAGCTCGCTCGCAGAGCACCTGCAGCCAGCGGCGGAGATCCTGATCGAGCAGATCGCGCGGGCCGTGGTCTACGCCCGCAACGGCGGGCCGGAGCCGGAGTCGAGCGACCGCGCGTGGAGCCAGGAGGCGGTGCATGCGGTGCTGGGGCAACTGCCGCAGCTGCGCGAGCTGCTGAGCCTGGACATGCGCGCCGCTTACCGCGGCGACCCCGGGGCCGGCAGCATCGAGGAGATCGTGTTCTGCTACCCCGTCGTTCAGGCCATCACCGCGCATCGCATCGCACACGAGCTGTACGTGCGCCACGTGCCGATGATCCCGCGCATCTTGAGCGAGCACGCCCACAGCGTCACGGGCATCGACATCCATCCGGGCGCGCGCGTCGGCCGTCGCTTCTTCATCGATCACGGCACGGGCGTGGTGATCGGAGAGACGGCCGTCATCGGCGACGACGTGAAGCTATACCAGGGCGTGACGCTCGGCGCGCTTTCATTCCCGCGGGACGAGACGGGCGAGCTCGTGCGCCGCACCAAGCGTCATCCCACGCTCGAGCAAAACGTCACGGTGTACGCGGGCGCAACCATCCTCGGTGGCGAGACGGTGATCGGCGCCAACTCGGTCATCGGCGCGAACACGTGGGTCACCGAGTCGGTCGCGCCCTACACGCGCGTCACCTACGCCACGCCGTTGAACGGTCACGTGCAACGCCACACCACACACGCGCCACCGCCCGAATGAGCGCGCGCCGCCCACGGCGGCAGGTGCACCCGGCCGCCGCGAGCGTTGCGTTCGTCACTTGACCGTTGGCAGCGGCACGACCGCTTCCGGGCTGAGCACGCGGAACGTCAGCGTCTCTTCCAGATACAGCCGCACGGTCTCCTGGTCGTGTGACAGGTAGCCGATCGACACGTCCTCGCCGATGGTCAGCGTGAAGTCGCCGCCGCGCAGGCTGATCACGAGCGCTCCACTCAGCGCGGGCGCGAACACGGCGGGGCCATCGACCAGCTTGCGAATGTGCTGCAACGTCGGGTAGCCGCCCGGGCCTGTCGAGCGCAGGAGCGCGGTGTAGCTCGCGCTATCGAGCGCAATGGCGTACGGCCCCGCGACGCCTTGGGCGTGCAGCTGCGCGATGGCAGCCGAGACCAGGTCGGGAAACGCGCGGAAGTCCGGCGTCAGCGGCACGGGGCTTTGCGAGCTGCCGGGTATGAGGCCCGTGATGCCGGCGGACTCCACACCGTAAAACACGGCGCGATCTTCGAGCTCGGCCAGCTGCCGCGCCGCCGCGGCGACTGTGTCCAGCTCCAGATCGTCCGCACCGCGATCGACGTCGTCCAGCTCCGGCAACGAGAGCTGAAACGGCACGCGCAGCTCGAGCAACGGCTGCAGCAAGCGCAACCGCCCTTCGACGTTCGGCGCGACGTTCACCGCACGCGTGCGTCCGAGGGACACGGCCGAAAACCCGTAACCGTGTGGCCCGTCGAAGTCGACCAGCTTGCGCGCGGCCAACTGGGCTTCGAGCACCTCGCGCGCCCGGCCTGCGATGAGCTCGTAGGCGCGCGGCAGTACCGGCGATAGCTCACGGCGCAAGTGATTCATTTCGCCACCGCCCTGCGCAGCGAGCCGATCGAGAGCGAGCCCGTGCCTCCGCTCGGAGTCGGCCCAGTGGGCGCGCCGCCGTGCTCCACGGCTTCTTCGCGCTCGAGGATGGAGCCTTCGCTGAAGAGGTACGTGCGGAGGTGCTCGTCGAACTTCGCGTCGCGCCGGCGCAGCCACTCGAGCACCATCGCCGCGTGTTCCTTCTCCTCATCGCGGTTGTGCGCGAGGATCTCACGCAGCTCGTCATCCTGGCAGGCGTGGACGCGCTGGTCGTACCAGTCGACGGCCTCCAGCTCCTCCATCAACGATTGAATCGCGCGGTGACGATCGATCACCTCCGCGGGCAGCTGCTCCGCGGACTCGTGCAAGCTGTTTGAACCCTGTCCCATGACTCTCCTCGTGCTCGCCGCGTGGACGTGGCGCCGCCCAGGCGTGTGGGAGCTGTCAGCAAGCCGAGTGCCAGCTACGCACAGCGTTGTAGCGCTGACGGCCCCGTTTGCGGTCAGCAGGCGCGCCTCATGGGGCAAAGCTTGTGGACCAAAATGCCGCGGCGAGCCTAAAGCACCCGGTAGACGGCGATGCACACACTGCTGCCCGAGCGCAGCTCGAGACCGCCCAGAAAGAGCGTGTGATTGAGCCAGGCATGCGGGGACGCGAGCGGCGCTTCGAACTGCGGCGACGTCCGAACGTAGACCGGCGCTGGCGGCTGGCCCTCGACGGCTGGCGCGCGCGCGGCGATCCCGCGATTGCGCACATGAATCAAGCTGCCGTCGTCTGCGCGCAGGCTGTAGCGGGCGTCCAGCTCGAGCACGCCATCGGGACGCACCAGCTGCCAGTCGGCCCCGCCCGGCAACACTGCGCCGCGCAGCTCGAGCAGCTTGTCACTCGCGAAGCGGCCGCCCGTGATCGGCACGACGTAGCGCGCGCCGTATTTGCTCGGCCCTAGCTCCTGACGCGCGGCCAGCTCGACGTGCAACACCAGCACGCGCTCTGCGCGCAGCTCCGCGGGCAACTTGGTCTCGAGCTCTTCCACGCGGAGAGCATAACATCGAGCCCGCGACATCGGCACACAAGTCAGCGCGTGCAGGCTGCGCTCGCAGACTGCACACGCCGGGCGCGCAACCCGGGCGCGGCGCGTTGCGTGGTAGCCTGCGCGCGCGGAATGACACCACCATGCTGGCCCAATATCTCAAGCAACTCACGCTTCACACGCGGTTACCGACGTTGAGTCTGCCGTTGCAGCAGCTAGCTGCAGGGCAGTGGCGCTTGTCGCAGCCCGAGCTGCGCGAGGTGCGCGAGGTCAAGGACGAGCCCAAGCAGCTGGCAGCTGCGTATCGACTGCTGCTCTTGCCGCAGTCGAACACACTCGATCTCGGGTCGCAGGTCGGAGCTGCGCTCGCGCTGTTCATGAGCGTCGCGCCGGAGGGTAAGCACGTCGCGTTCGAGCCCGAGCCGCACAAGGCACGGCGCCTGCGGCGCAAGTTCCCGGGTGTCGACGTGCGCGAGCAGGCCCTCTTGAGCGAGGCGCTGCAGCGCGAGCTGTCGGACGAGGAAGCCGCAGCACCCGCCGCGGAAACACCGGACATCCTGTCGGCGCTGCACGGCGAAGGCCGCAGTCTGGACGCATCGATCGCGCCCGAGCACGCGGTCGACCTGATCCGGCTCGAGCTGGCCGGCGCCGAGCTGTTCGTGATGATGGGCGCCGAGCAGCTCTTGCGGCGCTGTCGCCCGAGCCTCGTGTTCGGATCGCGCCTGCGCGCGCTCGCGCACTGGGAGCTGCGGCCGGAGGACGTGTTCGACTACCTGAGCGGGCTGGGCTATCGCGTGTTCCTGCCGCGCGCGTTCGTGGCCGGCGGCAGCCCGCTCTTGCGCGCGGAGTTCGCCGAGGCCCACGCCCATCCGCTGCTCGCGTGCAACTTCATCGCGACGGCCCCGGAGCGCGTGTGCGGGCGCAGACTGGTACAACAGGGCGCACGTCGCTCGGAGCGCATTCCTTTGGCCGGCGGAGCCAACCTCGCGTGACGCCGCGGTCCGCTGCGCAGTGGTAACCTCCGGGACGGAGGACCATCGATGAGCCGACACCGCGACAACGTCTGGGTACCGAGCGCAGCCTTCATCGAGCAGGCCAACGTCACGCGTCTGATGCGCGCGCTCGGCTACGACGTGGACGCGGCCGAGCCCGCCCGGGTGGAGCAGACGGCGCGGGCCTTCATCGAGCGCAGTATGCGCGAGATCGAGTGGTTCTGGGACGCCGCGCTGCGCGACATGGACATGGCCTGGGACAAGCCGTACCACACACTGCTGGACCGCTCGCGCGGCCACGCGTTCGCGGACTGGTTCGTCGGCGGCGAGCTGAACATCGTGCACAACTGCGTCGACCGGCACGCGCGCGGGCCGAACGCAGACAAGGCTGCGCTGATCGCCGAGAGCGAAGACGGCTCCGTGCAGCGCTGGACGTTCGCGGAGCTGGACCGGGACGTGTGCGCGCTCGCGAACGCCATCGCCGCTCTCGACGTCACGCGCGGCGACCGCGTGGCCTGCTACATGCCGATGGTGGGCGAGGTGGTGATCGCGCTGCTCGCCACGCAAAAGCTCGGTGCGATCTTCATCCCGATCTTCTCGGGTTACGCGCCGAAGGCCGTGCGCGAGCGCCTAGAGGAGGCCGAGGTCAAGCTGGTGTTCACGGCGGACACGGCGCTGCGCCGCGGCAAACGCTTCCCGCTGCACGCGGAGCTGACGAGCGCGGTGGACGGGCTCGCGTGCGTGGAGCACGTGCTCGTGCTGCGCCGGGACGGCAGCGCGAAGCTGCAGCCCGGTCGCGACCACATCTGGCAAGACGCCGTGGCGGGCCAGCCCACGACGCGCGCAACCCTGTCCGTGCCTGCGCTCACGCCCGCGCTGATGTTGTTCACGAGCGGCACCACCGGCAAGCCGAAGGGCACCGTGCACACGCACGCCGGCTGTCTGGCGCAGATGGGCAAGGAGCTGCTGTACAACTTCGATCTGAAGCCGAGCGACGTGTTCTTCTGGTTCAGCGACATCGGCTGGATGATGGGCGCCTGGGAGATCATCGGCTGCTTCATGCACGGCGGTACGATCGTGATCAACGAAGGCGCGCCGGACTACCCCACGCCGGAGCGCGTGTGGCAGCTGGTCGAGCGCCACGGCATCACCATCCTCGGCATCAGCCCCACGGCGGTCCGCATGCTCATGCGCGCAGGCCACGCGGAGGTCGGGAGCCGCGGAGCTCGCGACGCGGGTCCCGCGACCGCCGCTGTGATTAACCCGGAGGTCGGGAGCCGCGGAGCTCGCGACGCGGGTCCCGCGACCGCCGCTGTGATTAACCCGG
>Ga0190269_10000278_pt1 | contig 27549 bp, 19 predicted proteins | sample Popmic249IS_FD_133749 | JGI IMG/M metagenome (GOLD analysis project Ga0190269, IMG submission 133749) | Populus adjacent soil microbial communities from riparian zone of Blue River, Arizona, USA - 249 IS | ecosystem: Environmental > Terrestrial > Soil > Riparian zone | place: USA: Arizona... | reverse complement strand
TCCGCGCCGTGTCGGGTCCGCGCCGCGAGGCCCGCGCGGCGTCGAGGCTCGCGCCGCGTCGGGTCCGCGCCACGTAGAGGTCCGCGCGATGTCGAGGCCCGCGCCGTGTCGAGGTCCGCGCCACGTCGGGTCCGCGCGCCGTGTCGAGGTCCGCGCCGTGTCGGGTCCGCGCCGTGTCGGGTCCGCGCCGCGAGGCCCGCGCGGCGTCGAGGCCCGCGCCGCGTCGGGTCCGCGCCACGTAGAGGTCCGCGCGGTGTCGAGTTCCGCGCCGTGCCGAGGTCCGCGCCACGTGGGGTCCGCGCGGACCCGACGCCGCGTCCAGGTCGGCGCGTGTCCACAGGCGCGCTCCGTGGTTGGCTGCCGCCGTTTGCGGCAGTGCACAATGGGAGGCGGGGGCTTGGGCCGCGCCGTTCGCGGACGGTAATGTGACCTGGTTAGTCAGCGTGACTGAGGCGTCGCGATCGCGTGAGGCGTGAGCCGTGGTCCGCGAGTTTGTCGTATGCGCCTCCTCGCGTCCGGGGTCGCGCGCCCGTGGCGTCGTGCTGGGCTGGTCTTTGCCGCTGATGGCTGCGGCGAGGCGTGCGGTCACTCGGGTTGTTCGATGCGCCAGCGGCCGGATTGGTGGATCAGGCTTACGCGTTTGTGCTCGGCGTAGGGCATGATCGCGCGGTCTTCTTGGATTTCGATCGGGTTGTCCAGATGGGCGCGCAGTTGGCTCAGCAGGCGTTCGATGTCGCTGCGAGCGGCGTGGCCGTAGTGGATCGCCATGCTGTCGGTGGTCACGCCTTCTTTGTCCGCTTCGGGTGTGAGGCGCAGGATGACGTCGTAGCGCCGGCGCGTGAGCGCAGCGACGAACGAGCGCAGCGCGCTGCGTGGCGTGGACTGATCGTAGAACTCGATCTCTTCTGACGCGATGTACCAGCGATCCGCTTGCTGCTCGAGCTTCAGGGTGGCGCCGTCGGCATGCGCGAGCTGATTCTCCAGGTCGGCTGCGCTGCGCACGTGCGCCAGGCGATTGCTGGCTTCGCTGACCTCTTCCGGGTTCTCTTCGAAGCTCTTCTGCCAGGCAGCCAAGCTCACGCGCCGGCGATACTCGGGCGCCATCAGCTCGTACGCGCGCGCAGCGCTGCCATCGCTCAGCGCACGTGCGAACTCGCGAACCGCGTCTGCAGCTGTCTGCGGCGGCTTCGCTGCGGGCGCGCACGCCGACAGCAGCAGCCAAGCGGCCACACTCACCAACCCCGCCTCACGCAGCGCGACACGCGACCTCACACACGCAGTTCTAGTGTGATTCTGCGCGCCTTTTCAAGCGACCTTTCGCTCGACCTTCGTTGTACCATGACAAGGTGAAGGACTCGCGGTCCGAGCACAAACAGCAGAGCTTGAACGCGCGGCTGCTGCGCTTTCGCTCTCAACCGGACTCCGAAGACGCTTACACGCTCGCCGAGGAGCTGATCGCGGCGCAACGCTACGCAGACGCGCGCAGCGTAGCCAGTAGCGCGCAGCCCAAAGACGCGGAAGACGGGGGGCTGTTGTTGCTCGAGGGCCGCGCGCACCTGCTGGAGCGCGACCTCGTACGCGCCCAGGCGGTGCTGCTGCGGGCGGTGCGCGTCGCACCCGACCTGCAGCCTGCCTACCGTTTCCTCGGCGAGGTCCTGCTGAAGCGCGGCGATCCCGAGCGCGCCGCGCGCACGCTGCACCGCGCGCTGAGCTTGGATCCGGAAGACGCCGAAGCAGCCAAGCTCGCGGCGCGCGCCGAGTACCTGGCCGAGGCCGCGAACGACGGGCTCGAGGCGCTGCCGAGCCAGAAGGACTCCGCGTTCGACTCCGAGCCCGCCGCCCGGCGCAGCGGCCCGCCCGCGTCCGGAGCTGCCGCTGACAGCGGCGGACCGGCACGGCGCAACTCCGACCGCGATCCGGGCGGCAGCTCGGGGCGCTCCCCATCGCCGCCAAGAGCGGCATCGAGCCGCGCCCCGGAGCGTGAGCCCGAGGCGGCGTACGGTCGCAGCGCATCGTCAGGTGGCGAGTCGAGCCGCAGCGCCGGGGCGATGCCGGCGGCGTCTGGCCGAAGTGCAGCGTCATCGTCCGCCGCGTCGAGCGGCAGTGGCCCAGGGCTACCTGCCGCGCCGGGGCGAGCTGCAGACTCAGCATGGGGTCGCAGTGGAGCGGGGATGCCGGCAGCACCCACGGCCGCTGCCGCTTCGGAGTCGGCGACCCGCGGAGGCGCGGGCCTGCCGGCGGCGGTGGGACGAACGGCCGCTTCGGAGTCGGCGTCCAGCCGTGGGTTGGGCTTGCCCGCCGCGCCCGGGCGAATGGCAGCTCCGGAGTCCGCAGCCAACCGCGGCGCGGCGCCGCTGCCGGCTGCGCCCGGGCGAACGGCGGCTTCGGAGTCCACAGCCAGTCGCGGCGTAGCGCCGCTGCCGGCTGCGCCAGTACGAGGTGCCGCGCCGCCAGCAGCTGCAGGACGCAGCGGCGGAGCGGTGACAGCTCCGCTGAGTCGAGCCACAGCCGCAGGTGCGCCGCCAGCGGCTGCGTCGGGACGCAGTGCGGCGTCGCTGCCTGCACACGCCCGCCGTGAGCTCGGCGTCGATCATGCCGCGGAACCGCCCTCTGCCGGTGCCCCGCGCTCGAGTCAGCCCGCGCGTGGCGGCGTGCACGGCGCGAGCTCGGGCGCAGCTGGGATCCCACAGCGGGATTTCCAGCCGCCGTCAGCGGCGGCGACAGAGCGCGGCCATGCCGGCGACAGCGTGCGCGGGACCTTCGATGCGCCCGGGGAACCCAGCGCCCATGGCAGCTCCGGCACGCGCCCCGAGCGCGGGGGAAGCGTGCGCGGCGCATTCGAGGCACGCGCAGACACTGCTGCTGGCAGCGCACGCGCGGCCGCGCCGTACTTTGCGAACGCCTCCGACCAGACGCGCCCGGCGCGCGCGCGCAAGCCCGAGGAACCCACCTCGGAGCGCCGACCGCTCGGCGGCCCGCCGCTCGAAGCGGCAGAGCTCGACGCCGCGCTGGAGCTCGCCGCACCGGCCGTGAGCTCCCCTGCCGGGGACCGCTCGCGCGACGCGCGGGACCCGCACGGCCCACGCAATGTGCCAGCGCCAGGCAGCGCCCGCGCGCGCCAGATGGCCGATGACGCAGCCGCACCGGCAGCACGCAACGCGCGCTCGAGCGACGCCGCGCGCGTTTCATCGAGCACGCCTTCGCGCCAGGACGCACCGCCGCGCAACAGCCGTGACGAGCTGGATCCCCGCGGGCCCTCTAGCTCGCGCACGCGCCCGGGCGCCGAGGCGGCACCCGAGTCCGCGGGGCCCGGCGGCCGATCGAGCCACGAGCCACCCGCCGCACGGCGCTCGCCGGCGCAGCCGTCAGCTGCGAGCGCACGGACCCCCGACGCGCGCGCGCTCGGCCAGCGCTTGTCGGACCTCAGGGGCCTGCAGCGCGGCGACCCCAGCTCGACCGCCATCGAGATCTCGGCCAGCGTCGCGACCATCGAGAGCGATCCTCCTCCTCCCACGGCGCGAGGTCTGACGGAGCCGTTACCACCTGCGTCCGCTTCGCAACACTACGCGTCGGAGGTGGGCACCCCCGTCGATGCAGAGCAGGTGCTGCAGCTCGTGCACTCGCTCGGCCTGTTCGAGGAGCCCTCTGCACAGCGCGCGACGTGGGCCGAGCGCTCCGACATCGCGCCCTCCGGTCAGCGCATGCGCAACGCGCTGATCGGGCTGTGGCTCGTCACCTTGCTGCTGTGCGGCGGCGGCTACTACGGCTGGCGCGTGTTCGTGGAGCGGCGGCACGCCCGCGCCGCGGCCTGGGTCGCCGAAGCCCGCAGCCTGATGTTGCGGGGCGATCACGGCGCGCTGGTGGACGCCGAGCGCATGCTGCGTCTCGCGCGCGAGCAGCACCCTGCCTCCGAGACGATCCCGAGCGAGGCGCTGGTCTTGCAGACGCAGCGCGTGCTGGAAGACGGCGAGCGCGACATGGCTGCGCTGCAGAGCGCGTACGCGCGCGCTCGGAGCGCCCCGGCCGTGCCGTGGGCGCCCGTGCTCACGCAGGCGCTCCTCGCCGCTGCCAGCGGCGACGGCGTGGGCCGCGACAAGGCGCTCGCCGACGTCCTCGCAAAGGCGCCGGGCGACCCGCGCGCGCTGTACCTGGTGGGCCGCGCCGAGCAGCGCGCCGGACGCGCGGATGCCGAGAAGCATCTGCAGGCGGCCCTGCAGACCGAGCCCAAGCTGCTGCCCGCGCAGCTCGCGCTCGCCGAGCTGGCCTACGATCGCGGCGAGCGCGAGGCGGCCAAGCAGGCGCTGGCCGCGGCCCGGAAGCTCGACGGTGAGCAGCTCCGCGTGCACCTCTTCGCGCTGTTCGTGGCCGCCGACGACGCGGATCCGAAGGCACTCGCCCGCGAGCTCGCGGGCCTCGGCGACGCCATGAAGAAGGCCGGACACGTGGATCGCGCGCTCGAAGCGCTGACCCGCGCGCGACTGGCGAGGCGCGAGGCGCAGAGCGACGCCGCGGCGAAGGCGGTGGAAGCTGCAGCCAGCAGCGGCACGGGCGACGCGCGCGTGCTGGCCTGGATCGCACGCGAGGCGCTCGCAGTCGGCAAGCTGCCGCTCGCGCAGCACATGGCGAGTCAGGCGCTCAGCGCTGCGCCCGACGTCGCGCACAATCGCAGGTTGCTCGCTCGCATCTTGATCGAGCGCAACGACGGCGAGCACGCGTTCACGTTGCTCACCAAGCTGCCGGCGGACGACCTCGATGCAGGAGTCATGAAGGCCCAGGCCGCGCTACTGTCGAGCGATCCGGACTCGCTGCGCTCCGCCCTGAGCGGGCTGTCCGAGGTCTCCGGCAAGACCGACGCCGCGACGCGCGTGGCGGCGCTCCGCCTGCGCATCGAAGCCAAGCTCGAGCCCACGAAAGCCGTGCTGGATCGAGCTCGCGCGCTCGCCCGCTCGGCGCCGGGTGATCGCGATGCGCTGCTCGCGCTCGCCGAAGCTGCGCTGGCGATGCGCGAGCCGGGCATCGCGCAGAACGCGCTCAAGCAGCGCTTCGCCGTCGCGCCGGACGATCCCAATGCGCACACGCTGCTCGGCCGTGCGCGTCGGATGGCGGCGGACGCGGCCGGCGCCGAGGCCAGCTTCCGGCGCGCGCTCGAGCTCGCGCCTGGTCACGTCGACGCGCTCGCGGCGCTGGCTGCGCTGCTCCTCGATCAGGGCAGCTACGCGGACGCGGATCTCGCGTATCAGGAGCTGGCGACGCACGGCGGCGGTGCGCTCGTAGGTCGGCTGGGCCGCGTGGATGCGTTGATCGGCCTGACGCGCATCGCGGATGCACAGGTGCAGCTCGACGCCGTGGCCGAGCCGCAGCGCACCTCCGCCGCGTACCGCGAGACCGCGGCCCGCCTTGCGCTGGCGCGCGGCAAGCCCGGCGATGCGCTCAGCTTCTTGCGCCCGCTCGTCGAGGAGCAGGCGAAGCGTGCCTCCTTGCAAGTGCTATACGGCGACGCGCTCAGCGCGGCCCAGCAGCTGGAAGCGGCGGCCGCGGCCTACGAGGCAGCGCTGGCCCTCGACACCGACCTGCCCGAGGCGCTGCTCGGCCGCGCAGAGCTGCAGCTCGCCACGGCGAAGCCGAACGACGTCCTCGCCACACTGGCGCGCGCCCAGAGCGCTCTCGGCAGCCGCATCCGACCGAAGGCGCTGCAGGCACGTAGGCTGCTGCTGCAGGGCCGCGCGCTCGCGCAACGCAACAAGCGAGGCGATGCGGATGCAGCGCGCGAGGCGCTGCACGCCGCAAGCGAGCTGCCCGGGGCACCGGCAGACGCGTTCTACTTCCTCGCCGAGGCACTCGGCGGGCGCAGCAATCCAGAGGCCGTGACAGCGTATCGACGCTACCTCGAGCTCGAGCCGCGCGGGCGTCACGCCGAGCGCGTGCGGCGCTTGCTCGGTTCGCTGCGCTGAGCGGCAGCGCAGTAACAGTGTGTAAGGAGTCGACGCATGAGAGTGACAGCCTGGGGTGTGTGCTTGATGGGGATGCTCAGCGCGAGCTGCGGAGGCGCAGCGCCGCCGCCGCCCGAGACGCCGAGCGGAGTCGAGCTGCAGCCATTCGAGGCGCCGCGCGGCGGCATGCAGGTCGAGGGCATCCTCGGCACCATCCCACAGCGCAAGATCGAGGCTGCGCTGCAGGCCAAGCTGCCCGAGTTTCAGCGCTGCTTCTTCGACGGCGCGAGCCAGGTGGAGATGCTCTCGGGCCACATGAAGTTCTACTTCCGCGTCGGCCTGGATGGGCGCGTGGAGTGGGTGCATCCGCGCGGCAGCAGCGTGGGCCACAGGCCGACCGAGACTTGCCTATTGTCGCGCGCCGCGCGCGTGAAGTTCCCCGAGCCGAGGGGCGGTGGGCCCGCAGAGTTCGCGTGGGGCTTCGAGGTCGACAACTCGGATGTCGTGCGCGCGCCCGTGGCGTGGGATGCCGAGCAAGTGAGCGCCGTGGTGGATCAACACCGAGCCGAGCTTGGCGCGTGTGAGGTGCACGAGCCGGGGCACTACAAGGTCACCGTGTACGTCGCTCCCGGCGGCAAGGTGCTCGGCGCCGGGGCCGCGACGGATTCGCAGCCCGCAGCGGAGCGCATCGACTGCATCACCGAGGCCATCCAGCGGTGGACGTTCCCGGATCCCGGCTCCTATGCAGCCAAAGTGACGTTCGGCCTGTGAGCGCGCACGCGTTCGATGCGCAGCCCGGCTGTCAATTGTCAAGGGCACGCGCCGTAAGCGCAGCCCTGCTGCGCGCCACAACGAACGGCACGAGCTTCGAAAGCGGCTTGCGACTGCTGAGGAGCGGCATTCAACTGCGCGCTCAGCTCATCGATGCACGCGTCGACCGCGGTCTGCGTCTGCATCTGACCGCTCGCGATCCGGCAACCGATCTTCTGCTGACACTCGTAGACAATCTGCGCTTTGTGTGCGCCCGCATAGCCGGCGTTCGGATCCGACGTGGTGCACGTCACGTAGTCACAACCGTTCTTGGTCTCGCAGCGCACGACCGTGTCCACGTAACGCTGTTGCCTGTCGGTGCTCCACTTGTCGGTCGTGCTCGCGGTCTTCGTGATGCAGTCCCCGACGTTCGCCTTGCTCACGCAGCTTTGAGACTCGACGCAGTCCTTCCTAATCTCTTGCGCGAAGTCCTCCGAGAACGTTCCACTGCCGCACGCCGCGGCCCCGAGCAGAATCCATAGACTCAGCGTTCCGCGCACACTGTACCAGTTCATCATCCGCACTCCCGAAACGAGACTCATTGCAACCAGACGCGTGACCCTTCGCAGCTGCGCTGCGCGAGTCACCGTGCCACGACCTGAGCACTAGCACAGCAATTCTTTGCCGCTGCGATTTTTATCGCTCTCTGTGAAGTCGACTGCGGCGCGCATGCCGCCGGATGGCATCTTGAACCAGACGGTTCAGCAATTCCGAATAGCTCACGCCAGAGGCCGCCCACAGCTTGGGATACATGCTGATCGCCGTGAATCCCGGAATGGTATTCACTTCGTTGAAGTAGAGCTCGCCGCTGTCCTTATCCAGGAAGAAGTCGACGCGAGCCATCCCTTCGCACTCGAGGGTCTGAAAGATTTTGCGCGCTGCCTCCTGACCTTTCTGCATGGTGGCGGCATCGATTGCGGCGGGTACCGTCAGCTCTGCGCCCTGCGCATCCAGATACTTGCGCTCGAATGAGTAGAAGTCTTCGCGCGCCGAGATCTCGCCCGCGATGCTGACCTCCGGTGCGCCGTCGAGCTCGCTCGCCGCCAGCACGGCGTACTCGATCTCTCTCGCGCGCACGGCCTTCTCGACGAGCAGCTTGTCGTCGTAGCGCAACGCGAGCGCGATGGCATCGGCCAGCTCGGCGCGGCTGCCGACCTTCGACACGCCGACGCTCGAGCCGAGCGTCGCCGGCTTCACGAACACGGCGTAGCCCAGCTCGCGCTCGATGCGATCGATCCACTCGGCTCTGCGCCGCTCGTAGTCCGGGCCGCGCAACGTCAGGTAGGGCACGATGGGAATGCCCTCGGCGCGCACCAGACGCTTCGCCACGTCTTTGTCCATGCACAACGCCGAGCCCAGCACGCGCGACCCGACGTACGGCACATCGGCCAGCTCGAGTAGACCCTGCAGGCTGCCGTCTTCGCACAGCGGCCCGTGCATCACGGGAAACACCACGGTGATTTCTTCGCCGCCCTCAGCAACAAACAGCTGCCCCTGGCGCGCGCGCAGGCTCTCGATCTGGCCGGTGCTTGTGGGCAGCTCGAGCGGCTTGTCGCCGGCCGGGGCGGGCAGGCGGTGCTTGTGGAACGCACCCTGCTGATCCACGTACACGGGCACGATGTCGTAGTGCGTGGGGTCGAGGTTACGCAGCACGGACGTCGCGGATTCGAGCGAGATCTCGTGCTCGGTGGAGCGGCCGCCGTAGAGCAGGGCGACCCGCAGCTTGGTTGTAGAATCGGAGTGCGACATGCGGCAGTGCGCGATCTTACCCGAAGCGCCGGGGACCTCCCACTTCCGAAGTGGGAGCGCAGGCCACCGCGGCTCAAGATGCGGCGCCCGTGCGCCGTACACTCGTCGAGCGAGCTCATGGAGTCACCCGAGACGGATAGTGTGCTGCAAAGCGTACCTGCGCGTTTGGAGGGTGGGCTCGTGCGCTGGCTCGGCCGCCTGCTGCGCATGGATAGCTCCGCGGCGCAGGTCTCCGGACCTCCGCCTACCGATCAGCTCGGGCCCGCGGAGCTGGCGCGCCTCGACGAGCTGGTGCGCGGTCGCATGGCCGAGCTGGAGCGCGCCCGCGAGGCCGCCGAAGAAGCGAACCGCGCCAAGGCGCTGTTCCTCGCCAACATGTCGCACGAGCTGCGGACGCCGATGCACGCGGTCCTGAGCTACGCCAAGCTCGGTCGCGATCAAGTGAGCGGCGAGCCGCGCGAGTACTTCGAGCGCATCGCCCAGCGGGGTGAGGCCCTCCTCGACATGCTGAACGACCTGCTCGACCTGTCGCAGCTCGAGGCGCGCAGTATGAGCGTCGAGCTCGGCGCCCTGCAGATCGAGGCGCTGATCCGCGACGCGCTCGTCGCGCATGCGGCCGAGCTGCGCAGCAAGCAGCTGCGTGCCGAGCTCGTGCGGCCGCCCGAAGGTCCGCGCTGCACGGTGTTGGTCGACCCGGTGTTGATCGGCAAGCTGTTCGCGAACCTGCTGTCGAATGCCGTGCGCTACTCGCCGGCCGGTGGCCTCGTGCAGATCACGCTGACGCGCTGCAGCATGAGCGGCGGCGCGCCCGGCGTGGAAGTGGCGATCGCCGACCAGGGCATCGGCATTCCGGAGGCGGAGCTGTCGGCCGTCTTCGACAAGTTCGTGCAGAGCAGCAAGACCCGCACGAACGCGGGTGGTACGGGACTCGGCCTCGCGATCTGTCGCGAGATCGTCAACTTGCATGGTGGCAAGATCTGGGCGACCAACAACGAAGGGCAGGGTACGACGTTGCGCGTGGCCTTCCCCCTGTGGGAAGCCGGCTCCGGGAGGGCGGTATGACGCGATCGACGATTCTGGCCGTGGACGATGACCCGGTGAATCTCCACATCATCGGCGAGGTCTTCAAGCGCGAGCCAGTGACGATCACGTACGCCGAGAGCGGCGAAAACGCGCTGCGCATGCTGTCCGATCCGCTGAGCTCGTTCGACGTGGTGCTGCTCGACCGCATGATGAACGGCCTCGACGGCATCGAGGTGCTGCGGCGCATGAAAGCCGACCCCCGCCTGTCGCACACGCCGGTGGTCATGCAGACGGCTGCGGCCGCACCCGATCAGGTCTGCGAGGGCCTCACCGCGGGCGCGCACTACTACCTGACGAAACCGTACGCGCCATCGACGTTGCGCACCATCGTGCGGGCGGCGCTGGAGCACGCGCGCGACCGGCGCGAGCTCGAGGCGCGCGCGGGCAACTTCATCGATGCGCTCGGCTTGCTCGAGCACGCCGAGTTCGTGGTGCGCACGCATGCCGAGGCGCAGCGCGTGGCAGGCTTCGTGGCGCAGCTCTGCCCCGATCCCAAGGCGGCGGTGCTCGGGATCGCCGAGCTGATGATCAACGGCATCGAGCACGGCAACCTCGGCATCACGTGTGCCGAGAAGTCGGCGCTGCTGCGCGAAGATCGCTTGACGCAGGAGCTCGCCCGCCGCCATGAGCTGCCGCAGTACGCGAGCCGGCGCGTCCGCCTGCAGTTCGACCGCACGGCGTCGGAGCTGCACTTCGTGGTCAGCGACGAGGGCAGCGGCTTCGACTTCGCCAACTATCTCGAGCTGGACCCCGCGCGCGCCTTCGAGCCGAACGGGCGCGGCATCGCGCTCGCGCGCATGATGAGCTTCACGCGCCTCGAGTACCAGGGCGTGGGCAACATGGTGATCGCGACCATCGAGCGGCGCGAGCCGTCCTGACTCAGCGCGCTGCCGGATCGGTCTTGAGCCGCTCGGCGATCGCGCGCCGGATCTCGCGCGCGAAGATCAAATGCGTGGCCTGGCCGCCGTGTGAGTCCGGCTCGAGGAACTGAATGGCCTCCGAGACGTCTTCCGGACGCGTGCTGCGCGCGAAGCCCTTGCCGAGGTGCTTGAGCGCGTGCTCGACGAGCTCGTCCGCGGCGCGGCTCATGTGCTTCTGCAGGATCTCGTACAAGCGCAGCGTGGTCTCGTAGGTTATGCCGGCCTGCGAGAGGCGTGCGGCGATCTTGGCCAGCGCCGGGCTCTCCACCACGTAGCGCTGCGTGAGGCCGTGGCCCTGCGCCGTGATCACACCGCGCTGCCGCAAGAGCGCGATGGTGCCGGCAGGCGGCTGCTCGAGGAGCGCGTACAGCTCGTCCTCGGTCATGAGCTGAGGCGTGTCGGCCAGGCTGCGATCGAGCTGCTGTCCGAGCCCGAGCCACTGCTGCACGCTGTCCGAGGTGGTCTCGGGGGTCAGGATGAAGTCGCGGATCGCGCGCAGGCGCAGGCCCTTGTCCTGCAGCTCCGACACGACCTTCAGTCGCTCGAGGTGACTGTCATCGTAGAACGCGACGCGGCCCTTGCGCACCGGCGGAGGCAGCACACCTTTCGCCTGGTAGAAGCGGATCGTCCGGCTGGGGATGCCGCTCTTGGCTGCCAGCTGATCGATGGTGTAGGCGCTGCTGGGCTCTGTGTCCTGATCGCTCACGCGGCGCGGACTGTAACAGTCGCAATTGTCAGCTTCAAGGCGCGACGCATGTTGGCTTTCATGCGGGTTCCAGGCTGCCCGCGGCGAACGCTGCGATGAGCTTGCCGGCGATCGCGAACGGCGGTGGCACGAAGAAGCCGTGCTCGCGCGGATTCTGCAGCTCCGCCCGGGTGACCCAGCGGGCGGCTTCCAGCTCTTGCTCGTCCACCCGCAGCTCCGTGCTGCGCGCCTCGGCCACGAAGCCGACCATGAGTGAGGCCGGGAAGGGCCAGGGCTGGGAGCCGGCGTAGCGCAGCGCACCAACCTGGACCGACACCTCTTCCATCACCTCGCGCGCGACCGCCTGCTCGAGGCTCTCGCCCGGCTCGACGAAGCCCGCGAGCGCGGAGTACATGCCCACGGGCCAGCCCTTCGAACGGCCCAGCAGGCAGCGATCGCCGTCGCAGACGAGCACCAGCACACACGGGTCTGTCCGCGGGAAGTGCTCCGCGCCGCAAGTGCCGCGAGTGCAGACGCGCAGGTGCCCGCCCTGACGCGGACGGCTCTCGTGCCCGCACACGCTGCAAAACGCGTGACGCGTATGCCAGAGGACGAGCGCCCGGCCATACAGACACACCTCGAGCCACGCGGGCGGCAGCTGCGCGAGCAGGGTGCGCGCATCGTTGACCGGCTTGCTGCCGCTCAGGGCGGCCGCGCTCTCCGGCGTGCGCAGCGGGCTCAGATCGAGGGCGAAGCACGACTTGCCCCCGACGCGGCCCAGCCAGATGACCTCGGCGCTCCGGTCGAGCAGGTCGTCCAGACGTCCGCGCGGTAACACGACCAGCGCGGTCGCGTCGCTCGCGTCCACGAAGATCTGCCCGTTCCAGAACGGCAGAAACAAGCTGTCGGGGTGCTCGAGCTGGGCCTCGAGATATGCGAGATCGCTGCGCATCTCGGCGGCGCGATCGAACTCGGAGGAGGCTGCGGTCAGCATCGGGGGGAAGCTCCCACGTGCGGGGGGTCAAAGCAAACGCGAAGCGTTCGAACGCCACGCCATGCGACCGAACGGGTTGCAGTGGGGCGGCGCGCGCTCTACAAACCGGCCCCATGGCCGAGTCCGACGCGCATTGGGACGCTGCACAAGAAGGCGCCGAGCTGCTCCGCGAGGGCGAGCGCGAGCAGGCGCTGGCCCTGCTCACGGATCTGATCGTGCGCGAGCCGGACAATGAGTACGCGTACTTCTTCCTGGGCTCCGCGTACTACGAGCTCGAGCAGTACGACCGCGCGCTCAAGTGCTACGTGAAAGCGCTGGAGCTCGTGCCCACCTACGTCGGCGCGATGGTGCACGCCGGGCACAGCCTGCGCATGATGGGCCGCTACCAGGAGGCGGTGCGCATGGCCAATCAGGTCCTGGCGCGCGCCGCGAACGATCCGGACGCGCTGTTTTTGATCGGCGCGTGTTCCTTCGCGCGCGGCGAAGATGCAAAGGCGCGCGACTTCCTCGAGCGCTTCTTGCAGACGAACCCCGAGCTCGAGATCGCGACCGAGGTCGAAGGCATGCTGCAGGTGATTCGCGCGCGCGATCCGCGCCAGCCGCTGGAGGACGACGACTGAGCTGACTCTACGCCGAGCGGCGGCGCCTCGCGGCGAGCTTCTCGACCTCGTGTTTGCTGAGCCCGCTGGAGGGTGCGATCTTCACCGACGCCGCCTTCTCCGTGATCAGCTCGCGTGCGGTGACGTTCAACACCCCGTCCGCGTCGAGCATGAACGTGACCTCCACGTTCACCTTGCCGGCTGGCTTCAGCGGCAGATCGCCGAGGCTGAACTGCCCGAGGCTCGTGTTGCTGTACACGTGCTCGTGCTCGCCCTGGTAGACCTGAATGTCCACGTACGCCTGGTTGTCCCGGGTGGTGGCGAACAGCTTTTTCTCCGAGGTCGGGATGGTGGTGTTCCTCTCGATCACCACGGACATGCGCTCGTCTTTCACGCGCACACCGAGCGAGTAGGGCGTCACGTCGAGCAGCACCACGTCCTGCAGCTCCCCGAGCATGATCGCGCATTGCGTAGCCGCGCCGACCGCGACGATCTCGTCCGGGTTCACGTCCTTCGCCGTGATCTTCCCGAAGATCGTCTCCACCTTGCGGCGCACGGCTGGCATTCGCGTCATGCCGCCAACGAGGAGCACCTGATCGAGGTCCGCCGCCGTCAGCTTCGCATCTTCGAGCGCCTGCAGGCACGGCCCCTCCAGCCGCTCGATGAGCGGCTCGGTCAGCACCTCGAGCACGGTGCGCTCGAGCGCGTCGATCCGCACGTGCAAGGGGCCCCTCTTGCCGCTGCAGATGAACGGCAGATTGATCGAGGTCGTGGGCGTGCTCGACAGCTCCTTCTTCGCCGTCTCCGCCGCCTCCTTCAAGCGCTGCACCGCGACCGGATCTTGGCTCAGGTCGATGTTGTGCTCGCGCTTGAACTCGCGCATGACGTGCTCCATGAGCGCCTGATCGAAGTCGTTGCCGCCGAGGAACGTGTCGCCGCTCGACGCCAGCACCTCGAACACTCCGGCCGTCGTGCGCATGATGGTGATGTCGAACGTCCCGCCGCCGAGATCGAAGATCGCCAGGCACTGATCTTTGCTCTTGTCGACGCCGTAGCCGAGCGCGGCCGCCGTGGGCTCGTTCATGATGTTCTTGATGTTCAGGCCAGCGATCATGCCTGCGTCTTTGGTGGCCTGACGCTGGTTGTCGTTGAAGTACGCCGGCACGGTGACCACGGCGTCGGTCACGCTCTCGCCGAGATACTCCTCCGCGATGGCCTTGATCTCCTGCAGGATCGCGGCCGAGATCTCCTGTGGGCTGTGATCGCCGTCGCGCGTGCTGACCCAGGCGTCGCCGTTCGGAGCGGCGCTGATCTCGTACGGCACGGCCTTCTTCCAGCGCTCGAGCTGGGGATCGTTCGCTTTGCGACCGATCAGGCGCTTGATGCCGTGGATCGTGCGGTGCGGGTTCGTCACCGCCTGACGCAGCGCCGTGGTGCCGATGATCTCCTGGCCTTCGTCCGTGAACGCCACGACGGATGGCAACGTGCGCTGCCCCTGACGTGTGGGCACCACCGCGGGCTGGCCATTCTCGATTACGGCGACGCACGAGTTCGTGGTGCCCAGGTCCACGCCGATCATCCTACCCATGTGGAAGTCACCCCTCGTTGGCCGCTCACGGCCGGCTGGCCCGCATGCTGTTCTTCCCCAGCTTCAGCATGCTCGTGTAGGCGCGCTTGTGCGCGATGAACAGCTCCGTCACGACGCGCTTGATCTCAGGGTGCGCGTAGCGCGCGAACAGATGCGGATGATAGCGCTTGCTGGCCTCGAAGAACGCGGCCTTCACGTCCGCGGCCTCTGCGCCCTGCGACACCCCGAGCACCGACCACACGGGCTTCGACGCGATGAGCTGCAGCTCCTTCTGCAGCTGCTCGAGCAGCGCGAGCTCCTTGGGATCGTAGCGCGGCGCGGGCGGCGTACGTCGCGGCGGCTCGCCCGAAGCGCGGCTCTCCTGCCGCTCGGGCGCTGGCGTCTGCAGCGTGCGCAGTGCGTCCGCGAGGCGCTGGCGCTCGGGCTCCGGCAGGTTCGTGAACAACAGCGCGTAGCCCGGCTTCTTGCCGCTGCTGGCGGCGAGCTCACAGCTCACGGTCTTGACCACGTGCCCGGTGGCCTCACAGCGCAGCTCGCCGATGCGCACGAACACCTCCACCTCGCTGTCCACGGGAGCCGGCTGCGGCGTGACGATGAACAGACCCGCGCTGTGCAGCTCGTTCGGATCGATCTCCACGGGCAGTCCGTCCACTTCGCAGTACAACGCGCGCTTCTTCGGAGCGACCGAGTGTCGGGCCTTCGGAGTGCCGGGCTTGTCGGACGTGCGCGGCGTGTCACCCGGGGCAGCCCGGGAGTGTCTCCGGCGTTCGTCAGTCACGGCGCGCGCACCCCACGATCGATCGTACGCCGGATGGCCCGCGACGATCCAGGCTCACGCGAGCCCCGCTTGCGTCGAGTAGCTGGCGCCGCGCGCGGAGCGTGTGGCACAGGCGGCGCGGGAGTGGCCTCCCGCGCGCTGCTGTGCGCGTCCGGCGCGGGCGTGAGCGCACCCAGTACCGCCGCCGTGGGCTGCAGCGGAACGGGGCTGCAGCCGAGCGTGGAGGGCATGCCCTGCTGCGGCAGCGGCGCGATCAGGAACAGCTCACTGCGCTCGTCGCGCACCTTTGCGCGCGGTCCGCGGTTTGCGGGGCGCGTGCTGCCACAGTCGTAGAGCTCTAGCTGCTCGGGGCGCAGCCCGTGCTCCGACAGCCATTGTCCGACCACACGCGCGCGCTCCGCGCCGAGCCCTGGTGGCGGTCGCCGCTGCTTGGGATCGAGGTGCGACGTGATCAGCAGGCGCAACGCGGGCCGGCCCGCGAGCGCGCCCGCCAGGTTGCCGAGCGCGGTCAGGCTGCGCGGCTGCAGCTGGGCCGTGGCGGTCTTCCAGGTCGGCGCTGGCGTGAGCTCGAGCTGGCCGCTAACGGCGTCGTAAGCGACCAGCGCCGGGCAGCCGCTCTGCGAGCCAGGCGCCGGCAGCGCGGGGCAGCCATCGGTCTCGTCGTTCCAGCCGTCGCCATCGAGATCCGCGGGGCCCACCGGCTCCGCGGTTGCAGCCACCGGCGGCGGCGGTAGGGGCGCGGGCAGATCGGGCTCGCGCTCGGGCTCGCGCTCGGGCTCGGGCTCGGGCCTGAGAGTGCGGCCCGCGAGGCTCGGCACCCACGCCACGCTCAGCACACCGCGCAGCTCCGGCACACCGTAGCCGCGCGTCAGGCCCTTGCTGCCGGCGAGGCCGATGCGGACATCGTCCGTCACGTGCAGCCGGGCGCCGAGCAGCGCCTCGATCATCGTCGTCTGCCGCTTGCCGACGTCTGCGCTCAACGTGGAGCCGAAGATCTCCGTGCTCAGCCAGAAGCGCTCGGACGCCACGGGTAGGCGCAACGCCGCAGCGAACAGCAGCTGGTCGCGCACCTGCACGCCCGGCAGGCTCACGCGGCGTCGCAAGCGCAGGCCGGCCTCGAGGTCCAGGCGCAGCGGACCCAGGCTGAGCTCGCTGAGCAACACGGGCAGCAGCGTCGCGCCGCTGTCGCCAGCGACCTTCGGCGTATCGCGGGCATCGGCCGCCGTCGGCAGCGTCAGCGAGAGCTGTAAGCCGAGCCGGAACACGTCGTTGCCCCAGACGAAGCCGCGCGCGCCGACCGCGAGGTCGCCCGCTCCGAAGCCCGTCGCCGTCGGCTGCCGACCGAGCGCGCTGCCCTGCAGCAGGAGGTCGAGCGGCAGGCCCGCGAACACGAGCAGCCGATCGAACAGCGACAGCGACGCGCCGAGCCATAGCCGCAGCTGGTCGCGCACGAGGGCCACCTGCGTGGAGTCCGCGTCGCCCCGCGCCGTCTCGTAGACGAGAGGGTTACGCCCGTAATCCAGATCGAGGCGCAGCCCCAGACGAAGGTGTTGCCCAACCTGCGGCGTCTGCGTCGCCAGACCATCGTCGCTGTTCGCAGGCGGGCGGTACTGGTCGACGCTCACGCCGGGGTCCGCGCGCACGTGCGCACATAGTCCGAGCGCGAACAGCAACGCGGAAAAGTGGGCAACCCTGAGGGGGACGCGGGCGAGCATGTTGATCACGCGCAGCGCGTGCGCCGAGCGAGCTTCCGATTATAAGAGAGCGAAAAGCCGGGAGAACGTGGCCCGCCATCACGTGGCCTGAAATGAGTGGGTGGCCGTGCGGTTGGGTGAGCGGATGCAGCGCCTGCTTCACTGTCTCACGATGTAGTCGCCTCACGTCTGCTGCCTGCGCCGCGCAGACGTGTGGTGATGGAGCCCGGCTCGACGCGACGCGCAGCGATTGCGTCTGATGGCTGCAAGCCGAGGCGACGCTCATGGCGGCGCTTGACCTCCGTCACTCGCCGGCCGCAGCCTTCGTTGAGGGCTCAGGCTATGTCAGCGACGCTGGGACGGCTGCCTTTGGAAGACGTGGACGTGCTCACACGCACGCGCCGCGAGGAGGTCGCGCGCTTGCGTCGCGCGCTCGCGGACGTGCACACGGAGCTCAACGGTTTGCGCAGCACGCGCCGCCCGGGCGCGCTCGCGAGCAGCGAAGGGCTGATGTCCAAGACGCTCGATCATCTGCTCGAGGGCTGTCAGATCCTGAGCCATGAGTACCGCTACCTGTACATCAACGACGCCGCGGAGGAGCACAATCGCCGGCCCAAAGCCGAGCTGCTCGGCCGCACGTACATGGAGAGCTGGCCGGGCATCGAGCAGACCGAGGTCTTCTCGCTGATCCGCGACTGCATGGAGCAGCGCCGCAGCCATGCCATGGAGAACGAGTTCACCTTCCCGGACGGCGTGGTGGGTCAGTTCGAGCTGCGCATCGAGCCGGTGCCTGAGGGCGTGTTCGTGCTGTCACTCAACATCAGCGAGCGGCGCAGCGCAGAGCGAGAGCGCGAGCAGCTGCGCAAGCGGCTGGTGCAGGCCGAGACGATGGAGGCGATCGGTCGCTTGTCGGGCGGCTTGGCCCACGACTTCAACAACATGCTGTCCGTGATCCTGAGCCAGGCGGAGCTCGTGCTCGAAGAGCTCGGCCCGCAGCATCCGCTCACGGATGATCTCGAGCGCATCCGCGAGGCGGCGCGGCGCTCCGCCGAGCTGACCGGTCAGCTGCTCGCCTTCGCGCGGCGGCAGGCGGCCACACCGCGCGTGATCGACCTGAACCGCGCCGTCTCCAAGCTGCTCGACATGCTGCGGCGGCTGATCGGCGAAAACATCAGCTTGGCGTTCGAGCCGAACGAGGCGCTGTGGCCCGTGCGCATGGACGGCTCGCAGCTCGACCAGCTGCTCGTGAATCTGTGCGTGAACGCGCGCGACGCCATCCTCGACACCGGCCGCGTGACGATCTCTTGCGAGAACGTCCACATCGACGAGGAGAGTGAGGACGGCACACCAGGCGACTACGTGCGGCTGTGCGTGCAGGACGACGGCGCGGGCATGAGCGTCGAGACCCAGGAGCGCATGTTCGAGCCGTTCTTCAGCACGAAGGGTCCGGGCAAAGGCACGGGCCTCGGCCTCGCGACGGTGTACGGTGTGGTCAAGCAATACCGCGGTCACGTGCACGTCTGGAGCGAGCTCGGCCGCGGCACGCGCATCACCATCGAGCTGCCGCGTCACCAGGGCGAGATCTCGGAGCGACCGGAGCCGCGCCCGCGGCCGCTCTCGCGCGCGGGCGGTGAGACGATCTTGATCGTCGAGGACGAGCCCGTGATCTTGCAGGTGACGGAGCGCGTGGTGCGCGCGCTCGGCTACCGGGTGCTCTCGGCCAGCTCCCCGCGCGCGGCGCTTGCGCTCGTGGACAGCGCGCAGGGCCCGATCGACTTGCTGCTCACCGACGTGGTCATGCCGGAGATGAACGGCCGCCAGCTCGCGGAGCGCGTGCGGGACAAGCGCCCGGACATCGCGGTGCTGTTCACGTCGGGCTACACGGACGATGTGATCGCGCATCACGGTGTGCTGGAGCGCGGCGTGGAGTTCATCCAGAAGCCGTACGCCCGCACGGCGCTGGCTGCGCGCCTGCGCGAGCTCCTCGATCGCCGGGCCCACGCCGCGGGCGCGATCTGCGGGCAGCGCTAGCTCCGGCGCCATGTGACCCCGATCGCGGGCAAGACGCGGCGATCGCCGGGCCGGCGGCTCGCCCACGTCGCGAGATGGGTGGTAGCCTGCGCGCGATGAAGCTCGTCCATGCCGCCGACCTTCACCTGGACAGCCCGCTGCGCGGCCTGCAATCGCGCTCCGAGGTCCCGCTGACGCGCGTGCGCACGGCGACCCGCGCCGCGCTCGCGAACCTCGTGGATCTGTGCATTGCGGAGGACGCGGGGCTCCTCTTGATCGCGGGAGACGTGTACGACGGCGACTGGCGCGACTACTCCACGGGCCTGTACTTCGCGCACCAGATGGGCCGGCTGCGCGAGGCGGGCGTGCAGGTCGCGATGATCCGCGGCAATCACGACGCCGCGAGCCAGATCAGCAAGAGCCTGCGTCTGCCCGAGAACGTGCGCGAGCTATCGTCGAAGCGCGCGGAGAGCGCGATCTTCGAGTCGCTCGGGGTGATCGTGCACGGCCAGAGCTTCGCGAATCGCGCCGTCACGCAGAACCTGTCGCAGAGCTATCCGGAGCGCGTGCCCTCGCTCCTGAACGTGGGCCTCCTGCACACGTCCGTGACCGGTCGCAGTGGCCACGAGCCGTACGCGCCCTGTTCGCTGTCCGATCTCCGCAGCAAGGGCTACGACTACTGGGCGCTCGGTCACGTGCACGCGCACGAGGTGCTGAGCCGTGAGCCGTGGGTGGTGTTCCCGGGCAACCTGCAAGGCCGGCACGCGCGCGAGACGGGCGAGAAGGGCGCCATGCTCGTGGAGTACGACGCGGGCGGCATCCGCAGCGCTGAGCTGCGGAGCGTCGACGTCGTGCGCTACGCGCAATGCACGTTGGATCTCGGCGACGTACGCGATTGGGACGCCGCGCTCGACCGCGTGCGGCCGCTGCTCGCGCGCGAGCTGGCGCAGGCGGACGGGCGCGTGCTCGGCGTGCGCGTGCGCGTCGTGGGCAGCACGCGGCTGCACGCGCGCTTGCGCGCGGACGAAGAAGCGTTCCTTCAGAACCTGCGCGTGCAGGTGCAGGACATCGCGAGCGACGAGCTGTGGATCGAGAAGCTGCAGGTCGAGACCCGGCCTGAAACCGCCGCGGCGACGAGTCACGACGACGGTGCCATCGCGGAGCTGCTGTCGGCGATCGCAGGCCAGCGAGAGGACGCGGCCGTGCTCACGCAACTGGCCCAGGAGCTGAGCGAGCTGCGCAGCAAGCTCCCGCCCGAGCTGCGCGAAGGCGAAGACGGCATGCGCATCGAGGACCCGGCGTTCATCGCGCGCGAGCTGGACGCCGCGCTCGCGATCCTCGCCTCGCGCCTCGGCGATGTGCCGCAGCCGAGCGCGGCGGGGCGCAGCGGCAGCGAGGTGGCCGACTCATGAGGCTGGACCGGCTCGAGCTGATCGCGTTCGGGTCGCTGCGCGGCGTGAGCCTCGCGCTGGACAGCCCCGTGCCGTGCCTGCACGTGATCTACGGCCCGAACGAGGCGGGCAAGAGCACGGCGCTGCGCGCGCTGTCGGGCCTGTTTTACGGCATCCCGGAGGCCACCAAGGACGCCCACAGCATCGAGCCCTCGAAGCTGCGGGTCGGCGCGCAGCTGTGCGATGCGCGCGGTCGCAGCCTGTACGTGGTGCGGCGCAAGGGCCGCAAGGACACGTTGCTGTCCGAGCGTGAGCCGCTGCCAGCGGCGGAGGCGTCGTGGATCACGGCCGGCGTGCAGGAGAGCACGTTTCATGCGCTGTTCGGGCTGAGCTTCGAGTCGCTGCATCGCGGCGCACAGGACCTGCTCGGCGCAGAGGGCGACCTCGGTCAGAGCCTGTTCTCGGCAGCTGTGGGCGGCGGCCGCGTGCGGCGCGTGCTGGAAGAGCTGGAGGAGGAGGCCTCGCGTCTATTCCGCCCGCGCGGTCGCACCCAGCCGCTGAACGCGGCGCTGCTCACGCTGGAGGAGCTGCGCAAGAAGAGCCGCGACGCGATGGTGAACGCGCACACGCTCCTCGAGCAGCAGGCCGGCATCGAGGCCGCGCAGGCGCAGAGCGCGCAGCTGCACGCGCAGATCCTGGGCCTGCGCGCCGAGCGCGAGCGTCTCGAGCGCACGCGGCGCGTGCTGCCGCTGCTCGGAAAGCAAGCGGCTCTGCGCGCGGAGCGGGCGGCGCTGGGCGAGGTGGTGCGGCTCGCGCCCGCCGCCACGAGCGAACGGCAGGCCGCGCAGGTGGAGCGGCGCGACGCGCAGCTGCGCCTGGAGCACGCGCAGGCGGAGGTCCAGCGCCTCGAGCAGGAGCGCGCGGCCCACGCGAGCGCGGTGCAGGTGAGCCTCGGCGAGCTGCGCGCGAGCGAGGTGGAGCAGCTGCGCGATCGCCTTGCGGGCTACCGGCGCTGCGTGCGCGCGCTGCCGGCCAAGCGCGAGGCTCTCGCGCGCGCTCGCGAAGAGGTGGCGCGCGCGTTGGCGCGCCTGCAGCTATCAGCGGCGGAGAGCGAAGCCGCTGCCAGCGTCCACGCGATCGAGCGGCTGCGCCTGCCGAAGCGCCTCGAGCTGCGGGTCCGCGAGCAGCTGCGCGCGGGCGAGAGCTTGCGCACTCGGCTCGCCGAGCTGCGGCGCAACGCGGCGGACCAGCGCGATCACCTGGCGCGGCTGCGACACAAGTTATGGCTGTTGTGGTCGCCGGCTGAGGTGACGAAAGCCGCGCCGCTGCTCGCACGCAGCGCGCTGCCGAGCCTCGAACAGTGTGAGGCCGCGGAGCGCACCGCCTCCGAGCTCGCCCAGAGCCAGCGCGTGCTCGACGGCAAGCTCGACGACGTGGAAACCCGGCTCGAGCAGAACCGGCGTGCACGCGAAGTGCTGAGCTTGAGCGGCGCGCCGCCGACAGAGGCGGAGCTCAGCGAGCGCTGCGCCTCGCGCAACGCGGCTTGGGCCGAGCTGCGCGCGCTGCTCGCCGATGCTCCGGCCGATCCGCGACGCTTCGCGCTGCTCGATCGCGCCGTCGCGCTGAGCGAGCTGGTGGATGCGCTGCACGCGCGGCTGCGCCACGAGGCCGATCGCGTGGCCCAGGCCGCCAACCTGCAGGCCGAGCAGGCCGGGCTCGAGCGCACGCGCAGGAGCTTGCAACAGAAGCGTGAGAAGCTGAGCGAGCGCATCGCCGCGCACGAGGCCGCGTGGCAAGCCCCGTTCCTCGCGGCCGCCGTGCCGCCGCGCAGTCCGCGCGAAGCCCAGAGCCTGCTCAGCGAGCAGCGTGCGCTGGAGCAGCAGTGCGAGCTGCTGGAGGGCGAGCTCGCCCGCAGCGAGCGCGAGCTGATCACGACGGGCACGCAGGAGCGCGCGTGGATCGCGTCGTGGGCGGGCCTCGCGCGCGAGCTGGGCCTCGCCGAGCGCACGAGCGCGGTGGAGCTGGAGGCGCTGCTCGAAGCCCGCGCGGAGCTCTTGCAACGTCACGACGCCGCCGAGCTGCTGGAGCGCGAGTGCGCCGATCTGCAGCGCGAGGTGCAGGAGCTCGAGAGCCACACCGCACGCCTGTGCCGCGATCACCTGCCCGAGCTCGCCGAGCTACCGGCGGAGGCCGCGGCCGAGCGCCTAATCGCGGCCCATCGCGCGACCCACGCGGCGCTCGCGCAGCTGCAGCAGCTCGACACGACGTTGCGCGCAAGGCGCGAGGCCGGTCGCGAGGCGGAGCGTGAGCTGGCCCGCGCAGAACGCCGTCTCGGGCTGCTGATGCAGGCGGCCGGGGTGAGCGAGCTGAGCGCGCTCGAGGCCGCGGAGCAGCGGGCGGCGCGCGCGGCCGAGCTGGACGGCGCGCTGGCGCAGCTGGATGCCGAGCTGCTCGCCGCATGCGACGGCCAGGATCCGCAGCAGATCGCTTCGGAGGCCTGCGGGTCACTGGACGAGGTGCGCGCGCGGCTGCAGGAGATCGACGAGCGGCTCGCGACCCTCGACGAGGAGCGCCAGCGCATCACGCAGCAGCTCGGCAGCGTGCGCTACGGGCTAGAGCGTTTGCACGAGACGCACGCGGCCGGTGATGCGGCGGGCGAGGTGCACTCGCAGCTCGAGGAGGTGCGCGCGCTGAGCGAGCGCTACGTGCGCCTGCGGCTCTCGGCCAAGGTGCTCAAGCGCGAGATCGAGCAGTATCGCGAGCGCCACCGCGCGCCCGTGCTGCGCGTCGCGGCGGAGCTGTTCACGCGCTTGACGTTGGGCACCTACCAGGGCCTCGACGTGGACTACGGCGAGCGCGACGAGCCGGTGCTGGTCTGCGTGCGCCACGATGGGGCGCGGCTACACGTGCCGGCGCTCAGCACGGGCACGCGCGATCAGCTCTATCTCGCGTTGCGGCTCGCCAGCATCCAGCACCTGTCGAGCCAGCGCGAGCTGTTGCCGCTCGTCCTCGACGACGTGCTCGTGCATTTCGACGACGAGCGGGCGCGAGCGGCGCTCGTCACACTCGCGGACTTCTCCGCGGTCACACAGGTGCTGTTCTTCACGCACCACGAGCGGCTGTGCGAGCTCGCGCGCGCCGCGCTGCCCGCGGAGCGCGTGCGTATCCACCGGCTGCCGAGCGCGGCGGCGCGGCCGGTGCTCTTGTACTCAGTTTAGAAGTCGGCGCGCACACCGAGGTTGGGCAGCGCGATGAACGGCTGATAGTCGACCTCACACACCACGCCGTTCGGGTACAACACCGGATTGTTCGCGGGCGCCTGCCGGCAGTCCCGATTCGTGGCCTCGCGGGAGAACGTGGCGTTCTGCAGGCCGAGCGCGATCTCCACGCGTCCGAAGGACACGCGAAACGCGTACGCCAGCCGCACATCGAGCCTCAGGAACTCGGGCAAGCGATACTCCAGGCGGAACAAGCGGCGGCGCGGAACACTGAATACGGTGTTCACCGCCATCTTGCCTGTGCGGAACTGCAGGCGGGCGGCGAGCGACAGGCCGTGCCCGAAGTCGTAGCGCAGCACGGCGTTCAGCACGTGGCGCACGTCGCTCTGCGGCGTGAACGAGGTGCCGTCGCGCGCCGTTGCGCTGGCATGGGCGAGTGTATAGCTGACGAAACCTGACAGTTGTTGTGTCAGGTCGCGCTTCAAGAACAGCTCGACGCCGTGCGCTTCACCGCTCGCGGTCGGCAGGCCCGCGCCGCGGCAGATCGACGCCTGCGGGCCCGCGGGCAGCAGCGCGGTAGGAGGGGGGATGGGCCGCGTGTTACCCTGACAGTCGAGGATCAGCTCCAGGTACACCGTGTCCCAGTAGCGGTGGTAGAACAAGTTCGCCTCGAGCTGGGCGTAGCCGCCGAGGTTCAGGCTCGTCCCCAGCTCGCTTTGCAGCGCCGACTCCACGCCCTCGTCGAGCGCGATGTCATTGAGCCCCGGGATCGGCAATGGCGACGTGCGCGGCTTGTGCACGAGCGCGAACGCGCCGTGCAGCTCCAGCCAGCTCGTCGGCAGCACGCGCACGCGGGCGACGGGGCTCAGCGCGCCGTCCAGGTGCGCGCTGGATACGAACGCATCGCCGCGCAGCCCGAGCTCGAGCCGCAGCGCTGGCACAGGCTTCCAGGACAGCTCGGCGTACGCGCCCAACAAGCTGCGGTTGGGCACGGACGCGAACGGTTGTCCGTCCAGGAAGTCCTCGGGATCGAGCACGAGATCGCGGCGCTGAGACAGCCCGGGCTGAACGAGGCTCTCGGTTGGCGAGGGGTTGCCGCGCGCCATGTGCACGAGCGCCGAGCTCAGCTCCGCGCCAGTGCGCAGCCGCAGCGAGCTGCCGCTCCACTGCGCGTACAGGCGCTCGGTCGCGCGCAGCGCGTCTCCACTCAGCTCTTCCCCCAACACGGAGGCGTCGCTCGCCAGGATCAGCTCCGAGCCGAGCGTCCAGCCGGCCACGCGCGTGGTCAGGCGCACGAGCAACCGGTGAAACGACAGATCGATGTCATCGGAGGGCACCGTGCGCTCACCCAGGTGATCGCCCGCGCCGAACAGCAGCACCGTCAGCTGCGTGCGCGACGAGAGCGGCGTGTGGTAGCGCAGTTGGTAGTTGAAGTAGCGCAAGGTGGCGTCGAGGCCGAGCGCGCGCAGCATCAGGCCAGGATTGCCGTAGCGCCAGCCCACGGCGAGTGTGCCTTTCCCGAGCGGGGTCGTGAGCAGGCCCGCCGCGTCGAGCGCGGTCAGCTCCAGAAAGCGCGTGCGGCCGGAGAGCGCAGCCTGGCTCGGGCCGGCGCGATCGATCACGCCGCCGACGTGCGGGCCGTAGCGCGCGGAAGCGGCCCCTCCAAAGAAGCGCGTCTCACCCGCCAGCTCCGGGAGGATCAGGCTCGGCCCGAGCGCGACGTGAAACAGCGCCGGCACCGGCACCCCATCGTAGTAAATCGAGCTGCCGGAAGGCGCGGCGCCGCGCACGATCAGGTACGGAACACCGCTGAATACCGGCACCACGCCGGGTAGGGCTTCGGTGAGCGCAAACGATGGGCCCAGGCTGCGCTCGAGCGCGGAGGTCTCTGGCTCGCTCAGCGCGTCGCCCTCGCGACTCGGTTCCTGCACGCGGCCGCGGGCGGAGTACTCGCTGACTGTGGACGGCGTTTGCTGGGCGTGGGCGCGCGGCACGCACGCGCCTGCCAGGAGCAGCCCCAGCACGACGCGCAGACGTACACAGCCGGCGCCTGCCGCTGATGGCGTCACCCACATGCCCGCCCATCTTGGCATAGCCGCACTCGGAAACGGGGAGGTGAATGGTCGGGGCGCAGGTGTCACGCCGGTGCGCGTGCCTTACATGCTGCGAGCGAGTGGGGTTGGCTGATCGAAAATCGATGGCACAATAATTGAGGTGTTCCTGCGCTTCGCCTCAGCCTGGATCACACTGTTTGGTGGGGGGTCGCGCGTCCGAAACCAGGCCGCGCGCGCTTAACTTTACCCGACGTCGGCCGATCACGGTTCTTGATGGGATCGTACCGAGAGGCGCCAGAAGTACCGACCGCCAGTTACGGTTCGACCCAGGTCAGCGGCGTGCATCAATCCCCGACTCAGCCAGCACCGTACCTGGAAGACGAGCTGTCGCAGCAAGTCGGCTCGGTGCCGCTGACGGCGCTCACCGCTCGCTTCCAGCCGGTGGTCGCGCTGCGCACGGGCAAGACGTTCGGCTTCGAGGCCATCCCGCACTGCGCGGAGGAAGAGCTGTCGAGCCTGGAAGAGCTGTACGCGCGTGCGGCGTTCGAAAAGCGAGTGGGCGAGCTCGGGCGCGTGGTGCGCAGCGCGGCGTTTGCCGAGTGTCCCAGCATTCCGGTGTTCGTGAGCGTGCACCCGCACGAGCTGAAAGAATCGTGGCTCATCCGCCCTGACGACCCGCTCTGCAGCCACGACGCCGAGGTGTACTTACAGGTCAATCAGGCGGCGTACTCGCCCATGTGCCAGCACGTGCTGAGCGAGGTCTCCTCGCGCAGCGGGATCGCGCTGGTGCTCGACGACTTCGGCAGCAGCACGTCGAGCTTGCGGCAAGCCGTGGAGCTGTGTCCGGCGTTCGTGAAGCTGACGGTGGAGCTGGTGCAGGGCATCGATCAGGCCCCGCGCAAGCGCGTGGTGGTCGCCGCGGTGGTCCAGATGTGCCTCGATCTCGGCGCGCAGGTGATCGCCAAGGGCATCGAGACCGAGCGCGAGGCCCGCGTGTTGATCGAGTGCGGCGTAGCGTACGGCGAGGGCCCGATCATGGGGCATCCGACGGCGCTGCCCAGCGTGTCGCGCTGGCCCGGCCCGCGCTGAGACGCTTACAGACTCTGCAAACCTCGGGGCGCGCGCCAAATAAAAAGGGCAGGTTGTCACCCGCCCTTTTCACTGCGTCTCTCGTGAGGGAGCTCGGCTCAGACCATGTCCTTGAGCTTCTTGAGCGGACGGATCTTGATCACGGTGCGGGCCGGCTTGGCCTTGAACGTGACTTCTTCCTTGGTGAAGGGATTGATGCCCTTGCGCGCCTTGGTGGCCGGCTTGCGCAGGGTCTTGATCTTGAACAGACCGGGCAGCGTGAACTGGCCGGGGCCCTTCTTGCCGATGTGACGCTCGATCACGCTCGCCAGCTCTTCCACGACCTTGCCCACGTCGCGCTTGGCGAGACCGGTGGTGGTCGCGATGTCCGCAAGGATCTGGGACTTGTTGAGCGGCGACGAGATAGCGGAAGTCTTCTTGGCCATGTTTGTGGTTCCTCGTTTTCTCTGTGGAGTAGTTGTTGGGGTCGAGTCAGGCCCGCGTCTCGTCTTGATATGTGTAAGGCGAGCTGCAGGTCGGAGTCAGCCATCGCACCCTGGCTCGACCTCCGACTGATTCGGACGATCGCGGCTCAGTCGCTGCGAGAGATCACAGTGCTGCACTGACCCTGTTGCAAGGGATGACAGAGCCCGCGCGACATCACAAGAGCGCGCTCGCCAAAAACCCTAAAAAACGTGCGATCGCATCTACCCCCTAGGTGAAAAGGCCTCGTTTTGGGCGCCAAACGCTGCGGCGTGCGATCTCGTGTAGGTTGCGGACGCGCACGCAGCGCGCGGATTCAAAGCGGAGGTCGGGAACCGCAGAGCTTGCGGAGCGGTTCCCGCGACCGCCGCTGTGATTAGAGCGGAGGTCGGGAGCCGCAGAGCTTGCGGAGCGGTTCCCGCGACCGCCGCTGTGATTAGAGCGGAGGTCGGGAACCGCAGAGCTTGCGGAGCGGTTCCCGCGACCGCCGCTGTG
>Ga0190269_10000277_pt1 | contig 27673 bp, 24 predicted proteins | sample Popmic249IS_FD_133749 | JGI IMG/M metagenome (GOLD analysis project Ga0190269, IMG submission 133749) | Populus adjacent soil microbial communities from riparian zone of Blue River, Arizona, USA - 249 IS | ecosystem: Environmental > Terrestrial > Soil > Riparian zone | place: USA: Arizona... | reverse complement strand
CTCGCGCTGGCCGAGCGGATCCCGCGGACCGCGGTGAAGGTGGCGCCGGGCCTCGATCACGACCGCATCCCGCCGGGCGCGGAGGCGGAGTGGGTGTCCGAGCGGGGCGACCTCGTCGAGGCCGCGCTCTGGTTCGGCCCGCTGGCTTCGGTGCCGCGCCGCGCCACGCTGCTCCCCGGCCGGTCCGTGGCCGACACCGCCCGCGACCTGGACACCGCCGGGGGTCGAGAGCTCACCGGCGACGGTTCGCGCGAAGCGCCGGTCGGGCCGTTGGGCGCGTACCTGTACGACCCGGACGGCGCCGTGATCCGTGCCCACCTCGTCGCCGAGCTGGCCGACCGGATCGAGGGCCGTCTGCTCGACCCGGCGATCGCCTACCTCACGACCGACCGGCTCGTCCCGACGCCGTTCGCCAGGGCCTACGCCGTCGAGCAGGTGCTCCCGTTCGGGGTGAAGCGTCTCCGGGCCGAGCTGGCCAGGCGCGGCGTCGGGCGGCTGGAGATCAAGAAGCGCGGTACCGCCGTCACTCCGGAGCAGCTGCGGCCCCAGCTCAAGCTCAAGGGACCCAACAGCGCGACTCTGGTGCTCACCCGGGTCGGCGGCACCCCCCTGGCCATCCTCTGCGCCCCGGTGTGACGCGGACGCGCCACGAAGTCCCCTCATCCCACGCGCGACGAGGGGGAGTTCGTGGCCGATCTACGGGCGATCGACTGGAGAAAAGTCCCAGGAGTGCGGTTCGCGGCGGAGCCACTGCGGGGGCGGGTCGGCGAGCGGCACGGGCTCGGACCGCCAGCGGGAGATCACCACGAGCCGGTTGTCGGCGGACGTGAACACCTCCGAGGCCACGTGATCCGGCTGCCGCTCGAGCTCGGGCACGGCCACCGCACACGCCCAGTCGAGCAGATCCCGCTGCGCTTCGGGGTGAGCGGCCATCTCGACCATCCGCACGATCACGGCGCCGCCGCCTCGTGCGCCGCCATCACGACTTCGGTGACCGGGAGCGACGAGTCGGCGGGCAGGTCGAGCGGGGACGGAGCCACACCGGCCGCGACGAGCCGCGAGCCGAGCGCGGCGACCATCGCGCCGTTGTCGGTGCACAGCTTGGGGCGCGGTACCCGCAGCTGGACACCGGCGGCGGCGCACCGGTCCGCGGCGAGCGACCGCAGCCGCGAGTTCGCGGCCACGCCACCACCGATCAGCAACGTCTCGACGCCGTGCTGCTTGCACGCGTCGATCGCCTTCGCGGTGAGCACATCGGCCACCGCCTCCTGGAACGACGCCGCCACGTCGGCCACCGGAACCGGCTCGCCGTCGCGCTGCCGCGTCTCCACCCAGCGCGCCACCGCGGTCTTGAGGCCGGAGAACGAGAAGTCGAACCGGTGCTCGGCGTAGTCGCGCGGACCGGTGAGCCCGCGCGGGAAGCCGATCGCGGCCGGATCGCCCTCCCGCGCCGCCTTGTCGATCGGCGGGCCGCCGGGGAACGGCAGCCCGAGCACCCGCGCGACCTTGTCGAAGGCCTCCCCGGCCGCGTCGTCGATCGTCGCGCCCAGCGCCTGCACGTCGCCGGTGAGGTCGTCGACGAGAAGCAGCGAGGAGTGTCCACCGGAGACGAGCATCGCGATCGCCGGCTCGGGCAGCGGCCCGTGCTCCAGCGTGTCGACCGCGACGTGCGCCGCCAGATGGTTGACGCCGTAGAGCGGCTTGCCCAGCGCCACCGCGTAGGCCTTCGCCGCCGCGACGCCGACCAGCAGCGCACCGGCGAGCCCCGGCCCCGCCGTGACCGCGATCGCGTCCACGTCGGTGAGCTTCACGCCCGCGTCGGCGAGCGCACGGTGGACGGTGGGGACCATCGCCTCCAGGTGCGCCCGGCTCGCCACCTCCGGCACCACGCCGCCGAACCGGGCGTGCTGGTCGACGCTCGACGCGATCGCGTCGGCGAGCAACGTGTAGCCCCGGACTATGCCGACGCCGGTCTCGTCGCACGACGTCTCGATACCGAGCACGAGCGGCTCGTCCGCCATCATCCCTCCCCCACTGCGTCCCAGCGCATGACGACCGCGTCGGCGCCGCTGGGCTGGTAGTAACCGCGCCGCAGACCGACCGCCTCGAACCCGCGGCGAGCGTACAGGCGCTGAGCGGTGTCGTTGTCGGCCCGCACCTCCAGCAGCACCTGCCTGGCGCCGCGTCGTACCGCCTCGGCGAGCAGCTCGTCGAGCAGCCGCCTGCCCAGGCCGGAGCCCTGCCGGTCGCGCCGGACCGCGATGTTCTGCACCCAGGCGTCGTCCGGTCCGTAGACGCAGAGCCCGGCGTACCCCACCACGTCGTCACCCTCGAGCGCGACGCGGTACCAGCGCGTGTCGGCCTGGGCCAGCTCCGACCAGAACATGCCAGGCGACCACTCCTCGTCGCCGAAGAGGTCACGCTCGATCGGGCCCACTGCTTCGATGTGCCACCAGCGCATCGGGGCCAGGACGGTCTGCACGGGCGCGGCCTCGCCGAGGATCACCGCAGTACCGACTTGCCGGCGCCCGGCTCGACGGCGTCGGGGCGGCGCAGGTAGAGCGGCGTGAGCGGCTCGGCGGGCGCCCGCTGCAGGACGCGCTCGGCGGCGCGGGCGGCCAGGCCCTCGACGGTCGGGTGTCGCGGCTCCCCGACCGGCAGTCCCAGTTGCTCGGCGTAGAGCGCCGCGCCGCTGCCGACCGCGACCAGTCCGTCGCTGCTGCCCAGGTCACCGGCGTCCAGACGAGCCCGCAGGTCGACGGGCTTGGCGACGTCGGGCCCGTGGACGCGCGCGCCGGTGGCGTCGTAGGTGGCCCAGTAGACCTCCCGGCGACGGGCGTCGGTGGCGACCAGCACCGGTCCGCCCGCCGCACCCCGGTCGGGCGGCACCAACGCGTCGAGGCTGCACACCGGGTAGGCCGGGATCGCCAGCGCGTCCGAGAGCGACGCCGCGGTGACCAGGCCGACCCGCAGGCCGGTGAACGGGCCGGGCCCGACACCGGCCACGATCGCCGCGAGCTCACCGGGGGCGACGCCCGCGTCGGACAGCGCGGCGGTGATGCCGGGCGCCAGCGCTTCGCCGTGCCGCCGCGCGTCGACCACCACGCGCCGGGCCCGGACGACGACGGCGGCGGCACCGCCGACCTCGAAGGGGGCCGTGATCTCCGCGACACCCGCGGTGACGGCCGCGGTGGCGGTATCTACTAGCAGAACCAGCACACCGGTCAGCCTACTTTCGTGGCCCGTCCGGCGCGGTGGCGGCGTGCGGGCTGCTCGACCTCCGGACGGGGGTCACAAAAGCACTGGTGCTGGACGGGCTGTGCGATAACTGTGTCCGGTACGCGACAGTGTTTGCGTCGGCATCGGCACACCGCGACAGTTGACTGCGCAGCATGCTGGGACAACGTCGGGACTGGTGAGCCCGCCACTCGACATCCAGACAGAGAACGGAACGAGGTAGGGATGAAGATCGGCCGGCTCGAACCGGGTCCGACGACCCGGGGCGTCGACAACAGCGTGAGCGAGGTCGTCGCATGAGCTACGACCCGAACCAGCCCTATGGGCAGCAGCCGCCGTCCGACCCCTACGGACAGCCCGCGAGCCCGTACGGCCAGCCCTCCTCGGGGTCGCCGTACAACCAGCCTTCCTCGGGATCGCCGTACGACCAGCCGGGCTCCGGCGGTCCCTACGGCCAGCCGTCGTCGGGCGTCCCCTACGGTCAGCCACCCGCGAACCCGACCGCGCCGTTACCCGCGGGCGACCCCTACGCGAACCCGAGCGCCGGCGCGTACGGCAACCCGAGCGCCGGTGCGTACGGTGCCGACCCGTACGCCGCACCGGCCGACCCCTACGCGCAGCCGGCCGCCGCGTACGGCGCCCCCGGTGGCTTCCCGCCGCCCGCCCCGCCGAAGAAGAGCAAGACCGGGTGGATCGTCGGCGGCATCGTCGCGGTGGTCGTGATCATCATCGCGGTCTGCAGCATCGGCGGCATCCTGGTCGCCAACAGCGACACCTCCGACGACGACACCGCGAACCCGTCGCCCAGCTCGCAGGTCACCGGCCTGCCGACGACGGGCGCCTCCTCCGCGGCGCCGAGCAGCGGTCCCTCGATCGACACCTCGCGGCCCGAGGTCGCCCCGGCCGGTGCGCCGTTCACCACGCGCCTGCCGGAGGGCTTCCAGGAGGTCAAGGCGCCGAGCTCGGAGACCACCGGAGCGAGCAGCGAGTACACCGCGGCGATGGCGACGTCGGCCAGCGAGGCCAACGACTTCGTGATCCTGGACTCCTACACGCTGCCCGCCGACACGAGCACGATCAGCGATTCGCAGCTGGAGACCGAGTTCGACGGCCTGGTCCGGCGCATCGGGCAGGACCCGGCGACCCGGCAGAACGTCACGTACAACGGGTACAAGGGCTACCAGTACCAGTTCGACTTCGGTACCGCGAAGGCCTACAGCTACTTCATGTTCAGCGGCACCAAGGAGATCCAGGTCCGCTGCCAGTGGGCGGACCAGGAGTCGCAGATCAAGAACGGCTGCGAGTACGTGCTGAAGAACCTGACGATCGAGTCCTGATCCTCGGTCACTACTGACAGTGGAGCTTCGTACCGGTCACTGCGGTACGAAGCTCCACTGTTTCGTCGGACCATCAGCCGGGGGCGGATCACTCTTCGGTCACGGATCGGCAACCATCGACCGCTGGGGACGCAGACGCCTGCACCATCGACGCACACCGAAACGCCGCCGACTAAACCCCTGGTCGGCGGCGTTCGCGGTGTGCGGCTGCGTTACTGGCCGAACTGCGTCTTCAGCTCGCGCTTGAGCACCTTGCCGCTGGGGCCGAGCGGGAACGCGTCCACGAACTCCACGATCCGCGGGTACTTGTGGCCGGCCAGGTGGGTCTTGGCCCACGCGATGATCTGCTCCTTGTCCGGCGTCGAGCCCGGCGTCGGGACGATCACCGCGCAGACCTCCTCGCCGTGCGTCGGGTGCGGCACCGCGATCACCGACACCTGGGCGACGTCGGGGTGGCGCATCAGCACCTCCTCGACCTCCCGCGGATACACGTTGAAGCCGCCGCGCAGCACCATGTCCTTCTTGCGGTCGACGATCGTGATGTAGCCGTCGGCGTCCTTGGTACCGAGGTCGCCGGTGCGGAACCAGCCGTCGACGATCGCCTCCGCGGTGGCCTCGGGCCGGTTGAGGTAGCCCTTCATGATGTTGTGCCCGCGGATGACGATCTCGCCCAGCTCGCCGACGGGCAGCAGCTCGATGCGCTCCTCGATCTCGGCGCGCGCGATCTCGGCGTCCACACCCCAGATCGGCCGGCCGACCGTGCCCGGCTTCGTCGGCCAGTCCTTCTGGTTGAACGTCGCGATCGGTGACGTCTCGGTGAGGCCGTACCCCTCGTAGACCGGGATGCCGAAGACCTCCTCGAACTCCTCGAGGACGGTCAGCGGCAGCGACGCACCGCCGGAGATCGCCAGCCGCAGCGGCGGCTTCTCCCCGCTCTCCGACGCGCGGACGGCGTCGAGCAGCCCCATGTACATGGTGGGGACCGCGATGAAGTTGGTGACCTTCTCCTTGAGCATCAGCTCCAGCGCACCCGGGCCGTCGAAGCGCGGCATCAGGACGAGCGTGCCGCCCGCGCGGAACGTCACGTTCAGTGAGACGGTCTGCCCGAACGAGTGGAACAGCGGCAGACAGCCGAGCACGACGTCGTCCGGGCTGGTGTCGAACGAGGAGATCACGCTCGTGTCGACGTTCATCACGATGTTGAGGTGGGTCAGCATCGCGCCCTTGGGCTTGCCGGTGGTGCCCGACGTGTAGAGGATCACCGCGACGTCGTCGGGCGCGGCCGGCTCGTACGTCGGGATCGGGTCGGTCTGCTGCGCCAGCTCGTCCAGGCGCGGAGCGTCGGTCTCCGGCCCCAGGTCGCCCATCACCGTGAAGAGCGGAACCTCGGCCAGCTCGGCGCCCTTCGCGCCCTCGCCGAGCAGCGGACCGGCGCAGACGAACAGCTTGGACCCGGAGTCGCGGAGGACGTACTCGATCTCCTCCGCCCGCAGCAGGGCGTGCACCGGCACGACGACCGCGCCCAGCGCCGCGGCGCCGTAGTACGCGAAGACGAAGTGTGGCGTGTTCGGGATCAGGATCGAGACGCGGTCGCCCGGGCCGATGCCCTGGGCGCGGAACACCGCCGCGTACCGCTTCGCCTGGTCCCAGACGGCGGCGTACGGCAGCCGCAGGTCGCCCAGTACCAGCGCGGGGTGGTTCGGACGCCGGGCGGCGGTCTCGGCGAGGATCGAGGCGACGGTGAGGGGCAAGGGGACCTCCAGGCGGCAGCAGCGACGACGAGGGTTTCAACGACCACTGGTACGCGCCGGTTCCAGCGCGTACCACCTCACTTGATCGTGCCACCGCTACCCGCCGCTCGCAGAGGTTTCCGCTGCTAGCGTGCGCCGCGAGCACACGCGCAGCGGCGCCGGCGGTCCGGCGGCGAACCGCCGCGGAGCGCTGCCGCTCGGCGTTTCGCGCTCGCCTGCCGACGTCGTGCCGGGCGGGCCGCACCGGTAAGGCATACTGCCGTCATGTCATCGCTCGAGGTTCAGTTGCCGCTCTACGGCGACGACCGCGAGCGTGGCGATTTCCCCGGAGCAGCCGGCCGCTGACCGCGCCGTCCTGCCCGCTCCAGCTTCCCCGGGGAATCGCATGTCCCAGACCACCGCCACGTCGCCGTTCGCGCTGCTGCGCCGCCCGGCCGTCGCGCGCCTGCTCGCCTCCAGCCTGCTCGGCCGGCTGCCCACCGGCATGGTGCCGGTCGCGCTCGTCCTGTTCAGCCGGGGCTCCGACGTCGGCTACGGCGTCGCCGGGCTGTTCGCCGCCGCGTACACGGCCGGCGCCGCGGTCGGCGGCCCGCTGCTGGCCAGGTGGATGGACCGCACCGGCCAGACCCGCGTCATCGTCGGGGCCGGGGTGGCGAGCTCGGTCGCGCTGGCGCTGCTGCCGTTCCTCGGCGTGGTCGGGGGCATCGTCGTGGCGGCGGTGGCCGGTGCCGCGACGCCGCCCGTCGAGCCGGGGCTGCGGGCGATCTGGCCGACGGTCCTGCACGGCGCGGACGTCCCCCGCGTCTACGCGCTCGACGCCGCCGCGCAGGAGCTGATCTTCGTGGCCGGCCCCCTGCTGGTGCTGGTCGCCGGCGAGTTCGGCTCGGCGGGCGGCCTGTACGCCGCGGCGGTCATCGGGCTCGCCGGAACGCTCTGGTTCGCGGCCGCCCCGGCGTCGCGGCGCTGGCGTCCCGCCGAGGTCACCGAGCGGCACTGGGCCGGGGCGCTCCGGCCGCCCCGCCTGCGCCGGGTGTACGCGGGCATGCTGCTGGTCGGCTTCACCGTCGGTACGTTCCCGGTCGCGGCCGCGGCGTTCAGCGAGGAGGCCGGCGACCGCGGCTGGGCGGCGTGGCTGGTGGCCGCGAACGCCGGTGGTGCGCTGATCGGCGGCGTCTGGTTCTCCGGCCGGTCCGAGCGCGTCTCGCCCCGCGTCCTGCCCTGGCTGCTCGGCGCGCTCGGCCTCGGCTACCTGCCGCTGGCGCTGGTCCCGACGACCTCCGGCGCGTTCCCGATCGCCCTCGGGCTCAGCGGCGTCAGCGGGCTGTTCCTGCCGCCGATCATCACGCTGGTCTTCCTGACGATCGACCGGCTCGCGCCGGAGGGCACGGTCACCGAGGCGTTCGCGTGGCTGGTCACCGCGTTCCTCGTCGGCAGCTCGATCGGCGCGGCGATCGCCGGCGCGATCGTCGCGGGAGCATCGGTCGGCACCGTGTTCGTCGTCGCGTGCGTGAGCTCGCTGGTCGGCGCCGCGCCGATGGTGGGTCTACTGCCCCGCGGGGACGCCTAGCCGCTCCAGCCGCCGCGCCCAGTCACCGCCGTGCGCGAGCAGGGTGGCGGTGCGCACCTCGGAGTCCTCGTCGCGGTCGAGCCGGATCTCCAGGTAGCCGTCGGTGAGCTGCTCGACGAGCCCGGCACCCCACTCCACCACGGTCACCGCGGCGTCCACGTCGGCGTCCAGGTCGAGATCGTCGACCTCGGCGACGTCGCCCAGGCGGTAGGCGTCGACATGGACCAACGGCAACCGACCGCCGCGGGACGGGTCGGGCGGGTGAACCCGGGAGATGACGAACGTGGGGCTGGTGATCGCCCCGCGGACGCCGAGCCCGGCGCCGATCCCCTGGACCAGCTGGGTCTTGCCCGCGCCGAGCGGGCCGACCAGTACGACCAGGTCACCGGCTCGGAGCAGCGGGGCGAGTGACCGCCCGAGCCCCCTCGTGTCCTCCGGTGTCGCGAGCTGCATCAGACCCCCTTCCGGCGCAGGATCCTATCCAGCGCGCGCCGCTGCTGTGCGCTCGAACGGCGCGCCCAGCCACGGCGCTTCTTCGCGGCCGCCACTTCGGTGCGCTGCGCCGCGGCCGTCGGACGCTGGCCGGCGGCCACCCCGGCCGCCCGGCGGAACAGCTCGGCCAGCGCCGCGTTCGTGGCGTCGGCGTGCTCCATCAGCGTGCAGTGACCGCCGTCGGGGATCTCCAGCAGCGCGGCCCCGGGGAGCAGCTTCGCGATCTCGCGGGTGTGCTCGACCGGGGTGAGCATGTCCCGGTCACCGCAGACGACCAGCGTCTCGATGTCGGCGAACGCCTCCAGCGCCGCGTACCGGTCGTGCTGCGAGAGCGTGTCCAGATACCCGGCGAGGACCTCGACCTTCGTGCCGTCGTTCATGTGCTCCACGTACTCCACCAGCGCGGGGCTGGGGTTGGCCGAGCCGAATCCGTACCGCTCGGTGAGCAGGTAGGCCAGGTCGCTGCCGGAACGACGCCCGCGCTCGGCCATCGTCGGCTGCCAGCGCAGGACCTTGCTCAGGGCCGGCGTCAGCGCGCCGCGCATCCAGGCGACGATCGGCGGGAACCCGAGCGCGACGTCGTCGAGGTGGCCGGCCGACGTGGAGATCAGCGCGGCGCCCACCACCCGGTCGAGCACCAGGTCGGGGTGGCGCTCGGCCAGCGCCATCAGCGTCATGCCGCCCATCGAGTGGCCGGCGAGCACCAGCGGACCTTCGGGGGCGACCTTGGCGATCACCGCGGCCAGCGAGTCGGCCAGCTGGTCGATCGTGTAGTCGCCGTCCGGGCGCGGCCCGGAGTGGCCGTGGCCGGGCTGGTCGTAGAAGACCATCCGCACCCGCGGGTCCTCGTGGCCGGTGAACACCCGCCGCTGGAAGTGCCAGGTGCCCATGTCCAGCGCGAACCCGTGGACGAACACCACGGTCAGGTCCGGCTCGCCGTCCGCCTCGACGATCTCGACGTAGAGATCGACGCCGTCGGCGTTGACCACCTGCGCGCTGTCGTAGGGCAGCGCGCCGAACGGCTCGTCGGCGTAGGGATCACTGGCCCGGCGCCGCCTGCGCACCGCGAACCGCTCCGCGGCCACACCGGCGGCCGCACCGGCGGCCATCGCGCCGAAGAGTGCCCCGGCCAGGCCGAAGGCGGCGCTCACCCCACCCTGTGCCAGGCTCTCGCCCGCGACTTTGGCGGCCGCCTGCGCGGCATTCCCGTCAGTTCTCGGCACGCTCAGGCTCCTACGTAGGTGCGGGGCACCCGCGCACCGATCCGGGTGACGATCTCGTAGTTGATCGTGCCGACCACCTCGGCCCAGTCGTCGGCGGTGGGCTCGCCGCGATCACCGGGGCCGAACAGGATCGCCTCGTCGCCGCCGGACACCGCGTCGTCGCCGACGTCCACGACGAACTGGTCCATGCACACCCGCCCCGCGATCGTCCGGCGCGCGCCGCCGAGGAGGAGCGGGCCCCCGTTGCTCGCGTGCCTCGGGATGCCGTCGGCGTAGCCGAGCGGGATCACGGCGAGCGTGGTCTCCGCGCTCGTGTGGTACGTGTGCCCGTACGAGACGCCGTGCCCGGCCGGTACCCGCTTGGCGATCAGCACCTCGCCGCGCAGCGTCATCGCCGGGCGTAGACCCTCGGCGGACACCTGCCCCGGGTTGGGTGAGAGGCCGTAGAGCGACACTCCGGGCCGCACCAGGTCGAAGTACGCCTCCGGGAGCGTCAGCGTGCCGGCCGAGTTGGCCATGTGTCGTACCTGGGGCTTGATCCCGTACCGGTCGGCGGTGTCCAGCGCGTCCCGGAACACCGCGATCTGAGCGGCGATCGACGGGTGACCAGGCTCGTCGGCGCAGGCGAAGTGGCTCCAGACGCCGATCACCTCGACCGCCCCCTCGGCGGCGGCCTTGGCCGCGGCGGTGAGCAGGTCCGGCCAGTCGGCCGGCGTGGAGCCCGACCGGCCGAGTCCGGTGTCGACCTTCAGGTGCACGCGCGCGGTGCGGCCGGCTCGTCCGGCGGCAGCGACGACGTCGGTCAGCACGCGGATGCTCGGGACGCCCAGGTCGACGTCCGCGGCGACCGCGGGCGCGAAGTCGGAGCCGGGCGCGTTGAGCCAGCTCAACATCGGAGTGTCGATGGCGGCGGCGCGCAGTTCCAGCGCCTCGGCGATCGTGGCGGCGCCGAGCCACGTCGCTCCCCCGGCGAGCGCGGCACGGGCGGACGGCACCAGTCCGTGTCCGTAACCGTCGGCCTTGACCACGGCCATCGTCGCGGCCGAGCGGGTGGCCGCGCGCTCGGCCAGGTAGGCGGTGTTCGCCCGGATCGCGCCGAGGTCGATCACGGCTTCCGCTTGCACCATGCTTCCAGTCTCCCAGGGACACGCTCACAGGCGGACATCCGGTGGGTCGCTGGGTTCGCTGGGACTGGGGCTGGGACTGGAACTGGGGCTCTGGCTCGGCGTCGGGCTGGGGGGCGGTGTCGTCGCCGGGCCGGTGGGAACCGGCCCGTTGCAGAGCCGCTCCAACTGCGCCGCGGCCACCCGGGCGTCCTTCACCTGGATGAACGGCTGCGGATCGGGCGCCTCGAACGAGTAGAGCGCCTGCGCGATCGCCCGGTCGACGACCTGCACGTAGGGCTTCATCTGCGCCGGGGCCCAAGCGGTGTCGGTCTGGAGTGTCTCGTGGACGCCCTTCCACGTCGGCACGTCGGGGTCGAGCGTCGGGAGCGTGCCGAGCAGCGCGATCGCCTGGGCGACGTGCGGCAGGATCCGGGCACAGAAGTCCGCCCGGTCCGGCGGCGGCGGCCCCGGGCGCGGCGGTACGGGCATCGGCGGGATGTAGACGTTCGGCCCCGGGCGCGTGCTGTTCCGGTCCCCCGGAAGCGCCAGCGGCTCCTCCTCGTCCAGCCACCAGAACAGCAGGACGACGAGCAGCACGACGGATACTGCTCCGATGCCCGTCAGCAGACCGGCGAGGTAAGGGCGCCGCATGACCCGAGAGTAGGTGTCGGCGCCACCCGTCAATGGTTCGTTACGAGATGGTTCGTCGAACCGCATCCGGAAGGTGATCGAGGACGCGGGACGCGACGACCGGGCCGACCTCGGCAGCGAGCCGCCCCGCGGTGCCGTGCACGAACGCCCCGGCCGCCGCCGCCTCCGCCGGGGGAAGGCCACCGGCCAGCAGTGAGCCGACCACTCCGGAGAGGACGTCGCCGGTGCCCGCGGTGGCCAGTTCCGGCACGCCGGCCTTCACCACGTACACCGGCGCGTGGTCCGGCGACGCGATCACCGTCCGGTAGCCCTTGAGCAGCACCGTGACGCCCAGCTCCCGCGCGGCGCGGCGGGCGGCGTCGACGCGGTCCGGCCCGACGTCGCCGGCGAGCCGGGCGAACTCCCGGTCGTGCGGGGTGAGCACGGTCGGGGCGGTCCGCTCCGTCAGCAGGTCCGGCTCGCGGGCCACGATCGTCAGCCCGTCCGCGTCCAGCAGCACCGGTACGTCCGTGCCCAGTACCCAGCGGACGACGTCCACCGCGTCGTCGTCGGTACCGAGACCGGAGCCGACGACCCAGGCCTGTACCCGGCCGGCGTCGGTCACCGACCGCGCGGAGACGACCTCGGGGTGCGCGGCGCGGACCGCGTCGCGGGCAGCGCCCGCGTACCGGACGTACCCGGCCGGGCCGGAGAGCGCGCCACCGGTGCTCAGGATCGCCGCACCGGGGTACTGCTCCGAGCCGGCCGCCAGCCCGACGACGCCCCGCGTGTACTTGTCGTCGTCCGGGCCGGGGCGGGGCCACCAGTCGCTGACCGCGTCGGCGGTGACCAGGCGGGCCAGCGGCGACTCCGGGAACGTCAGCCCGATGTCGACCAGCTCGACCAGCCCGGCGCGGACCGCACCCTCACCGGCCAGCAGGCCGACCTTGAGGCTGCCGAACGCCACCGTGAGGTCGGCGGTGATCGCGGCACCGGCCACCTCACCGGTGTCGGCGTCGACGCCGCTGGGCAAGTCGACTGCCACGACGAGTGCACCCTCCGACCGCCACGCGTCGGCAGCGACGGCGAGCCGGGCGGCGTCCGGGCGCAGACCACCGCGGCCACCGATGCCGAGCAACCCGTCGACGACCAGCGACGGCCGCTCCCGCACGTCGGCGAGCTCCACCAACCGGCCTCCCGCGGCGCGCAGGGCGGCGAGACCGGCGCGGTGCACGCGGTCGTCCTGTACGCCCGCGACCGCGCGCACCACCGCACCCCGGCGGGCCAGCGCCGCACCGGCGTAGAGCGCGTCACCGCCGTTGTCACCGCCGCCCACCAGCAGCACGACCGGCGCACCGTAGACGCCGCCCGTGTCGCGCAGCAGGGCGGCGCACCGCCGCGCCAGCCCGGCCGCCGCGCGGCGCATCAGGGCGCCGGTCGGCAGGTGCGCCATCGCCTCCCGCTCGGCGGCCCGGATGGCCTCCACCGGCCAGGCGCCGGTGCGTACGTCGTTCGTCACGAGGCCTCCGCCACGACCATTGCCGATGCGATCCCGCCGTCATGGGAGAGCGAGAGGTGCCAGCGGGTGATGCCGAGCTTCGCCGCCGCGTCGGCGACCGTGCCACTCACCGTGAGCCACGGGCGGCCGCCCTCGTCCGCCACGATCTCGCAGTCGTGCCAGGCCAGGCCCCCTGGCGCGCCGAGCGCCTTCGCGACGGCCTCCTTCGCGGCGAACCGGGCGGCCAGCGAGTCCGCCGGCCGGGGATGGCCCGAGCGGGTCACTCGCTCCCCCGGCGTGAACAGCCGCTCGGCGAAGTGCGGGGTGCGCGCCACCGCGGCCGCGAACCGCTCGACCAGCACCACATCGATGCCAACACTGACGATCACACCCAATACCCTGGCACGTCCGCCCGGATCGATGGCACGGTGACTCCCGTGCCACCACTCACTGGTCGAGTTGCCCTGGTGACCGGAGCCAGCCGCCGGATCGGTATCGGCGCCACGATCGCCCGCCGTCTCGTCGCCGACGGGGCGTGCGTCCTCCTGCACGGCTGGGAGCCGCACGACGCGTCGCAACCCTGGGGGGCCGACCCCGACGGCTTACGCGGCCTGGCGATGGACCTGGCCACGGACGGCGGACGCGTTGCGACCGCCGTGGCCGACCTCGCCGATCCGGCCGCGCCTCGAACGCTCGTGGAGTCCGCACTGGACGAGTTCGGACGGCTGGACATCGTCGTCGCCAACCACGCCCGGTCGACACCGTGGGGGCCGCTGGCCTCCCTCACGGCCGAGGAGATCGACCTGTCCTACGCCGTGAACACCCGGTCCACGCTGCTGCTCGGGAAAGAGTTCGCCGCGACCGAGCCGACGGACGGGCGGGTTGTGCTCCTGACCTCCGGCCAGGTGCACGGCCCGATGCCCGACGAGATCCCGTACGCGGCGAGCAAGGCCGCCCTGGCCGGCATCACGCCGAGTCTGGCCGCCGCGCTCGCGCCGCGGGCGACCGTGAACTGCGTCGATCCCGGGCCGACGGACACCGGGTGGGCTTCCGCGGAACTCCTGGCGGAGTCGGCGAATCGCGCGCCGTTCGGGCGGTGGGGGAAGCCTGCGGACGCCGCAGCGTTGATCGCCTGGTTGGTGAGCCCGGAGTCCGGGTGGGTCACCGGCCAGGTGATCAGTTCCGACGGTGGCTGGGGTCTCGTCCGGCCCTGACCCGGCCGGTGACCGGCGACCCGGCGCCGGTCAGTGCGTCGCTGTCGGTGCGCCGGCGGTCGCCGGAGACCGCGAAGCCCCCGCGCCCGTGGGCGTGGGGGCTTCGATCGAGCGTGGCTACTCGACGGTGACCGACTTCGCCAGGTTGCGCGGCTGGTCGACGTCGTTGCCGCGGGCTGCCGCGATCTCGCACGCCAGCACCTGCAGCGGTACGACCGTCGTCAGCGGGGCCAGCAGCGTCGTCGTGCGCGGCACCCGGATGATGTGGTCGGCGTAGGGCTCGACCGCGGTGTCGCCCTCTTCGGCGATCACGATCGTCCGCGCGCCCCGGGCCCGCACCTCCTGGATGTTCGACACGATCTTGTCGTGCAGGAGGCTGCGCCCGCGCGGGGACGGCACGGTGATGACCACCGGCACCCCGTCGTCGATCAGCGAGATGGGGCCGTGCTTGAGCTCGCCCGCCGCGAAGCCCTCGGCGTGCATGTACGCGAGCTCCTTGAGCTTGAGCGCGCCCTCCAGCGCCACCGGGAACCCGACGTGCCTGCCGAGGAAGAGCACCTGCTGCGATCCGGACAGGTCACGCGCGAGCTTGCGCACCGGCTCCATCGTCGTCAGCACCTCGGCGACCGCGTCCGGCGTCGCCTTCAGCTGGTCGACGATCGCCGCGACCTCGTCGGAGTACTTGATGCCGCGGATCTGCGCGAGGTGCAGGCCCACCAGGTACACGGCGATGATCTGGGTCACGAACGCCTTGGTCGACGCGACCGCGATCTCCGGCCCGGCGTGCGTGTAGAGCACCCCGTCGGACTCGCGCGGGATCGTCGAGCCGTTCGTGTTGCAGACCGCCAGGACGCGCGCCTTCTGCTCCTTGGCGTGGCGCAGCGCCATGATCGTGTCCATCGTCTCGCCGGACTGGCTGATCGCGATGACCAGCGTCGACCGGTCGAGCACCGGGTCGCGGTAGCGGAACTCGCTGGCGAGCTCGACCTCGACCGGGATGCGGGTCCAGTGCTCGATCGCGTACTTGCCGACCAGCCCGGCGTTGTAGCTCGTCCCGCAGCCGATGACGAAGATCTTGTCGATGTCGCGGAGGTCCTGGTCGGTGAGGCGGACCTCGTCGAGCGAGATCTCGCCGTGCTCGGTCAGGCGTCCGCGCAGCGTGTCGGCGATCGCCTGGGGCTGCTCGGCGATCTCCTTGAGCATGAAGTAGTCGTAGCCGCCCTTCTCGGCGGCCGAGATGTCCCAGTCGACGTGGTAGTCGCGCACCTGGCCGGGGCCGCCGGCGAAGTCGGTGACGACGATGCCGTCCGCGGTGACCTCGACGACCTGGTCCTGGCCGAGTTCGACGGCGTCCCGGGTGTACTCGATGAACGCGGAGACGTCGGAGGCGAGGAAGTTCTCGCCCTCGCCACGACCGGCGACCATCGGCGAGTTGCGGCGGGCGCCGACGACGACACCCGGCACGTCGCGGTGGACGACGAGCAGCGTGAACGCGCCCTCCAGCCGACGGCAGACCAGGCGCATCGCCTCGGCCAGCCGGCCGGGCGTGTCGTCGGTGGTGGTGTGGCCGAGGTTCTTCCCGTCCAGCGACCAGTACGCCTCGGCCACCAGGTGCGCGGCGACCTCGGTGTCGGTGTCGGAGCGGAACTCGACGCCCCGGTCCTCCAACTCGCCCCGCAGCACGGCGAAGTTCTCGATGATGCCGTTGTGGATGACCGCGGCGCTCCCGTCGGCGGACAGGTGCGGGTGCGCGTTGCGGTCGGTCGGCCCGCCGTGGGTCGCCCACCGGGTGTGACCGATCGCGGTCGACGCGTCGGTCGTGCCGACCGGGCTGTCGGTCTCCGCGAGGGCAGCCGTCAAGTTGGCCAGCTTGCCGGCCTTTTTCTCCAGACCGATCCGGCCGTTGTCGACGACGGCGACACCGGCGGAGTCATAGCCCCGGTATTCGAGCCGCCGGAGGCCTTCCACCACGATGTCGACCGCGCGACGCGGGCCGGTGTAGCCAACGATTCCACACATACAGACGAGGTTACCCAAGTGACTACTGCCGTCCCTATGGCGGGATGACAGAGAGCGACGTTCGGCGCTAACTCTCGACCTTTCGGACAGTAACGTCGTCGAGGGCCGGTGATTTCCGCAACACCAGCACCACGACGATCGTGAGCCACGTCGCCCCGTACGCGACACCGGCCAGGACGTCGGTGGGGTGGTGCATGCCGCGGTACACCCGGCTCAGCCCGACGACCACCGCGGCGAGCGCGACCGCCGTGAGCAACCATGCCTTCGGCACCCGGGTCCGCCGGGCGGCCAGCACCGCCAGGATGCCGTAGCAGGCGACCGTCGCCGCCGTGTGGCCGGACGGGTAGCTGCTCGTCGGCGGCGCCGCGTCGAGATGCACCACCGGCGGGCGCTCGCGGTCGACGACCCAGCTCACCAGGACGAATCCCCAGACCTCACCGACCACGGCCAGCAGGATCGCGGCCGGCTCGAGCCAGCGCCGGTAGAGCAGCCGCGCGAAGAAGACGGCCACCGCGGTGACCACCGTGATCGTCGTGGTGTCGCCCAGCAGCGATCCGAACCCACTCAGGTCGGTCCACGGCGGGATCCGGTGATCGGCGAACCAGAGCGGGAGCGACCGGTCCGCGTCGCCGACCGGCGAGTCGTCGAGCAAGCCGGTGACCAGCCAGCCCACTCCGGCGGTGACCGCCAGCAGCGCGATCCACCGCGGCAGGAGCTGCGGGAGGTGCCGGCCGATCTCCGGGAACGCGTCCCGCCACGGCGGCACCGGGCGCTGATCGACGTCGCGCTCCGTGCGCTCCGGCTCGATCCCGGTGTTGACCACGTCCGCGGTGGGCAGCCCGGCCTCCCGGCGCCACACCTGGAAGACGATCGTCGTCGCGCCCACCCAGCCGAGGCCGACGATGCAGCCGCCGACGACGTCGCTGAAGTAGTGCACCCCGAGGCCGACGCGCGAGAAGCAGACGGCGAGCGTGCCGAGACCGGCCACGACCCAGCCGATGGTCCGCTGCCGCGGGCGCGCCATGTCGAGCCAGAGCAGCAGGAGGACCGCGCACCCGACGAACGCACCCACCGCGTGCCCGGAGGGGAACGAGTAGCCGCCGGCGTGCGCGACGGCCTCCGGGAGCACCGGCCGGGCCCGCTCGACCAGCAACTTGAGCAGGACTCCCAGCAGCGCGCCGCCCCAGGTCGTCACCAGCGTCCAGAGCGCGAGCCGCGGCCGGTCGACCGCGAGCAGCCAGAGGGCCGCCGCAGTGGCCGCGAGCCGGAACGTCGTCGGATGCCCGACCGTGGAGACCCACTGCAGCGCGTCGACGAACCACGGGTGGTCGGCCGCGAAGCCGTTCAGCCCGTGGGCGATCGAGACGTCCAGCCGCGCGACCGGCCAGTCGCTGTTCTTCACGACGATCGCCAGCAGCGCAACCGGCACCGCGGCCGCACACGCCGCAACGAGTGCCAGGAGCAGGCGTGTCGCCAGCCTCCGGTCCGCGACGGCGAGCGGCGGCTGCGCCGCCTCGTTGCGTACTGCGACTTCCGACTCGGGCTGACCCATACGAGCAACCTTTACCGGCGACCGCAAGAACGACACTTCCCGCCGCGACGCCGGGCGTCGTCAGCTGGCGTCGGCCACGACCTTCGCGATACGGCGGGCGACCGCGTCGGCGTCTTCCTGGCTGGCTGCCTCGACCATCACGCGGATCAGTCGCTCGGTGCCGGACGGGCGCAGCAGCACCCGGCCGGTCTCACCCAGCTCGCGCTCGGCCTCGGCCACCGCCGCGGCGACCGACTCGGCCTCGGCCACCGCCGCTTTGTCGTTCACCCGGACGTTGATCAGCACCTGGGGGAGGCGGGTCACCGCCCCGGCCAGCTCGGCGATCGTCTTCTTGCTCGACGCCATGCGCGCCATCAGGTGCAGCGCGGTGAGCAGGCCGTCGCCGGTCGTGGCGTGCGCGGGCATCACGACGTGGCCGCTCTGCTCGCCGCCGAGCGCCAGCTTCTGCGCCCGCAGCGCCTCCAGCACGTACCGGTCACCGACACCGGTGGTGACCAGCGCGATCCCGGCATCCTTCATCGCCAGCGTGAGGCCAAGGTTGCTCATCACCGTGATGACGAGCGTGTCGTCGACGAGCGTCCCGGCATCCTTCATCGCCAGCGCCAGGATCGCCATGATCTGGTCGCCGTCGACGGTGTTGCCGTCGGCGTCCACCGCGAGACAGCGGTCGGCGTCCCCGTCGTGCGCGATACCGATGTCGGCCCGGTGCTCGAGCACCGCTGCCCGCACCACGTCGAGGTGGGTGGAGCCGACGCCGTCGTTGATGTTCAGGCCGTTCGGGTCGGCCGCGACCGGGATCACCGTGGCCCCGGCACGCCGGTAGAGCTCCGGCGCGACGCTGGACGCGGCACCGTTCGCGCAGTCGACGACGACCGTGACGCCCTCGAGCCGGTGCGGGAGCGTGGTGAGGAGGTGCTCGACGTACCGCTCGCCGCCGTCGGGGAAGTCACCGATCCGGCCGACGCCGGCGCCTGCCGGACGCGTCCACTCGCGGGCCGCGTTGTGCCGGATCGCTTCCTCGATCGCGTCCTCGATCTCGTCGGGCAGCTTGTGCCCGCCGCGCGCGAAGAGCTTGATGCCGTTGTCGGGCATCGGGTTGTGGCTGGCCGAGAGCATCACGCCCAGGTCGGCGCCGAGCTCGGCGGTGAGGTACGCGACGGCAGGGGTCGGCAGCACGCCGACTCTGGTCACGTCGGCGCCTGCGCTCGCGAGGCCGGCGCAGACCGCCGCCTCGAGCATCTCGCCGCTGGCGCGGGGATCACGGCCGACCACGGCCTTCGGACGTGGTCCCTCGACCCCGGCCAGCACGTGCGCCGCCGCGACGGCCACCGCCATCGAAAGTTCCGGCGTGAGGTCGCCGTTGGCGAGGCCTCGTACTCCGTCGGTACCGAACAGACGACCCATCAGTCCCGCCACTCCGCGGAGGTCACGACCGCTCGATCCGAGCGGTACGGGTGAACTGAATTCTTTTCGCCCGGCGACCGCCGAGGTCACTCGACCCTGGAGAGTGCCGGGGACTGAAAAGAGCTCATCGGCGTTGCGCGCCCTGGTGACGCGCTACGGGGCTGACGGTAGCGGGTCGATCCGCCAGATCCTGTCGGGCGCGCGACGTCGCAGAACCCGAACCAGGCCGCCCCCCGTGGAAAGCACCGGCCGGTGGCGAGACTGCCACCGGCCGGATCGAACCGCATGCTCTGCTGACGTACTGGGTCAGCGCTTGCTGTACTGGGGCGCCTTGCGCGCCTTCTTGAGGCCGTACTTCTTCCGCTCCTTGACCCGCGGGTCACGGGTGAGGAAGCCGGCCTTCTTCAGCGCCGGGCGGTCGTCGGGCTCGACGGTGATCAGCGCACGCGCGATCGCAAGCCGGAGAGCACCCGCCTGACCGGTGATGCCGCCGCCACGCAGGCTCGCGATGACGTCGAACTGCTCGGACTTCTCCAGGGTCACGAACGGCTCACGGATGAGCTGCTGGTGGACCTTGTTGGGGAAGTACTCCTCGAGGGTGCGGCCGTTCAGCTTGAACTGACCGGTGCCCGGAACGAGCCGGACCCGGACGATGGCCTCCTTGCGGCGGCCGACCGTCTGGATCGGCTTCTCCGCGACGACAGGGATGGTCACGCTGGAAATCTCCTACTGCTGATGAGTCTGCGGTGTCGCGGGATGCTGTGCGACCGAGGACTACTGGGCGACCTGGGTGATCTCGAACGGCGTCGGCTTCTGAGCGCTGTGCGGGTGCTCGGGGCCGGCGTAGACCTTGAGCTTGCTCAGCAGCTGGCGACCGAGCTTGTTCTTCGGCAGCATGCCGCGAACCGCGAGCTCGACGGCGCGCTCGGGGCGCGTCTCGAGCAGCTCGTTGTAACCGACGCGCTTGAGGCCGCCCGGGTAACCGGAGTGCCGGTAGGCGACCTTGGTCTCGCGCTTGTTGCCGGTCAGAGCGACCTTGGACGCGTTGACGACGATGACGAAGTCACCGGTGTCGACGTGAGGCGCGAAGATCGGCTTGTGCTTGCCACGCAGCAGCTGCGCCACGTGGGTAGCGAGCCGTCCGAGGACGACGTCGTTCGCGTCGATGACGTGCCACTGACGCTGGACGTCTCCGGCCTTCGGGCTAAACGTACGCACGGGTCTACCTTGTCTCGTCAGTACTCTCGGATCCGCTGGCCGCTCACCGGCGGTGGAGCGCGCCGGCTTTCTTCCCACGATCCGCAGGTGATTTACCCCCGCGAATGGATGGAGCGCGCAACAGCAGCCAAGGATACCCGGCGGATTCGAGCATGGTCAAAAACGGCTTACCAGAGACCCTACACGCCCGGTTCCGACCGGTCTGACGGCTCGATGCGGCTGGGTGCGGCCGTTCGGGCCCCGATGCGACGCACGGTTGCAGCGGAGGGTAAGTAGGCTCGCTGCATGACCACGCCGCCTCCGAGCCAGCCGGGTTGGGACAGCCCACCCCCGGGTCGGCCCGGTGCCGACGACCCCGACCCCGCCGGTTCCGCACCCTCCGGGCCGCAGCAGCCGACGGGCGATCCGTCCTACCCGCCGCAGGGTCAGTACGACCCGCGCTACGGGCAGCAGTATCCGCCTGGCCATCAGCCCGAACAACAGTACGGATACAGCGCCCAGCAGCCGGGGCAGCAGGGCTACCCCGACCAGGGTTACGCGGACCAGGGCTACCAGGGCCAGGGCGGCTACCCGGCGGGCCAGCAGGGCTACGGCGACCAACCGGGGTACGGGAGCCAGCAGAGCTACGGAGAACAGCAGGGCTACCCGGGACAGCAGGGGTACCCCGGCCAGCAGGACTACCCGGGCTATCCGCAGCAGGACCAGCCGGGCGACGACCAGAGCGGCCGAAGCTGGTTCGAGCCGGCTCCCCCGCACAGCGCTCCCCCCGGCTACGGGCAGCAGGGCGGGTACCAGGAAGGTCCGTCCGGTCAGCACTCCGCGTCGTCGGAGCCGTCGCCGGGCGTACCGGGCTATCCGGACGCCGCCGCGGGCTACCAGGAGTCGCCGCCGGGGTACCAGCGCCAGCCCGAGCGCTACGGTCCGCCGTCGGACGCGTCCGCGTCGGCCGGTGGCGGGGCGTACCCCGCGCCGCAGTACGCGCCTCCGCAACACCCCGACCAGCAATACGGTGACCCCGCGTACGGCGGCCCCCAGGGCAACGGGCCCTCGTCCGGCGCGTCGCCGTACGACGGACCCCAGCATGGCGGACCCCAGCACGGCGGACCCCAGCACGGAGAGGCGCCGCAGGCCGGGCCCCAATACGACGGGCCCCAATACGACGGGCCTCAATACGACAGGCCCCAGTACGAGGCACCCCAGTACGCGGCGCCCCAGTACGGCGGACCCCAGTACGGCGGACCGCAGTACGGCGGACCGCAGTACGGCGGACCGCAGTACGAAGGGCCCCAGCAGGGTGGGCCGTACCGCGAACCCGCACAGGATGGGGCCCACGGCGCACCCCACCCGGGTGGGCCGTACGACGGACCGCCACCGGACGGGCCCCAGTACGGCGGGCCGCAGGGGGGTTCCCAGTACGGCGGGCCGCAATACGACGAGCCCCAGGCCGGCGGACCCCAGTACAGCGGACCCCAGTACGGCGGGCCCCAGTACAGCGGACCCCAGTACGGCGGGCCGCAGGCCGGTGGACCTCAGTACGACGGGCCCCCATACGGCGGACCCCAGTACGGCGGGCCCCAGCACGGCGGGCCCCAGCACGACGGGCCCCAGCACGACGGGCCGCAGTACGGCGGACCCCAGCAGGGCGGACCCCAGCACGACGAGACGCGGTACGGCAGCACGCCGTACACCGAGGCTCCCTACGGTGGTGCGCCGACCAGCGGTGCCCAGCCGAGCGGCCCGCCCTACGGCGGTCCGCCATCCGGCGGCGCCCCGACGGCTTACCCGCCGCTCGAGGGCCCCTCCGGCGACCCCTACGGAGCCGGTCACGCCTACGGCGCCGGTTTACCGGCCCGCTCGGAGGGTGACCGCTCGACCGCCGTCACCCCGACCCGGCGCCGCATCGACGAGCCACCCGCGGAGGAGAGGGGCGGCCGCGGCAAACTCGTCGCGATCATCGCCGGAGTCGCCGCGCTGGTCCTCGCACTCGCCGGCATCGGCGGCTTCCTCCTGCTGCGGGACGACGACTCGACCGACAAGGCCGCCGCTCCGAAGCCGTCGGCGACGACCGGCGCCCCCTCCCCCAGCGCCACCGCGAGCGCGGGCCCCTCCGCCTCGGCGACCGGGAGCACGGACAAGCTCGCCTCCCGGGCCACCGACCCGTCGCCGCTGGAACTCACCGCACTCAGCCTGCCGAAGTACACGATCTCGACCAGCGGGAGCTACACCCGCACCGGTCAGGACAAGGCCGCCGACTGCGGCAAGGCCGTCGACGGCGCCGCGGTCGCCCTGGTGAAGAAGCTGAAGTGCTCCGAGGTGACCAGTGTCACCGCGGTGAACACCACGACCAGCTGCGCGGTGACGTTCGGCGCGCTGAACTTCCCCGACGCGGCCACCGCGGCTCAGGCCGAGACCGCGATCAAGGGCAGCACGGCGGGCAGCTTCGTCCCTCGGCGGCACAACGTCGCGGCGGAGGGCCAGGCGGGCAAGAAGGACTGGTGGTTCTACCGCAAGGCGTACGGGCACTGGCTGGTGTTCTCCAGCGGCGCCTACACGTCCGGCAAGAAGGCCGAGAAGGACAAGGTCATCGACGGCTGCGCGCAGGACTTCCTCTACTACGTGATCGACGCGCTCGACAAGCGCCGCTAGGGCCCGGCGTCCCGCACCACCAGCGCGATCTGCACGCGGTTCTCGCACGAGAGCTTCGTCAGCACGCGGCTGACGTAGGTCTTGACCGACGTCTCGCTGGTGCGCAGGCGGCGCGCGATCTCCGCGTTGGACAGCCCCTCGGCGACGAGGCCGGCCACGTCCGACTCGCGCGGGGTCAGCGCCGCCAGCCGCCCGGCCGCGCCCTGCCGACGGCGGACGTCCGCCGGCGCCACCAGGCCCAGCACGATGCGGGTGGCGGCCGGCGACAGGTACGCCTCGCCCGCGTGCACCGCCCGGACGGCGCCGGCCAGCTCGGCCGGGGTGCAGTTCTTGAGCAGGAAGCCGGCGGCCCGGTGCTCGACCGCCCGTAGGACGTTGGGCTCGGCGCCGAACGACGTGAGAACGACGACCGGCAGCGTCGGCCGTCGGCGGCTCAGCTCGTCGACGACCTCGATCCCGTCGAGCCCGGGCATCCGGAGATCGACGAGCGCCACGTCGACGTCCGAGCGCGAGGCCCGCTCGACCGCTGCCTGACCGTCCGCCTCCCGCGCCACCACCGTGATCCCGGGCGCGGCGTCGAGCACCGCGGCGATGCCCTCCCTGATCAGCGGCTCGTCGTCGGCCACCAGCACCCGGATCATCACCCGACCCCCACCAGCATGGCGGCCGGGACCACGCCGAAGAGCAGCACGGCGGTCGCGGCTCCGAGCAGGACCGTGGCGGCCCGGCCGCTCCGGGCAGGCTCCTCCGCGTCCGGGTCAGTGCTCGGGACCGGTAGCACCGCGACGAGCCGTACCCGGTCGTCGTCCACGTGGAGGGAGGCGAATCCGCCGAGCGCCTCGACCCGTTCACGAACGCCCGTCAGTCCGGTACCGCCCGAGCCGACGACCCGCCCGGGACCGCTGCTGCGCCGCGGGTTCTCGATCGTGATCAGCAGAGCGTCCGCCTCGTCCTCCAGCGTCACCGTGACCGGCTGGGCCGGTGCGTGTCGCACGGCGTTCGTGACGCCTTCCTCCACGACCCGGTACGCCGTTCGCTCCACCGCACGCGGCCGGGAGGGCATCCCCAGGCGGCGGTCGAGCCGCACCGCGACACCGGCGCGGGCCCACTCCCCGACCAACGCGTCGATGTCCTCCAGTCCGGGCCCGTCGACGTCGTCGCCCTGCCGCAGGGATCCGACGACCTCGTGCAGCTCGCTCAGCGCTTGCCGCGCGGAGCCCGCGAGCCGCTCCACCGCCTGCCGCTGCGCGGGCGGCAGGTCGGCCACCTCCAGGGCCGCCGCCTGCACCGAGACGAGGCCGAGCCGATGGCCGAGCGCGTCGTGCATGTCACGGGCGATCCGCAGACGCTCCTGCAGCCGCTCCCGCGATGCCGACAGCTCCCGGGTACGCCGCAGCTCGTGGTTGCGCTCGCTCAGCGCGGTCACCAGCTCGGCGTGCTGGCGCAGGTACCGCCCGGCGACCAGCGGCAGCAGCACGAAGACCAGGTACGGCAGGAAGCCCTGCGCGAGCGTCTCCGGCTCCGCGACCGCGGCCGTGATCGGGGCGCCGAGGCCGCCGACGGCCGCACCGACGGTCAGCATCGCCCCGGCCCGCGACCGGGCCAGACGGCCCGCCCGGAACGACGTCCAGAGCAGCAGCACGTAGGCACCACCGCTGAGCGCGGAGAGCACCAGCGCGACGACGAACGCGACCGCGGGCCGGCGGTGGGAGAGCAGGAGCGTCGAGCCGGCGACGGCGGCGTGCAGCGCCGCAGCCGGAGCCGACGAGTGGATCGCCGAGAGCGTGACCAGCTCGCCGGCGAGGACGACCGGCGGCACCAGGAGGGCGACGACGCGACGGCTGCGATCTCCCATGCACAGCAGGCTACGAGCACCGGCCACCGGCAACTTTCGTTTTCCGGCCGACGACTTTCGCCGACTGCGCACCCGCCCGGGCGTCCCTAGCGTGCGGGGGGTGCTGGAACTGCGGAATCTCTCCAAACGCTACGGGCGGACGCTCGCCGTCGACGACGTGTCGTGCACCGTGCGCCCCGGCCGGGTCACCGGCTTTCTCGGGCTCAACGGCGCCGGCAAGTCCACGACGATACGGATGATCCTCGGCCTCGACCGACCGTCCGGGGGCGTCGCGCTGGTCGGCGGAGCCCACTACCGAGAGCTGGAGAACCCGCTCCGCCACGTCGGCGCGCTGCTGGAGGGCAGTGCCGCGCACGGCGGCCGGAGCGCCTACCACCACCTGCTCTGGCTCGCGCGGTCCAACCGCATCCCGACCGCCCGGGTCCGCGACGTGCTGCGCCAGGTCGACCTCGACGACGCCGGGCGCCGCCCGGTCCGGGGCTTCTCGCTCGGCATGACGCAGCGGCTCGGGATCGCGGCCGCCCTACTCGGCGACCCACCCGTGCTGCTCTTCGACGAGCCGACCAACGGACTGGACCCGGCCGGGATCCGCTGGCTGCGCGACGCGTTGAAGGGCTTCGCCGCCGAGGGCCGGACCGTCCTGGTCTCCAGCCATCTGATGAGCGAGATGGCGCTCACCGCCGACCACCTGCTCGTACTGGTCGGCGGCCGGCTGCTCGCCGACACGCCGCTGCCGGAGTTCGTCGCGGCGCACGGCTGCCTGGAGGACGCGTTCCTCGAGCTGGTCTCCGGAGCCGGCCGATGAGCGCGGTGCGGGCGGAGCTGGTCAAGCTCCGTACGGTCCGGTCGACGCCGATCACGCTCGCGCTGGCGTTCTGTCTCAGCGCGGGGCTGGGCGTGCTGCTCGGCTCGGCGTTCCGGAGTACGGAGACGGCGAACTTCGATCCGCTCTTCGCGGCCTTCTACGGCGTGACGCTGGCCCAGATCCCGCTGGTGGCGTTCGCGGTGCTGGCGATCGGCAACGAGTACCGCTCCGGCACGATCCGGGCGTCGCTGGCCGCGGTTCCCCGGCGCGGCCGGTTCCTCGCGGCGAAGATCGCGGCGGTACTGGTGTACCTGGTGCCCGCGGCCGCGGTGACGGTCGCCGCGGCGTTCCTCTCCGCCCAGGCGGCGTTGGGCGCCCGCGGCGTCGGTCCGGGCGACGCCGGCGCCCCGGAGGCGCTCGTCGGCGCCTGGATCCACCTCGTCCTGATCGGTCTGTTCGCACTGGGCTTCGCGGTCCTGGTGCGCAGCCCGGTCGTCGCGCTCGGCGTCCTGCTGCCGTTCCTGCTGCTCGGCTCGCAGGGCCTGGGCAACGTTCCGGTGGTCCGGCGCGTCACCCAGTACCTGCCCGACCAGCTGGGGTGGGTGATCATGCACCTGGCAGGCGACCAGGACGATCCACGCTGGGCCCGGGACTACGGCCCGTGGACCGGGCTCGCGCTGCTCGCGCTGTGGGCGGTGGCCGCGCTCGGCGCCGGCTACGCGGCCCTGCGACGCCGCGACTCGTGAGAGCGCCTTCGGTCCGCTCGAGGGAGCGGGTGGGTGCAGGGCCGGAACCTAGCGCGCCCTGACCACGCGACCGGCGTCCCACACCGGGCCGTCGGTCTCGCGGACCTCGCCGTCCGCCGCGAACGAGAGGAACCGGTCGAAGCTCCGCGCGAACCACCGGTCGTGGGTGACGGCGAGCACCGTGCCGTCGAAAGCCTCCAGCGCTTCCTCCAGCGCCTCCGCCGACTGCACGTCGAGGTTGTCGGTCGGCTCGTCGAGCAGCAGCAGCGTGCACCCCGACAGCTCCAGGAGCAGCACCTGGAAGCGGGCCTGCTGACCGCCGGAGAGCGTCGCGAAGTCCTGGTCGGCCTGCGCCTGCAGCCCGTACCGGCGCAGCGCGGCGATCGCCTTGCCGCGGTCGAGGCCGCGCCGGGTGCCCGCTCCGCGGCCCAGGATGTCGACCAGGGGCTTGCCGACCCACTCCGGGTGCTCGTGCGTCTGCGCGAACAGCCCGGGCACCACGCGGGCGCCCAGCCGCCACGAGCCGGCGTGCGTCACCGACCCGTCGCCACCGAGCAGCCGCAGGAAGTGGCTCTTGCCGCTGCCGTTGCTGCCGAGCACCGCGACCCGCTCGCCGTAGTAGACCTCCAGGTCGAACGGCTTCATCAAGCCGGAGAGCTCGAGCTTCTCGCAGATGACCGCGCGGACGCCGGTGCGGCCGCCGCCCAGCCGCATGCGGACGGCCTGCTCGTTCGGGCGCTCCGGCGGCGGTCCGGCCTCCTCGAACTTCTTCAGGCGCGTCTGCATCGCGTGGTACTTCGCCGCCATCGCCTCGCTGTTCTTCGCCTGCTGCTGCAGCGTCCGGACGAGGTCCTTGAGCCGCTGGTGCTCCTCGTTCCACCGGCGGTGCAGCTCGTCGAGGCGGTCCAGGCGAGCGGAGCGCGCGGCGTGGTAGCTCTCGAAGCCGCCGCCGTGCACCCACGCCGAGTGCGCCTCCAGCGTGACGACGTGGGTCGCGGTGCGGGCCAGCAGCTCCCGGTCGTGGCTGACGAACAGCACGGTCTTGGGCGTCTCGACCAGCCGCTCCTCCAGCCAGCGCTTGCCCGGCACGTCGAGGTAGTTGTCCGGCTCGTCGAGCAGCAGGACCTCCTCCTGCCCGCGGAGCAGCGCCTCGAGCGCGAGCCGTTTCTGCTCTCCGCCGGAGAGCGTGCGCACCATCCGATGCTGGGCACGGTCGAACGGGACGCCGAGCGCGGCGACGGTCACCGTGTCCCAGGTGACCTCGGCGTCGTACCCGCCGGCGTCCCCCCACTGGGAGAGCGCGTCGGCATAGGCCATCTGCGACCGCTCGTCGTCGGTCTCCATGAGCGCGAGCTCGGTGGCCTGCATGGCGT